>Ga0222714_10000147_pt1 | contig 80219 bp, 119 predicted proteins | sample C33_3DmetaG_FD_165048 | JGI IMG/M metagenome (GOLD analysis project Ga0222714, IMG submission 165048) | Estuarine water microbial communities from San Francisco Bay, California, United States - C33_3D | ecosystem: Environmental > Aquatic > Marine > Unclassified | place: USA: California...
AGTTTGATGGATGTTAAGGAAGTGGCAAAAGTACCGATTATGGCAGATGGTGGTATAAGAAGTAGTGGTGATATTGCTAAAGCATTGGCAGTAGGAGCAGATTGTGTGATGTTAGGTTCACTTCTTTCTGGTACAGATGAAGCACCTGGACAAATTATTGAGAAATCAAATGGGTTATATAAAAGATATAGAGGTGCAGCATCTTTGGAAACAAAAACTGTGCATGGGCAACAACAAAGAAATGTTGAAGGTGAAAGCACGGTAGTTCCATATAAAGGTGGAGTTAAGTTTATTATAAATGGTTTATTAGATGGTGTTAAATCAGCACTTTCTTATGCGGGGGCGGATAATATTAAGGATTTTAACCCACAATTTGTTAAAGTTACGAATGCAGGATTGAATGAAGCTAAGCCACACTTATTATGAGTAGACAGCAGGAAATAGAATCTCAGAAAAACTACTATCGTAATCAGATTATTCAATCTTACAAAGCATCTCTTAATGAAGGTGTGTATATAGATTTGATTGATATTGCATCTAGAACTGATAGTTGTGAGTTGGGTGAATATGTAAGAGCTAAATTTGAAGAAAAACAAACAAAATTATTAGAAGAGATTCAACGATTAGAAGATGAAAAAAATAGTTCTACTTAATGATGATGTGAACTCTTTTGAGGGAGTTATCGAATCACTTGTAAAGGTGTGTAATCATAATAGATTTCAGGCAGAGCAATGTGCTTTATTGGTTCATAGTACAGGAAGGTGTGATATCAAAACCGGAGAAGAAGAAGATGTTAAACGAACAACATTGGAATTGAAAAAAAGAGGATTAAGAGTGAGAATAGTAAGTGCTTAAATTAAAAACAATTATATGGATTTAGAAAAAATGTATCTATCTAAGTTGGCGGAGATAGAGGGAATGGAGCCAGCGAATGAAGAAGTTGAAGAACTTAAGATGTTAGATATCCAATCTATTACCGAAAGATTAGAATGGATTGGGCAAGTAAAGGAAATGGCGAATGCTGAATTTGATCATGGTAGTGATATAGCTAAGGAGGATTGGATGAAAGGATTCATATTTGGATTTGCCATAGCAATTGAAATGATTAATGCTCAAAATGAGCAAGATGAAATATCTGAAACTGAAACAAGCGAAGAGTAGTATGAAAACAAAAGAAGAATTAGTAGAAAGTTTGAAGCAAGGTGAAGTGGTAGTAACCTTTAAGAAAAAAGATGGCAGTGAAAGAGTGATGAAGTGTACTAAATCGTTCAGTATCATTCCTGAAGATAAGCATCCAAAAGGTGAAGGAAATGCTGAGGTTAAGTTAGATGAGAATGGTAATCCAATTGTTTCCGATTTGATAACCGTATGGGATATTGAAAATGAGGGGTGGAGAAGTTTTGATTATAAAAGCCTGCTGAATATCGGTGCTTAACATAGTAAACATAGATAAACTCCTAAACGAATCCTTTCCTAATTGGGTTTTAAACGATATTAAGGAAATGGATGAGCAGTACGTTTTTCTTTTCCGAAACAAATGGAATACAAAGCAAGAGGATTTAGCGGTATTATTGGAAAAGAAAGCGATAGGAGTGAATCTATATCAACTATGGGCTTGGGATAGACAGTTTAATGAGATTAGGGTTAAGGTGAAAGCGAATACACTAAGAGATGAAACAAAGTTCAAAGAGGATTTGAGTAAAATCCTTATTGAATATGAAAATCGAACTTTAATAAAATGACGATTGATGGGTGGGATAAGTTAAAAGGCCTCACATATAGAGGATATTGTGTTGTAGGAACACATAAGGTTGATGGGTGTTATATAATAGAAATGCTTAACTATTCAACTCAGCGGTTAGACCTAACAATGCATTTGGAAAAGAAAGAGAATGAAGTGTATTCACTTACTGCAATCGATTTGGAAAGGGTAAAGAGATTTCAATATCTCCTATCAAAGGATAGTATAGATGAGTATGATAAGTTTGTATTACTTTATCAACAAATGATTGATAACCTTTGCATTGAAAAATATATAAAATAAAAATATGAGAACGATTTACAAATATGGATTTTCAAGAACAATTGAATTACCAATTGATTCGCAAGTTTTGAAAGTTGGAATGCAAAATGGTATTATTCAAATGTGGGTATTGGTAGACCCAAATCAAAACCAAACAACCTATCGTAATTTTGAAATGATTGCTACAGGAGATAGTTTTGAATTCGATTATTTAACACATACCTACATTGATTCGGTATTCGATGGGCCATTTGTATGGCATATCTGGGAAGTAAATAAGAATTAATATGAGTATAACATTAAATAGTGATAGTGGAAAACTAACAATGCAGAGTAGTACGAAAGCTCAAATGAATTCCTCAATTACGATAGCAGGTAGTGGAACGAAGTTACCAATTACAATAATTGGTGAGTTCAAAGATATTCCGCCGCACTTACATCAAATTTATATTCAAGCTATGTGGAGCTCGTATGGCGATACAAATGTGTATAACAATACCGAACCCGAACCTAAAACAATTAAAGAGCAAAAGCGTGAATGGAGGTTGAATAGAATTGTGGACATAATTAGTAAAACAATATTAAAAAAATAAGTTATGGGATTAGCAGATATTTTTTTTCCAATCAAATCAGCATTAGAAGTTATGAATCAACCTAATGATTTGGAAAGAATACAACAAAACAATTTAGAGTTGGCACAAAAATTGAAAGAACAAGAGAGATTGAAGTCGGAATGCCCAATGAAACGATTTAGTTTAGAAGTTGTATCAGGTGGCAATGTAATACCTTACACAATTGAAGCAAGAGGATTTGATTATAGTGGTAGTGGGACATATTATTTCTATGATTATAAATTCTTAAACGATGGCCGTAGAGAAAGAGAAATCCTTTCACATTTTCCAATAGATAAAACCATAATCAAAAAAATAGAAACACTATAATATGGATAATCAAGAAAGAAATATTGCAGTAGTATTTGGGTGTATAGCATTTGGAATGTTATTTGCTTTATTGTATGGAATAGCAACTGAATTGCACGATATCCGAATGGAGTTGTGGAATATCAAAAAAGAGCATCATGTTATTATAGAACATCAATATAAAACAAAGGCTGATACAATTGTGGTGTATAAAGAAATAAGAAAAAAATAATATGAAAAGATTATTTGCAAAATTTGTTGAGTATCGATTCACCGACATTGTTAATGGAAGGGTGGTTAATTTATATGAGTGTAAAGATGGCACACGCTTTCTTGCTCATTCAAAATTTGACTCATTATTTTTTTATGTAAAAATGGAGAAAAGTGAACACCCGATGTATTAGGGTATATGATAACTAACACCTACAACCGATTCGCGGGGCGGGGGTAGGGGGTATCGTTTCCCTTAGTCCTTCGGCCGGAAAAAATTTTTGAGAATAAGATTTATTGATAGTTAAGTATATGAAGTGCTTACGAATAGTTAATAGTGATAAGACCCTATTTACATTTAATAAGAGTGGTAGCACTTTATTAATGACGGCATTCAAAGGATTGTGTAATCACAAGGATATTGAGATAGATGATAGATGTGGAAGAGGAAATGTAGTTGTTATTACCCGAAATCCAATTCATAGATTCTATGGTGGTTATTCTCATTTCCGAAATTGGAGTGGGTTACCACTTGAGGTGAATAGAAATAATAGAGATGAGATTATAAATGGAATAGGGAGATACTTTGAAGAATTAAAAAACCGAAGAGGAATCTTTGAATGGGATCCACACTATGTACCACAATCTCAAATACTAAAAGAGATAGGAGTAGATGAAAGTAATATTATACACTATCAGTTAGAGTGGTTGAGTGAGCAAATTGAAGAGAGTATGAGATGGGAGAAACCTTCCTCCGTTCCGAATTTGAATTCCACCCATCCACTACTCAATCCAATCCATTTGGGAAATCGATTAAAAATCTTTTCCGATTTGGGTATTCGTTTAGAGGGTAGAGATGGAGATATCTTTGGTGGGTATTGGTGGATGAGTAAAGAAAATTTAAGGGAGCACCATAAAGGTGTTTCTCCCGCATATGAATATATAGTAAAGAGGTTTAGGAGAAATCTTAGTAGGGAGATAGGAGAGTATTTTAAAGAAGAATCACAAAAATGGGGATATCCGAATGAAGAATCTATCATTTGATTGCCATCAAAAGCGATACGATGAGGTAAGAGAAACATTACCTAATTGGGTGTTAATGAATCAAACTCCTCCCTTAGAAATCATTTGCGGAAACTCAAAGGGAATGAAGAGTGTAGTAGAGGGGATATGTCATCATTGGGGATTCACTTATAGAGAGAGTGTTCATAACCCAGCAATAATAGTAATAGACCGAATATGAAACCAATACAATTATATCGTAGTGAAGATGGAAAGATAGTAGATGGGGATGGAGTGGAGTATTCCATACCACAAAAGCCCATCGGTGCAACCCATAACAATCAATTCCATTCGGAAGGATTAGATATAGAGGGTGGAGTAACCATCACCGGTAATCTAACTGTCCAACAATCGGATTGGGTATATCTAAGGGGGCCGATAACGGGGAGTGGGGCGATGATTAATGGCCCAATAACCGCTTCCTCCCTATGGGTAAGGAATACAACCGGAGAGGGATTGGGTGAGATGAAGGATATGGGATTGATCAAAGTAGATGAAGATATCGAAGTGAGGGGTATATCGTATTGGGAGGTCTTCACCGAATTAAAGAGAGCGGTTAAGGAGTTGAAGAGCCGTATAGAAGAATTAGAAAACGACGGAAACAAAAAATAATTTAGCATAAAACAATTATGGAACAAGGATTAAGCTTTATAGTAGTAGTGATACTGATAACCATAGGGATATGGATGAGTTCTCCCCTATGGGTATTAACAACATTTCTGATAGGTGGAATATACCTTCTACTCAGAGGAAGAAAAAAGGGATGGATATGGAGAAGGGATTAAGGAGAGAGGATTTGGTGCGAAAATTAGAATGGTTATTGGAATCCCTAATCCAAATAGAAGAGTACCACCTATGCCAACAAATCCACAATATGATAGAGAGATTAAAATCAACAACTAAAAGAAACCAATTATGAGGAGAAGAACATTAGAATCCGATACGAGATTGAGATACCTATTAGGGAATAACCCAATAGGAGAATTAGTAAGAATAGTAGGGAGGGTATGCCGAATCCAACACTATAAAAAGAAGAAGGATGGAGAAGTGGTATAAGGATTCATCACTATGGGCTCTTATAGGTCTAATACTCACCCTTCTATGGGTCTATATGGGGATTTAAGGCCGATTTTATACAATTCAAAGAAGTGGAGTAGTAGAGTGATGAGAGCGTGTAATTACCAAAATTATACACTTAGGAGCGGATTTGTTATTAGTAAGAGAGGTGTGAAAAAGTGGGAGAAAGTGGGGTGAAGTGGGACATACACACCCATACATAGAACGATTTTTTCCTGGCACGCAAAGATACGAAATTTTTTTTACATAAACAAGCCTTTCTTATTTAAATTTTCATAAATATTTGGGTGGTTTGTTGAAGAATTTTCAATGCGACTACGAGCTGAGTTACGAATTTTTCAATAGAAGGCGTGTTTACAAATGTTACATACTTGTTTACAAATGTTACATACTTTTACATATAATAAATTGTATTTTACAAATGTAAACTAATCTACCCAACCACCACCTCTTACTTTTACTTTTATTTTTGGGTCTTTAAACTTAGGGTCTCCACCCTGCTTATCTGCTGCTTCTCTAATAGATTCCGAGTAGGCTTCATCACCGGCTCTACCTAACTCTTTTGCTTTTTTTAATTCCTCAGTAGTGAGTGCATCCCCTTTGGTAAATGCTGCAAAATGTTTAGTGTGGTAAGAACCTAATGGCTTTACTATATTGGTTTCTCTCAGATGTTTTGCTTTGGCATCTAAGTAAGCGAATAGTTCATCATCGGAAAGAGATTTTAATTCTTCGTCCGTCAATTCTTTAAACGAGTTCATTGTTAAATGCGTAATGGGGTTCTACAATAACGTTACCGGCGGAAGCTGTAAATTCTTCAGCAGAAACTAATCCTAAGTCTGCCATCTCAGCAACAGCCTGATTCAAACCTTTTCCGATTAACTTCTCTCCACATACGATATCAACTGCTCCGATTGCTTTTGCGAGAGAGATGTATCGTTTACCAATCAATCCCCTACCGAATGAAGGCCCTTTAGTGATGGTTACCATTTCTTCAAAGGAGGCAACTGGCGTAGATTCAATTCGAAAGTTGGAATGCTTAATGAAATAACTTCCGTTCTTGTCTGATTTCCAATCCATAGTTTTATGTTTTATTATTTAATATCTTCAAATAGGGAACTAATGGCAGTAGGGTTATATCCTACACCGAACACATCGTTTAGTGTACAAATGGTTTCATACTTCAAATCCATCCATGAGGTATTCTCCATCATATCATCTATACAACTTTGGGTAACTGTGGGGTACTTATCCATTCCACTTAGGAGGAGGTTAATCCTTTCAACATTCATTCGGTTGATTAATATTCTATTCTTATCCATAACTCTTATCATTTATTACATAACAAACATAGGTAAAAGCGCCCAATTATCCAAGCATTTTACCAACTTTATTTTTGGTTTTTTCAAAATATTTTTATGGTTTTGCTTGGAAATGTGGACAGAATTCCTTACCTTAGTAGGGCGGGCGGGAGGAGAGATATACTCAACTGACAGACGGTAAGTCGTTGATAATCAGTAAGTTATGAAGAGATTGTCCAAATCCTTGCTATGGTGTACAAATCGGAGACGGTTTAAACCAGTCGGTTGCTGGTTTACACAGCACCCCATACTACCCCACTGTATATACAGAGTGATACAGTCCGATACAGCATTGAGTATCAACGACTTGCACTTTTTTTAAAAATAATTCAAAAAAAGCTTGGATTTTCCAAGTGAATCCCCTATCTTTACTATGTAATCAAAAGAGATAAGTTATGAAATCTTCAAAAACTAAAGTTCAAATTGCTGGGGTGACTTACGAAATCCCCTCTAAATCACTTCGTACTACTGATTATTGGGGTAAGCCTATTACTCCCAAAATCTACGGAAACGCTCCTACTGCTGGTGCTATTGTGAAACAGTATGTAAAAAAGAAGTTCCCTAATGTGGAGGTATCAGTTAAGTCCGCTTCCTTCGCTAATGGTAACTCATTGGATGTGAACCTATGGATGAGTGATGGTTCTTCAGTTGAGGAGGGGATTTATAGAGATGTTTCCGGCTTCGCTCATTTGTTTGAGTATGGTAAGTACAATGGTATGCATGACATATATGAGGATTATGAATCTTCCGGCCTTCGTTCAGATAATGGTACTGAGATTGAAGCAGGGGTTAAATATGTGAGTGTGAGGAACGAACCGAAGTGTGGTTCTCCTGCTTACTTCGCTAACTCCATCAAAGCAATGATGAGAGGTGAATATGTGTTCGGAGTGGTTACTAAAGAAGAAGCAGCCCGTCATATGGCTCGATTTGGGTATAAGATGGTGGAGATAGAAAAAGGATTGGCTTTGGTAGGATAAAAAAGAAGGGGGAATATTTGGAAAATTGCCCAAAATTCCCTATCTTTACTATGTAATAAAAGATGAGAGTTATGAGAAACAATGAAAAGTATCCAAATGGTTATCTTCCGAAAATTGAATTTTGGGAAGCAAAGTACATAATGGCGTTAGAAGAGGGCATCAGTTGTTATGCCAGAGGTGATAAGAAGAATGGTGAGAGAAACCATCTTAAGGCTAAAGAAGCTAATGAGAAGCTGATGTACTTCAGAGGTAGAGAAGCGGTGAGAGTAGATAATATTTGGTAAGACTAAAAAAAATTAAAGAAAGACTTGGTAGATTGAAAAATTTATCGTATCTTTACGAAGTTAAAAGAAAGGGAAGAATAGAGGCTCCCTTAGTATAAGACCTCTAAACTATAACAAACCCTCCCATCAGTAGGGATAATCAAACTGATAACTTTAAAAATGGCAAAGATGTCAAAAAAGAAAGCGGTTACAATGTATGAAACAGTGTACCCAAACATTCAGAAGATCACAACTCCTTCTGGCACTATTAACTACCGTGTAAGAGTAGGATTCAATGGTGAAGTTCTTTCTCAGTACGCTCCTTCTTTGAAGAAAGCTAAAGCTGTAAGAACTGAATTGTTGGGTTAATATCCAAAAGGGATACCCACAATATTTAAGAGTGGGAGGATATGTTCCTTCAGATTCCTCCCATCTCTTTTTGTTTTGAAAATTAGATTAAGTAGTTATATAAGTTAAATTTAAAAAAAAGAAAGATGAAAAAAGTGTTGTTCGCATTGTTTGCATCAGCTATGTTGGTAGCTTGTGGAGGTAAAACTTCAGAAGAAGGTACTACAACTGATTCAACGGCAGTAGACTCTTCTGCAGTAGTAGCTGATACTACCGCTGTGGTAGCAGATTCTACATCAGTAGTAAAGTAATAAGGGTTACATTTGGGGTGAGTGTAAGGAATATCTTCCGTTAAAGTTCTATTCTCTCTTTTACTCTTTTATTACACAAAGTTCCTTACAAAATACTCAAGGAGGTTGGGAAGACAGCCTCCTTTTTTTATTGGCTAGACTCTATTTATAGGTACAATAGGGTTATTTTTGATTTTTTATCGATTTTTCTTATCTTTGTATAAACCGCTTTATATGAAAAGGATATATTTAAAAACCACATCGGAAGAATTAGGAAGAGGAGGTATGTTAAGAATCGCTAATATGGTGATTACTTGGTGTAAAAAGAACTTAGGAGTGAACCAGAGGAAGGCATTATACCCTATATGGGGGTTCTCTTCGGAAAAATGGGACAATTTATGTGGTGATTACGATGATATAGAGAATGAAATTACCATATACTATAAGAATATAGATGATGTCAGAGAGTTAATAGCAACTATTATACACGAATGGACACATCAACTACAACCCTGTCGTTCCAAATACAAAAAATGGAAGGGTTCATACAATAAACACCCGTTAGAGGTGGAGGCCTATGCAGCGGAGGCCTTATATACATCCCCTTGTTGGAAGGATATTAAGGGGAAGGTGAACCGATAAAAATAATTTCGATTTTACTTGGATTTCTCACATTTTTTTCTTACCTTTATAGGGCGGTAGGGCGGGAGAAGATACCCATCATAACAGCCCGTAACCCTCTCATTATCAACGACTTATAACTCGTTGGTTCTCAATGGAATTATTTTCTATTTTTCCAAACTTTTTTACCATAATGCTTGTTTTTCTCAAAGTTTTTTATTAGTTTTACTATGTAATAAGAGATAAGAGATATGACTACTAATGAAATGATGAGAGGCCGGAACACAGTGATTGACCAGATTAACACTGGTGAGTTTCAGATATACAACATCTGTAATGTGATGGATTGGATATACACTACCTTCGCTCCTGGCAAAGAAGGTTGGGAAATGAGTTACCAATGGGAGTGTGAGAAGTTGAAGGAGTTTTGTAATAACTTCGACCTCTACCTATATGAGAAACCACGTGAATCGTTCTTCGAATGGGAAGGTGTGGAGGAGGCCCAAAGGGCTGGTAGAAGGGGTGTTATTCTAAGTGATTTATCTTAAAACTTTTAATATGAAAAATTATCAAATCGTACTTACTACGTTTATCTCCTTCGGTGTTGGGTATAAGATACTAATGGGAGAAGTCCCTTCGCATTATTTCGCAGGGCCAGAGAATGAATTGGGTTGTTGTGTGATTGCCCTATCGTTGGGTGTGCTATCCCTATTGGCTTGGGATTGGAAAGGTTTGGGAATGTGGTTAGTTGGCGGAAACAAAAAATAATTTAGTAACAATATACAACAGTATAGTATATGAGTAATAACGCACTACTAAGTGTACCAATGGAGAGTGAAGAACAAATCCTCATTCTTAAAAGAGTATTAGAATTAGAGCATGGGTGTAGAATCAGGCCCAGAGGTAGACACTCAGACCGTAAGAAGGTATTAGGGTTCAGATGGAGGAAGTTCTCACAAAACGATATCCCATGGAGAGAAGCAGAAACGGTGAGCTTCTACAAACGTAACGATTAGAAAAGTACAATTCATTATGTGTAAAAGTATGTAACATGTATATAGTGTGTATGGCGTATGGAGTGCATGGGGTTAGGTTTAATGTAACTCAGAAAAAATTGTATTTTTCAAAGAGGGCGGGGGTATCCTCGAATATTTGTGATGACTTTTACTACGTGTGGAAAAAATATATATTATCCCTCCAAAGGGAAAATTTCGGAAAAAAAATTTTACCTATATGGGGAAACTTAAGATAGAAGGATATGATAAGTTTTATAGAGTAGATATTGGAGAGTGGAGAGTTGGTAAGATTAAAAAACAAAGTTATGAGTAAGACATATTTTAGTGAGTTCAAAAGTGATGTTGCAGTTGCAATATTAACCAAAGATGACTACCGATATGAAGTGATGAAACCACTATTTGAAATGTGTGGTTTTGGTTTTGCTGAGACAAGTTCGGGTTGTGTATTCATAGATGGGGAAATTCCATTGACGAAAGATGAATTGAAGTGGGTTGAAGCACATGAAGTAGCACATATCATATTAAAACATACAAAAGATAGAAATGAGGGTGATGAATGGGAAGCCGATTCACTTGCACATCGATTACTAAGCGGAAGTGGTTATAAGAGGGCAGCGGGATTAGTGAGTAAACATTCAATGGAAAGACATAATAAAAGAATATGAAAAACAGGTTTAGATTGCTAATTCTATTGGGAGTGATAGGATTAGGGAGTTGTACATCGTATCGTATTAAGGAGGTATCTCTTCTTAATGGGAGTACTTATTATTTTCCACAAAAAAGGGTGGGATTAGAATTCCTCGATTTGAGTAAGGAAGGTTCTTATACAAAGGAATGGGCGTATAGGGTGGTAGATGAAGATATGAAGGTAACCAAACCGAAGATTAAGTATATAAAAATCAATCAATAATGCCACATATACCAATACCACCAAAACCAGGAGCACAACCACAAACTCTTGCTCAATTCGGAAACATAGGACAACAAATAAAAGATATAGCGGAGCAACAGGCTCGAATGGTATTGGATGAGTGGTTAAAACAATATCCTTTACTTTTTGAATCAAAAATAAATAAGTTGAAGATTCACAACATTTCTAAGTTGATTGGTATGAAGTATGATGACCGCTTAACGATTACGGGTGTGATTGAAGAGGATAAGTGGTATGAATTCCGATTAAACAATAATAATATGAATAGTGAATACATCATCTTATTACATAGAAGGCAAACCGATTCGGGTCATTATATTATGGAGTATGATAGAAAAACTCTTTGGGTTACTAAGGATGAGATAGATACACCCGAAAAGATAATCATTTGTATGAACACTATATAATATGGGAATGAAAAAAAACGGCGGTAAGGCATCACTATGGGTATTTGGGGATTCATTCTCTACTCCTTATAACTGGAATCCTTTTCCTCTATCTCTTAAGTACATAGAGAGTAAGGGATACAATCCTCCTATATATTCAGAATTACTTTCCGAATGGTTTTCTCTTTCACTCCAAACAATGGCGAGAGGTGGAGCAGATAATTATTCTATCTTTCATACCATTATTCAGAACTTAGATAGGATTAAGAGAGGTGATATGGTTATTGTTGGATGGAGTTCTATTACCCGTTTCCGCCTTCCTAATGAATCCTCCGATTGGGTTTCGATAATCAACACCAATGTAAATGATGGGTTTCCTACCGAACTTAAGCAATCTCTTCTTATTCACCGCCTAAATCGATACAAAGCGTATTCTTCGGAGGTAAGTGATTGGATTAGGATAATCAATAAGGCGTTAGAGGGGATAAGGGTAACTCATTGGACATGGTCAAAGGATAACACCATTGGCATCCCTATATTCGCCGACCTCCCTACTATTGGTATAAAGATGGGGAAAGGGGATGAGATATTTGATCCACACTATACCGAAGAGGGGCATCTCCTTCTTGCGGAAAGGATTAGAGGGGTAATCAAATCGGATTTACTTTAATTTGGAATATTCAATTTTTTTTCGTATATTTGATTCATAAACTTTAAAATACTAAAAAACAATGAGTAACGTAGAACAATCATTTTTGGGAAAGGTAACCGAAAAGTTTTTTCCTCCTAAGCCTCTTAACCGAAAGGAAGAGTTAATTGTAGAAATCATTGAAACTCTTTGTGGAGATGAGGATACCGATATTAAAGTTGCTCCCGTAACCGGTAGATACTTTCTTATCAACAAAAAGATGGAGTATTGGGTAAGGATTAATGAATTCGAAGTCTCCATTACCAACCATCGGTTTACTCTTAACTACATCGGTACACCAAACTACCATTCTAAGTTGGTTGAGGTAGTGAGGGGAGCAGTAGAAAAGGCGAGGGATATCTTCGAAAAGACCGTTTTTGAGAATGAAGTGGAATTGTTGGAGAATATTAAACTTAGTTTAACGAATAAATAACTATCAAAAGGCTTATTCTAAAACCGATGGACGGATTTTAGGACTGGGAAACCGAAACGTAATGAAAGAGATAGATGAAATATTAATGAAATCAATTGGGATGGATATACAACAACTCTATGCCAAATACGGTCATAAAAAAGATTGGAAGGATTTCCTATGGGATATTCAAAAACTGGTAGATGATACGAAAGCGAATCCTACTCTTACTATCGATGGGTATAAGAAAATAATAAATTCTTATGAAGTTGAACTGAATATACTCAATTCTATCCGCTTTGAAATCGTTTCGGTCGAAGAAGATGTTTCCGATTACGAATTCTCTATTGAAGGTGAAGGAAAGAAAGTGAGTGGTCTATTAAGTAGGAAAAGGGGTGAAGATGGTTGTTATGAATTAAAATTGATTGCCTCCACCCATATTAGTAACACGTATCAATTGAAGAAGAGTGATGTTAATATAAACACTATAACTAAAAAAATTGCGGATTTTATTTATAACCATTTAATTGAATTACCTTTTTAAAATTTAAACTATGGACACAAAGTATGATTTAACAATTGGAGATTTACAGGACATTGAATTGGTATTGGTAGAGGCCTCCGCGTGGGGGGTTAGAGGGGAAGTTGAAGAGGCTGCTCAAAACTATATCGATGGTGGAATTCATCCCGTTGATGCTTATCATTTTGCCTTTGAAGATAAGACAACCATTTAATATTTATTTGCATGAAAGTAACAAACGAACAACTAAGTGATGAGGTAAACAATGAGTTAGTTCCATACCTTATGGAGCAATCTCTTCCTCTTATGATGATTATGCGTTGCATTCACGCTTATATTCAGGAAAGGTCAGATGATTATGAGTGGGAAGATAATGAAAGGGCGATGGAAGCCGTTCATATTGAAATTGAGGAGTATTTAAAACCGCCAACATTTGAAGAAAGATTTGGCCCAATCTGCCTTAACTAATGAAAAGAATTTGGAATTGGATACGTCGTATCTTTAAAAAGGATGAAATCTATACAATCATTGTCACCAAAGATGGTGTTGATGAATTGTGGGTATATAAAAACGGAAAACGAATTAAATAAATGAGTTACAAAATTATTAAATCCGATAAACTTTTAGAATTACTAGAAGGAATTGGTGTTGTGATGAGAATTCTTGCCTTTGGTATGTTATCAATTATGGGAAAGGATACTCCATTCCTTGCAATGTGGATTTGGAATACAATAGATGCCGTAATCCTTACATATTGTGCATGGGAAAGAGATAGCAAACCATATATTCTTCTTAATACTTTTTGGATGATTGTGGGGTTAGTAGGAATATGGAATAGTTTATGAGTTTAGGTAAAGAATTTATAACATATAACGATGAGCTGTATTGGGTTTATAGAAAAGTAAGAGATGGTGCTGTCAAAAACGTAGATATAGTAAAGGAGTTTTGGATGTGTGATAAGGCTCTCCGTCATAATGGTTATATTTTCTTTTGTCGACATATACCTGAAGCTAAAATCGAAGAATAAATGAAATTATCTTTTCATATAAAAAATATACTATTATTAATTGGATATGGAATTTTTATTACCTGTACAATAGCAATTTATGCATTAATATTCTTTTTTTATTTCCCAATTTATTTCCTATATAACGAAATCAAAAACATAATAAAAAACAAAAATGGATAACAAAGAAAAATTAGTTGATTTGATTCTAAAAATTTTAGGATTATCGGTAGGTGGATTTATTCTTTTCCACGCGTTCCGATTTGTATTTAAAACAATAATGTTTCTATTTGGATGGTAAAACCTTTCTCTATATTAGATAGTAGAACTAAGGAATGGCAAGATAGAAAGAGATGGTGGATTAATACCTATGGAATCAAATCCGAATTGGGTAGAGAAGAAACCATATCCAAATCTCGCTTTTGGGATACTGAAGATAATACTGTTTCAGTATTTGATGCAACTCTTTCGGAAAAAATGTATGAGTGGTTTTGTATCAAAGGAGGTAAGGTATTAGACCCATTTGCTGGTGGTTCAGTTAGAGGAATTGTAGCAACTGAAATGGGGTTAGAATATACGGGTATCGATTTATCTTTCCAACAAATCAAAGCAAACAAAGAGCAATCAAATAAACCCGATTGGATAGTCGGTGATAGTGATAAGGTATTGGATTATTTAAGTGATGAAGAATATGATTTTGTTTTCACTTGCCCACCTTATCATGATTTGGAAATATATTCCGATGATGAGAATGATTTATCCAATATGGATTATGAAAAATTTTTAAACAAATATAAATCAATAATAAAACAAACGTACACAAAGCTTAAACCAAACCGCTTTTTTACAATTGTGGTATCAGAAATCAGGGAACTTACAAAGACAGGTAGTTACAAAATTGGTAGTTACAAAGGATTCGTTTCGGATACGATAAAGATATGTGAAGAGGCAGGTTACAAATTTTACAATGATATGGTATTAATTAATTCACAGCATTCGGCGTCGAGAGTAAGTGAAACTTATTTTGAACGAAATAGGAAAGTTGCATCTGTTCACCAAAATGTTTTAACTTTCGTAAAAGGAAATCCTGATTTAGCAACTGAAGAATTTGAATTCGATGGTGAATGGAAATGTATAGTAGAAGGAAAGAAGTATAGAAGTTTCAGAGAGGCTGCTATTTCAATAGATGCTGATAATTTAGTTGCTTCCGAAGTTGAAAGGAGATGTAAATCGGCAAAGATAAAATATAAAGATTGGCAAATCATCGGTGAAGAAACTAAACCTACATTAAAGATTAGTTTAGATGGTTATCTTTTTGAATCTCCAATCCATGCTTCACAATATATCGATATGAGTGTTGGAGAAATTCGTAATCGTATCTATTCAACCAACCCTCTTTACCGCCATTGGATTCAATTAGAAGAACCTATTTCCGATATTACATATGAAGATAATGATAAAAAATTAGAAGGATGTAATATTAGAGAGCAATTATATACAATATCGTGTGAAGGCATAGAATTTTATTCAATCAAAGAGGCAGCAGAGCACTTGGGGGTATCCGATGAAAGAATCCGCCAAAAATTAGTATCATCTGAATATAACGATTACATTTATTTATATTAATTTTTTTATGAATCATAAAAATTATTTATGGCATTACGGGGATTCCTGGTCAACTTGTGGAAATTTCGAAGATGTTTATTCCAAACATATAGCAGATGGGATTGGATTAGAATTAAGGCATTTAGGAGAAGGGGGTACAGGAAATTTTGAGATTTTTTCGAATATCATCAAACACGATACATCCTACAAAGTAGGGGATACGATATTGATTAATTGGAGTTTTTTCTCAAGATTAACTTTAACTCAAATTACAGGTGAACTTATTGGTGTTGATAATTTACTGGTACATTTTCCAGATATAGCTGAAAAATCTAAAATAAATTCGGTATCGAAAAACTTTTTAATGGATTATGTAAACAATTGGAGTTTTATGGAGCAATATAAATTATTTAAACATATAGCTCTACCATATTTTAATGGATTGGATAAAAGAGGAGTACAAATAAAAATGGTCTTTTCAGAACAACAATTTCCTAAAAATAATTATACATCTATGTATTATAATAGAGTACCTATCGCGGATAAAAACATTACTGATTTATTTTCAAAATGGGTTTTAAAATTTGAACCATTCTATATTAATTTTATTAATAAAAATGGATGGGCAAAAGGAGAATCGGTTCATTACACTAAAGGTATTCAACACTTAATTGCAAATGAGTATCTACATAGGATAACCCAAACCGATTAACGATATTTAACGCATCATTAAGATTTAAGAATAATTAAAGTTATATCTATATAAAACAATAATAATATGAAAGCAATTTTATTAATCGTAATGATGGGGATTGGGATATCTCTATCTGCACAAACTATGGAAAAGGAATATGTGAATCATCTATTAGATGCTCAAAAACCAAAAATTCAACCACATGAGTGGAGAATGTTTCCAAAACCAGAAAGTATAGAAAAAAGAGGGAATAAAGTGATTGTAGTTTTTGATAGAAAGGAATTTGAAAGATTTCAATATATTAGAAGAAAATCACATCTTCATCGATTAAGAGAAGTAAATCATAGACAATTCCCCGCCCCACATAGATTTGGTTTAAATTAAGGAAGATATCTCTTCCTTTTCTTTTTTTATATATTTATTTATATGAAATTAAAATCTATATTATCGGAGTGTTGGACTGGCTATAAGCAAGTTGGTATGAAGAACAAAGGTGGAAGACAAGTTCCTAATTGTGTACCTGAATCCGTAAACGAAGGAAGAAATATAAAATCAGTTCAAAAGGATTTGGATAAAGTTTTAGATAACATTCAATCCGCTTTAGCTCAATATAAATTACATAAAGGGACTGAGGGTGAAAAGAAACATATTGAGAACCTTAAAAAGTTAAACACTATTAAAAAGAAATTAGAATCAGAATTGGATTCAGCGGTAAGTGGGTTATATAGAGATGCGGAATTAAAGATAGAAGAAGGGATAATTACTGAAAAACAATTTAAAGGTTTGGAAGGAATTTCGGCAACAACTCCATTAACAAAAATATCCAAAGACCAAAAATTAAAAATAATCAAAGGTGTTGGTAATATAATTGATTTTATTGTTCCTAAAGGAGTAAGTAGAAACTTTTGGCAAGTAATTGGAACTGGTAAGATAAAGAAAAACTTATCCGGTGAATATTACTTAGAAGGTAAAATAATTAATTCACCTATGTTTAAATCCGAAGATGCTTTAATAAATGGTGTGAATTGGAATTCGATGGAAAGCAGAAGAAGATTTAACGAATCTATAATTGAAAGTAAAGATATTAAATGGCAAGATGTAGAAGTAGGAGATTCGGCAAATGTCAAAGCAATAAATAAGACTGGAGTAATCATTAAGGTATATGGTAGAAAGTTTCACTTAAAGTTTGTAGATGGAACTATGAAAACATTTGATGCATCCGAACTTACCTTTGTTAAGAATTAGAATATACCCAATATAATTAAGTAATATAACCCATTGATTTTCAATGGGTTATTTTTTTAAAATAATTGGTTAAATGCTTGGAAAATCCAAACTTTTATCATATCTTTACTATGTAATAAAAAGATAAGATATGAACACTTTACGATTTAACCGCCACGAATTATTCACCTCCGAAATGATGGATTACCACACTATCACTTTAAGAATGGTAGAAGATTATCACATGAATCGAAACGAAAGTTGGTACACCCCACTATACAATATGTTATGTGGCGTATGGGATGGATACCTTTACACCGAAATGTTGGAAACGGCTAAACAAATGGGGTTACCTACCCACATCACTAACCGAATCAAATTTACTGAATCATTTATTAAAAAATAAAGTTATGAGTAAGATAAAAGAATTAATAGAATATTTGGAATATGAAGCCCATTCGCTTTCTGCAACCGAGTTTTGTATTATGTTAGATAAGAAAGATATTCCCTGGATTTGGGATGAATGTGAAAATCTTTTAGATTATAATGAAGGTAGATGTGTAATCGAAGTTATTGAATTAGGAAAGATGTATTGGTTTGAAGATGGTGAGTTTGTAGAAGAAATTCAAATTGTTAATCAATAAAATTTAAAAAAATGATAAAGAGTAAAAAAGAAACAGGTATTGAAATTGATTTAACTGGCCCTAATGGTAACGCATTTTACTTATTAGGAACTGCTGGTAATCTTGCTAAACAATTAGGTTTAGATGGTAAGAGTATTAAAGAAGAAATGATGAAAGGTGATTATGAACATTTGGTTAATACCTTTGATAACCATTTCGGACATTTTGTAACCTTATATCGTTAAAATTTAAAATATAAAATTATGGGAGTAGATATTTCGGGTAGAAACCCAAAAACTGAAGAAGGTGATTATTTTGGAGCTAATTGGTGGGGATGGAGACCCATTCTCGCATTATCAGAATCAGCTATGTTAAGTGGTAAATTGAATTACGATACTTCGTATTGGGGTTCAAACGATGGTAAGGGATTGAGAACACAAAAGCAATGTGATAAATTAGCAGATGCTATTGAATTACTGATATCCAATAACTACAATGAATACTTAACCGAAGATGATGATAGAATTTATATTGTTATGGGTATGTGGTGTGAAGCAGGAACGGGTAGATTCATCGCACCGGAGGTTCAGGCATCCTTAAATGAACAATATGAGTATGGTGATATCCTTTATGGGCCTGTTGTAGCATCGGATGGCACAATGGTAGAATCATCTTATGGTACTTCATTAGGTAGATTAAAACAATGGGTAACCTTTCTTCGTAATTGCGGTGGATTCAAAATTTGGTAATATGGTATTAATTATTTTAAATGTATATATGTTTCTTATGCTACCTATGATTATATCAGTAAGTAAGCAGATGAAAAAGGAAAACATTGTAATTAGTGGGTTTATTCAAAATATAATATTTTTTATTAGTATGATAATTAATATGCCGTATTGGTACTTTTTATTTATTAAAGAAATGATATCAAATCATAAAAAATAAATACCCCCTACTCTGTCAAATCAAACGATGATATTCTTATCACCGTTTTTTTATATTTATAAAAAATAAAGTGTTATGGATATACAAGACGAGATACAGGAAAAATCGGAGCATATTGTAAAGCTGCTTAAGAGAGGTTCATTTTTTGAAGAATATCCTTTTATATTACCTCTTAAATTAAAAATCACATTACAGGTTAATATGAGTGAAAAATATAAACAATATGGTATAATAGATTTAACTACTGAAGAACTTAGTGAAATAGTTTTTAAACTCAATAGAGAGGGGTTATCCGATACCATATATGAATTGAGCGAAAAGGGATATCTTAAAATGGCGATAAATAAAGTAGGAGAATTGGTTTATACAAGCACCGATGCTAATAAATCAATCGAACTTTTAAATAAGAGGCAGAAATTTTTATTAGAAACTTTTAGTATTAAAAAATAATATGTTAAATGAAATTTATAATCTTGCTTATTTTAACGGCTGCTCTTTTACGCAAGGAGGTGGGTTAGAAACTGAAAATGATGTCGAGTGGAATGAATTGGATGTGGGGGGAAATGAGAAGGATTTAAAAGATGGGAGAAGAGATGTTTGTAAAATCTATAATGAAAAGTATGGTGTTCCATATTGGAAATCTAGATTAGATGTTGCCTATCCTTCTATATTTGCAGATTATGCCCGTTTACAAACAATAAATGATGCTCAAAGTGGTGGTGGCATAGAAAGGATAATAAGAACAACTCAAAATTTTATTTCAGAAAATTGGGAAAATAAAGAGAATATATTAATCGTATTAGAATTAGCTGATTTTACGAGATTAGAATTCTATTCAAATACCTTTGATGATTTTCTATTATTCAATTATACAATACATCCTGAGTTGAATAAGGTTGATGATTGGTTTGTATGTAGAGATTATGCAAAGAGAGGGTATTCGGATGATAACAATACTTTAAGACAAGTTTTTAGCGGAATAGTGAATGAAACATTAAATCCTAAGATAATATTTCAAAAATTGACAAGAGATTTGATTAACTTTTTATCTTTTCTCAAACTTAACGATGTTACATTTTATATCACCGATGATTTAAATTATGAATTAATTGATATAAAAGAAAAGATGTTTTCTGATTATGTTTTACCGATTGGCTCACCCTACAATTGGGCGGAGAAGAATAGAGGTAGGATAGTAGATGAAGTGAATATTAATGATGTTCATCCTGGATTGTTGGGGCATCGTTCCTATGCAAAAGAATTACTTAACTTTCTTAACTCAAATCATAGATAATTCTTTATCAAATATTTATTGGTATGGGATTATTTAAAAGTATTGGAAATTTCTTTAAACAAGGTGTAGGTAAAGCTATCTTGGGTATAACTTCAGTATTAGCTGCTCCATTTACATTTGGAGCTTCATTAGGAGTTGGAGCGGCATTAGGAGCTTTTAAAGGAGGTAAAAAGAAAGAGGAATTAACAGGTGGTATAGAAGATATAACCCAAAAAATTCTTACAACTACTGGAAATAACCCAATTATTCCACCCCCTGCTATCGAATATGGTGAACCCGTAAAAGTAGTTCAAAGAGAAGCCATTCAAACAACTCCATCTGAACAGATAATTGTAAAAAATATTACTACCCCAAAGAAAACTGATGTTACCTTGTTTGGATTTTATAGTGATATTAATAAATTGACTATAAAAGTTGATAACGATGTAGAAAATATAGTTGTTGTACCGAATACATTTTTTCCTTATATAGTAGAATTCTACAACCACCCACCATCTGAAGGGATACGATATATGTCGGAATTTGCCTATGAAAATTTAATAAGAGATTGGGAAACTAATTTAGGGAAGGTAATTAACACATTAGATAGAGAATTATCCCCTCGTCCATATGTTAGGTTAGATTGGCAAATATTTGTAGATAAATACAATAATTTCGATGCTGGATTCTTACAAAGAGATGGGGGTATTTTATATGGATTTACTATATCTCCCGTATTTTTATTACAATGGATAGATGGGCCAGAAGTATCTAATATGTTGGATTATTCATTTGTTATTCCACCTTCTGTAAAAACTGTTTTTGATTTTAACCCTCCGCAACCTGATCAACCTTTAGTAGTAAAAGCTAATGTAACTACTGATCCCAAGAGACGTGATAAACTAACAAAAATAATCGCAGGTGTTAATCAAGTTGGAACACAATATGCAATTGCTAAAGCTGCAATAGGTGGTATAAAAAGTATATATGGGAATACTCAATCGGCAGTTGCAAATCTTAGTGATACCGCAAATAAGTTAGGTGATAAATTTAAAGATTTTAAAACATCTCTTACTAAAGATGCTATTAATGGAAAAATAAGTAATATTAAAGGATTGATTAAAGGTAAAAAAGATGACTTCTTAGGTAAATTTAAATTTAGAAAAAGATTTTTAGAAGCAAGAGGTGAACAGATTGCTCAAGTAGATTCAACTTTAACAAAAAAGGAAAACAAAAGACAAGTAAAGGATGCTAAAAAAATAAAGAAAAAAGGATTTAGATTACCTGATTTTCCAGATATTCCTAATTTACCTTCTATCCCCACTTTACCAACTCAACTAAGTTTAAATAATCTAACTCAATTACCTGGATTGGGAAGTTTACCAAATGTAGGAGGTTTAGTTGCACAAGGAAAGGGGATAGTAAGTGGAATTGGCAACATTAACTTTAAAGACCCATTAGCGTTACTTAATGCACCAGCTAATATTTTAAATTCAGTTTCTTCATTAGGAGATATCGTATCTTCAAATTTAGGATCTGCTACTGAAAATTTAAATTCTACCAATACAGCTTTACAAACTCGACAATATTTTGATCAAGCTAGTCAGCAAATTAAAAAAGATGCAGAAACTAAATTACAAAGTCTTATTCAATCTAATCGTATAAATCCACCTCTAAGACCTACTCCAGTTATTGCTTCAATAATACCACGAGGAACAAATACTGGCACCGGAACTGCAGGATAAAAAGATAATATATATCCTTTGTTTAATCTGAAAGAGGATAATAATTATATGTAGTAATAACCCACATTCTATGAAGAGAATATATTACAGACTTAATTGGAGAGAATACTTAAATAGTGGGAATAAAAAAAATGAAAATAGAGATGAACTATACTCTCTATTATTCTCCGAAATCAAATCAGCCTCATCTAAAAAAAGTGAAGAATTGTGTATAGCCGCTGATGCATACACTCGCACTATGATATTAATTCCGTTTGAAGAATATACTGCCGTTTTGGAAGAGTGTATAAATTATTTTCAGCAAAGAGAAGATTACGAAAAATGTATAGAAATTAGAGATACTTTAGAAAAGATTAAAGTGAAAAAAATGAAAAGAAGGAGACCGAATCAAGAAGTTCAGAAACTAATATTGGTAAGGTTGAATCAGGTTACAGATAATTAACAAAAATTAAATTATCATCATGCCGAAAGTAAGATCTAAAGGATTAAGAAAAACTACTGAGTTAGAAGTTACAGCCAACACAATAGAAGAAATAGTAGAGCAAAAGGTAGTAGGAGGGATACCAAAATTAATTACACCGATAGAATTTAAGACAAAAAACCAAAAACGATTTTACAAAGCAATAGAATCTCAAAAAAATCAAATTGTTATGGCACATGCATTGGCAGGAGCAGGAAAAACATTTGTAGGGATTCAAAAAGGAATAGAACTATTATATCAGAGGAACAGTGGAATATTTAAAATGGTTATCATAAATCCAACTGTTGATGTTGGTAACGAAGATAAGCTCGGACACTTACCGGGTGATTTAATGGAAAAAATAGCATATCATAACGAATCATCATTAGGAATACTTTATAAAATAATCGGAGAAAAAGAAACTAATAGGTTAATTGAGATAGGGAAATTAGAATTTAAGGTATTAAACTTCCTTAGAGGGTTGAATTTTTCTAATTCGTATATTTTTATGGATGAGGCACAAAACGCTTCACCTGCTCAAATAAAAACTCTTGTTACGCGTATATCAGATGATAGCAAAATGGTAATATGTGGAGACCTTTCTCAATGTGATAAATACAGAACTAATGGAGCTCCTGCATACACAAAAAGTGGATTCTATGATATATGGAAGCGATTGAGTGGAGTAGAGGGGGTATATCAAGTAGAATTCTCAAAAGAAGATTGCGTTAGAAGTGGTATCGTAAAAAGAATTCTAGAAAGATATGAATTGGAAGAGGAAATTCATTTAGGTGAAAGTTTTTCTCAACCAGATTTGGAAAATACAAAAGAATTCTTTACATTAGAGCAAAATACCTAAATGAAAAAAATTAAAATTACAGTGGAAATGGGGGATGAAGTTGCAACTTTATCCCTCAATACCAATATGGAGTTTTCAAATATATTGAAACATATTGGAGAAATTAAGAATGAAGAAACAGTTGAAAATTTTATTGAAAAACAACTTTTATTAGAAAATCCATTTGGTTCTATTTATGAATCACCTGATGGCGGTAAGACCATTTATAAAAGAAAAGTTGGAGAATCTAATAGGGAATTGATTTCTAAAAAACAATTTAGAGTAGAAACACTTCATGATATGGGTGGTTCTTATGAAATTACAATGGAAGGAGAATGGATATGTGAATATTGTGGTGAATCAACCATTGGGACTGAATATGATTATTTAGTTGGAACAAATCACTTATCATGTACCTTAAAAAATGAAAGCAAAAAACAATAGAATTGTAGTATTAAAATAATGAGTTACGATTTAGTTATAATTAATGGTGATTCCTTTTCAGAGGGAAATGGTTTAACAAAGCAATTTGAAACATATAAAGATGATTGTAATAATTATGATTTATGGTTAAAATTGAAAAATCATTCTCAATCAGAAGTGTTTTTAGACCGCTCTTTTAGTTGGGGAGTTAAAATTGCAGAACTACTAAATGTTCCTGTTCTTAATATATCCAGAAGTGGTTCATCTAATAAATCTATTTTAAGGAGATGGTATTATCTTTTTAATGTTGGGCCTACAAAAAATGATTCTCATAATTATGATTATAAAGCGTATGATGAACATTGGATTTTTTTAAATCCATCTACAAAGGAATTTATCCCATATGATAAAGTATCTTTTTTCAAATTTAAAAATCCATTATGTATAACTCAATGGAGTAATTCATATAGAGGTGATATGACATATAAAAGTCTAACAACTACCCTTAATCCAGGATTATCCGATTTACAAACACTAAAAAATTGGATAGATGAATATAAAATTCCACTGGATATAAACAAATTCACTCATTTCTTTGAGTATTATAATAATTTAGTGAATACTGAATATTTAGTAAACTATGAAAATTTAAATATTTTGTTAGCGTTTAAAGGTTTAATGGATGCTGTAAATTTTAAAGGATTCTCAATTTATCATAGAATGGCAAATACAATGGAATTTAAGTATCATAAATTAGTAAGCAATTTATTAAATGTTGATGAAACTAAAAAAATAGAAAGTAACACATATACATTAAAAGATGTTGGTATAGAAAACTTGCATTATAGTTTAGAAGGGCATGAATATTTTGGAGAAAATATTTTAAATTTAATAAAAGAATGTTAGAAGGAATACATATTGATTTTAATTTAAACTTAGAGATAGGCCCGTGTGGTGTAAATGCCAGAGTACCAACTGGTGTAACAATAGATAAAAAATTTGATACTTCCTTAAGATTAATTGAGATACCAAAAGGATTTGATACATTTAATTTCTTTAGTGATCAATATAAAGATAGATTTACTTTAAATTTCAAAAAACTATTAGGCGATGATTTATCAAAATATAAATTTCTAATATCATTTTATAGAGAAGAAGCATCTACTACAAAGGATAAAATAAATTTTTTTACTAATTTATTTAAAGATGGGAAGATTTTATTTATAACAACTAATATAGAGGAATATCAAGAGAATAAAGTTTTATTTCTGAATAATTCGGAGTGGATATACGATGATGTCTATGTTCGTAATTTTTTTGATTTTTGGAAATATCTTAAAAGACAAGATATAGGAACTATAAAGAAAAAATATATGTTTCTAATTAATCACTATTCTGATATTAGATTCGAAATATTAAAATTTTTATACAAAAATAATAAACAAAATGAAGGTAATATATCTTTCAATCTAATTGATTTTGAAGGATGTAAATTAGATAAAAGTAAGATATTAAGTGAAATAAATGAATTTAATATTGATTATCCATCTTATTACGATACATATCCTACTTTATCACATTTGACAGATGATGTTCGTTTTCAAAAAACATTAATTGGAATTAATCACGTTGGAACACTCCCCCATTTCAATTATAGAATTTATTTAGAATCGTATTTTGAAATCATAACTGAAACTGCTCCTCATTTAGTGATGGAAGGTACTCATATATCTGAGAAGATACATAAACCACTGAGAACTGCTCTACCTTTTATGTATTATGGTAAACCAGAGGTTAAGGTATTTTTAGAAAGTATAGGAATGAGTTTCACATCTCCTATTTATTTTTTTGGATTAAATGAAGAAGAATACTTAAATCATTTGAATTTTTTGTTACAACAGGATTTCAATTGGTATAATTCAACCCAAATAAAATATTTAGATGAATACTTTAATAATATGGATATTTGGATAAAATTTATTAAAACAAATAATGATCAACTTTTAAAATTTATGTACCCATGATATATTGGTTTACTGGACAACCAGGAGCAGGGAAGACTACGTTGGCTAATTGGATGTTAGCGCATTTTCCAAATGATTCTATCATAGTAGATGGTGATGATATAAGAGCCATTTATGATAATAAAGATTATTCGGAAGTGGGTAGAAGGAAAAATATAGAACTTGCACAAAATTTGGCAAGATTCTTACATCACAAAGGATTTAAAGTTATGGTTTCTTTAGTATCACCTTATCGTGATCAAAGGGAATCTTTTAAAACCGAAATGGGTAATAACATAAAAGAAATATATGTACACACTCAAAGTGAAAGAGGAAGAGAAGGATATCATGTTAGTAATTATGAATCTCCTTTAGAGAATTTTATTGATTTAGATACAACAAGTGAAGACGAATTTACAACATTTCAAAAATTAAAATCACTAATATGAAAAAATACGCATTATTCATCGGAAGATGGCAAACATGGCACGCAGGACATGAATGGTTAATCCGCCAACAATTGGATAAAGGAAAAAATGTATGGGTAGCAATCAGAGATGTGGAAGTGGACGAAAATAATCCAAAATCTGCACAACAAGTTTTAAAAGATTTATCAAATGAACCATTCTTTCAGCAAAATTGGGATAAATTATATGTATCAATTATACCTGATATTGAATCGGTAAACTATGGAAGAGGTGTTGGGTATGATGTTATCCATCATCATCCACCTGCAGATGTTGAATTAATTAGTGGAACAAAAATTAGAAAAGGGTATATGGATACCGATGGAGATGTAATAGAGTATGCCATTGATTAAAAGACATATAGCCAAAACTATTTCGTATCGCGTTGTAAGTACTTTAATAGGATTTCTTATAATGTGGTGGGTGAGTGGGTCTATTAAAGTAGGCGCAGCTTTTGGGGTAGCAGAGTTGATTTATAAACCTATTCAATATTATCTACACGAAAGAGTTTGGTACAAATGGATTAGATATGGGTTAAAGGAAAAAAATGAAACAAAATGATATTCAATTTTGGGTAAGTGATGTATCAGGAGATAGTGGTATTAGATTTTTATTTGAAAGTGTATATCCAAATACTTTCAAAAAAATAGAATATGATACTATATCACATTCTAATATTAATATTTTAGTTTTTAAGTGGGAGAGTAAGTTTGCAATAAAACCATCTTTCCAAACACATACAAATGAATTTTTAGAATTAGTAAAGAAATTAAATAATCTTAATTTTTATTTTTTAGCCGATCATTCAACTGAGGCGGAATCTGTTATAAATGAATTAGAAAAAATTGATTTTTTAAACAAGTTAAAATCAGTTGGAATCCCATCTAGCAAAATTTTAATGGCTCAAAATAATTCATTTGATTTTGAATCAATGATTACAAAGATAGGTAATTTCCAATTAAAAACATTTTATTTTCCACATTTTTTAATTGCAACTCCCTATTATATGAATCAATATGTGGAGGAGGTGCATAATCACTTTCAGATGCCTAAATCTAAAGATTTTTTGTGTCTTAATAGAAGAGTATCAACTCATAAATATAATTTACTAAAAAGATTATGGGAAAGGGGTTTATTAGAAAATACGATGTGGAGTTGGGTTGCTACTATGTTCGATGATAAGCTGATAAATGAGGAATTTAAGAATAAGAATGGATTAAATAGAGGTAATTCAATTCAATTAGAAGGAGATGTTATGTATGGGAGTGGTTTGCAATTTGCAGATGAATACCTTTATACAATAAATCCTATGTGGTATTATAGTTCCAAAGTAGATATTGTGAATGAAACTCACTTAAATAAAAAAGATGTAATCCATCACACCGAAAAAACTTTTAAACCTATGTACTTAGGTATGCCGTTTATTACCAATGCAACTAAAAACCATCTACATTGTTTAGGGAAGTTAGGGTTTAAAACGTTTGAATCGGTAATAGATGAATCATATAATTCAACTTCTAATATAGATTCCCTAATCGATTCCGCTCTTATGTTACTTGAAAAGTGGGATGTAGGAGAAGTCAAGGATATATGTGAATTTAATAAAGAAAAAATAAGTAATTTTGATACATACCGTACAATTTTGTTGAATTTTTTCGTAAAACCATTGGAAGGGTATTGCAAATCTAAATTTAGTTTGATATAGTATTTTTCAAAGGATAATCCATATTATTTATGTTTTTCATATTTATAGACATACAAAAAGAAACAAATTAAAAAATGAAAGGAACGCTATTTTCTGCGGATTTTATTGAAGACCAAAATGGTGATTTTAGGTTATTAGAGGTTAATACTGATACTAATATACCCAAAAGTAGATTGGGGTATATGAATTACTCTGAATTGATTGATGTATTATCTGATAATAATATTACAAAGTTTACTGTAATAAACAAACCAAATATACACAGTGACTGGGTTCTACACCTATCTTCTTCTTTAAATGCAAGTGCATCATTTATTGATACATTTACTATAATTAACGAAAACTTTAATACTATTTACCCCGCTTCGGTGACTGATAGTGAGGATACGTTTATACTAAGAATGGCGTATGATGAAGCAGCTATTTTTGATTCTGAATATGCGAAGGGTAAATTAAACTTATTAAAATTATTTGCAGATAATGATGATAGTGGATCAGTAGTAGAGTTTTATCATTCTTCTTCAGGTGAAGGATTCTATGATTTAATAACTCCTTCGTTCAACGCATCTAATCTTCCAGATGTAGTAGTAAAACCTATTGCAGAAGCTGGAACGGTAACATCATTTTATAAAATAGGGTCTGAGGTTGAAGGAGAATCTAATGATAATAGATTAACTGAATTTATTTCAGTTATTTCGGATGAAAATAATATGATACAAAAATATCATATAAATCCTACTTCAATAACCGATAATGTTTTTAGCATTCGTAGTTTTGGGATTATATATGGTTCAAACTTAGATTTAATAAATTTAGCAGAATATAAATCAGATGCGATATTTTCTTTACCAATTGGATCTATACACAGTCCAGTAAGATATGTAAATGAAATTGGCAAAGAACACTATTATGAATTTGCTACAAACTTAGTTAAAAATGAATTTGGGTTTGATGGCATTTTAGGAACACATTTAGTTATAAAAGCGGATGATACTGAAGTGGAAATTCAATCTCTTTCAGTAGGAGACGTGTTAAAATCATATCAAGTAAGTGGATGGAGTAGTGATGAAACTATAAATTATCTAAACTACTACATTGATGGGGATACATTACCTAGTGGCTCATTATTGACAACCTCAAGTGTAATATACAAAAATGAAAAAGCGTTGGTTAATAAAACTTTAATTAACATATCAGTTAATAATAACGAAGATTCATTATTTGTTGCACCACAAAAAACTTTCTTAGTATATGATAGTGGTAGCAATTTAATTACTTGGAAAACCGCACAGACAATTGAACCGAATAATCATTTTTTAATTGATTATGATGGTTCAAAGGCAGAAGTAACTTCAAATGAATTATATGTAACCGATGATCCTGATTTAAATTTAATTGAAATAGATGTAGAGGATACCGATACATACATTATCGCAGGAACTACTCCTATAAATTCATTCGTAACTCACAACGCACCTTGTTTTACCGGAGATACTAAAATTTCTCTATCAAATGGTGATATAAAAAATATAGAAGATGTAGTACCTGGAGATGAAATTTGTACCTATGATTTAGGAAAAAATGAAATAGTATTCTGTCAGGTTGTGAATGTATTTTCTAAATTAGTCAATAAAATTGTACACTATCAGTTTGATAACGGAGAATCTTTAAAATGTACAATTGACCATCCGATATATGTAGTTGAAAAAGGTTGGTGTTCATTTGATAATAATGAATCTAATAGCAAGTATAGCCTAGATAAACCTGTACAAAGTATAAAAGTTGGAGATATAGTTAAATTACAAAACGGAGAAAGTAAACTATTAAAAGTTGAAGTTATAGAAGGAGATGTAAAGGTTTATAACCTAATTGATATAGAAAAAAATCATAATTTCTTTGCAAACAACATTTTAGTACATAACAGATTCTGTTTTGTAGCTGGAACTGAAGTTGAATTAGAAAATGGTGAAGTGAAAGTTATAGAAGATATTCAAATAGGAGATTTAGTATTAACATACAATGAAAGTACTAACCAACAGGAAGTTAATAAAGTTAGCGGAGTATTTTCCCCTAATCACAATGATTTAGTAAAATATTACTTATCAAATGGAACAACTTTAACTTCTACTTATGACCACCCATATTATGTAAATGGATTAGAATTAGCTTCATTTAGCCCATCATTGACAACTGAAAGATATAAATTGGAAAAAGAAGTAGTTCAGATAAAGGAGGGGGATGTTGTTAATTTATCGGATTTATCAAGTTCTACGATTGAAAAAATAGAAGTAATCGTTGATTCTGAATTAACAAAAACTTATATTATAACTGTTGAAAATAATCATAACTTTTATGCAAATAAAGTTTTAGTTCACAATAAGTGTTTCGTAGCTGGAACTGATATTACACTTGAAGATGGTACACTTAAACCGATTGAGGAAATCAAAATAGGTGATAAGGTATTAACATTCAATGAAGTTATGTTGATAAACGAAAGTGGTACAGTGGGAGATTTAAAGAAACACATTGTTAATGAAACAGTTATTATAAATTGCTTATGTAATAAAGAAACCAGATGTACAAAAGAGCATCCTTTCTTTATAATTGATAAGGGGTGGGTAAACGCATCAGATGTTAAAGCTGGTGATTTCGTAAAAACAATTGATGGTAAATGTGAAATACTAAGCGTAGAGTTTAAACAGGAAGATATTGAAGTATATAATCTATTAGATGTTTCGGATAATCACAATTTTTACGCAAATTCAATTTTAGTACATAATAAACTTTAATAAAATGAATAAACCTACAAAATATAAATCTATACAAGTATCTGAGATTAACAATAAACCTGTTACTCTACTTACTTCTGCTGAAAAATTAAAAACTTCAGCGATTTTAACAAAATTAATTCAATATATCAAGCAGAAACATTCTTAATTTTGCTTGAGAATAAAGGTTATGAATGCATTCGAATATATAAATAAATTCGTAGTATCAGTATTAAAGCCAAGCCGAATAAATGGGGTTGGCTTTTTTGCTGTCAGAGATATTAAAAAAGGAGATGCTATATTTGAAGTGTGGAAGGGTGAATCAGGAATATATTCTATAACAATTGACGAGCTTAATTTATTACCAGATGATTTGAAAAAAAATATTTATGAAACATTTGACAATAGATTTTTATATATCAATAGAGAAGGGGAAGAAATTTTTATTCAAAAAGAAATTGGAAAAATTTTCTTTCCATTAGAAAGGGGATTTCATTGGATTTATATTTGGCCTAAGATGTTTATTAATAGTGGGTTGAATAAGGCAAATATAGATACGAATAATTTTATAAATCCAATTGCGATAAGAGATATAAAAAAAGGAGAAGAATTACTGGCTAATTACGGAACGAACTTTAATGTTCCTCCAAAAAATTTTATATAATGGAAGTAATTAATTATATAAAAGATTGTGTAAATATTAAACTTAAGCCTAGCCCGATAAACGGAGTTGGAGTTTTTTCACTTCGATTAATTAAAAAAGGTGAAATTCTTTTTAAGGAATGGGATGGGGATAGTAAACTATACTCACTTAAACAAAGTGATATTAATTCATTAAATGATGAAACCAAACAACATATTTTAGATATGTGGAGCTTTGAAAAAATGGGGGATGGTTATGAATTAATTGGATACTTAAATAAGGGATGCCATTGGATATATAAGACTCCTATACACTGGGTAAATAGCTGTGGATGGGATGAAGAACCGAATGTGGATAGAAATACTTTGGAGGCGCTGAGGGATATTAAGCAGGGTGAAGAAATACTTTTCAAATATGGAAAATATAACAAATATACTAAATCAGGAATCATATAACAATGGTTTGATTTCATATGATTTATCCAAAAAGTATAAATTACATAAAGCGAGATATAATGGAGCTTATGCAAAAGATGATTTTAAACTTAGAATAGATCAAAATAAGAAACTATATTTTTATGAAGAAGATAGGCAATCTAATTCTCTTTTGACTTTTTTAGAATGTAAAGAATTTTTTGATATAGATAACTTTGTTTTAGATATTTTTAATAAAAATTTTGGGATAGATACTAATGTATATTCAAAATCAAGTTGGATATACACACAAGTCCAATCATTTAATATGAATTGGATGCATACTCACAAGTACATTTTTTCATCAAATAAAACATCTCTCAAAACCCAATATACCTTTGTATTTTACATACAAATTCCTAAAGATTTAGAGAGAGGAGAGGGTAATATTATTTTTAAAACAGAAGATAAAAAACTTTTTTCATATACCCCATCGGAAAATGATGTATTAATATTTTCAGGTGATTTAGAGCATATGGCAGTTCCAAATCAAAGTGCAATTGAGGATAGGTTAGTATATGCTAGTAATTTAAGTTTTAGTTTAGAAGAAGAAACTACTTTCGATACACCTATTAAATTTAAGAATATAATATATGATAAAAAAATAGTAAAATGATTAGAAGCTATTTAAATATTGATAATACTACATTAGGTGAGCAACTTTTTAAAAATAAACAAATAACAAAAGTTTCACCTTCCAATTCGTATGAGATGCTTTTGACTAGTAATCAAATTAAAGAAATAGTATCTAATGTAATTCACTTAATAGAATCTCATTATAATCAAAAAATAGAGATTTACATTAAAAATTTATGGGGGTATATTCAGAATAACGATGAATTACAAAATTTGACTATAAATCCTTTTATATATAATGAAGGTATATCAATAAAACCAAAGTGGTCTTTTTTATATTTTGTTGAAACCGATACTTCAAAAATAAAATTTAATATAAATTCAGATTTTTTAGAAATCAATTTTAAAAAAGGAGAGTTGGTTGTCTTTGAATCAGATTCTTTTGTTAAAGATATATCAAATGATACTAACAGAATTGTATTAGTAGGCTCTATCACAAATAGTTTATCTAATACGAATCAAAACAAAAGTTTAATATGAAACACGTTGATAAAAGTGATATAGGGGATTCGTTCTTTAGAGGTGAAAATGGTGTGCAATTTAATCCATATAAAGGAGATTTTAGAAATCCAATTTTTTTACAAGAATTTATCTTAAAGGGGTGGATTCCGGAAAAACACTTTATACAAAAACATACAAATATAACTGCGTTTGGTAGTTGTTTCGTTGGCCATATTATACGAATGCTACAAACAAACAATTTTAAATTAACAACCGATTCTGCTCCTGAAATTCATATTTCTAATATGGGAGAGGGGTTAGCAAATGTTAAATCAATATATCAACAATTTGAATGGGTTTTGGAGAATAAACCTATACCAGAAGGATTATGGTATGGGGCAAACGTAGAGGAATATGGGATAGATGAGAATATTAGGCTTAAGACAAAGGAATTATTTTTAAATACTGAAGTTTTTGTATTTTCAATAGGGTTATCAGAGGTTTGGGAAGAAATTGAAAGTGGGGAAACTTTTTGGAAAGCAGTTCCTACATATCGATACGATCCAGCTAAACACCGATTTAGAATACTTTCTTTAACTGAAACTAAAGATACCTTTTTAAAATTGTATAATATTATCAAAAAATATATACCAAATTGTAAAGTCATATTTACGGTATCACCTACTCCTATGGCAGCAACTTTTCGTGATATGTCGTGTGTTACCGCTAATTTAACATCAAAAGCTATTATAAAGGCTTCTCTTGATGAATTTATGAGAGAAAATACCGATACAATGAATTCATTATTTTATTTCCCATCATACGAAATAGTAAATTTATTTTTTGATAAATTTTTAAACGATAATAGGCATATAAAAGATGAAATTATAAAATTAGTAATGAGAGTTTTTGAAATTCTATATTGTGATACCAATATTGGTTGGGAATATGTTGAAGATTTATTTAAAAAAGAATTAGAAAATAATAGGCTAACAAAATTTATTTAGTATGGAATCTGTATTATTTACAAAAGATGAGTGTTCTATTATATTAAATGGGATTGAGAATAATGAAGAATATAGTCTATTAAATATTGACGATAGAAAGTATGAAGAGTGGTTGATAGTAGATAAATCTATTTTAGATATGGTTTTAAATAAACTGAAAAGATTTGGTATTACTTCAATAAAAGAAGGTAGGATATTGAAGTACGATAAGGGTTGTTTTTTTAAAAAACACGTTGATACTTGGGAAAAATACCCACATCGATATAAAACTATTATAGTACAATTATCTAATGGGGATAGTTATGAGGGGGGTAACATGATGTATGGAGATGTGATTTTGGGTAAAGAAATTGGAAATACTGTAATGTTCGAAGGAACTTTACCACATAGTATGGAAGAAATTACAAGTGGAATACGATATGCATTTGTTATATGGTTAGAGAGGAATGATTTTGGTATAAATAAAACATTATTATGATACATTTTACTAAAAATGAATGTGATTCTATTATAAATCTTTCAAATACTTTACAAAAAACCGAAAGAAATGAATTTCCCAGGCCTATTAGTTATGATTTTTATTCAATTGGATGTAATAATGAAACAAAGTGGATATTTGATAGATTGGATTCATATTTTACCGAAACTACAGGAATAGAAGTTGTTAAGAGTTTAGATGCTGTTCACTTATTTGATTATTCAGTAGGAGATAGATTTGGTAGACATAGAGATATATATTATGTGAATCAAATTCATAACATAGGAGTTTGCTTAAATGAGGATTATGAAGGTGGTGATTTTGTTTTATATGAACCCCAATATGTGGTTCTTCCTAAAAAAACAGGTCAAATTTATACATTTAAGCATTCATTGGAACATGAGGTTTTAGAAGTTACACATGGTAATAGGTGGAGTTTAATTGGGTTCTATTTCTATGAACATTTAGATTTAAAAAAACAACTTTTGTGATGATTATAAAATCGGATAATTTAATTAGCGAAGATGATTTATCATTTATTGATAAGTTATCATATAAAGTTGCTAGGGTAGAAAGAGATGATAGGAGATATTCATCCCACCGTCTTAGTAATGAAGAAAAAAGTGTATTTCTAAAAAAATTACTTATTTGGGTTGAAAATAAATTAGATATAAAGTTTAGGAGATATGATTTAAGTTTATTTGATACTTTTTTTATAAATTATAATGTTGGTGATTTTTTTTTAAAACATAGAGATGATACATTAATGTGGGCAAAAGGATCGAAAAGAAAATATGTATCGGGATTCCACATAAATGAGGATTATGAAGGCGGTGATTTTGTTGTATATGATTATGATGATAATTTTAAAATAATGGAAAAAAGAAAAGGTTATCCATATATTTTTGAATCAAAAATGTATCATGAAGTAAAACCAGTATTATCAGGAGTTAGAAAAAGTATTGTAATTCACATTGATACAGAATCAATTCTAACATCAGAAAAACAAATTATATAAAATGGATAAAGAAATTAGAATTTATAGGGAACTTTTAACACCAGAAGAGTGTAAAGAAATATTACTTTTCTCAAAAGAACATTTTGAAGAAGATAAAAGAGCTAGATACGGTTGGCATGCAAGAACTAACAGAAATCTACATTTTGAAAATCGAATTAAAGAAAAAATAACACCGATAAGTCCCTTAAATCCTTTTTATATTTCGTGGATAAATGTAAGTGAATATGAGGATAATAGATCATTAGATTTACATATAGATGAAAGAAGTGATTATACATTATGTATAACACTAACGGATGAGTATGAAGGTGGAAATTTTATTATAGAGAATGAAAAATATAAAACTCAAAAAGGTGATTGCATCTTATTTGATGGACATCATTTGAAGCATGGTGTTGAGCCAGTGACCAAAGGTTATAGAGCTTCATTAAACATATGGATTAAAAAGGGTAACAAATCATTCCTATGAAAGTTTTAATAATAGCATTGGCGAGAACAGGTTCATCTAATTTATTATTTAAACTCGCAGAAAAAAATAACTTAAAGCCAATATTTGAGCCATTTAGGGGAGAAATTGAAAATGAATACTTCGATGGAATTAATAGATGGGTATATAATGAATCGGAGGATAATATTGTCGTGAAAACAATAATACATCATCACAGAGATAATTTAAAATTGGCAGAGAAATTTGATAAGGTTATACTCCTATCTAGAAGAGATCTAAAACAATGTGCCGAAAGTACAATATATCATTTTAAAAATCGAACTGATGGATTTAAATCTTGGATGGAATATTATTATGAAGGTATATCAGATAAGGAATTGGAAGATTGTTTAGAATTTGTTAAAGAAACCCATAATCAATTAGTGGCACTAAGTGAGAAATTAGGAGTTCCAATTACTTATTATGAAGATTTATATGATTTGAATTCTCCTAAGAGATTGAGGAAGTTCAATAAAAATGAAATATCAAAAAATAAAATTTTATAATGGAAATAGGGATATTAGATAATACTGAATATAATTTTATAATAAATTCATTGAATGCTAATATGGGTATGAGTGAAAGTGAATACGCTACTCTTAAAAAAAAGCATCCATATGCCGTTATGAGAGATGATAATGCTCTTATTATCTCATCTATGAAACATTATGGTTCACATGATAAAGAGTTGAACGCATTTTTACTTAAAAAATTTGGAAAAGAAAATTTTAAAATTGATTTTTTTTATGAATTAATTTATAATGAAGGAAATTATACAAATCCACATTTGGATAAAAAAACGGTATTACAAACTACATTGATACTCTTAGAAGATAAATTTACCGGAGGAGATTTGATAATCGATGATAACATTATATCTTTTAATAAAAAAGGTATGTTTATAAATTTCGAAGGTTTTAAAGAAAGACATTCTGTATCTAAAATTGAAAGTGGTGTTAGAAAGGTATTAGTAATAATGTTTGATAAAAAAGAAACTTTGATATGAATATTTTGTTAGTTGGAATAGGTAGATGTGGGACGATATCGTTATCCGATGCTTTCCATAATCAAAAATATCATATTATTCCAGAACCATTTAGTATGGATACCACATATACAGGTGTTAATGAAAAAAAATTTCAATTTGGTTGGTGGAATAGAAATAAAGAAGAACAACTTAATTTTTTTCTTGATAAAGAAAAAAATACTTTGGTTAAAACATTGGTAGGGCAAACTCCAAAACGATATCATGGTTTTAAAAATTGGCAATCATTTATATTTGAGTTTGTAAAAAATTTTGATAAAGTACTTTGGATTGATAGAAAAAATTTAGATGAGCATTTTTTAAGTATAGTTAATTTAACATATAAAGTTAATAATGAATCAAATGGAGATGTAAGGCCGTGGTACAAAAAATGGTACACAACCGATATACCTCTTGAAGTTATAAATGAGTTTGAAAAAAGTGGATTACGAGAAAAACTAATTCATGATAAAGAGATATTGCATGAAACTATTAAAAAGTTAGAAGGAAATATTATCTGGTATGAAGACCTGTATGGGGAAGATAGGAATAAATCTTTAGGAATTATTAATTCATGGGGCATAAATAATATTGATTCTGAAAAATTAAATGAGTATCTACACCCATCAAACAGACTAAAACAAAGTACCAAAAAACAAATAATATAATGAAACCAATGTTATTTATAGTTCCAGGTATAGGTAGATATAGTAAAGAAGTAATGGAAGGTTATAAGTATTCTGGGTACAATCTAGTCAAAGATGTAAATAATTTAAACCCCTCCAAAGTAATAGATGTGGGGTGTGGAGAAAATTTATTTAAAGGGCTAATTAATAATCTATATGGGTTCGATAAAGAAAACTATCCAGAGGTTGATAAACTGGCATCTATTGAAGATATTGATATTGAATTAGAATCAGTAGATGTGGCATTATGTTTGGGTTCACTTCAATACACCTCAAGAACCCAACAAGAATATCAACTTAGTAAGGTGGTGAGTTGGGTTAAACCAGGTGGGTATATTATTATGAGGAATCAGCCATTTATTGATTACATCGGTCATAATGAAAAATACTTACATAAAACTAATAATAGAATATTCTATTCTGATTTTTACAAAAGAACAAAACAATTTAATTTATCAATACATATTCCTATTAAATTGGATATAAATTCAAACTTCCCTCAGTTAGAAAGATTAGTATGGTGGTGGAGAAAAAATTAAAAGAAATAATATAATGAAAAAAAGGTTATTTATTTTAGGGGATTCTTTTGTGGATTGGGAAATACCCAAATTTCACTGGACTTGGTATTTAGAAAAACATTATGAAGTTTTCAAATTTGGCAAATATGGAGCAGATAACTATTCGATATTATTTCAATTGGGAAATTTACCGGAATATGAAGATGGTGATAGGATAATAATGTATTTTACCGAACCAGGTAGGTTACCCCGAAGATTCTATGGAATTAGGAAAAAGCAGTGCATAAGTACTCCTTTTATGAATCCTTCATTTTATGAAGATATGGATTTTGCAAATAAACTGCATAACATAAAATATAATGAATCAGAAAGATGGGTAAATGGTGAAAGAGGAGTTGAGGTATCATTTTTAAAAAAATTAAAAAATTGGATTAAAAATTATGAACCAGTTTTTGTAACATGGAGTGAGCATTTTCATACTCAAACATCAGATTTTGTGGAACTTATCAAAGTTTCATCTAATTATGATGAAGGTATTGCAGAAGAAAAAGATTTTCATCCTGGGCCAAAAGGATGTTACGAAATTTACAAAATATTTCACAATCTTTTATCCATAAATGATGAAATCGTAGAATTTGAAAATTATAGAAAAGATTTATTATGAAAATTTTAATAACAGGAAATTATGGGTTGGGAAAGAACATAAAAGAATATCTTTCTACAAATGGATATGAAGTAGATTATATGAGTTCTATTGATTCTTATGCACACCACTTACCAAATGTAATAAATCAATACGATGTGTTCATTAACAACGAATATAAAGATAAACTACAATCTGATTTATTTGAGTATGTTTACAATGAGTGGAAATATAAACCAAAAACTATAATAAACATTTTAACTTCTGCCATAATATTTGGTGGGCCAAACAAAAAGTATATTGACGATAAAATGGATTTAGAACAAAAAACATTTCAGTTAAGAAGTATGGATAAAGAAGTTCGTATTATAAATGTTTACCCGAATACATTAGAAAGTTCAAAAACGGTGAATAATCAAAAACTAAAATACTCGAATATATCGAATATTATAAAATGGTTAATCGAACTTCCACAAGATATTGAAATTTTTGAAATAGGTATATCTAAAACAAAATTAAAAATTGATAATACATTAATATGAGTACTATACATACATTTGGTGATAGTTTTACTTTTGGATATGGGTGTGTAGAGGATTGTCATTTTAAACCATACTATTCATATAAAAAAGATGGAGATGATATATGGCCTATACATTTAGGTGAAAGATTAGAGATGGCTGTAGTAAATTATGGACAAAATGGTTCATCTAATGAGCAAATATTTCAATCGGTAATAGAAAACATTGATAACATAAAAGAAAATGATATAATTTTAATTGGTAAAACCGTTCATGGTAGATTTAATATTCCAAAGGATTCAAAGTGGATTGAAATTTTATCTTATGTAGAAATAGATTCAGATTGGAAAAACGATATTAGTAAAAAATTTTCAAAAGAGGAATTTGAAGCGTTGATAAATTTCCAATATTATTTTTTAACAAATCCTATGTATCGTGTTAGAGATAATAATAGATTTGATTTTTTAAAAAAAATTCTTACAAATAATATAAAAGTAAGAAATTGTATAATATGGGAAGTTAAGGATATGATAAAAATTTTTGAAAATATTACGAAGGCAACTAATGGTGAAATTGAAGATTTACACTTTTCATTTAAAGGTCATAAGCAATTATCAGAATATTTTTTTAATATACTATCATCGGATAAAAAAATGATATGAAAAAAAGATTATTTGTATTTGGTGATAGTTGGGCCAATAACTATTTTTCAAAAATCAACTCTCTTATAAAATGTAAACCTTTTTTGGGGTTGGATGGGGTTGAATCTTTTGTAAAATATCATAATTATTTTGGTCATTGGATTGATCATATTTCACATTATTATGATGTATATTCATATGGAGTAGGAGCCGCTACTAACGAACAGATTATTTTTCAATTAGGTAATCTTCCAGAATATGAAGAGGGGGATCGTATTATTATAATATTCACAACTCCACAGAGATTTAATTGGATAGATGATAAGAAAAAATATTCATTCATATCAGATGGAACTCATCTTAAAAAATTATTTGGGTGGGATGATAAAACTGTAAAATTTATAGAAAGTCAATTTATCGAAAGAAACAAATGGTGGTTCGATGATAATGTTAATAAAGATGAAATAAACTTTATTAATAATATACCAAATATTTATAAAAATTGGAATCCAATTATGATTACATGGACAAGTGATTTATCTGATAAAGTTAAATCAGTTGATTTAATAAATTTTAATGAGAAATTTACAAATATAACTGAGGAAACTGACAAAAATATCATAGATAGTCATTTAGGGGTATTTGGAAATTTTGAATTATTTAAGTATATTTCAAAAAAACTAAATATAGATGTTTCATCGTATCAATATACTCCTAAAAAATATATTAAAAGTTTATTATGAGTATTGATTTAAAAGATTATGTGTGCGTTGTTCCTTTCGTTGCTTTAGAAATGCATGAGAGGGATAGATTTTTATGCTGTGCATCTTGGTTAAAAAAATATTTACCACAACATACTTCTCCAAAAGATGCATGGGAATCCGATGAAGCAAATGATATAAGAAATTCAGTATTAGATGGTAGTTTTAAACATTGTGATAAAAGCCAATGTCCATATTTACATCAACTAATTAAATTTGGAAAAATTGGTAATACAAACACATTGCATCATAAAAATGATATACCATATGAATTTAAAGAAAAAATAGATTCTTTTAGTAAGGGAACATTATTACCACCATCTACTATTCAATTTTCTTTTGATAGAACTTGTAATTTAAAATGTCCATCTTGTAGGGTTAATTTATTTGTAGAAGATTCAAATGGTATAAATAGAGTTAAAACAACTATTGATGAGATAGAGAAACAATATGGGAAAACTACTAAAACGTTGTATATAACAGGAAGTGGTGATCCTTTCGTATCAGTTGGGTTTAGAGATTTTTTAAGAAATTTTGATTCAAAAAAATGGCCTAATTTATACAAAATACATTTTCATACAAACGCAACAAAATGGGATAAGAAGATGTGGGATTCAATGCCCAAAATTCACAAATACATTAAAAGTTGCGAGATAAGTATTGATGCTGCTACAAAGGATACTTATGAAAATAAAGTAAGATTGGGTGGTAATTGGGATGAACTAATAGAAAATTTAAAATTCATAAACACTATTAAAAGTTTAAAGAGTGTAAAAACATCATTCGTTGTTCAACAAAAGAACTATAAAGAAATGAAACTTTTTTATGATTTAATGGTATCTATATTTGGTAATAAAGCAAATGTGTTTTATGGTAAAATAAATAATTGGGGAACTTTTAGTAACGAACAATATGAAAGTGAAAAAGTTTGGGATATTACACATCCAGAATATAGAGAATTTGTTAAAGAAGTTAATTCATTTTTACCAGCTCAACAAAGTTGGCATAATCTACAGGAATTTATAGAGCATAAAAGTAGTCTTTTATAATGGTAAAATTTTATTTAGATAGAAAAGATTTTAATGAATTTGATTCGGATATATTTGGATTAAAAATTCAAGAGTTAAACGATGCATTTCTTCTGACAATGAGTGAATCCAGTGATATTGATACATTGATATCTTACTTTAATTCCGAATATAAATGGGATAATATGTTTGAATATGAAGATGTTATAAATAGAATAGATTCTAACCACATACTATTTATCCTCTATTATATAAATGAGCCGATAGGATATGTATTCCTCGAACCCAAAGCAAAAGGTGAATATTATTTGTATAATTTATATGTTACTAAAATAATAAAAAGACCAGAAAATACTCCTGAATGGTTCGTAAGTAAAGTGATTTCAGCTCTACCATCGGATTGTAAAAAAATTACCTGTTATTGTGAAGAATGGCATAAAGCTGCGCAAAACATATTTATAAAAAATAATTTTAATAAGATTTAAGTTATGAATAATAAATGGGATGAGTTCAAAGTTACTCCATCAAAAACTTTTGGTATAGAAGTTCCACAATTTCAACCATCCGTATTCAGAGAATATAGGGGTGAGATATTTACAACATTTCATTCAAAAGAACATCCTGTAATGAATTATGTGAGTGATGGGTGTGAAATACACGGAAGATTTTCTCGTTCTTATAAAGGTGTACTAAGGGGATTGCATTGGGATAATAAGACTTGGAAACTAGTCCAAGCAGCGGTAGGTGATATTTACTTAGTTGTATTAGATATGAGAAAAGATTCTCCTACTTATGGAGACTGGGAATCTTATATAATTTCAGAGAGATTAAGAAATCAGGTATTAGTTCCACCAGGATTTGCAAACGGACACTACGCATTAACCGATTGTATGTTTCATTATAACCTATTTTATAAAGATGGTTATGTGGATGCAGATGAGCAAGGTGTAGTTAAATGGAATGACCCGGAGTTTCAAATGGAATGGCCTACAAATAATCCAATATTACAAAAAAGAGATAGATGATAAAACCTTATATTAAAAACGAATGGGGTAAACTGAAACAAATAATTGTCGGAAGACCTGAATTTGCTCAAGTACCTACTGTAAAAGATAAATCATTGCATACGATAGATTATGCGCACTACACCGATGAACAATTTTTAAGAATCCCATCGGGTAGATATCCTAATTGGATGATTGAAGAAACAATCGAAGATTTAGATAATTTTAGCAAAACATTAGAAGATTTAGGTGTAGAAGTTTTTAGACCTAAACTTATTGATTGGAGTGAGAAGTATTCAACTGATAATTGGGAAGTAGATGGGTATTATGGATATTGCCCAAGAGATTCAATGTTAGTGATAGAAGATAAGGTTATTGCTACTCCAATGGCTCTCCGCCAAAGACAAAATGAGACAAGAGCATTTAAACACCTTTTTGATGAAAGTTGTTGGGTGGATTTCCCTAAACCAAAATTATTAGATTCAATCTATAATAGGGAATTATTACCTGGCCCAACATTAGGAAACGAAGAACCAGTATTTGATGCAGCCAATCTTCTAAAATGTAATAATGATATAATTTATTTAGTTTCTAATACCGGTAATTTAGCGGGGGCTCAATATCTACAAAAATGGTTAGATGAAAATATGAAAGAAAAGTATAAAGTCCATCCTATTCAAGATGTATATGCTTTCATTCATATAGATACCACTTTCGTGTTAATTAGAGAGGGACTGGTCTTACTTAATCCAAAAAGGGTAAATGATACCAATATGCCGGAAATATTCAAAAAATGGGATAAAATATACTCTCCTGAGATGATAGATACTCCTTTCTTAGAACATTGGGCGGAAGCATCTTCTTGGTTAGGAATGAACACACTTTCTTATGATGAAAAAACTATGATTGTAGAGGAAAGACAAATTCCTCTTATAAAAGAGCTTAAAAAATGGGGAGTAGATTCTATACCTGTAAAAATGAGACACGCCAGAACTTTTAGTGGAGGGCCTCATTGTGTAACATTGGATACAATTAGAGAATAATGGTTATTAGGCATTACATAAATTTAGAAACAACTGAATTTAGGGTAGTTAATTTAAATTTTGCAATCTATAAATTTTCAGAGTTTAAAGAATTAGTTGAAATATCGGATAAAAAAATCCTTTTAATACAGGATGACTTTGAAATACTTCCCATATTCAATGATTCAAATGATCCTATAAGAAATGAATGTAATGAATTTATAAAAAATAATTTTGACAAAATTATATTATCTGATCAAATTAATTTTCATATAGAAGGTTCTAAATATTTCATATCTAACGGATTTAAAACCCTAAAGATATATCCATATTGCGAAAAGTTCTTTAATATGGATTTTAATAAAAATAGATTTAGAGGTCTTTTTTTATCAAACAACGTTAAACACTTTAGAATAAAAATTTTAAATTTTTTATTAAAAAATGATTTTAATGAAAAAATTGCGGTGAAATTCAACGCAACCAACTATGATTTATATAAATCAAATAATTTTGAATTTAATATAAACTCCGATATTGATATACCTTATCTTAATCAATCATTTTTAAATAATTTTAACGAAATAAAAGAGCCATTATATGATGATGGTATAAACTTATGTGATAAGAACATATCAGTTAAAACATTTGAATATTTGGAAAATTGTAAAATTCATATTGGGAGTGAAACTATGGATATGTGTTTTTGTTTTAGTGAAAAAACTTTCCAACCACTTTTAATGGGGTGTATCCCTGCTCTATTATATTCATTTGATAATCTAATATCTTTAAAAAAATTAGGATTTTGTTTGGATTCTTTTTACTACAAAAACGAAGAGGAATATTTTAAAAAATTGTTTGAATTATTGGAAATGACGGATTCTGACTTTCATGATTATTACAATTACCATTTAGAAGGGTTAATCCATAATCATAATCTGTTAAAAAATTTCATATTGAATTATTAATTTATTTGGTAATTCCACATTTTTTTCGTATCTTCGGATACTAATAAAACTATAATGTCAGAAAAGAAGTATTTTTACGAAAAGTGTGATTATTTTAATGAACCCCATATCAATTTGAAATATGAAGATGTTCTTAAAATGACACTAAAAGAATTTGAGGATTGGGTAGCGATGTTCAGAAAGACCGTTGTTGAAGTATGGAACGAAACAGGAGCGCCTCCTCGTATTGGTTCTTCCGAAGCTGAAATCATAGAACAATTCTCTAAACTACAAACATATAAAGTAGATAAATTTGAAGAAAAGGATGATGACGGGGATGAAGTAATTTTTAACTTCAATAAATTTGCTACTCCTGTAAACCAATTTTTTCCTGCAATGTATAAGACTGGTATTGGTGGTTCAACCTATGATAAACCAAAACCATCTATTTACGATATCTTTTGTAAGGATGAATATCTTCCTGAATTTGCAAAACAAATGAGAAGATTGACACGACAGGATGCAATGTATCGTTTCTCTAAAACTCTTGCTAAAGGTAACAAAGAACATCATAATTCTCACTTACCAACTGCAAAAGAATGGATTGAAAAATGGATGAAAGGCGATGTATGGGAAGGACATGATTTTTGTTTAGCGCAAACTGATAGTAGAATTGAATCTTTACCTATTACCGCAGAAGAAGTGAAGCAATTATACAAAGATGGTGTTATTCAATATAAACACATATCATCTTTGAAAACTGCTAATTGGGGTGAAGATATTGACTCATTGGTTGATTTGGAAAAACAACCTATTCAATTAAAGTGGTATCCTTTAGGTCAAACTATTTTCCCCGAAGCAACTGCGGCGTTTAGAATCGGAATGGGAACTCAGGCAGCTGTAAACTTTCCTCCACTTACTGCGAAGTATTTGTATCAAAGATTTACAAACCATATTAAAGACCAAAAACAAATTAATATCTATGACCCTTCTTCGGGATGGGGTGGTAGAATATTGGGTGCATTGAGTGTTGATGATAGAAATATTCATTACATTGGAAATGACCCGAATACGGAGAATTATATTGATGAAATAGATAAGACTCGTTATGAGTATTTAGCGGAATTTTTTAACTCGCGTATACCAGGTGCAGCAAATCCATTTTGGGGGCATAAAAATACCTATGAGATTTACAGAACAGGAAGTGAAATTATTAGTGAGCAAGAAGGATTCCAAAAATGGAAAGGTCAATTGGACTTTGTATTTACCTCACCTCCCTATTTTGATAGAGAAAGATATTCAGATGATGAAACTCAATCTTATAAGAAATTCGGAAACTACGAAAGTTGGAGAGATGGATTCCTACGACCTACATTAATAACTGCTTATGAATGGCTGCGAAATGATAGATACATCCTTTGGAATATTGCAGATATTAAAATTGGTAAAAGTTTTTACCCATTGGAGCAGGATTCAATTGATATCCTAACTGAATTGGGTATGGAATATCAGGGTAAGATAAAGATGACAATGTCACCAATGACAGGTGTTGATTTATCGAATGTAAAAAATAGTATGAAGATTAATGGTGAGTTTTACAAATACGAACCAATATTTATATTTTATAAAAAGTAATATGGGGATGACTCGGATTTGATTATGATGTGAGTTATAATATCACAAGTAGTGGGAAGGTTCTCAAACCACTTTAATAAAGGAATCAAACAATAAACGCAGAAGAATTATCTTCATTCACCTTCGAAGATGCTATGGCATTCGTTGGTGCGGATTACGCAGTAGCTGCCTAGTCCAACTCGGGTCGGTGCACATACAACCTAGGAACAGAAGTGTTTACAAAGAGCTGGTTTTTGGTTCAGACTCTAAAAGTTGAACCATCTGAATTTTGTAGTTTTAGCGGGGAAGTATAAACTACATATTTTTTCCTTTAGAAAAAGGAATAAACTTGTGAAACGTTGGTATTATGATTACTTTATAAGACGTGGGTTCGAATCCCACCATCTCCACCACATAAAATGTTTAATAAGGTATTTACATTCGGGTGTTCCTATTCTTGCTGGAGGCAAGATTTTTATACTGGTTTCGCAGATATTGTTGCTGAACACTATAATTGTTCTTTAGAAAATTGGAGTTCTCCTGGTAATTCGAATGAAGAAATCATTTATGGATTTAATGAAAAATTTTTTAAAAATGAAATCTTTGATTCACTTATTTTATTTCAATCTACCCATTTAACAAGAACTGCATATTGGGATACTAGAATAAATGATTTAGTGTCTGTAAAACTTTCACAAAATGAATATTGCGATAGATTTTTACAGAGTAATGATGTTAGTAAAACAAAAGATGGTAAATTTATATTCAATGAAAATGAATTTTTTGACCATTATTTTTTAAATATACATAATGATTTTTACGAATTTAAAAAATTGTTTTATAATTTATATCATATTCAATCATCTGCATTAACTAAAAATAACAAAATAGTTTTTTTATATTTCGATGAATTTGTATTACCTTTCGATTTGTTCGATACTTTAAATATTTTTAGACCTGATATGGATTTATCTTCATCGGACTGGGCTAAAAAAAATAAATTAACCTATTCCGAAACTGATTTTCATTTATCTGAAAGGGGTAATAGAATATATGCAGAAAAATTAATTGATTTTATTAATAAGGATCAAAGTAAGGAATAAAAGGCCTTTCTATTCCATCTAAATTCATTCTAATAATTTGAGGATGGTTTCTCACATTATCAATTATATTTTCTTTATCGGATTTATTTAGTTCCGATTGATTTACGATATCAAATATTGGACAATATCCTAGTCTTAAAGTTTTATCTTCAGGTGTTCTGTCGAATTTTGCTAACTTTTCTCTCATATTAAACATTTCAACCATTCCCTCATGAGTTCTATCAAATAGAGAAAATTGTAAATCAAATTCACCACTTAACAATCTATGTTCTGAAATATTCGATGGGTCTATATGGTCATCATCATCTATACAAACTTCTTGCCATGTTTTTCCTAATTGTGCATAATGTAAATACCCCCTACCAAATGCACCATCTAATGTAAACCACTCATCGGCTTCTTGTGGTAATTCTACTTTCTGTATTGGAGCTAGTCCATTCATAAAAGTTGTACATATAGTAGCATCACCTCCCATATTCCACTCTTCAATTTCATGTGAAAGATCATTTAATCCCCTTACGGCGTCAACTAATACCCAATCTTTTTTATCAATTATTTTTTTCCAATATTCCGAAGGTTTCCATACTTGCCCAATTAATATCTCAAAATGGTGATGTATAATATTATGTACTTCCATAGGATAATCTTCGGTAATTCTATCGGATTCGATAATATGATAATCAAACCAATCTGAGTTATTAATTAAATCTACACATCTTTTTAGTTTTTCAACTAATATTTTCGGATTTCTAGATGGTAGTTTAAATGCGGCCCATCTGGTTTCTAATTTCCAACTTGAATCTGAAAGAAGGTCTTTAAGTTTATCAAACCAAAGTTCTGCGATTGGATGAGGCTGTACTTCAAAATTAAGAGAGTATTCTGAAGTTAGTTTTTTATGGGAATCAAATTGCCCGAAATCTATTTTGAATATTTTTTTCATAAAACAATTAATATAACCGTATATGTATAAGTATATATATTGTTTATGGAAAAACCTTTTTTTGAATTTGATTTAACCAAAGAACCTTCATTAATAGAAGAATTGGATAAAATGTATGATTTTTGTAATGAAACTCACCGATACACTAAATTGATTTTTAGAGGGCCATTTTCAGAATACCAACAAATATTTCCTGATTATGAAAAAAATAGCACGAAGTTTTTTTCATCATACAATGAATTATTAGTGGATTATGAAAAAATATCCAATTGGATTACACTTAACGGTGATAAACAAATTGGACAATTTTCATTATATGGGGAATCTTTAAATTGGAATGAATACCCGAATACCTACAATTTTATTTTTTCAAAAATTTTAGAAATATACGGTGAAGATATAATACTTAGAAAAATAAATGAAACTGAATTTCGTATAAAGCAATTAAAAATTGATAATCCTTTACTTACAATGTATAAAAAAAATGGAATTTTAATGAGACATACTGATGGTAAATCATTGACAATGGAAAAGCAAAAACTAATAAAGCCAGCTAATATCTTATTATATCTCAATAAAAACTATAATATTAAGATAGGGGGAAATTTTATAGTAAATGGCGAAACTGTTGCACCTGAATTTGGTAAATTATTATTTCTTAATTTTAGAGGTGATAGTGATCCTGAACACGAAGTTTCAATTTTAAATGAAGATATTAATAGAATTGCATTGTTATTTAGTGTAGTTTATAAAAATTCAGGCGAAAAAGAAATTTGTAAAATTCCAAATAATTTCGTATATTCATAATATGAAAATGAGAATAACACACATTAGTGATACACACAATAAGCACAAAAAGTTAAACGGAAAACTGCCGGGTGGCGATTTGCTTATTCACAGCGGTGATATCAGTTCATTAGGTAGAGAATCCGAAGTTAAGGATTTTGTTAAGTGGTTTAATAAAATTGAAGGATACACTAATAAGATTTTTATCGCAGGTAATCACGATATGTCTTTTGATAGCGAAATTCTATTAAGGAATAAATTAGATTATTTTGATGGTGGTAGAAATAATTGGGATACACCCGCTTCATTTGGTAAACCACAATGGTTGGATATATTATTAAATTCCGATTTGAATCCTAATGTATTCTATTTAGAGAATTCATTTGTTGAATTGGATGGAATAAAAATTTGGGGTTCACCTATCAGCCCATCGTTTGGATATGGTTGGGCGTTCAATGAAGATAGGGGTGAGGATATTTCCAAAATTTGGGATGGGATTCCGAATGATACTGATATTGTAATTACTCACGGGCCTATCTATGGTTATAGGGATAAAACATATCGTACATATGAAAACGTTGGATGTGCTGATTTATTACATAGATTACACGCAGTAAAACCACATTTACATTTTAGTGGGCACATTCACGAAGATTATGGATATGCTCCTATTCAATATGGAGATTGGAGTGGATATGCATTTAACGGATGTATTTGTACATTGAGCTATGAACCAAACAATAATCCAATTACGTTTGATTACGATTTTAGTGAAAGAATTTTAATAGATTTTATATAACCCATTGATTTTCAATGGGTTATTTTTTTAAAATATTTCCTCAAATGCTTGGAAAATCCAAAATTTTATCATATCTTTACTATGTAATAAAAGATAAGATATATGAGAACAATGAACGAAAAATCAGTTAATTATTTGGAAAGTAATCCAGTTGTTAAATCCTTTGTAGAAGGTGTGAACAAACAAATTGAAGAGTATTACGCAAAATCTCTTCCAAATTTGAAACCCGAATATGTTACCGTTGATGTTGGTAATAAATTTATCCGATTGTGGAAGGGTTCAACTTGTTGGGGATTTATCAGTAGAGTAGATGGTGACTTAAAAGGAGCACCGATTAAGAAAGGTGATTTGTTAAAACCGGCGAGTTGGAAATCACCTGCTAAACATTCGAGAGGTAATATTATGGATGGTACTGCTCGTTATGGTGTGTACGGCCCTCAATATCTTTAATAAACTTAAAATATAAAATATAAAATTATGATGAACGGATTAGATATTTCAACATTGAAAAAAATTGAATCGGAATTTGGTTCTTTTGATATCAAACAGGTAATGGGAGGTTCAAACGATGTTTACCTGAGATTTGGTTATTGGAGTAGAGTTAATGTTAGTAAATTACAAGAAATTATCGGTAGTGGTATCAACGTAGTTGAGGATGATGATTACGATGATGATTGTGGTGATTTGTTTATGTATAGATTAAAATAGAATAATGGAAAAAAAGATTATATGGATTGATATGGATGGTGTTTTGGTAGATTTTGCCAGACATGTCGAGGAAAGTACATCGAATAATGAATTTTTAAAAATAGCTTACGAAGGGAGATACGACCACATACCTGGTATATTTCGAAACCCTCCTCCAATTGAAGGAGCTATTGAAGCAGTTAATAAATTAGCGGAGAGTAATCAATATGAACTCTATATTGCAACTGCAGCGCCGTGGGGTAACCCAATGGCGGCTATGGATAAGAGATTTTGGATTGAAGAACATTTCGGTAGATTGTTCCATAAGAAAATGGCTATTACTCACTTAAAAAATATGTTAAAGGGAGATTACCTTATTGATGATAGAACTGCTAATGGGGCAGGTGATTTTGAAGGTTCTTTAATTCAATTCGGAACTGAAAAATTTCCTAACTGGGATTCAGTTTTAAAACATTTGTTATGAAAAAAATAATTTTAGGTGCTACATTACTTTCAATATTAATTAGTTGTTCTAAAGATGATGAAATAGTACCACTTAAAGAATATTCATTTACAATAGATTCGGTTCTTACCCAAACAGGTCTTAGGAGTTTACCTCAGGATAATAATGGCTTTTATAGATTAAAATTAGATGTTACCAAAAATCAATCTATACATAGAATTACAGGTAAGTTTTTAGTAAATGGTAAAGAACCAACACCCTCTGAAAAAGTAGAATGGGAAAGTAATTTGTATTGGCATTTAAAACGAAATGATACAATAGCAACAATTACTAAAACCTATATGAATCTTTATAAAGGCCAATTAGACACAATCGTTTTACCGCCTTTAATTGCTAATAAAACTGAATTAGTTCCTACCATTAATCCATCTTCTTACAGTGGAAAAAATGGTGAAATTAATATCGTAATTGCTCCAATACTTAGGATGAAGGGTGATACTTTAATTGTACAGGGTTACAATTATAATTCAAACCTAAGAAGATTTGTAAAAATAATATTAGACTAATGAAACCACGAATACAGATTGATTTGACCCCGATTACCGAAGAACATTTGGTAAAATATGGGTTTGAAAAAATAGATGATGAAAATGGAGAACCTGGTGTTTACGCATATATGCTTAAGTTACCTAAAAATAATCCAGACCCTAATTGTATGTATCTAATAAGTTCATATAATGTGGAATCAAATGATATTGGGCTGGAAGAGGGTGAATACATTATTGAATTGTATGATAGCGGGGGATTAGGAGTTTGTACATTTGTAGAAGAATTGGACATGCTTTATTTCGTACTCACAAAAGAAAATTTAAAATGAAAGAAATCTTAGATAAACTAAGAGATAGAGTAGTTCGAAGAGTATTAGATAAAGTTTATACAAATGATTTTAATCTTTACAAAAAATACAGTAGGTATTCTCCGGTATTATCATTAGAAAGAACACTCACTACAATTTTGGGGTTGACTCTACAAGAAATTGCTGAAAAATGTTCTAAAAATTTAAAAGTAATCAATACTGATAAAGATGAAAAATTATTAGGAATAGATTTAAGGGTGTTTGAAGGTGATTTTATTTGGGAAGGGCAACTTAAGAGTGATTCCAATACTCAAACAGGAACTTATTTAAACGATGCGTTAGATAAGATAACCGAATCAACTAAAAAAAATTCTACTAAACCTTTTTTTGCTACCGCTTTTTCTGATTCACATGATTATATGAAGGATGGTATCCGCTACATCGGAGGAGAATCGTTTTGGGGGTGGATAGGGGTTAATTATAGAGAGTTAGAGTTGAGGATAGGTAAAACCATAGTTGAGTGTGAGAACGAGGTTCTAACGAAGGCAGAATACCTTAAAAATAGGGAAGAGATTATAATTCCGGATGAGTTTGAAAACTATGAAGAAAAAAATTCAAAAAGATTTTGGTAGAATAGTTGGAAAATTGGAAAAATTTTCGTATATTTGGGGTATCTTTTAATTATTGACTAAACTAGAGAATAATAAAACTTAAAAAATAAAAGAAAAAATTATGAAACGTACAAATGAAGAATTAGAAAAGAATTATCAAAAGTTCTTAGGAATAGTTGATAAATACATCACAGGTGAAAGAAAGCAAAGGCTATTGGAAATGTATTCTATGGATGAGTTAGGGCCTAACCTTATGTTATCTCCTGCTAGTGGTAATAAAAATTTTCATTATGCTTATGAAGGTGGGTATATTGACCATATATTCAATGTATGTAAGCACGCATTAAAAATGAAAAATCTTTTTATTGAATGTGGTGGTACAGTAGATTTTACTGATGAAGAGTTAATTTTTTCTGCATTGCATCATGATTTAGGTAAATTAGGAACTAAAGGTGAGATGCATTATATTCCTAATGATTCAGATTGGCATATAAAAAATAGAGGTGAATTCTTTAAAAGAAATGAAGCAATTCCGTTTATGAGTATTACTGATAGAGGATTTTTTACACTTAGTCAATATGGTATTACATATTCTGATAAAGAATGGTTTGGCATCAAATTAACAGATGGCGTATATGATGAAGATAATGAAAAGTATTATAAGGTATATGATACATCTAAATACCTTCGATATACCATTCAGTATATTCTTCATTGGGCAGACCATATGAGCACCGTCATCGAAAGGCAGCAAGGGTTGAATAATACTTTTTAAAATAAAGGGTAATGTGAACCCCTATATCAAAGATTCACAAAAAATAATAATTTTATGGAAAAATCAACAAATGGCGTTTTAGCCGAGCAGTTGTCCAGCGAAGTTATGAAAGCCCGTTACGCACATGGCGATGAGTGGCAAACATATATCGCTGAAAAATTCGAAGAATCAGGAATACCACCTGTATTCAAAACAATTAATGATGGTCTATCCGACCGAATTGCAGATTACCAATATAAGGGTAATTGGATTGAAGCAAAAACCTTTATCAATTCTGCAGAAGTAACTAAAATTTTAAAGTTATTTGAAACATTACAGACATTAGAAATCAGAATGGTTATAATGTGTGAATGGGAGCCGAATTCAAAAAAACACTCTAAAAATGTTAAGGATTTAAGAGATAGAGGTGTTATTGTATTCGAAGGTCAATCAGCTTGTGATTCATTTATTATTAATGAAAGTGTAATATTGAATCCTAATAAGATTGTTAAGATGGCAGAGCCTATTTCAATACCATTTGAAAATATAGTACCCCATCCTAATAATAGAGATTTAAATATTAAGAATATTCCTACTATCAAATCTTCTATTATAAAAAATGGATTTTTTACTCAAATAAATGTAGTGCCTCACACCTTAAATGAAAAGGGCGAGCAAACTTATATGATTTTTGAGGGGCATACTAGATATTTTTCTCTTAAGGATTTAAAAGAAAAAGGATATCAGATACCTAATATAGCGTGTATAAATGTACCTTGGGTATCATCATCTGATATTGATGTACTTCATAAAATGTTGATTACAACGAATACTACTTACGCAGGTTGGAAGTTGAAAAACTATATTAAATCCCATAAAGGTAATTTGGGGATGTTAGGTGATGAATCAGGTGTTTACACATATGGGAAAATGCTTGAATCGATGAATGTAGCTAAGAAACAAGGGTGGGGTGAAGCAAATCCAATTTATATATTCTGTCATACTAACTCTTTAGCATTTGATGATATGAAAAAAGTTAAAAGTGGTGATTATAGAATAGATGAGAAGGAATATAACACTCAGATTAAACCTATCTTAGATTTAATGACCAGATTAACTTCAGATGATAGAAAGTTTTTAGGAACTATTATGAGGGATATTATGGTAGATGTGAGAATTCTACTTAATACCAATCAAACAATATCAAATAATTTTACTAGATTTTTAGGATTCTTAGAAATCAAATTTATAAGTGATTATAAACAAGGTAAATTTCCAGAGACTAAAGAAACTGGCCAAAGTTATTGGGAAAGTGTTAAAGAGGAATATTTTGGATTACTTAAATTAGGATTAGTAGCATAGTGACATTTTGTCAATAAAACTCTGACATAAATTCCATATCATTTCGGTGGTATGGAATTTGTAATTTATAGGGTATAACTTAAAAAAATAAAATTATGTTCAATTCAGAATTACAAAGAATTATCGAAAGAATTTCAAACGACCCGCTATGGTATCAGGCAACAACAGAATACCAAAATTATGTTCCATCTAAATTAGCAATTGATGTGAATGATGAAAAAGCAGTTATAGCATTAGCCGTATTGGGGCATGATGCAAATGATATTGAAATCAATTGTTATGAAGATAAAATTGAAATCAAATCAAGTAAACCAGAAGAAAAAACACCATATAATGAATTGGTTTCTAAAATTGATGAAAAAATCACTATTGGTAAAAATTTCGATGGTAGAAATGCAAAAGCAGTAATTAAAAATGGTATATTAACTATAACATTAGAAAGAAAGGAAGAAACAAAACCTAAAAAAGTTACGATTAAAGTTGGTTAATTGAATTTTTTTTATTACTTTTAGAAGGGAAGAGATTATATCTTCCCTTTTTTATTAGTATATATTTATAATAACAAACAAAAATTTTTATGGCAAAATTTAGACAAAGGATTCAAGACAACAACGAAGCAATCAAACAAAGAATCAGAATCGTGTTGGATATGATGAACGGAGCAAGACCTGCAAATAATGTAGAAGCAATTAGATTATTGGAAGAAGTTAAAGGGTTAATCGAAACAAACAATGACCTTATCGATTTAGGATAAAATGAATTGGTTAAAAATCTTAGTAGGATTTTCAGCAATTTTAATCGCAGGTTGTGCGGCTTATTTTTCAGTTACAGGTTTAGGAGTATTATTTGCTGGAGCATCTTTATCAGTAATGGTGATGGCTGGTTCATTAGAACTTGCTAAATTAGTTGCTGCTACCTATTTAAAACAAAAATGGGATGAAATTGGAGGATTTAACAAATGGTATTTGACTATATCAGTTGCTACTTTAATGCTCATCACATCCGCTGGTATATTCGGTTATCTTTCAAATGCTTTCCAACAACAAAACCTTTCCTTACAGAAAGTGGAAAGAGATATTGCAGTATATCAAACGCAAATAGAAAAGAATGATGCTGAGATTGCTCGTTATACAACTCAATTGACTAATCAACAAAATATTCGTAACTCACAGGAAGCAAATTTATCTAAGCAAATAGATAGAAATTCATCTACAAGTAGAGTTACTCAAATGATTCGTAATGCTGATAAAGAAATCGCTTCAATTTCAAAAAGAATTGATGACTTAACAGTTCAGAATAATATTTCATTAGATTCTATCAATTCTATCAAAAATAATAATATTGAATTAGAAAGAGAAGTTGGTGGATTTCGTTTTGTAGCAGAAGCATTTAATGTTCCACTTAACGATGTTGTAAAATTCTTTATCCTTATCATTGTATTAGTATTTGACCCATTAGCGGTAGCGTTAATAATTGCATTTAATGGTTTAATAATTACAAACCGAAAAAATGATGAGATAATTCGACAAAATTCCGAATTAGTGGAAAAAAATTATCAAATTTATGGTGATAATGGAAAAAATTTAACAAAAAACGATAAAAATGAGGAAATAGTAGAAAATATCTTACAATCAGAGAATGATAAAGAGGTATTTTTCGAAAATATAGTAAATCCTCCTGCTCCAGTTGATGCTTTAATTGAAGCAAAGGAGAGATATGAAGAAGACTTAAAAAAAAAGTCGTTGAATTTGATATAGAATTAGAAAGTTTACAAAGAGATTTTTCAAATAGAGGTATTGATTTAGATGGAGATGGTTCTATCGATGGATATGATACCGATGGCGATGGTTTAATAGATAATATGACCGCACATCCAAATAGAGCTTTAGTTGCAAAAGATTTATTACCATATTATGCTAGACCTGGATTTAATTGGAGTGATAAATCTAAGTGGATAAACGACCAAAATGCGGTTAATTATTGGATTACTTATAAAAAAACAAAAGAATAGTTTGAAAATTAAAAAATTATTAATACATTTGTAATAATAACATATAATATGAAAATTAGAAAAATAGAGTCTTCACAATTTACACAAGCTGATGAAGAATTATTAAACAAAAAATTATCTTCCTATTGTAGAAGAAATAATTTATTTGCAGTTTCAACACAAACAATTGAAAATAAATTTAGAGCGATTTATATCAATTCAGAAACTCCTATTTTACTTATAAATCCAACTATAACTGGATATGCAGGTGATACAATTCTTTCACAGGAAATTTCCGAGTTCGATAGAGGTAAAAAATACAGATATGTTAATAGATCATCTAAATTACAAGTTCAAACTGATAATTTGGGGTTAGTAGTATTTGAGGGAGATTTGGAAAATAATAAAGAAGGATTAAATGAATGCATTTATGCCCAACAAATGATTGATCTTTTAGATGGTATTACAATTGCTGATAAAAATGTTAATAAACCAATGGTAAGGGAAGTTAAGCATGAAAGAAATCAGTTAGTTATGGCTAAATCACCTGATGGCATGATTGAGCAAATTAAATTTAAGCATATCCAAAAATTTATGGATAAGGGGTATGTGATAATGTAAAAAATAATGAATAAATTTGAAAATGATAATTCGATTGTGTTTAATGCATTAGATGAGCAAACAAAAGTATTAAATAATTTATCAGCAAGATTACTCCAGGCAGAATTATTAATTGCTACTCTTACTGATATTATGGTAGAGCAAAATATATTATCTTCCGAACAAATTGGTAAAATGATGGATGAAAAAGTAAAAGTTGTTTCTAAAAAATTGGATAAAATCAGAGAAGAAAGAGAAAATAAAATTGAATCTTTTCCTTATTTCGGAGGCATAGGGGAAGCTTAAAAAATAAATTATGGAAATTTTTATTACATTATTAGTAGTGTTGTTATGTTTAGTAATTGGGTTTTTATTATATGGAATCGCTAACGCATTACAAAAAATTGAGTACTACGAAGGATTTATAGTAAACCGAAGAGAAGCATATGAAGAATTGTTAAAAACAATTAGGGAATTAGATAGTAAAGAGCTTTTTGAAAAAGATGATGATGTAGGTACTGTTTTTTCTCAAATTAAAGATGAAATAGAATCATTTAAAAATATTTTAGATTAAAATGTCAAGAAAACCGAAGACTCCAAAGAATAAAATGTATTTTACTTTGGAAACCGAAGAAGCGATAATTGCTTATAATAAATCAGAAAGTTTAAGAGAAAGGAATGTATTATATGTTGAAAAAATAAAATATCCTTTCGAAAAAATAGCAGAAAATGTTTTAAATACTTATAAATTTTCTTATTTTGATGATTCTCCTTCCGATGTAAAAAGAGAAGTTGTATCTCAAATGATTTCAAAAATACATATGTTTCAGGAAGGAAAGGGTAAGGCATTCTCTTATTTTACCAGAATGGCATTAAACCATTTAATTCTATTAAACAACTCAAACTACAAACGATATAAACAAAATGATTTAATTTCAGCAATGCCTGAAAGCTGGAATCCATCTGAGGATTATGTTAGTGCAGAAGCTAATGATAATCATATTGAATTTAGAAATATAATGTTAGCATATTGGGATAAAAAATTAAATTCCGTATTTGATAAAAAAAGAGATATTCAGATTGCAGATGCTATATTGGAATTATTTAGAAGGGTTGATTACATAGAAAATTTTAATAAAAAGAGCCTGTATCTCTTAATAAGAGAAATGACAGGTCATAAAACACATTATATAACAAAAGTTATTTCAATAATGAAAACTCATCAAGATAAAATTTTAGAAGAGTTTTTAAATACAGGAGATATTGAAATAGAAGAAGATAGTTTTTTTTAATATGATTAGTATAGGAATAAGTTGCTTTTATCACGATAGTTCAGCGTGTTTAGTTGTTGATGGTAAAGTAAAGTTAGCAGTAGAAGAAGAGAGATTTAGTGGAGTAAAGCATGATAGTTCTTTCCCACATAAATCTATTAAATGGATAATGGATGAATCTAAACTTTCATTTGAGGATATAGAAGAAGTTTGTTTTTATGAAAAGCCTTTGTTAAAAACACATAGAGTTGTATCAGCGTGTTTGGATAATTTTCAGATAAGGGATGCTTTCAAATTTGCGGTAAAGGGTATTAGACAATATTATGATTTGAAGAAACAAATTAAATTTTTATTTTCAAATGCAACAATTAAATTTACATCTCATCATGATTCTCATATTGGGTATTCATTTTTAACATCTCCATTTGAAGAGGCTGCTATATTGACAGTTGATGGGGTAGGTGAATGGGATACAACTGTTTTAGCAAAGGGAAATAAATTAAATGATTGGGAAGAATTAGAATCTACACAATTTCCAAATTCATTGGGAATGTTTTATTCTACATTTACCGCATTTTTAGGGTTTAAACCAAATGAAGGGGAATATAAAGTAATGGGATTAGCTCCTTATGGGAATCCTAAAACTTTTGTTCATAAATTTAGAGAAATAATTTATCCATCAAAAAAAGGCGGGTTTAAATTGAATATGAAAATGTTTGATTATCATAAAAATGATGATGTTATGTTTACATCAGAATTATCAAAACATTTAGATTTATTACCTAGATTACCTAACGAAGAATTGACACACTCTCATAAAGATTTAGCGGCGGCCGTTCAATTTATTTATGAAATGTATTTTTTTAGATTATTAAAAGATTTACATCGTAGAACTAAATGTGATAATTTGGTGTTAGGTGGTGGATGTGCATACAACGGAACTGCTAATGGTAAAATTTCAAAAAAGACAGGATTTAAAAATGTATGGATACCATCTGCACCATCTGATTCCGGTTCTTCAATTGGAGCATGTTTGATTTCATTTTATAGGGGAACTATAAAAGAAAGATATGATAACACTAATCCATTTTTAGGGCCTAAATTTTCAAATGAATATATTTTACAAATATTACGAAATTATAATAAAGAATTAATTTACAAAAAATTATCTGATAATGAAATCATCGATATTGTATCAACTGAAATTTCAAATGGAAAAGTGGTTGCTTGGTTTGAGGGTAGATTGGAGTTGGGAGCTAGAGCATTGGGGCATCGCTCTATTTTTGCTGACCCGAGAAATCCTGAAATGAAATCTAAAATAAATAAAATTGTAAAAAAGAGAGAAGGTTTTAGACCTTTTGCACCAATTGTGAAAGATTCCTCCACTTCTACATATTTCGAATGGGATAGAGAAGTTCCATATATGAATCAAATTGTGAGTGTTAAAAAAGAATTTAAGGATAAACTACCTGCTATTACTCATATTGATGGTAGTGCTAGGATACAAACTTTAAAAAAGAAACCCGAAACTGAAAGAGTTTATTCACTATTAGATAAATTGGAGGAGAAAACGGGATTTCCGATTGTTTTAAACACATCTTTTAATGTTAAGGATCAGACAATGATATTGAACCCACAAACTGCTATAAACACATTTTTACAAATAGGATTAGATTTATTAGTATTGGAAAATTATCTTATAAAAAAGAAATGAAAAGATTAGTTGCATACGGTGATAGTTGGACTATTGGAGAGGGTTGTAATCGAGAAGTCGAAGATGACCTCTCCAAACACGAAAAGATGGCTTACCAAAAAGAGAATAGTTGGGTTAAGTTTTTGGCAGATGATTTGAACTTTACATATGAAAATAATGGTATAAGTGGTAATCCAAATAATAAAATATTTAATCAAATTATAGATGATGTTAAGAACGGAATAACTACAAAAAATGATTTGGTGGTTGTTATGTGGAGTTCATCTTTAAGAGATTATCTTCCTTTTATGCCACATGGGCCTAAAGGAGAATGGTTAAGTTGGAGTACAAAGCATTTGATGCAAACTCCTGAAAGATTCTTTACATCAACTCAAACCGAAAATCGTTACTATGATTTTTTTATGGAAGATTATAAGAAATTTTGGCTAACCAACCTATATTCTGATTTATATTATTCAATAGTGAACCAAAACTATATAATTTTTCTTCAACAATTTTTTGCACACTATAAAATAAATTATGTTTTATGTGATGGGATAGAAGATATGTTTTTAGGAGTGAGTAAAGATTATGATAAAACTCATTTAGTTGAAACTAAAAATTATTGGGGGTGTATGCAAACTACATTTAGAGAATGGTTAATACAACATACCGATGAAACGTATTGGGAATATCAGGAAAATTGGGATAATAGAAGCACTCAACATCCTAATAGAGAAGGTTATAGATTAATTTCCAATGAATTGTATTCATTTATAAAGAAAATTAAATGGTAAGGATATATTTTTATGATTTGAAAGTTGAATTCATATCAGTATCCCATCTCCATAATCAAAAATTTTTTGAAAAAGTTGATAACGATATTGATGCGGATTTTTTATTCGTATCCATAACAAATCAATTGCCTTTTTTTCAACGTATTACGGTTAATAAAAATTTAGTTAATAAAAAAATAATTTTATATAATTTTACCGAACCCATCTCATTTGGTGGAGCAAAGGCTTTTTATCAAAATTGTTTAAAAAATGGAATTTTAAGTAGAAATATATTTTTTCATTCTACAAATCATTTCTTAGATAGGTTTAATTGTTTACATAATGGATTATCAATTACTGATCATTCCGAACACTCACAATTAAATACCGGATTTAAAGACTATTCGGAAAGATTTTTAAAATTTTATTTTACTAATAACGCTATACGAAAACCAAGAGCATTGGTTCTTAACGAATTACTAAATAGAAATTTAAATTTCAATCAATCCTATGTGAGTTGCAACGGGGAAGAGCATTATGGTAATAGACATATTGAAAGTTTTCCAAATATAAAAAATAATTTAGATATTCTGCAGAGTCACGATCACTCGAGTGTATTCACTTACACTAATAGAGATGCTGATTTTAATTTTCAATCAGTTTACAAAAATTCTTTTTTTGGATTTACAATAGAGACATTTTCAGATTTTGGATTTGATAATAATGGATTTAATTCACATCTTACTGAAAAAACTTTAAGAAATTTTGCTCATAAAATACCTTTTTTACTTTTAATTTCTTCTGAGGAACAGATAAAAATAATCGAAGAATTGGGGTTCGTTTTATTTAACGACTTATTTTCATTTAAAATAGATTTAAACGATACTCAAACGACTGTTAAATCTTATGTAGATGTAATTGAAATGTTTTCAAAAATGAAATCATCAGATGTTATGAAACTATGTACATCAGATGAATTTAAAAAAAGAATAGAGCATAATTACATTCAATATTCATATTATAGAAATTTAGATATTGAAAATATATATAGATATATTTTATTGGATACATATGAAGATAAAAATTTAGAGCTCACTACTCTTAAAGAAAACGATGAGATTGTATATCTAAACATATTATCCACACAAATTTAGTTATTAGGTATTTATTATTATGGGAAAGCAACAGGCAACAGATTTCGTTTTATTTGGTGAAAAGAAATTATCTGATTTGTTTCAGGAAATTTACACCAATCAAAGAACTAAAAAACAAAAAATAGGGGATTTGATTGAGGAATTTAAAAAATCAATCAGACATGCAGGTGATATTGCTGAAATAGGGCCTGTTATTAAAGATTTAGTAAAATTTTCGGTAGAAAATGATGATTTATTAATTCGTTTGGCAACCATTGCTCAAAGGATTATTGCAGCAGAATCCAAAGGCCCATCTGATGATGGATTTTTATCGGAAGCAGAAAGAGCACAATTATTAGATGAAGTGAGAAGTGTAGCGGATGAGATGGAAAAACAAACTAAAGATAAAGTTGATGATATTGAATTAGAGTTACAAGAAATTCAAAGTAAACTGGAAAACAGAAAATAAATGGGAATTTTTTCATTTAGGGATGATTATAGAGTATCACCTCTATCTAATAAATCTTACAATACTTCATCTGATGTAATTCAGGGAAAGGTAAAAAAAGTTTATTTAGATTTTGGTTTAACTCCAGGAGGAACTAAAATACTTCCAGGAGCAATTGAAGTGGATTTGGTTGCAAAAAACAAATCTACCACTGTTATAGCATATCCGGAGAATGAAAAATTTTTAGATTTGCCCCTACAAAGTGAACTCGTAGATGTTAATTTTGCAGGGAGTATTCCTGTCTATCGTAGAATAAATTTAAATAAAACAATTAATAATGGTGGACTGGATAGTAGTGCACCTCAACCTTCTACGCCTCAAACTGGTATAGGTAACTTTAAATCATTGAGCGGTGCATTAAGTGCGATAGGTGGATTCGGTGGAAATTTTGGTAATTATTTTAAAAAGGAGAAAATTGGAAGATTAAAACTTTTTGAAGGAGATACTTTATTACAATCTAGATTTGGTCAAAGTATTCGATTATCAGGTTTTAATAATGGTAAAAATGAATTTGCACCAACTATAACAATTAGAAACAAGCAAAAAGAAGCAGGTGGATTACTTGGGGTATTAGGCGGCGGAGGAGACGATTCAGTTCTAGAAGATTTAAATAAGGATGGTTCTACAATTTTATTATCAAGTGGTAAATCCGCTATAAATTTTGTACCAGGAACACCGGATAAATTAGGAGGTTCTAATTTCAAAACTAGACCGGATAAATCATCTAAATTTGTTTACATAGGATTGGATGATGATTTTGGATTTGAAGCCTATCCTTCTAAATTGGATGGTGAGCAAATATTCATAACTTCTGATAGATTAATCTTTTCCTCTAGAAAAAATGAAATGATTTTTTGGAGTAAAAGTCATTTTGGCATAATAACTGATGGTATATTTACTGTGGATACTGATAGGGGTATAAACATTAACTCAAAAAACCATATTGATATTCAGGCATTTGGTAATCAAATAAACCTTCACGTTGGAGACACTGGTAAAATAAATTTAGGTTCTAAGAATTTAAAACCTTTAGTTGATGGTGATGAATTAGTAAAAGTTCTCAGAGATTTAATCGCTGAAATTATAAACTTAAGAGATGGTGGATTTAGAACTCCAGCTGGGCCAGTATCGGGTATGAATCAGGAAAATGAAAACAAATTAAGAGCGATAGGAAGTAGATTATCAACTGTTTTATCGGGCACCGTTAAATTTCAAATGTAATGTGGGATATTTTTAAAGCTAGAGTTAAAAGAGTGATGGAATCTCCTCCGTTTTCTCCAGATGATTTAGCTAGGGAAATAGCTCAAGCATACGATACTTTATTAAAAACTCCTCCTTCCGGTGATTTAATGAATAAAAATCCTGTTCAAGTCGGAAACGTTCAGGCATTGGAACTAAAAATAAAATCAGTTTTACTTCAACAAGAAGCATCCGATGAGCAATTAGATATTATTAATGCCATAGCTAATGGTTTTATTCAATATTGGGCTGGGGCTACTTTGCAACCATTATATCCTCCTCTTATACCTGTTCCTGGTGCTATATCAAATATGTTACCGGTTCAGCAAGTTTTAGTTACTAGAACTGGAATCCAAACTACAATAGCTTTTACATACGAAGGATTGGATAATGTAGATGGATTTATAGATAAATTAATTTTGGCAGCAAATGTTCATTTGCTAACGGTTGGTGGTGAAATATTCACAACCGCGATTTTTCCAGGAGGAATTACCGCAGTGGGGGTTGGAACTTGGACAGGGTTTTCTGCCACCGGTAATGAGTTTGATATGAGCGGAGTACCATTAAACGCATTTCAGACAGATCCTAATAAATTAGCCGATTTGAAAAGAAAATTTGGATTTTTGGTTGATCCAGCTGAATTAGATGCGGCTCTTCAAGCGTTTGCGGATGAACAAAAAGTTAATCTTCCTGAAGTTGCAGGTGGTGTAGGAGAAGCAGTAGGAGATATTAGTTCTCTGGATTTGAGTGGAGAGTGGGTGAAAATTTGCGCAGCATATGTTTCTAAAAATGAAGGATTTACTGAGATTTCATCGTGGGATGTAAACGCATACCGATTAGGATTTGGAACTGATAAAATTTTACTTGATGATGGAACTATTAAAAGAGTATTACCTGTTGCTGACTATTATAAACAAACCAACCAGAAAAAAGTACCTCCTCCTATTGGTATGAAGACTACTCGAGCGAATGCTATGAAAATGTTAGAGCATGATTTAGTTAATCGTTTCAGACCAAGAGTTGTTGGAAATGATGTACATCAACTAACTGAGGATGAATGGAATAAATTAACTGAACCTGCTAAAGCAGCTGTGGTAAGTTATGCTTATAACTGTGGTAGCTTGAGAACAAAAATTGCTAAGGCTATTAAGGAAGGAAATTATGATTTAGCGGGTCAGTATATAAAAGAAGGGCCTACAAGTGGAGGTGGTGTAGTTTATCCAGGATTGATTAGAAGAAGATCCGAAGAATCGGCATTATTTTTATCACAACCACTTCCTATACAGGCCCCAACTGATATAACAGCTGGTGTTGCATCAACTAATGCAACAACTAATACGAATACTGCGGGATAGTATAAAATTAAAGATACAAATATTTATTAACATAAGCAAAGATATATGGATACTAACAAACTTTTTAAAGCTATTCAGCTTGTAGTAAAAGAAGAAGTTAAAAAACAAACTGCTGAGATTAAGGAACAGGTTAGAAAAGAAATTCTAGCTGAACTTAAAAAAGCTAGTGTAAAACCTACAATAGTTGAAAAGAAAATTGATAATCCTTTCGATAGAGCATTGGCTTTATTAGAGGAAGATAGAGAAGTTGAGCAAAAGCAATATACTAAAAACCCAACTTTAAACCAAATCTTGAATGAAACTGCGGTAAGACCTAATTTTAGTAGAACCGATGGAGAGTGGGGAACTATGACACCTGAAATGATTGGGTATGGTAATCCTCAGGTGGGGTATCAAAATCAATCTTCTCCGATGCCACAAACAGGAAATGATATTATCGATAAAGCAATAATGAGAAGTGCTCAGGTTTTGAAAGCGAGTAAAGATAAAAATAGATAAGATAAATGGCGATAGTAATTGGGCCAAAATTAGTTAAAGATTTACCAGAGCAGGATAGAGTTGCTATTGGTGTAACGCTCCCTTTTCAAAGAGGGGCTAATGGATATTTTGCTCAATCATACCAAACTATCGACCAAATAAAATCAAACATTAAAAATCTTTTACTTACAAGAAGAGGAGAAAGATTAATGCACCCAACATTTGGAACTTCATTATATGAAGCTCTTTTTGAACAAAATACTGATGATTTGGAAATTAAAGTACAAACATCGATAGAAGAATCTGTTGCACAATGGATGCCATTTGTATCTATTGAAGAGATTTTAGTAGATCAATCAAATAGTGATAGAGATAGATATAATTTTAATATTTCACTATCATTTAGGGTTTCGGGACAACAAAATTTAGAGACTGTAACTTTTAATATAGTTGAATAATGGCATTTAAAGTAACAAATAAAAAAATAGGAAGAAATAGTAGAGATATAAGCTATTTAGGTAAAGATTTTCAATCATTTAGAGATAATTTGGTTGAATATGCTAAAACATATTTCCCATCTTCTTACAATGATTTTAATGAAGCATCGCCTGGTATGATGTTTATAGAAATGGCATCATATATTGGAGATGTATTGGGTTATTATACCGATTCTTCCCTAAAGGAGAGCCTTATTCAATTTGCTTCAGAAGAGAAAAATGTTTTTGCGTTAGCAAATCTTTTAGGGTATAAACCAAAATCTACTTCTCCTGCAATTACTACAATATCAGTATATCAATTATGTAAGGCAACCTCTAATGGTGAATTGGATACTAAATATTTATTGAGAATAAATCCAGGATTAGAGGTAAGGTCTAATTCAGTTTCCGGACTTACATTTAGAACTGTGGAATCATTAGATTTTAACGATGAAAATGATAGAGAGGTAACCGTATATAGTACAACGAATATTACTAATATTCCAGATTATTTCTTAGTAAAGAAAAAAATACAGGCAATATCTGCCACCGAAAAAACGTTTGAACAAACATTTACAACATCTGAAGCCTTTCAAAAAATAGATTTATCGGATATAAATGTAATTTCGGTAGAAAGTGTAATAGATGATAATGGAAATAAATGGTATGAAGTTCCATATTTGGCACAAGAAACAATTTACATTGATTACCCAAATGTTGAGCAAAATGATCCAGATTTATATCAATTCTCTACAACTGTCCCTTATTTGTTAAAATTATTAAAAACATCTAGAAGATTCGTTGTAAAGACGAACGATGATTTTACTACATCGATTCATTTTGGTGGAGGTGATAGTTCCTTAAGTGATGAGTTGATTATACCAAACCTTAAAAACGTAGGATTGGGATTAAACAACTCAATAGATAGAATGGCTGAATCATACGACCCTACTAACTTTTTGAAAACAAAATCTTATGGGCAATCACCATCTGCAAATAGTACACTAACTGTTACCTATTTAGTAGGAGGTGGGGTTTCATCAAATGTACCGCAAGGAGATTTAACTTCAATTACAAATATTGTTTTTAATGAAGATTTGAATGATACATATTCTGATTTTGATTTAGTAGTTTACAATTTTGCAAAAAATTCATTAGCAGTTGAAAATGAAATACCTGCAAAAGGTGGTAGAGGAGTTGATACAATAGATGAAATAAGAGAAACTGCATTAGCAAATTATGCATCTCAAAATAGAGCTGTAACTGCTAAAGATTATCAGGTGAGAGCTTTATCGATGCCAGTAAAATATGGTTCAGTTTCAAAAGTATTTGCAATAGGTGATAATTCATTAAATTCAAATTCACCAGAAGCTATTCTTAATTCAACTGAAAATGTTACTGAATTTGCGGAAATAGTACGAAGTATAGTAAATTCATCTTTAGCAAAAGGGGGGAAATTACCTACTACTAATGAAATAAAAGATAATGTAAGAAGTTTTGTTCAGAAAACAACGCAAAGTGCGGAACAAGTAAATCCATTTGCAATCAATCTTTATACATTAGGATATGATGCGAATGGTAAACTTACAAATCTTAACAGAGCTGTAAAGGAAAATCTTAAAACATATTTAAATGAATATCGAATCCTTACTGATGGTGTTAATATAATAGATGGATTTGTGATTAACATAGGAATTAATTTTGATGTAACTGTATATAGAAATTATAATAGCAGAGAAGTTGTACTGAGATGTATTGAAGAAATTAAATCATTCTTTGCAATTGAAAATTGGCAATTCAATCAAACAATAAATCTATCTGATATTGAATTATCATTGGCAATGGTTGAAGGAGTAGCTTCGGTTCAAAAAGTTGAAGTTGTAAATAAATGTGGAGGTGGATACGCGAGAAATAGTTATGATATTAAAGGTGCTACAAAGAATAAGATAATTTATCCTTCATTGGATCCATCTATCTTTGAAGTTAAGTTTCCTGATAAAGACATAAAAGGAAGAGCAGTATAATGATTCATTTTGTAACAGCATCAAAAGATGCAACGGTATATACCTTATATAAAACCAAAAATACTGGTTTAGATGAAATATTGACGGTATCAAAACACTATTCACGATTTGCTGAAAAAGATGATGCAAGAGTTTATATTAAATTCGATACTGAAAATATACCTTCATATGTAACTGCATCTTCTGTAACTATGGATTTAAAACTTACGATGGCAGAAGAGATGCCAGTAAGTTTTTCCCTTTACGCATATCCTGTAACCGAAAGTTGGAATATGGGAATTGGGACATTTATTTTTACACCTTCAAATGAAGATGGTATAACTTGGAACACTCAACCTGGGTTTGTAACATCTTCAATTAGTGGGTCTCAAACATTTACATACCAAAGTTTAGATGTTGAGATGGATGTTAAATCAATTTATGATTATTGGACTGGTTCTACAAATTATGGCTTAGTTTTAAAGCATTCAATAGGAGCAGAATCTTCATCTTTAGATTATGGTATAATGAATTTTTATTCGAGAGAAACTAATACCATAAATCAACCTTTATTAAAATTGGGGTGGGATGATACATCAGGTTCTTTTTCAACTGGTTCATTGGGCCCATTGAGTGGTTCATCGATTATAGTTAAAAGTAAAGAATTAAAGCCTGCATACTATGAAGGTGGAAAGGTTAAAATTAAAGTAATTGGTAGAGATCAATATCCTTTGAAAACCTTTTCTAATTCATTCTCTTATTTGGATGTAAAATATCTTCCAACAAGTTCATATTATGCTATCAGAGATGAAATTACAAAGAAGAAAATTATAGATTTTTCTACTTATAGTAAGATAAATTGTAATTCAGAAGGAAACTATTTAGTATTCGATACTACTAATTTTCCTAAAAATAGAGTTTATAGACTTTTATTTTTGATAGAAAGAGATGGGTTTGAAGAATATTTTGAAGATGATTTAACATTTGAAATAAGAAGTAATGGAGTTCGAGTTGATTAAAAAAGATTTACAAAATAGTGGTTCTCTTGTAGCAAGGGATAGAAACTCCGTTTATTTTGAGGCAACTCTTGATGAAGATAAGACGGGGTTTGTTTATGCTCCTTCAAAGAAAAGAGTTTACAATACCGATGAATTAAAAAAAGCTATTGATGTAAATGTTTTTGAATTAATTCCTACTTCACCTGAATTAGAATTAGATTTAGTACCTAGGCCAGTTTATAATGAAGTAACTCGTTCATTAGAATTAGCTAGATTAACAATAGAATCACAATCTCTGCAAATATCTGATTTAGAAAGAGAGGTTGCAGATTTAACGGCTATTTCGGCATCATTGGATGTAGAATTGGATAGTGAAAGATTATTAAGAGTAACTGCTGAAGCAAATGCGGAAAACTTAAGAACTCAATTTGCTATTATTACTGATCAACTCCAAACTAATATTCAAAGAATGACATTGGATGGAATTGAAAACTCAGCACTTAAAGCTAGAAACGAAGGTCAAAACGCAACTATTGAATCATTAAAAAAACAAGTTGATAGCCTGACAGAGCAATTAAATGGTAAAAATGCCAGAATTGCGGAGGGGGCGAAGGCAGGGGCTGATATTACGGTTAGAGTAATAAATAAAGGAGACCAGAGATATAATGATTTAACCTTTAGAGGTAGAGCAAAAGATGATGGTAATGGTAGCTGGATAAATGGGCCTGAGGTAGAACTATTTAATTTCTCATTAGATGTTCAGAATGTTTCAATTTCACAAAAAGGAGTTGATTTCTTAAACGGCCCATTCGCAGTAACTTTACAACCACAAGAAAAGAAAACCATTTCATTTACAACTAATAAAGGTAAGGTAGATGATTATGCACCTAGTGCAGGATTTGGATTTACGGGCGATAAAGAATATACAGGTACATTAGAATTTAAGACATCTAAAGGAACTGTTTCACTATCATTAGCGGTTCAGAAACAAAGAGGAAACCAATGGGGATAAAATAAATTAAAATGGCATTAACTAATTTTAAAAATATCGATGAAGTAATAAATGAAGGAACTTCCCTTACAACAGAGTTAAATCCTATTGATTTAGCTTTGATTGATAAGGGGTTTAAGGCTACTCCATTTAATATCGGTGTTAATGATACGTTAGAATTTATTTTATATGATTCATCTAATAACATTTTAGAGCAAAAAGATTATGGAAACGTAAGATACATAATGGGTGAGCAGATAAATGAGTATCTAATTAGAAGTGAAAATTTAACTGATAAACTCAATGATGGTGGTGGATTTTTAATTGATATTAAAAAATTAATAAAAGAAGCTGGATATAACATTGGTATTTTTAGAGTGCAATTAAATTTTGTAAACGATAGAGTTGGTAGTTCAATTACTAAAGATAAATTATGGATTCAAGAAATTTCTCCGACTAGGTTAGAATTAAGATTATTACCTTTTGATAACTTTGAAACCAATAACCCAATCGATATAGATACTAAAATAGACTTAAATCAGGCCTATAATAGTTTTGTATTAAATAAATTTAGTGGAGATGAGGTATATTCGGAAATAGATGAAATTCTTAATAGATTAACTCCATCTGAATTATATAATACTTTTAAAAAAATAAAAAGTGATTCTTATATCAATCAATTAGCATCGGAATTCGGTATAAACTCTTTTGAGATATTTTTTTTTAAAGTTTTAGAAAGCATGAAGATTAGTGTTAGATATGCTTTACTTCATAAAAACTCAACTATCAATAGTAATGATTTTGGGAAACCATTAGGTGATATTGTAGATTTTACATATTATAATAAAAAGGATATCGTAAATCTATTAAATAGGAAATTTGAAGAATCAGTTGATTATCATTTACCTAAGAGAACTTTATCTGATCAAGTTAGATTGGACAATTTAACTCAAAATAGTATTGATAATTTAAAAAATTTGGTACAAACTATTAAATCTGATAAAACTCAACAATATGGTAAAGTTGCTACAACTGTATATCAACCAAAACCAATGGATGAGGTAAGAGAATCATTTGTAACCGAAAAGGTAGTTATACAAAATCCAATAGAACCCGATAAACCAGTTGTTATAGATGTTCCTATATTAGTTGATTCTCCTCCGCCAACTCCTTTAGTAATCGAACCATTTGAACCAAGTGATGATTCAACTGAAAGAGAAAGATTAAGAAGATTGCAAGAAGAAATGATGTATCAACAAGGTGGAATGGGAACTCGTTTTGATACACCATACCAATCTCCTTACGAAACACAAACTAGACAAGGAAATTCAGGAGGAGGTGGTCTATCAAATGAATATTTATCAAATGAAGACTATATCAGAGATTACGAAAGAAGAAACGTTGAAAATATACAATAATGCCAATACCATCTAGAAACGGATTTTATACTGGTCAACAATTCACCAATGAACTTGGTGAAAGATACGTTTGGATAGGTTCTGAATGGAGACCTGCCGGGAATGATAATTACACTCCCGTACAAAACCCACGTGAAGTGAATATTACCTTTAACACTTTTTTAGAAGAGGGCGGAAATCCTGTTCAAGTTAAAGTTTTAGTCAATGGGAATGATTGGGCAGATAGTACTTCTACAAATGGAAAATGTACACTTAAATTTTTTGATTATCAAATTTTAAACCCAACTGAAATATCTTTTTTAGGAAATAATGTAAAAACTAAAAAGAGATATACTATTCAAGCTAGAGTTAATCAAGAAAACGATGTTGTAATAAACGAAATCGATGAATCCATCGGGAATTTACCTATACCACCTAATAACGGTGAAATATTTACACTTGAGCCAAGTCTTAATTTCACACTACTAAATGGTGGTGGCGGAGGAGGATTTAATTTCGGTGGAAGTGGGGGTGCAACGAGAGAAGTTAATCCAAATGATTTTAGAGGAGCGGGATATGGAATAGCTGAAATTACACAACGAGAAAATATACAATAAAAATATTTATTAACTAATGGAGAAAAGAGAATATTTCGTACCACCTTCTAATCAAATAAATTTACAATTGGATGTTCCTTTTGTAAAATTAGGTGCGGGTGTCCCTGAAACCATAAGTGAACCTCAATTAACTTTAGGAACTGATTTTGTATCGGTAATAGTAGAAAATACGTTAGAGGGGCGAGATTCGGTAAGAGTAATAGCTGATGCTCAAAAGGAAAGTAATGGAGTAGGAATTAGACCAAGAGGAAGTAGTACGATTGTAAGAAGGGGTGAAGTAATACAAATTCAAAAAGATTCAAAAATTTCTATTGTAAGAGCTAATCCTAATCTTTACAATATTAGAAGTATTAAAATATATGATGAAAATAATATTTTAGTAAAAGAAACTAATTCCAATACTTTTGATTTTGAAGGAATTAATAGGGATTATAGAATAGTAGTTGATAGTGTTGCAATAGAATCTACTTTAGAATTGCCATCTTTCCTAACTCCTATAAAACAAGGATATGTATGGAATACCGAATACTCTAAAGAATTTAGTTTAAAGGTAAATGTATCGAACTCTACTCAATATGTAAGATATTTGTTTATCAACCAACCTGGTTCTGATGAAAAAGGCTCTAAAAAAGTAAATGTTTCTAATAATGAAGCGATTATTAATATTTCTAATCCACAGGAAATTGGTAGATTTGAATTAGTAATTTTCGCTGGTAATGATGTAGTTGGTGAAAGAGATGAATTAAGAACTTTCATAGAAATAGTAAGAGAACAAACTTATGGTGAACCTGATGTAACTCAGATAATCTATGATAGAAATATAGTAGAGGCAGATTTAAGACCTTTAGATTTTAACTTTGAATTTGATTTACAAAGTATAAATTCTCAAGGTATTCAAATTTTATTAGGAGAAAATGTAATTAATGAATTATACGTTCAGAATAATAAAGGTAAAGTAGTTTTTAGTGCAAAAGAATTATATAATTCATATAAAAATTATTTTAACGAAACTGCTAAAACATATTTTTTAACATTCGGATTCAGACCATTTTTTAATGGGATTGATAGTAAGATATTTGGAAAAACTGAAAGTATTTCAATTACAGTTCAGAGAACTCAATTTTTATTAGATAAAAATAGCGTAGTAAGAGAAATATCAGGTGTATTTTCTCAATTATTTTCAGGTGGGGATACAAAAAAATTATATGAAGACCAGATTATTTTTGAAGATGATAAACACCTTTATTATCAAGTAAGAGTAGATGCATCGAACTCATTCGTATTAACAAATGCTGCGGTAGATAGATTAACCTATTCGGTTTTAGATGGAAAAGTTGTTGAAACTCAATTTGAAATCGATACTGAAACAGGAAGCACTAGAAAGAAAAAAGGTTATTTAGATTACGGGGCGTTGGTTGTTAAATTATTAGAACCTCTTCCTGCTACAATAGATTTAAATACTCAAGTTTGGATTTCAAAGCAAATCATCCCATCAATTGTAGAATCAATTGTAATAAGTGATGAGGATGATGATAAGTGTATTCCATTAAAACCAAATTTTGGAACTGAAATTGTATCTGAAACTGGGTTACAATATTTTGATGAAATTATATCGAGTGGTAGTTTAACATCAACTCAATTAGTAAACCAATATATTAGTAGAAGTGAATTTACTTTAGAAGATTTAGATTTAAATTATACTAGTGGTAGTGATGTAACTTCTGAATATTTTTTAAAGTTTAATAATTTTGTAAACTTTGGAAGTGCTTTAACGAGAATTGAAAATTTTCAATACAAAGTTGGCGCAATTGAAGAGTGGGGAAATAAAATAGATACAACTTTATATTCAGCAAGTTTATTATCAACTTCATCAAATTCATTATTGACAAGTGCATCTTATGATGTAAAAATACAAACTATTAAGAATGGATTTGATGGGTTTGAAAGAAAAATGTACGAAGATTTTTCAATCACATCTTCACTAAGTAATTTCTTTACGTTCCAATCAACATATGCAGAGATTTATGATAGAGGTAATAAAAATTACTTAGTAAAACACATTCCACAATATCTTCAAGAAACATCTGATAATATTGAATACCTAACATTTTTAGAAATGATAGGTCAACACTTTGATATACTATGGGCGTATATCGGAGGAATTAATAGAGCTAGAAAAGTTGAAAATAAATCAATCGATGGTATTCCTGATAGTTTAGTTTATGAATTGTTAGAATCTTTTGGATGGGATCCTAAATCTCCTTTTGATGGAAAACAATTATGGAATTATGCATTTGGATTAACTGATAATCAATCAGTAGGTTCAAATACAAATTTATTGGGTAATAATGTTACAAGTACATATACACCTGAAACTGCGAGAAATCAAGTTTGGAGAAGAATACTAAATAATTTACCTTATTTATTAAAACATAAAGGTACTAGAAAATCTATAAATGCAATTTTAAGTTGTTATGGCGTACCATCATCTTTATTGACAATAGTAGAATTTGGTGGGCCTTCGAGTACACCTTCGGATACTAATAAATTTACATATGAAGATAGAAGTGCATTCTTAAATGTAAGTGGAAGTGATTATTTAAATGTTCCGTGGATTAATGGAATACCAAACGCAGTTCAATTAAGATTCAAAACTAATAATAAAGAAGAAGCCGAAATTCTTAGAGCAGTTTCAGGAAGTAATTATTGGAAAGTATCAATAGAAACAACAGGAAGTTCTTTATTTGGAAATGTAAATTTCGAGTTAGTAAATGATAAAGTTGATATTGATTATCCATTTTTAGATGTAACCTCATCTTATACGAGTAGTATGAGTATTGAGAATGTACCACTTTATGATAATGAATTTAAATTTTTAACTATTCAAAAATCTACCGAGTGGAGTGGTGGATTATTATATGATACATACACAATGCATTTGAAAGAAGCATTGGGAGATAGAATAAAATTAAGTAAAAGTTCATCTCTTATTTTACAAGTATCATCTTCCGCATCGTATGTTGATGGTAATACTTATTATTCTGGTTCAGCATGGGATTACGATGGAATGTTGTATATCAATGGTTCTGGATCAATTGATGGATTGGAGGGTTCAATTGATGAATTTAGATTATGGAATACTGCTATTTCAGCATCAGTTATTACATCTCATACATTAAATCCTGATGTAATATTTGGCAATCATGTTTCGTCATCTACCGAAGATCTTTTATTTAGATTAGATTTTGAATATCCTAAAAATCTTTACACAACATCATCTATTAAAAATGTTGCACCGATTACATCATCGTATTGGGGAGGTATAACTGCAAGTATATCATCTAATTACACCGCTTCAAATTCTTACCCATACCAATATGAAACTTATGAAAGATTTGTAACCGCTGAAGTTCCTCAAATAGGATTCGTAGGAAAAGATAAAGTTAGATTAGAAGATATTGAATTGAATGGTCAATTATCTTACAAAGCTAGAGCAACTAAGAAAGCATTTGATAGAGCACCAATTGATTCCAATAGATTAGGATTATTTTTCTCACCTGTTAAAGAATTGAATTTAGATATTCTTCGTTCTTTGGGTGCAATAAATATTGGAGATTATATTGGAGATTGGGGTGATGAATATGGTAAAGATACTTATGATGATTTAGTAGATTTGAGAAATTATTATTTCCAAAGAACAAATCTTAATTTTGATGAATATATTAAACTTATTAAATCAGTAGATAAGTCTTTATTTGATATGCTGGAGCAGGTTATTCCCGCGAGAGCAAATGTATCAAAGGGTATATTGATTGAGCCATCTATATTAGATAGGAGTAAAATAAAAATCAATAGACCGATTGCCGAAAATATTTACCATTCAGCATCTTTTGATTTAACACAAAATCAAACTATAACATTAGATTTACCTTATTATACATCAAGTTTAGATGTTGAACTAAATAGACAATTTGAAGTAACCACTCCTTTTTATACTTCTTCGTATGATGTAGATAATTTAGTTTCATTAAATTCAGAATATTCTTCATTTGAAGCAACTCAATCCATTGTAACCGATGAATTGGTAAAAGGTGATATACTTGTTAATTCAGGTTCTACTATGGGGGGTATAGAGATTTCAATAAATGCTGGGTTAAGAAACCCAACTATTTTAGGAGAATATGATTTAGAGGAATCATATCAACAAGTAGGAAATGATGCAGATTCACCATTTAATTTAGGTTTCGGGTTATATGGAGAAAACGGAGCTTTAGATAGAACATATTTTAGAGAAGATGGTACATTGGTATTAACTCAGAGATATAATGCGTATATTATAACCGTAAAATATGCTAGATTAGTTCCTTATAGAGTACCTGCGAATGGATTATCATCTTCATTATTTAATACAACAAAATTAGGAGCAACTGATAAAATAGAATTGGAAACAAAATATCGTTTTGAGAAAAAACTTATTTTAATAAACCCTATCGAAAATAACATATTTAAAACTCCAACTCTACATTCATTTTATGTGAATGTTTTAGCAGGATTGGGTACGTTTCCTTTTGGAAAGGGTGTTATAACCGATATTAAGGTATTCGATGGATATACAACTGGACATTATAGAAACACAAAGGATACTGCCAGAGGATTAGAAAATAGTTTTTACTTAGGTTCTAAGCAAAGTTCAACTACTACTTTAGATGGAGCATCTGCGGTAGAAGTATTCGTAACTAATCCAAATAGATTGAAAGTTGCTGATTCCGGTAGAGGTAGTGGTGAACCAATTTTGGAAGTTGATTAAAAAAAAGTGATAAAACTAAAAGGTTATATATTTATTATTAAAAAAGACCAAAACATTTAAAAATGGCTTACTTAGATAATTCAGAAATCATTGTAGATGCTATCCTTACTAAAAAAGGTAGAGAAAAGTTAGCAGCTGGACAATCTTTAAATATTACTCAATTCGCTTTGGGAGATGATGAGATTGATTACCAATTATATGATGCAGCACACCCAAAAGGTTCTGCATATTATGATGCGGCTATTAAAGCTATTCCTATTTTAGAAGCATCTCCAGATGAAACACAAGTTTTAAAATATAAACTTGTAACTCTTCCAAAAGGAACAACTAAAATACCTCAGGTATCAATCGGAACAACTGCAATCAGCACTAACCAAACAAGAGGTAAAGTTACTATTACACCTTCAACTTCTCCAGCAGGAAATGGAACTTCAGGATATACTGCTGTATTAGCAGATAAAACTGCGGGAACATTAGTTGGATTGGGTGTTGCGGCAGCCGGAACAATAGCAGTAAGCGACTCAATCGCAGCAACTGCAGATGTTAAGAGAGGAACTACATTTGAATTCATTCCTAATCCAGCATTAACTGCAACAATTGTAACAACTTTGACAGTTTATGGAAACGAAACCGGAGGTTCAGTTTCTATTCCTGTGACAGTAAACTATGTAGCATAAAAAAATTAATATAGAAAATGGCACAAATTACAGGAGCACAAGGAGCAGCATTAACACAACAATTATCCCAATATCTTATTGATAATGCGGGAGTTATTGATTCAACTGCTATTGCTAATATTATAAACTCAACATTACCTCCAAATGAAAGATTGGGTGTAGCAAATGGTGGTGTATTATCTCAAGGTATTTTTAAAAAATTTGGTGAATTTGATAAAATTTCAAATAAAATTGAAGTTGTAACTGAAGGATTATGGAGTAATGGAAGCGGAAGTTTACTTTCAACTATTGCTACCGGTTCTACTTCTACCGTTGCGGGACACAGTGGGTCTGATGCATCTAAGTATTATTTAAACGTTTATTTAGATGGAACAAATACTGGTTCATCTGCACCCGTTGAGTTTGCAGTAGCATATGGACATAAATACGGAAGTGGTTCAGTACAATTAACAACTTCTGATTCAGCTTTATTACCAACAAAAGCAATTTATTCTCAATATAGAATTCTTTTAAATGATAATTTTGAAGGAGAAGCAGATGAATTCTTCACCGTATATTCATCATCAATTGAAGATGGATACTCTATTGATCACGCTTATGTTATCAATTTAGCAAGAGCTAGATATAGACAACAGGCAGATGCAGGTAATTTAACTCTTACATTGAGTGGTTCAAATGGTTCTTCGTTCACTTTCATAGATGATAGTGGTAAGAAATTTTCCGATAAAGCGGGTAAAGCAGGAACTGTATTTAATATAGTATCTGGATCAACAAATGTAGGAACTGAGGCGGCAGCGACAATCAATACTTATACTGCATCAAACGCACAGGGATTTGGTAAATTCTATCCTAAATTAGGTATTATCTTATTAAACCCAACTGCAGTTGCATCGGTTGTAGGTAGTGAATTCTTACCAACAACTTCATCTGCACCATCGGTTGAAACATATAATCATAGAAAATTATTTAATGCAATTAAAGGTGGTGGTGATTTTGAAATGAGAAGAACTGAAAATGTATCAACTCAACATTTCTTTGTAAGAGCTACAAATAGAGAATTCAACTTCTCTAATAACCCAACTTATACAACTGGTTCGGATGGAACATTTAAAGAACCATCTTTCGAAACTGATCCTAAGACATATATAACATCAGTTGGTTTATACAATGATGCTAATGAATTGATTGCTGTGGCTAAAACTTCACAGCCAATCGCAAAATCCTTCGATAAGGAGGTGTTGATTAAGGTAAAACTTGATTTTTAATTTTAATTTTTAAACCTTAATTTTAAATAAAACCCGCTTCGGCGGGTTTTTTAATATCTTATATTTATATGTGATATGTTTAAATCAATTCCAAAATCAGATATAACCGTTAGACCATTTAAAGTCTTTAAAAATTGGACTTTAGATTATCAAACTGCACCTTTATATGCAGTTGAGCACCTTTCTGGTTCATTTGAAGATAATGAAAACAGAGAGGTGGCGGGATATAAGGAATATTCACTATATAAGAGTATAAATCAATTATTTTATGCTAATGCGGGGAAGCAGGTAGGTGTAGTTACGAATTGGAATTTGAGAAAACACAATGCCAGAAAACAAACTACATATCAAGTAAAACTTACTTACAATTTAGCAGCTCCAACTACAACCACTTATTTATATTATTACTCTGAATCTGAAAAAAAGTACATTAATGAATTTCAACAATTTTTGGATGAAAACAAATATAGTGTAAATGATAACGGGATTATTTTTGAAGGTAAGATAACCGATATTACCAAAGTTTATGGATTGATGGGCAATTATGGTTCATTAAGTGAGAGAAAACTTGGTGATAGATTTTTATTTTGGAATATTCCTCAGCGATATGTCGGTCAAGGAATTAAACCAAATTCATTGGTAATAACTGATTACTCTACAATATCAGGTGATGATTATGCTAAAATTGTAGATGATGGTAAGGGGAATCTACGATATTTAGGGAGAAGTTTTGTTACAGTTGAAAGTATAGATATTGAAAATGAAACTATAACATTCATAATGAGTGATGGTATTACTTATGAAATGGATTTGGTAGCATTTAATCTAGGGGATGAGGAAGCAGGAACTGAGGGATATTTTATAGTGAGTTATAACGGGAGTCCGAATTCACAAACAACTATTTTTAGTTATGATGTTTCATCGGGAACTTTATACGCATTAGGTAATTTCAATTTTCCATTGGTATTATCTGAATATAATAAACCTACTACTATTGGTAATATTTTTTATTCAAATGGTATAATAACAATCACTCAAGGTACTCAAAAAACAAAAGATAGTTTAGAAGAAGGAGAAAATTATAATTTTGGAAGTGGTAATAATTGGGATAT
>Ga0222714_10000148_pt1 | contig 80215 bp, 98 predicted proteins | sample C33_3DmetaG_FD_165048 | JGI IMG/M metagenome (GOLD analysis project Ga0222714, IMG submission 165048) | Estuarine water microbial communities from San Francisco Bay, California, United States - C33_3D | ecosystem: Environmental > Aquatic > Marine > Unclassified | place: USA: California...
CGCATGGAATCCTACTATCGTTATCACAATAATAATCCAACTACCGTCAACTAACATTAGTTTTTCTTTGAAGAAGTAGTTGACTGACCAATACACAATACCATAAGATGATAATAATATAATACCGAGTGCCCAATAAGGTAAGTATCGTGCGAATACTACAAGAATCGCACCAATCAAGAATGATACGGCCAACTCAGCAATAAATGATATATCAACTCGTTCTATGTTCTTACCATCTAGTACAGTTGATAATGTAGACGCAGTTAATTCATATGAATACTTCTCACCAACTGGTGTCGCAATGATACCACCAAGACCCTCAGCACTCATACCTATGATAACTGTTCTACCATTGAATGTGTCAATTGTATCTAAATCTACAATTGATGTAGTCATATAATCTTTATTCCAACGCAACCATATTCGTGAATGTGCGTCTGTGTTAATTGTTTCAAATCCAGGCACACGAACTGCGATTACACCACCCTCACCTGCCTTAACTTGATAACTTGGAGCCGCAGTCGCAACACGAATAACTTCTACTGCCATGGCAGGATAAACTTCTTCACCAATTCTCATCAGTAAAGGTATTCTTCGTACTACACCATCTATCTCTGGTGCTGTGTTTGTTACACCTACACCATCTGCGTATGTACCAAATTCTTCAATAGGTCCTAACATACCACCCCACTCAAATAAAAATGGAATTGGGTCACCTATCTTCGCAACACCTCTTGGTACTGCGTTCTTATTGATTTGATTTGTTCCTGTTTGTGCGATAACAACACCATTCTCATACATCATATTGACGAGTGTTTCATCACCACCAAGTCTATCATATTCAGAGAATAGTATAGGCATTACTATGATACCAGCACCCTTTTCTCTTAATACTGCGATTACATCTGCGAGTACACTACGATTCCATGGCCATTGACCATATTCTTCTATTGCTTTTTCATCAATAGAAACTATATGAATATCAGTTGATATTTCTTTTTCTTCTGATTGTAATAACAAGTCAAAAGATTTCAGTCGTAATATCTCTTTGATTTGTGGGTCTTGTATACCAATATATGTCAACGCAATCAATGTTACGAAGGCAATTGTCCAGTGTGTTAATATCTTTTTTATCATGGTTGTGTTACCGTTAATGTACACCATTCAGCACTACACCATAAATCAGCACTATAACTATTATTATTTCCGTCTTGATAAATGTAAAACGAACTTCCTGTTCCTGTGCCACCACTAATAATTAAGTCAACTGAATTATCATTTCCTGTTTGTTCTATTTCCATAAACGCATCTTCAAAATTATTTGCTGTTAAATCAATATAATTATCTATACCATCTTGTATGATACTTAAACTATTACCATCACCATTAGTGATTATATATACTTCATTGGCATATACAGGTATTGTTAATAAAAATATTAATAAACTATTTCTGAATAATGTCAACACGATTAATGCCTCCCCCATCACCAACAATATAATCTTGTGTTATAAAGTCTGATTGTTCTAAATTGATTACATATTCACTCTGTTTACCTAGTTTCAATTGTGTAAAGTTCTTTGTATCTTCTCTACGAAAGGTCCAACTTGTACCATTGTCTATGATAATAATACCTGTTAATTCGTCTTGACCAACTTTTGTTTTCTTCTTGACAAATACATCAGTTAACTGACTTAAAAAACTCTTTGCGAGTACGGCATTGATTTGGTCTAACACATCTGCGAGAAAGTCTTGTGCGAGATAATCAACATCTAATTCTTCAAAATCATCATCTTCTTTTGCCGCCAATAAATTTTCGTTCAATACATCTATTTCTAAAAAGTCTATATCTAATATATCTGCTACTGTCTTTTTTTCCTGTGTTGCTTCATCTCTATTTAAATTAGTTGGTGGTGATATTATCAATAAATTAGATATCATACTTTCATCTATGTCAACTAATACAGGTTTGAATGGTTTATATTCAGGTGCTTCTACTCTTGTTGCTTGAAATGCCTCGTTTAATATAACTTGACCTGCGTCTGATTCAACTGATATCTCGCCTACATAACATAACCCACTCGCATCACAACTTGGTAATAATAATATAGTTGACCCACCTAACTCATCAATAACCATAGCAAAGTCTGTACCACGAACTGATATAGTCGCAGTTGGTGTTGATATTTTTATATTCTGTGGAGATTTTTTTGCGATTTGACCGCTCGCATATCGTACACTACCGAGTGATGCCTTTAAACTTAATGAACCTGTATTTGAATTAGGGTCGTATACAAAGTCATCTATAACAAGTTTGGAGTGTTCTGTCAACTCTACTTTTGTATCATCTAAAAACTTAATACCTACACGACCATCACCTGTCTTTACGGTGTCGTATGAAAATACATCAAGGTCTTGTTCTAATTGAATTCCAGAATCACCATCTTTTCTATCAATCTCGCCTTTACCTTTTAGTTCGTCAACTGAACCAATTGAAGCAAAGGCGTGAGTTGATAGTAAAAATAATAGACTAATCTGTTTGAGAAATGTCAACATCAAAGTCATCACCTGTCATGTCTAGGTCAATTGTATTGTCATAAACACCTGACTGTGTAACATCAATGGTTCCACCACCACCTGTTACATCAAGTGTAAATGTATGACCGTTAACATCACCATCGCCATCTATGTCTAGATTAAGTGCGACACCCTCGTCTGTATTTGCCGAGTTGGTTGAAAGTGATGATGAATTATCAATTGTAACTGTTACAGCGGCACTCTGTCCGTCTATGTCTGTGTTGATAACACTATTATCACCTGTTACTGTGAAACTGACTGTTGCGTTATCGGCACTTCCTACTTCACCGATATCAAAGTCAAATGTGTTATTATCACCAGATGTTGTTATGTTAAGTGTTACGGTATCACAATCACCTGCTGTGGTTGAACTACAGAGTAATGCCACATCATTATCACTACCTGTGAATGACCATGTACCAGTATAAGTTGCTCCTCTTATTATGGCGTCTATTGTGTTAGTGTTTCCTGTTTGTGTAATCGAAAATGTCATATTATCGCCAAATAGTCCAGCATCAGTTGTAGAATCACCTACTTCGTTATTCTGACCATCTTGCGTAATATCCAAATCAAGACTATCACCAACTTGTTCTATGTAAATGTCATTGGCATAGACATTATAACTTAATAATATTAAACATAACGATAACAATATTTTTTTAAACATTTGTTACCCCTTATTGTTTAAACTTCCAAAGACCCTTTTCTTCACCTAATAATATGATTTCTACAACTGCTTGTTCAATAGCAGACCTCACAGCATAATTAACTGGTTCATTATTCGTTGAACCTGCCTCTATTTCAAGAGCCCTAGTTCCTACATCTAAAAACTTAAATACACTTCCGCCTTCTGATGTTGATAATATTGTTTTTTCTGTTGAGATTGTTGCGAGTACTTCACCTGTTGAAACACTTACAACTCTCATAGAAATTGTTACATTATCAACTCTGTATTCAGTTTGTAGACCTATTCCCAAATATCTCGCACCGACACCGCCAGTTGCGATATTTGAGTCATAACCAACTACACCACCCTCTATAAGTATTCCTGCGAACAGAAGTGGTTTTAGTTGTTTACCTTTTTCGTCTTCAAATTGTTCTCTAGTTGACCTAATCAGTTGTCGTTCTTTAATTAGATTATCTAAACCTATTCGTTCAACAACTTTAAACCAACTTCCATTACCTACTTCTTGTAATGCTTGTATTACCCATACTTCGGCACCTTGTGTTACAGCACTACTTAACGAACTAAAATTCGTATTTGGTTTTCTTTGACCAGTCTTATCAGCAAAGTTGTATATTCCAACTGTAATGACAGGACCATCTAACTCTGGTATATTCTCAAACTTCTCTTGTAAGGCAGAAGTCATTAGTCTAGCATCATATGCCAAGTCGTCAGGTGGTGCCATAGTTTGACAACCAGCCAAGAACATAACCAAAAACAATGATATAATATATTTCATTTAAAACCCAAAATCTCCAACAGGTACAGTCAATGTTGTGATTGTACCATCTTCTTCAGTTATTGTTATCGCAATTGTACCTAAATCAGTATCTCGTTCCCAAGTTAATGTCGCACCTTCTATTTCGGCAGTACCTGTATTTTGTCCTGTATCACCAAACATCTGGTCAACTAATTGTTTAGACAAGTTTGCGTATATTCTACTTTCAACGTTTGCTATGAAACGATTAATAGTTTCACTTTCTTCATCTCTCTTTGCCTGTCTTTCAGCGGCGTCAGCATCATCTTTTATCTTCTGTTCTCTTTGTCGTTCTAGTTGGTCTATTGATAAGACATGACTAGAGAAACCATTACCACTAAAAGATGGATTGTTGAATGAATGTACCATTTCACTACTAGATAATGATGTAGAATACAAAAGTAAAAACAATATTAACAACATTTTCATAATGTTATTATTTATATGTTTTAGTCTTTTTCTTTTCTTCTTCTGCTCTTATTTCTAGTATGGTATCAAGTTTTGAACGAAGTCTAATAATGTCATTGTCTAACATTCTTACTCTGTCAATTAAAGCAACAAGTGTTACCATTTGACCATCTAACTTCTCTATGATTTTTTCTGTAACGAATGTGTATATGAAGTATATGAAATACCCCATAGCAACAGCGGCGAGTGTTGCGAATCCGTATTGATTTAATATCTCAACAATTGACATTAGTCTTTCCTCGCATCTTCTTTACCATCTGCTCTTGACATTCTATCAAGGTCTGGTTTGAGATTAAGTGCGTGAGATATTAACAAATCTAACTTAATCATATCGTGATTCATAGTCTTGACACGATTATCTAATTGTGATATTATCATTGTCAATGTTGATACTTGACCGACAACACCACTTAAAATGTATTTGAGAATGATGTATATGAATACACCCATTGTAACTGCTGCCGCAACAGGTAATCCAAACTCTACTAATATTTCGAAGAACATATCCATAGTTTTATTTATTAGTATCAAACAAATTATCGTTTAACAAATGATTTTCTAAATAAAAATACTTCTTTGCTTTTTTTTGTTTTACATAATGTTTCAATTCATAGAACTGATTGAATGTTACTGCTAAATTATTTTGCATACCAGAAGATTTAAGAATTGAATTTTCCCAATTACTTTTTATATAATCTATAATCTTTTGTTCATAATCATTATAAATGTATTTAAAACATTCTGGAGTAGAAATGTTTAAACGATCTTCTATTTCTATTTCTTTTTTAAAAGAATATCTCATCCATGGTGTTTGTACAAACATAAAATTTTTTCTGATAGCAAAAGATCCCATTCTATTACCAATAGTGTCATCATTAAAAATAGTTTTTAATATATTTTCAAATTTTTCTTTATTAAATATCAAATCCGTTCTGAGTAGAATAATATAATCATAATCTTCTTTTATGTTTTTGAACGCAAGACCTTTACTTATTATCTGAGAAAACAAATGATAAAACATATCTTTATCAATCATGGACCAAACTTTCTTCCAAATAAATCCTACAGCATCATAACTATGTAATTTATATGTTGATCCAGAAATAATCTTTTTAAATTTATCTTCTTCTAGAGGAATATATGTTTGTTTTATTTTTGGTCTAGATCGATTTTTGTTATAACTATCCCATAGAGAATAGTGTCTATCAACCTTTATATCTTTACTTTGTAAATATTCAAAGAGAGCATTATGAGAGTAAATAGATTCTTCAACCATTCTCGGTTGACCAAAATATAAGAATAATATTTTTACACTTTCCATATCTTTATTGTTAAATCACCTTCACCTTTTAATAATCTATGATAAGTCATTTGAGGGACAAAGAATAGTTTGCCTGGGAGTAAATCAAAAGGCATTTTATCATCAAACTGAAATTTCCAACCACTACCTTCCATGACAGCAATTTCTCTATCTTCTTTGTCACGATGCCATACTAATTCGTGTTCTTCTACATATGACTTAAAGATTCTAATACCATCTTGTAAGTCAACATAAGGTTTTAATTTTACCAAAAGAAATTTCCTCCACCTGATAATCCTAATTGTTTTGCATATCTTGGTAAGTTACACGCCCAATATCCAGGCTTCGTTCTGTCTTTTTTGTTTTCGCAATCATGTCTAGCAACAAAACTTTTTCTGGCATCTGGGTTATCGAGTTTTACTTTTAATCCAGTAGTATCTCCCCAAGATACTTTTTTTACTTTATCTCCATCTTTCACATATACATAATATTTTTTAGGGCCGCCAGCTTTGGGTTTATTTAGTTCGACTTCTTTACCATCATATTCAGCTTCATTAATCATTGGTGAATCAAGAGGAACAGTCTTTCCTCTGTATTCGGTGAACTCACCTATATCTGTATTTTCTATCAGATGTTTATCCGTTCCTGTAAGTTCTATCATTCCTTCATGATTTAAATATCGTAATTCACGAAATAAACTATAATATTTTGAAGAGCCAACTCTATATAATTCACCTATTTGCATTTTATGGTCAATGATATATTGTAGTTCTTGACTTTCGTAATGTGTTTTAAATCTTAACATATTAACCTATTAATTTTTTAACTCTTTTTCTTATATCTTGTAATGATTCCATTTTACTTTTTGGTTTTTCTACTTGTTCATTTTCTGATTTTAAATAATCTCTTACACTGACTATATAATCATCAGCCTTTGTTATTTTAGATTGACACCATTCAGGTAAATTGGTTTTGGCATCTAACATGCCAATTAATTCCTGTGCTGACCTTGCTATGTTTTTTAAATCATTTATAGCCATAGCACCTTCGTAATCATATTCACCAGCATCAGATGCATCTTTAGGTCCTATTGCTTCTCTCATTTCGTTCTTAGCCATCTTAGTAGCTGTAGCCATTTTTACTGACATCCAATCTGCTCCATATCTTTTCTTAAAATCAGCATCAGGTAAATCCTTTGCGATTTCTTCTCTTTTTTTAAGTTCTGCTTTTGTTAACTCTCTTTCTATCATTTCTTTTCTCCTGGAGTCATTTTCTTTATATATTTAACAGAAGCATCTGTACCATAATCATATGGTTGATCTTCTTTTATAGACTCTTCTTTTCTATACAACTTTGCTAATTCTCGAGCATCGATTCCTCTAAATTGTTTACCAATTTCTTGAGCATAATATTCTATATCATGATTTAGAGAACTTCCCCTCGCTTCTTTTTCTTTCCTAGCAATTACTCCTTTAAGAACTGCTAGTGCTTTTTGATATCTATCTTTAGACACTGTTGTTGCGAGCATATGTTTAATAGCTCTTACAGTATCAAACTCTTGTAGTGATTCTTTTATACGTTTACCATCTTCATCATACTTACCAGATTTCTTTTTAGCAATAGCAATAGCAGCCTGTTGAGGACGAGACATTGCTTCGTCGACAGGATCCATTCCATACTTTACTCGGTAAGCATTTAATTTTTTTATTAGTTCTTTTTGCTCAGGAGAACCTGATTCAGCATCAAATGCTTTTCGCATAAGATCTAACATAAATGGTTCGCTAAATGCTTCTACAAAAGATTTAAATTTCATTAGCTAAGGTCTTCAAGCTCTTTTACTATTTTAGCAAAATCAGCTCTGCTATACTTCTTACCAAATTTGAATGTTCCAGCATTCTGAGAACTTCCTTGTATTTCAGCATAAGTATTTTTACCATCATCATAGAAAGTGATACTATCACCATCTACTTGTCTAGGTAGTTTTATCTTTTGAACCATTTTAGCATTGGATGGCATCTTTCCTTCACCACTACCTGTAGAATCCCAATATTTTTCTTTAATGGTTCCTCTTAGTTCTTTAAACGATTTCATTTTTTTACTTCCTTAAATCAGCATCAGTTGTATGATATGTTTTACCTTTAGTGATGTAAGAGTTAACTCTTGCCATCGCCCATTGTTGCGGAGTAGTTCCAGGTCTATGCCCAGTTCTCCATGCCGCAAAACCTCTATTGTATACTTTGTTTAGTATACCTAATGGAACACCAGACTTGTCAGCTTTATCTTTTAATCCGGCTGGTGTTTTCTCTACTATAAATTCTCTTAATCCAATCATCTATATTTCTTTCCGAATGGGTCAAGCATAATAGAACCCTTACCAAGTTTTCTAGTTACATATTTACCTTGTACTTTAGGATTCCAATCTACTTCCTTTTCTTTATCTTTTGTTTGAGGATAACTACTACTATATCCTCTTGCGATTTTACCTTTACGAATCTCTTTAAAAGTTTTCATTAATTCGTTGCCCTATTTTTTGCTTGAGCATCTCTTGTACGAGCCATATCTCTCATTCTATCAAATCGTATTTTATCTTTAGCATCTCTCGTTTTCTTCTCTTGGTCAATTCTTTGTTTTGCTTGTCTCATGTATTGTGCTTCACCATACATCTTTTTAAATTTACGAGTATGTGTACTTGGTTTGGTTTTTGTATCTTTATCTCCAGGAGCTGGTTTATAAGCATCTGGATTATCATCATCCATGTCAGCTTGTTTTTGAAATTGTCTATCTCTTTTAACTTTTGTTGATTTAGCCAATCCTTTATGATATTTTGCAGGTTGACTTCCTTCTCTATCGCCTATATCTGGATCTTCAGCATCTTTTAGTTTCATATATTTGAGTGCTTGTTCGTATGCTTTAAAACCTTTTGTCATTTTTTCTTCTACTTTCGTAATTGAGTTTAACCATTTCCTGTGCGTCTTCTCCTCAATATCCTCTACTATGACATGATTTGCTCCTAGATATTTAATCGCATAAGTTTCTTTTGAATTTTTATCTTGTACTACATCACCCGGCTGAAATAAATTACCAGATACATATTGTTCTCTTTCTTCACTTACTGGTTCAAACTGTACATTATTGGTAAAGTCTTTTTGTTCTTTAAGTCCCATTCCCAATCGTACATCATTGAATATTTTCTTTGCTTCTGCGTTTGATACTCCTTTTGGTAATCCTTGAGAAAATGCTGTAAAATTATTTTCTGATGCGGCTGCTCTCATCTTTGAAGCACTCATACCAGATGCTCCTTCGGCATCAGGATCTCTATCACCAGCACTCATTACTCCTATACTATTAAAATTATAGAAGCCATGTCTTCCCTTTTCTCCATTGTATTTTTTAAGTAATATCTCAAATTCGTTCAATCTATCAGATCCCACAACCATTATAATATTTTTAAATCCTTCGTTGTAAAGGTCAACTACTATGTCAAATAGATTTCTTTGTTTCGGATTTAGTATAACTGATCGTGCGTGTTTAGGAAAGAACTTTCTAACAGTCTTTACTTTTTGATTGTACTCTAGAGGATTCTTTTTCGGATCTTGTGATTTAGAAAGATAAACTCTATAAGGATTTCTTCCTGCTTTTGATGCGAGACTGTTCATTAACTTCTCATGACCAATAGTCGGAGGATTCATACGACCCCATGTAAAGTATACGGTCTTTTCCTCTTCAACCAAATAGTTTTTGAACGAATTGATTACCATAAATTATCCTATAAATTGTTTAAATCTCATTAGTTTATTTTCTGATACAATACCACAACATTCACACTCGGAACCACAATTACAATCTGGTCCACATTCACACTCATCGCCACATCTTGGACATGGATTGACTGATTCCATTCTTTTTCTCCTTTGAACTCTATAGTTTATTAATTCGTCCTCACCAGGACGATACTCTGCGTTATACATATGTCTAAATGAAAGAGGTCCTGTTAAAGGATTTTGATGTGGGTGTGTATCTGCCATTTTTATCTCCCTGATTTATCCCATCCTTTTAATATATCTGGTGAAAAGTTGGCAAACGAGAATTCCATTCGGTCAACAATTTTCACAGCATCACCACCAAGTTGGTCAATAGCGACATAACCCTCTTGACCAGTTACTCTGTATCCACGACTGGTCTTTAAGAAAGTTCTTGTCTTATTGAACTTATCAAGAGTATTTATAAGTTTTATTTTTGCCATTACTATTAATCTTTGTAAGTCAAACATTTTTTCTAAACTCTGTTTATTTTGGTCAGAAAAGAAAGTCAAAAGGTTTTGAAGTTCTACATTTCTTCTTTCTTTACCAGCTGGTGTTTTCAAATCATCTATTTGTTTTTGATATCTTAGTTTAATATAATTTATAAGGTCTGTTACATGCTGTCTGGTATTAATAATCAATTCACCTTTACGAACATATGTGTTGTTAAATGTTTCAATATGTTGAGCGAGTTGTTGATTTTTTTCAAGTTCTCGTAAAGTGCTTCCTGCTATTTGATTAAACACTCGACCAGCTTGTCTTAAATAATCAGTAACTGTTTCTGTTTCTTCAGCACTCATAGTCAAGTTACTTAAATCTTTTAAATTAGCATCTGTAGAAAATACACTTTTAGATTTTTTTAATTTAGAAGAATTATAATTATAACTCGCTTTCATAGTTTCAAAAGAATTTCCAGTATATTCAGTATGCCATACAATTCCTATTTTAGAAACTCTAATTTGTTTTGCTATTTCTGAATTAACTGGGATCGCATAAACTATTGTATTGGGATGGAATGTATAATATTCTTCTCCTTCAATAGTTTCTTTTTTTATATCTCCAGGACCAAATAAGAAATCTCCTTGTATTACTCCTTTTATACCAAGTGCTGGTAATTCAGCCAATGCTACTTTTAGTTTCTTAGCCAAGTCGCCAGAAGTATCAGCATCTACATCTTTTGGTGTTTTATATACTTTTGGTGATTTATTAAATACGCCTTTTTTAGCAACAAAGAACTTACCATCAGATGGGTCTGTTCCAGCAAATATGGCAGGAGCTCCATCCCACTTAACTGATACATTTCCTTTATGTACTCCAGCTAAAGTATCTCTTAAAGATAAAAGAGCAACGATTGCTTGTCTTGTTCCATCAACTCCACCATAGAGAACTTTATCCTCTATATGTGTCATATGAGTATTTTTGGCTTCCGTTATAAATTCGTTAAATTCTATCATTTTATTTTTATATACATTGAGTTGTTTTCAGATACTTTCATTGATGCGTAAAAACCAAACTTCATTGCTTCGTCGAAGTTTTCCATAATAAATTTTAAAAAGTCACCACAATGAATGTATCTTTGTTGTAATAATTCATCCATCTTACTTATGTCAGGATTAAATAATATATCGTTATCTTTTAGTAATATATATCTCTTATATGCGTTGTAAGTATTTTTAGCCTTCTGTATTAAAGCTGGTGTTGGTTTTATACTTGTTCCACTAGGAACTTCTCCTTTACTAAATTTATCCCATTCGTTTTTACTAATTGCACCCATAGCAAAGTTTTCACCTTTCATAGTTCCTTCATAAAATAAATTAGGATTAGTTTCCTTTGAACGAGCATTTGCTTTAAATGTAAATCCTGATTTTGTTTCAACAAATACTGATTTTAGTGAACCTGCTATCACTATTCTAGTCAAACTGAGATCATATTCTATTTCTCTTTTAATATATTTTTGTGGGTCTATTAATTCAATAGTAGATTTTCCTGATGCTTGTTTTAATGATATAGGAATTATGTTCTTTTTAATATAATTTCTTTTTAACCAAATATTTAATTCTTGTAGATGTTTCATTTTATTTAACTCACTATCCATAGAATTGACATATGAATCATTAAACAACCATATATCAGCTGGATTCCAATTATCTACACTACTTGGACCGTTCAAATCTTTCATCTTTTTGTATATTTTAGCCGAGTGTTTATCTCCTTGAAATTCAAATATCATACTTTTTAAATTTCTAATTCTTTTGAAAGAACTTAATTGTAATACAGCACTTTCATAATAATTTGTTGTATATACACTAGGATCCGCATTCCAATTATTCATTTGGTCAATAGCATCATCTTCACCAATAATCCCTCCCTTTTCAAGATAATATTTAAATACTATCAATGAAATGGCTTCTTTTGCTCTTGTCTTTTTATTGGTATCGGATTTACCACCACCAGCATGGTTAAAGGAATTTTCTATTGAAGATTTTGTTCCGACTAGTTTGTATACTGTTCCTCCTGAATTAATATACACTGAATCAGAACCACCACTAATTTTAACCTCTTCAGCATCATTAGTTGGTGATGATATTTCTACTTCATTTTTAAACAATCCTGACACAATCCTATTAGCTGATTTTCTTACAACCAACTTGTGTCCAGGACCGTATTTGTTTTGATTGACTATCGATGCTTCGTTTTGTAGCATCTTTGCGAATGACTGATTAGTCGTATGTTGTTTAAAACTTTCCATAGTTTTATTATACTCCATTTAATATAGTTTGTAAAGTATTAATTATCAACTAATATTAATTCAAATCCTGCACTTACGGCACTTGTAGCACTTGACTTCACTCTAATTTCTATATCATGTTTCTCTGGTATTAATAAAGGTATTTTGAAATCTTTTTCTAAAAATCCACCTCTAAATGTTAAAAACTCTTTTGTATTAAATGCCGCACCATCACCATTTCTAGTAACCATAATTAATTCATTTTCTAAATCTTTAGAACTACCTGCATCTAACTGTAACATATAAGCACTTTTATTTACAGGTACAGTATATAATGCCATCAATGTTTGACCATACTCAGCATTAATAATCGCCGCAGATTGTGAATCAACTGTTACTGTAACATTACCAACATTAGATGTTCCTGTATTTGCAGTAAGTAATGTTGCTCTGAATACTCTATAAAATGATACTGAACCAGCACTACCACCTATTGTCAAAGTTTCATTAACTTCTTCATAGGCCGCATTTAAACCAAAAACTTGAACTGTACCACCATCATCTAATGCCGAGTTAGAACTCGTTACAGTTGCCGTTCCTGCTGTAGAGATATATGTGTAGAGATTATTACCGTCCCAAACGGTTTCGTATGATGTACCAACGGCAGAATTATAACCGAATTTATTGACAGTAGAGGTGCCAATGACGGCACCTCGTGCTATATCAATTTCTTCTGCTATTTGTGTGTTCGCAAGATATCTACTTTTGTATGCCATAGTACAACTATTTATACAAAATAGGTACTAGAACTTTCCTAAAAATTTAGCAATGTGATGTACGAATGGAAGTAATGCGATTGCCATTGCCAAATTAGCACCAGTATGCATCATAGCGATTCGTAATGTATCACCTTTGGGCATACCATCAGATACTAATAAACCTGCTAACCATATCGTTCCAGTTGTTCCGATATTCGCACCAAGTACACAAGCAATCGCCGCTGGTAATGGTAAAGCACCAGACGCCACGAGTGCGATAATGGCAGTAGTTGACAATGATGATGATTGCCACAACAAGGTCATAACAATACCACCAAAGAACATATAGATTGGGTTTCCGAGAAAGAATTGAAGATGTTCGATATTACCCATTGATTTCATTCCACCAGAGAACATTTTTAGTCCTATGTAGAATACTACTAAACCAACGAGAACTGTTACGATTGGGTTTCCTAGGTCTAATTTCATAGTAGACTCCTTTATAAATTTTTATTTAATCATAACAGCATTTTGAATATTAAAAAAATATTACGAATCTATAACTCCAAGATTATTTAATTCATTTATGATTTTTTCGCATATGAGATTATGTCCTTTTTGATTAGGATGCGAATCCCACATTTTTTTAACTTTGTATTTGTCATCGATTTGATAAGTTTCACCTATAAGATAACTGGGTTTGTTTCTAAAATATTTATCAAAAATATTAAAACCACCCAATAAAGATATAAAAGGCCAACCGATACAATATTGAGTATTAATTAAATTGAAATAAGGATTTCTTATTATAGTGTTTAGAATCTTATGAATTGTTATTAAATTGAATCCCTCAGCAGGATTAGATGGTAGAGGATTTAAAAGGCTTATAAAAATGCATTTTATATTATACTCCTCACAAGTTTTTTGTAATTCAAATATTGACCTTAGTGTAGAGTACACTAACATAGACTTTTTTTTATAATTAAATTCTTCTAAAAAATATTCTCTTTCTGGATTCTTATAATCACTATAATAATAAGTTCCATTAAGATTGCTTGATTTAACTAATCCTTTAGAATAAACATAGGATGAACCTGCTCCTTTTTTACCCATTCTGTTTAAAAGAGAATCTTCAACTCTATCCCATCTGGTAAGTCCAACAATACAGAAATCTATATCCTTATAATTTTGAATAACATAGTCTTGAGTTTGTTTACATATTGCTAAATTACCGTAACCTTTTACAGAAAGATTAACTATGTTTTTGTTTAATACTTTGTTTAATAAAACAGGCCAACAATCATAAGAGGGTATTGCTGGCATAGTTTTATTGTTTTCATATTCTTTCGTGAGTTTCCAACGTTCTGAATATTTTTTGGAATCAAATAAATTGTAGTCATAATCACCAAAACTATCAGAGCAAACTACTATATTTTTCATTTCTTCTTTGACTTTAAATGAGTATCTTTTAATGCTTTTTGAATTTGTTGTTGTTTGTATTTTGGGTCAAACTGTTCGTAACCTTTTATACCATATTGTCTCGCCCATGCGGCTAGCATGGAAGAGTCGTGACGTTTTGAATTTTTTGGCACATTTTCCTCCTCATTAATTAAAAAATGAATCTAAACTCTGGGTTTGTGATAACTCATATGCTTTTTTCCAAGCAACTCTTATCTCAGTTCTAGAAGTAGAACCTTCTTCAGCAACCCAAGATGGATTATCTTTTTCGTATTGTGTTACTATGTTAGGAAAATGTTTCATAAGTTCCAACTGACTTTGTTCTTGTCTTTGATTGTTTCTACTGGTAGAGTTTCCGCCTTTCATACCATGCTTATGGTCAAAGACCCAATTATGTAACATTAAATTCTTATATCCTTTACTAAACATAGACAACAAAACATAAAAATCTTCTAGTATAGTTGCTTCTGGATTTTTATCTTCTAATGCAGACCATCGGACTCCCTCACCTTTTATCATATCAGAGTTTATTCCATAGCATGAATAGGAACGAATTATCTCGGAGCGAGACTCTTTATGTAAGGTGTTACTTGATTTAGGTGAGGGTCCAACCCAAAAGTAGTTATCTAATTCTTTTTCGATTTCATTAAACATATCATTATATTCTGATGCTTCAGTCAATTTGATATGTTTAATTTTATCTTCTAGATAACTTCTTTTATAGAAGATACACTGGTCATCCATTATTAAAACTTTTTCACCAAGATCCATACATGCTTTTCTCACTCCTGGTATTTTAAGTTCTCCATCCCATTCATGAACATTAGCTGTTGGATTTTCTTCTTGTAAAAGTTTACCACGACCACTGTGTGTAGCTAAAATAACTTTCTCTTGTATTTCTTTAGGTAAATTATTGTATGCTTTTTGATTATCTTCTCTTAAGTATGTTGGGATTACAATAATCATCTTTCCACCTCATACTTATCTCCTATGACACAAGGTGTTTTAATACAACAAATTGTACAATCTTCTTTGAATATAGGATCGACTACAAATCCTGGATTGATAACAAATATATCCCCTTCTTTGTATTCTTGACCATCTATTTCAACTATACCTTTAAAGACATAATTATATTCTTTAGCAATTTTATGATAATGCTTTTCCCAAACTTCTCCTTTAGGATGTAGTTTGATTGAGCATTCAAATTCATTTGTTTTAAATAAAGAAGGTTCAAAGTTTCCTATAAACCACCCACCTTTAAAATCTTCTATTCTATATTTTTCAACTTCACTCATGCTTATACTCCATTATTAGTTTATGTTATTATTATATAATATTTTTGTTCGTTTGTAAATACTTAACATTCTAATAACATCCTTGATTGCCAACCTTTATCAGTTATAACATCTACGGTACCTGTTCTTGGAGCACTTGCTTCAGATATTATGTCGTTTACCACTACTCTTTTTCCTTGAGAAACTCCTAATATAAGTTGGTCATAAGGAATACCAAGTCTTGCTAAATTTTCTTCGGTAAATTTACGAGATGATTCTTTACGAGCAGATACTAATATTATCTTATGCCCAAGAGAATCTAATTCATCTAATGCTTCTACTACACCAGGACATGCTTCTTGTCCTTTATATAAGTTAGAATAACGATGACCATGCATTAAAACTGTTCCATCTAGATCTATAAAGAAGGTTCTTGGTTTAGCCATACGAAACTCAGCAAGATAACCTTTAAAGATATAGAAGTCTTCAGGTGTGCCAAGCGACCAATATTTTCCTTTTATCGGAATAGATTTTATGGTGTTGCCTTTATTGATTAGGTAAGAATAAGTTTCAGAGATATAAGATTCCCTATCTTTAGGACATTCTTTAACCAATTTTCTAGCTGTACTTATGAAATCGTTTCCTTGTTTCCACCAATGTAATCCAACTAATGCTTCTTCAGATATAGGATTCTTTTCAACTATTTCAAATATTTTTCCTGTGTTATCTGAACGACAAAATGAATTTTTAGGATCTTTTGATTTATAAGTTAGAACAGAACCAGCAACACCTTTTTCTCTACTTTTTGTAAGAAAGTCATTAACATCCCAATCTAGATATTGGTCGCAGTTCGTTATAATAAGTTCGTCTTTTGGATCTATTAATTCAGAAGCGAATAATGCAGTTTCAGCAGCACCACCAGTTAACTCATCAATCCAAATAAATTTTCCCTCAGGAATTTTTTCTTGGACTTCTTCTTTGTATCCTTTACCAAGATCTCTAGCAATTAGAACGACACTCCATTCATCGCTTAAATTTAAAGAATCTATGGAGTGTCTAATTAATGGTATCCCATCTACCTCAATCAAAGGTTTGTGAACATTAAATCCTGCTTTTGTGAATCTGGAACCCAACCCAGCCATGGGTATAACTAAAGTTTTCATAACAACTCAACACAACTATTAGAAAAATTCGTCTAGTGATGATTTCTCTTCAACTGCTTTAGGATGATATTCTTTTAAAACATCAGCACCCATTTTATCAGAAAGATAGTCATACCATTCTTGTTCATCCCACATGTTAGGAGATACACCATTCCAGTATTCTCGCCAAAGAGTATGGTCTTTATTAAGTCTACGATCGTCAACGAACTGTCTTCTTGTTTGCTCATAATCCCAAGTTCCTAGATTAGCCATATCTTCACGGAAATAATATACGAGTGACATTCTCATAAAGTCAGCATCACCAGTTTCTGGAGCTGATATAGGAGTGTTACCATGTATTACTCTCATATTATCAATAAGTAATAAGTCTCCAGGTCTACAGTTAATTGCGGCTCTAACTTCTGGAGCAACAAGATAACCACCCTGCCATCCCTTACCATCTTTCGTTACAACTGTTAGATTTGAGAATCCTGGATTTAATGAACCAGCATCACGATGGCATGCCATACGAGCATTCCTATCAGCAGTTGTAGTATTTACAGTTATAGTTGTAAATGTAGTATCCTCACCAATTAGAAACTTCTTATCCATTTGTTCAGCATAAACATTTTGACGACCCCATCTTACTGGCATCATTCTTTTAAACTCTGCTTCTAGTTTTCTAGCAAAAGGATAACTCTTTTCAAATTTTTCCATATTGTGTTCTACATAAGAAGTAGCACGACCATATGGTATACGAGGATATCTACCATAGAAACCAGCAATACCAGACCAGATCGGTGTAGCATAAGAAGTATCTGATATAAATTTATCTTTTACATTCTTAGCAGTTTTGATTGCTTCTGGAACACTCATACTCTTTAGTTCTTCCATCAAAGTACCGAAGAAAGTAGAATATTCACCATAAGCATCTTCAACTTTACCTCGTAACCATACTGATCCACGAGTTTCGTATTTACCAGCTTCATGTTTCTTTTTAATTGATTCTAGAGGATCTGTACCATCGACAGTTTCTGGCTGTCCTTTAATATAGTAATCTAATACTTCAGCTTGATATGGTGTAACCCAATCTCTACCACCATTCGTTTCAGCTCTTGGACCAGCCGCGTGTCCTCTATTATTTGATTCACCAGCCGCATCATATAATCCTTCTACAGCACCAGCTTGTTCTTCGGGTGTAAATACATTCTTACGAAACTTAAAAGCAACATCGTCTTCGCTTAGTGTATCGTCTCCTGTTACTGATTTGGTTGGTAAATAAAAGTCTGTATCGTTTTCAACAAGTATGTCGTAAGAAGTTTCGTCAACATACTTTCCTAATACTTTATCTTCGTCTAAGGCGAATTGAGCAACATAAACATCTTGTCCTTCGTCTCCCTTAGACTTTAGCCATTTGTGACCATTAATTTCAATTGTTTCAGTCATGCTTATACTCCATTATTATTCTATGGTTATTATTATATAATATTTATGTGGGTTTGTAAATACTTTTTATGTATTTAATCCAAAAGAAAATATATCTAAGTTATTTGCTTGAATTGATAAACAGGCACTTCCATCTGGATATACTTCAAATACAGAAAATGTTTTTTGTTTTAGATTTACATATATCATAACTTCTACTAAAAACACTTCATTGCCGTCAGTCATATATGATTGACCTTTTGCTAATGGTTCTTCACCTGTAGTCTTTATGTATTCTTTTATGATTGTTTCGTCAAAGGTACATTCTATTGGTTTGGCTGCCATAAAAGAACCTTCTACTGATTCTTCTATGGTCGGTTCAGGAATATCTACGACTTCCCATCCTATCGCATTTCTTACTGCGAATGAAAAACTGACAGCAAACATCAACAGTATAAAAACAACAAAAGTAAATATAATTTTCATTTATTTTCCTTAAGGGTTTGAGGTGGCGGTTAAACCACCTCTATCAAATTAAAAACTCCATTTAAGTCCAATGGTAGTTTCAGTTAAAGCGAAATCTTCATCAAGTGCATTATTAGCATAAGCTGTGACCCAACCTATGTCTTGAGAAATATTCAAGTCATAGCCTGCGTTATCAAATTGTATGCCATCAACGGCTAGATCGTCTGTGAAAGTTGCTCCGAATGATACAGGTCCGATACCTAGTGAACCGTATAGTGATTGCTTATCACCTTCCATTGCTCTTTCATATCCAATCTCTTTACTAATATCCCATCCTAGAAAATCTAGTGTGCTTGCAGCCGCTGGTTTTGCCAACCAGTTAGACCAAATTAAAGCAACGATGACAACTATTAGTGCGCCTATTGTTAGCGTCTTTTTGTCTTTCCACATTAACTTTTTCCTTGTGTTGTTGAAAAAAATACTGGGTAACCGTTGCCCAGCACGAGTTTATTAAGGAACCACCCTGTAAGTATATTTATATTAACTCTATTTTAGTAAATGAAATCTGGGTCGTCATCTTGTTTTTTTCTCAACAACTTATTCTTTAATAAGTTATAATATATTATAATATAATATTTGTAAATACTTATTTTCATATTAGTTTAAACTTCTCTAGGTTTTCAATAACTTTTTCAAATATCAACTTATGTCCCTCTTGATTTGGATGATGGTCATAATAATATTTAAATTCAGGTGTATTTCGTTCTATTAATTTTTGCATTGGTCCCACGCAATATTTATTTTTGTCGGATAAAATATATCTTTGTAAAAAATTATATCCACCTATTAAATCAAAAAAAGGCCAACCTATTGCATACTTAGAATCTATTAAATTAAAGTAAGGATTTTCAACGATAAACTTAAAAATATATTTTTGTATTTCTATTGGTTTTGGTTCTCCTAGATTTGATATATGAGTATTTAAATAATTGCGTAAATTTGGTATAGGCATTATCATATTAAAAAATACTAAAGGAATATTTAAATGGTTACAAATCAATTGTAACTCATATATACTTCTGAGAGTATTATTCATAATAGTGGTTAAATCATAATCTGAAACAATAAATTTATTTTTTTCATAATCAAATAATTTAATGGCTGGTATAGAATCCCATTTTGTAGTTTCCATTCTATGCCAAGATGATAATGCAACGATACATAATTTTACTTTACCATAGTTTTCTACTATTGCATTTGTAGCACTTTTACATATATAATAATTTCCCATACCTGATCGTGCTAGGTTTATAACAGGAGTTTTTAATTTTTCTTGGAGTAATAATGGCCAAGAAGTATATTTCGGCAAAGGATACTTTAAATCTTCTATTGAAAATCCTAAGTTAGTAAAATCTTCCACTGGATAATGGTCGTTAGCAGTAAAACTATCACCAGATACTACTATTTTAGAAGACTTTGACATTATTTACTTTCTCAAATTCACTTGCATCATTCTCATTGTTGACTATTGGTTGTCCTTTTATATTTAGACTTGTGTTTAATAACATAGGACACTTAGTCTTTCTATGCCATTCTTCAAGTATAGGTCTTATAACTGACTCGCAATCTTTCTTGACTATCTGTACTCTAGCTGTCCCATCAATATGTGTTACCGATTTATAATCATGCTTTGCTTTTGCTACAAACTGCATATACTCATTCATCGGTCCATCAAAATATTTTTCAGCATATTCTTCTAGTATAGCAGGAGCGAATGGTCTATATCTCTGTCGTTTCTTTATATCATTAACTGTATCTTTAATATCTTTTCTTGGATCGGCTAGTAAAGAACGATTACCCAATGCTCTTGGTCCAAACTCTGCTTTACCATTAGCAACACCACAAACACCATGCTCTAATAAATGTCTGACAACTTCTGCAGGATTGATATCTCTTTCTATATTATATCCAAGATATGGACTTTTCCAATTTAGTTTTTGTGCGAGAACAAGTGCAGCCGCACCAAGCGAACTACCTGCGTCTCCAGGATTCGGCATAATCCAAAGATTCTTTTTTATTTTAGAATTAGCAACACAATTTAAAGCACAACCACCCATCAATACTAAATTATTTGAAGGACATTTACTAACAAGTTCTAATAACTTCTTCTCATATAATGCTTGTACACTTGCCGCCAAGTCTTCATTTCTGGCATTTGGAAATATATCACCACATCCTTTATGATTGTTTTGATGTAAAAGAAATTCTAAATCATACTTTGGTTCGCCATAGGATGCCATAGCCATAGTAATATATTCCTCTTCGTTTGGTTTTAATCCTATGCGTTGAGTTATAGATGAATATAAAAGACCAAGCGAGTATGGATATTTCCAAGACTTTATCTTTTTAATTTTAGAAAAGTTATAGTCTTGATACGACTTCCATATACTAATCGTATCCCATTCGCCAATAGCATCAATAACTAATATATTACATTCTTCGAATGGACTTGTATAGTATCCTGCGGCCGCGTGTGACTCGTGATGTTTAAATTTGAAATTGAATTTGTGTCGAAGTGGTTCTTTTTTCTGACCACTAAACCATAGTCTTGTATTTTTTAGAAAGGGATTCTCATAATACGCAAAGTAATGACCAGCAGTTGGTTGGTCTTTGTGAATCCATTTATCATTCTTTATACGACTGTATCTTTCAGAATGACCTGCATAAACAATATTATTATCTTCTAGTATTGTTACAGACGCATCGTGGAATCCTTCACTAACTCCTACTATCTTCATCTTTTGTTTTATATTGCCATTCATCAGTATGTCCGACTGACCATTTAGGTGTAGTTTCTACAACATAGTTTTGTGTACAAACTTTAAAGTCTGGTGTTAATGTTTCATCTAGTGTTAAACTCTGGTCTGAGAATACAACTCTATTATTTGGTTGTGCCGCAAATTGTCCATTGTCTAATTTGATTACATTAAATGATTTATGCTCTGGATCATATTCACTAAAGTTTGTATCAAGTGTACTGTTATCTCTATGACAATTATCTATTGTAAAGAGATATTCACCTTTATGCATCTTTTTATCTTTACCAAAGAACTCGCAGTTCGCAAGTAAAGGTTTCTTTATAACTGTTATGTCATAATCAAAACAATCCCATATCTGTAATGTGTCTAGAGGTAACTGATTCTTTTTATCATAGTCAGTTTTCCATACGAAAGCAGATAGTGGTAATTTATCATATAAAGCACCATAGTCAGTCAACAATGTTTCAAAGTATAATGCTCTACCTTGTATTGACTTAACAGATATCCAAACGCCTGGTGTTAAGTCACCATGTCCTTTTTGTAAGTCATAGAGATATTCTTTCTTTACATAAACGTGTATTGGTGGTAGATTGTGTACTAAAAAACTCATTCTATTTTGTCAACCGATATTTTATTTCCGTAATTAAAAAGAACTGTATTTCTATCAGTATTTAACATGTTCTCATATCTATGCCAACTATCTTCACTTGGTATAAATGAAACAACTCTATTAGGTTTCCATTCTATTTGATGTTCACCTTCTTCGTCTATGAATGTTGTTCCTTCGCCCTCATCACTGACATACAACACTGATGAAAGTAATTTCCAACTAGAGTCAAGATGTTTGTCTTTTATTGTTCCAGGAACATGAGTAACCAAACGTATATTCCAAAAGCAAGAATGTGGTGTATCAGAATAATCACATCTTTTATTATATACTTGTTCTTTTAATTCTAGTCTATGTCTGTACAACTTATATATGGCAGCCGTTAGTAACATATTCTCTACCATAAATTTATCATTAAAATTTTCTTTTAAAAACTCGAACTGTTCTTTCTTTAGAAAATCATCCTGTATAATAAGTGGTATCACTCATTTCTCCACTCTTCATTCAATTCTCTGATTGCCTTAAACATCATCGAGTCAACATCATTCTGGTCTAGTGTGTCAATTAAGAAATCAAGGTCTTTAGGCAAACACTTACCGCCAAATCCTTTCTTACCATCATATCCTGGAACATCAAGATAAGATTGATTTTGTTGGACTTCTAGATAAGCATCTTTAACTTTATTATAATCGGCACCAACTTTTTCAGCCAAATCATAAAATAGATTAGCAAAAGCAACACGCATTGTTCCTAAGTTATTAGAAAACATCTTAATTAGTTCTGCTTCTTTAGTAGATACTTCTATATACTCGTCATTGATAATAAACTTAGGTAAGTCTACACCATCGTGTCCAATAACCCATGGTCGTTTGACTTTATCAGCATCAAAATGTTGTTCTCTCAGGAATTCCGGCCAGTATATGATTTTCTCTCCAGTCTCTCGCTGTATCCTGTCACAAGAGCCAAGGGGGAGTGTACATCGAACAACTATTGTATTGTATGGGTTTAATTTCTTGAGTTCTTTTATTTCAAATATTACTGTATCAATATCTTCATCAGTAACAGTCGGTATACAAACAAATACCACAGCACAATCTGCTAAATCATCTCTAGAAGAGTTATGTGCGATATCATGTATTATACCATGACTGTTAACTGAATTAGCAACTATATCATAAGTTGCTCGACCTACATAGCCATATCCTAAAAAACCATAATTCATTGTACGATAACCTTGCATCATAAATCCCTTGTTGCTCCAGCGGCTTCTCCAAACATTAATATCACTGCTGCGATAGGTAACATTTGTACTGGGTCATTAGAAAAAACTAATGTACCTAAACCAATAAACCTTAAAAAATATTGAGCAACAGTATATTGATATTTTTTTACCTTTTGTTCTAATATATATTCAACTACTTCAGATTGCACTTTATCTTCTTTTTTCATTATTTGTCCTCCTGTAAAAAGTTAGTTATCATTGGAAATACTCCCTTTAATGCTTGGGCACATTGTATTGCTAACTCCCTATGTTCCAGTTGTGTTCCATTACCGGACCGTAATTCAACATAATGAATCCAAGAACGAATAGTGCCATTCACATACAATCTAGATTCAGTCGTACCCTCTGGTAAGATTGCTCTAGCCTGTTCTTTTGCTATACCATTATCTATTGCCCACTTGTATGTTTCTTCTACAAGGTCCATAACTGCTTCTTGTTTATCAAACCAAGAATGATGCAGTTCGCAATTTTCTGTTGGTATACTATTCTGTCTGTTAGTTGTATCTTGTAATCTTGCTTCTCGTAATATGTTTATATTTAAATCTTTTGAAGGATCGGCATATCTTTGAGAGAATTCTTGAAATGAGAAAGATCTATGTCTAAGTAATTGTCGTGCGATATCTCTTGTTGTTGTAACTTCTAAACAAGCAGATGCCATCTCAAATGGCGACCAGTGTTTTTCTCTTATAAGATATTTTAAAAGTTTATGTGATGTATCATAGTTATCTTGGTTAGCAGGATTTGATACTCTTGCACAATATGCAATCAAATCTTCCATATTTTGTTTATAATAACTTTTATTTGGTACTGTTGAATAACTAATTAATTTTACTGTACTCATACTTTAAATCCCTCGAATTTATCAGCCAATTCTGTATTATCAAATACAGGTGTATCATCTTGTAGTGTTTGTTCTACTTCGCGAACATCATACAATCTCATTTTACTCCTGTCAACCCCAATAACAAATCTCTTGTACATAGTTGGATCATTATATCTATTCTTTAATTGTTTAACCATAAATTGACCAAGTTTCTCTAGCTCTTCTGTTGAGATGAGTGCAAACATGAGGTCTGCGGTTGCGGGTAATCCAAAAGACTCGGACGTATCTTCAAGCCCAACATCCGAGTTAGAATAACCAGAACGAGTCGTCTGCGTTGCAGAGAAGATCGGTAAGTCGTACTCGACCGCAAGACCACGTAATTCTTCAGCAATTGCTTTAATGTAAGTGTATGAATTGATAGACCCTCCCATTCCTTTCATTCGACTACTCGAACAGATATTTAGATAATCAATAAAAATCATATCTGGTATAAATTGTCGTTTTAGTTTAAGTTCGTTTAGTAATGCTCTGAAATGACCAGCATGAGCAGAGCCAGTTGGATATTCTTTGATAATTAGTTTACCATTAGATTTCTTTGTAAGGTTGTGCACCTTACGAGTAAACATATCTTTAGAAATATTATTTAATTGATCGATAGGACAGTTGAGTAAGTTCGCATCTATTCTTTCAGCGATCCTCTCTTCAGCCATCTCCATAGTAATATAAAGAACATTTTTTCCTAGTGAAAGTGCATTAGAAGCAAGATGACACATAAACAAAGATTTACCAACCCCAGTCCCAGCGAGACATATATTAAGAGTTTTGTTTGGGACGCCACCTTTTGTAATCTTGTTAAAGTATTCCAAATCAAACGGTATGCGGTCCTCTTCTGTGTGATAGAAGTCATATCGTTCTTCAGCATTTTCAATATAATCGTGTCCTACATTAGTATCGAATGATATACCAAGTGCTTTTGATAAAAGTTCTGGTAATGCATTCTTTGTTAAGCTCTCATGTTTACCATCAATAATAGAGATAGATTCCATAACAGCATTATAAATTGCTCTATCCTGACACCACTTTTCTGTTGCGTCTAATAACCAAGCATTATCTATTTTTTCTTTAGTGAAAATATGAGGAACAATATCAAGTGCCATATTGTATTGTTCTTCGTTCAAATGTTCTAGTTCTATTACTAGAGTTTCTTGAGTTGGTAATTTATTATATTTACCCACATATTTAGCAATTTCTTTAAATAGAGTTTTATATATGCCCTGAAAATAATCTGGTTTTACGAATGGTAAAACTTTTCGCATATATGATTCATCATGTAATAGATTCCGAAGAATCGTTTGTTCAATGTTTGGGATCAAGTTTTCCTTCCTTCCTCATTTGTTCACGAATCTTGGTAGCAGAAATATTATGTACATCTTTACCTAAGTCGTGCTCTGTAAAAGTATAGCCAACTCCACGACCATAACTTATATCAACTATGTTCGGTACTCTTATTATAATATAATCTTTATTGATTGTAAACCCTTTTTCCAATAATTTTGTAGAAGCATCTAATACAATACTACCATAATCAAAAGGATTATCATCTTGTCCATCACCACCACTTGCACCTTGTACATCTCTTACCATAATAACAACTTGACCTGTTATTGAATGTGCTTTTCTAAATAATTCAGTATGTCCATCATGCCATGGTTGCCAACGACCAAGCATTTGTACTGTAGGTTTTTTCCAATCAAACATTATTTCTCTCCATATATTTTGATACGACTTTAACTAATTCTCTATGCGTGTCATCAAACCAACCTGAAACATGATAGTCGTACTCATCTTTTTCTAGAGGTTCAAACATTTTATTTGTATCTTCGAATCTTCCTTCTTTAATAGTATCCATCCAAACTATAAAGTCTGCACCAAATTGTTCTCTTGCTTGTTTTGTAGGACATATGAAGTCTGCTACAGCTATCTTACCAGCTTTGACTATACCATCTGATAAGAACTTCATTCGCATTGCTTGACGCATACGACCCTCAGGACTAAAGTCCCAGTCATCATATTCTTTTCTTATCTCATCTGCATTTAAAAATACACCACCAATTAATTCAGCGAATGGTCTTCCTAATGTTGTTTTGCCTGCTCCTGGCAGACCACATATTAATATTTTCACTTTGTATCCTCTTCAAATATTGTAAACAAGATATCACGAGCGAGCTCTTGTAACTCTGTGTTTGTTTCTACGTCTAAGTCTTCATCAGGCGTTGATATAATATCAAAGTTGAATTTCATTACCATATCTTTGCCTGTTCCTTCAAAACCTACATTACCATATTTGATAACTGTTTCTGAAAACTCACCTGTTAATATTCTAACACCCCAAGCATCTGTATCATTTTCAAGAGGTATCAATTCATAATCTTTAGACTCTGTAACCATTCTTTATATATTCTCTCACATTAACTTTAGGTTGCCAAGACCCACCTTTTAAGTCTGATAATAATGTTTGTATTGGTTTTAAATCAGCAACATTCTCTAGTGCCTCACATGCTTCACCATTTCTAATAGGTAAGGCATATCCTGCTAGTTGAGATAATTCAAATACTTTATTACCAACACCAGTACCAACATCATAAGCACCAGTCATTGGGTGATTAGGTTTTTTCATATCTTTCATCAAGTAAGTTATCACATCAACTACATCACTAACGTGTATAAAATCTCTGATGTGATTTGTAACATATTCTATATTACCACTCTTTAGTCTTGACATAAACATACCTTCTCTGGCACCATCACCATAGACAGTAGTAAATCGTAGACCAACTTGATTAGAACCAGCAGTTTCTTCGTTAACTCTTTTTGTTGTACCATATGGGGATAACCACCATTTCTTAGCACAAGATGAAGAAGCATATATGAGTGGAATATTATGACCAGTACAAAGTTGTTGTATTCGTGTAGTATTTTCTACATTATTTTTCCAATAATGTTCTGGTTCATTAAACGATCTTCGAACATCTGCAGTTGCGGCTAAGTGAACAACAAAGTCAGTTTTCCACTCACCACTACTTGCTATAATAATATTCTCTAATCTTTGACCAGTCTTTTCATCACAATCACGAACTTCATGACCAAGTTCTAGTAGTTTCGTTTTGAGGTGACTCCCAATAAAACCACTAGATCCAGTTATCAATACTCTCATATTTTAAATTTACCTTTTAGATATTCTTTAAATTTATCATTAATTACTGCTGACCAGAAGTCTTCGGTTAGTGTATCTTTTTCTCTAAATTTAGCATCTTCCACTTCACCAGTTTCAGCATCAACTCTACTATACCAACCGACAGATGGTTTGGTTACAAAGTTTCCATCCATAGCCACTTCTAATAGTCCTGACCATTTCTCTACTCCACCTTCCCAACTTACACTAATTGGTATTTTAGATTTCTCTTTAACATATCTTGATTTCTCAACATTAATAATAAAGTGATAACCTTTAATTTCAGTTCCTTGTTTATCTTGTTGACGACCAATAATCCATATATTATCAGCTGAGTAATAGATACCAGTACCACCTGATACAACTGCTTTAGGAAACATTCCTATTTCCATATATGTATGATTAACAGCAATCATTGGTATGTTCTTCATGTTAAGATAAGGAGTTGTCATTCTAAACAATCCTTTAAGTGCTTTTGCTCTTGACATATCAGCAACTGACTTTTCATTAATAGCATCTTCAAGTTCTTTTTTTGATGCTAAGTTACCAACAGAGTCAATAACAATACAAACCCTATCGTTCCTGTCAATATTTTCTAGTTGTGATATTATATCAAACTTTAGTTCTTCTACATTTGTTACTGGTGTATGTAGAACTCTTGCTGTATCTATACCAAATGTTTCGAAGTATGATTGTGGTGAACCAAACTCTGAATCATAAAATAATAATACTGCATCATCATATTTCTTTAGATAAGCACTAGCCATTATCAAAGCAAATGAAGTTTTAAAATGCTTTGATGGTCCAGCCAAGACTGTAAGTCCTGGAGCCAACCCACCATCAACGGATCCTGATAGTGCTAAATTAATCATTGGTACTTCTGTTTGTACCATATCTTTTTCTGTAAAAAATTTGGAATCAGAAAGAACAGAAGTTTCTTTAATCTTCGTATTCTTTCTCAATTTATCCATAATACTCGAACTGGTATTAAAACCTGTCATTATATACTCCTTATAAAATTCAAGTAATATTATATATTATATTTGTTTGAAAGTAAATAGAAAAGGGGACCGGAGTCCCCTCTTTTTTAAATAATAAAGTATAGAATACTTATTATTGCGATGGTAATACTACCACCATTTAGTTCTTCGTGTCTGCCACTTAATACTTTGATTAAAGCATAAGTAACAAATCCGATTGCGATACCATATGCGATGCTATATGTGAGTGGCATAACTACTGCTGCCAACACTGCAGGTGCATATTCGGTTACATCTTCCCAATTAATATCAACAATATTTCTCATGAAATAAGTTGCGATAAAAATGAGAGCAGGTGCAGTTGCGAAAGCTGGAATGCTTTGTGCAAGTGGTGCTAGGAATAAACACAACAAGAATAATCCGGCGACTGTAACTGCTGTTAAACCAGTTCGTCCACCTTCTTTAACTCCTGCTCCTGATTCGATGTATGAAGTTGTATTAGAAGTACCAGCCAAAGCACCAACTGTTGTTGCTACTGAGTCAGCCAATACTGCTTTTTCAATTCCTTCAACTTCTCCATCTGGATCAACTTTTCCTGTTAGATTAGCAACAGAAGTTAGTGTTCCTGCTGTATCAAAAAAGTCAACGAATAGAAAAGCAAATGCTGTTCCGATAAATCCTGCTGTAAAGAGTAGACTAAAGTCTAAACTAAAAGCATGAGCAGGACTTGGTACAGAACCAACGATTCCTGCTAAATCGGATATTCCAAATATCCATGCGATAATACTAACCGCTAAGATGCCAATGATAATAGCACCTGGAACTTTCTTCTTATCTAAGACTGCCATAATGACAAATCCAAGACCAGTTAATAATACAGGCCAACTTGATATATCACCAAGTCCCACTAGTGTTGCTGGATTATCAACAACAACTCCTGCATTCTGAAGTCCAATGATGGCAAGAAACAGACCGATACCAGCTCCTACACCTAATTTCATACTCCGAGGAATGGAATTAATTATCCATTTTCGAGCAGGTGTTACACTTAGTGCTAAGAACACTAAACCTGCTACAAACACGGCTGCTAGAGCCTGTTGGTAAGTATAACCCATACCAAATACTACACCAAAAGCAAAGAACGCATTGAGTCCCATGCCGGGTGCTAGAGCTACAGGCCAGTTTGCCCATAATCCCATTATCAATGTACCTACAACGGCTGCGATTATCGTTGCTGTAAATACAGCACCAAATTCCATACCAGTTCCTTCTGTTGAAAGGATAGCTGGATTCACCACAGTAATGTAAGCCATTGTTAAAAATGTCGCAAGACCAGCTAGTAATTCTGTTTTCACAGAAGTATCATATTGGTCTAAGCGAAACAGTTTGTTTAACATTAGATTATTACTCCTTTGTTGTTACTACATATTTCTGTAAACATATTCGATTGCCCTGTCTGCTTCAGATTCCATTTGGCGATTAGTATACCATTTTCCAGTATCTGCATCAAACTGTTTACATAAGTCGGCGATCTCCTTTGCTTTAATAGGATATCGCTGTTTGACCGCATTACCAGCAGTTGCTACCATAATTTGATACATCTTACGATACCAACCAGTGGTTGAAATTGACCTGTATTCGTTAGCCAATTTCTGTGGCCAAAAAGGACAATTAAGATAAGATGTCCATATAAATTCAGTATTATCTGATTTATTCTTTCTATATTCGATTATTTCTTTTCGCCATTCTTCTGGCAATCTGTCTAGAAAATTGGAACTACTACCTTTGTTGTCGCTGTATGGGTATTTATTCATTAGATCTTTTGTGTTAATGAATTGTTTACCCTTACTAGAAAATATAAAATTATCTGCGTTTTTATATTTCGCAGGAATATAATACATTCTGGATTTATCTTTGGTTTGCTCATCGCCCATCTCTCCGATAGATTTTTGTAGAGCATGCCAGAATGGATTTATTTGTTCAGTTTCAAGTCTTTTATCAAGAGCAAATACTATACGAAACTTTGGTTGTTCAATAGTTGATGAAGCAGTACTATAACAAATATATCTCCAAGTTGGAAACATATCGGCAAGAGTTTCTTCAAGCGATCCACTAATAGTTACATCATCAACATCGACGGCTGCCCATCCTCCCCAACAAACAACATTATCGTTTTTACGAGTTGAGTCTTCAATGTAAACAGCAGGAGATATAAGATTCGCATCAGTTTTGCTTTCTATTTCTTGTTCAGAAAGTTTATACAAAAGTTCTTCTAACTCATCGAAGGATTTAAAGTCCATTCGACGATGCGTCTTATTATCATATATCCCTTTAAATATAGTTAAACTTAACATAGTCATATATTATATAATAAATTGTTAACAAAGTCAATACAAAAATTTATCAAGATTGTTATTTTTATATGCTTTACTCCAAGATACTTTCACTTTACCATAATTTCTGAAACCACCTTCTGCTCGAGTGCCATCTTGGTTTAAGATAATTTGATAATAATTTGGAAACATTTCTTGTAATCTTTTATGGTCGTTCCAAACTTTATTAAAAGATCCCTTTTCATTTTTCCACTGACTTTGATTAATTTTTCCTTTTAAACTTATATTATCAAAACCAAAAACATTACTTTCTCTACTACCATATCCTCTGGTAAATAAACTCAATAAAAGTAACACATCTGAATTATATCTGATTTCGGTTAAAGGTATGTCATCTAATATTTCAGCGAAAGCTGGTCCATCAAAAAATATTTGACTGAAGACTGGTCTGTTATTTGAATATTCTTTAGTATCTGGAATAATAGGAAATCTACAACCACCACAAAAAGTAATTTCTTTTTCATTTAACCAATCTGAATAAAGATTAAACATTTCAAGCATATCTTCTTCATTACAATTACGACTGCTTTTTTCCATATTTGATGGTAAACCAAATCTTCTTTGATTTCTTCTTTTGAAAAGTAAATCGTCATCTAACAAACAATACTTCAAATTTTTTGCTTCTTCATAAACTATCTTCCTAGTTTTTGCTAAACAATGATAATCTTCTATATTAACTTCTTCAGGTAATATCATATAGTCAACATCATAGTTGTACTGACTTCTTTCCCATTTTTGTACAACCAAAGTCACCTTATCTTTTAAAGACTCTGGTATCTGACTTAATGTAATTTGGTCGTTAACTCTATTGACTGTTGTAATAAAAATTCTATCAATCATATAAAAAAGTCCTCTAGGGTGCTAACAGCTTCAGACTTCCAGCCGATCGCATCCAATATTAGTTGTAATGGCTCAACGAATACTTTATTGTACTGCATGTTATAGTCAATGTATTTGTGTAAGTCGAGTTCTTTTGGTAAAACATTTGGGAATGTAATCACATTTTCTTTGATATGATTAGGCATTTTTAGATAACAGAATTTAATTTTCTCACCATTTTTAATTGTTTCATATTTCTTTTCAAGACCATTCTCTTGTATGTAATGATTATATAGTAGAGCTCCACGAACATGGATTGGAGTTCCCTTATCATAAATTGTATGTTTGTTTTTCCATTTGGTTACATTCTTAATTCCTCGAGGAAAAGACACAGCTTCAGGTGGCAGGCTCATGAATTCATTTTTGAAATCTAAAATAAACTTCTGGACTTCTGACTCTGTTCCGGTCATAAGCAGTTTGAATACTTCTTTAAACTTATCGCGACAGATCTCAGGTGTAGAAGATTTAATTGCTTCAATACCCATCATCTTGAGTTTTGGTTCAGAATACTGTACTCCTTCAGAGTTATGAACATTTAGGATATATCTTTTCTTTGCAGTCCATATACCTTTATCTGCAATTACTTCTCTTGCCATTTCCATACGAGGAAGATATCCATTTGTTACATAATAAAACTCTTCAAATGATTTCTTAAGTACAGGTTCAAAATGCTCTTGGCATATTTTATCTAGGAATTCTACAGGATTTGATGGGTTGAATTTATCAACGAATGGAGCCATATTGATATAAACTGAATCAGTATCGATGGCTATAACATAATCTTCGTCTGTTTTAAGCATTTGATTTATGTTATCATTAATTGATTTCTCAGCCCAACGAATAACAGTTTGACCAGTCAAAGTTACTGACTCAGCCAAAGCATTATCGAAGTATTTGAAATATTTATTAGCCAACGCACCATAAAGAGAGTTAAGAAGAATTTTAATTGTATATTGACTATTGTTTAGTTTACTTGTTTCATATAATAGTTCTTTTTCTTTCGTTCGCTCATACTCAGATTGTAGAGTCAACATTTCTTTTTTGATTTCAGTTCGCTCTTTATAATAATCCATAATAACTTCTGGTATGATACCAAGTTTATCTTTCTTGAATGCTATGCCAGAAGCACAGACAGCATACTTATCGCTAATTGGTTTAGATCTATCAGCATTTAAATATGCTTCAACTCCTTGACGAAATCTAGGCTCATCAACCAAAGTTTCTGCTGATATATTTTGTTGTACAATAATATTAGGATACAGTGAATTCAAGTCAAATGATACGACCCATTTATGTTCACCGACTTGAGGATTCTTAACATAACCACCAGCGATTATTGTAGTTTTACCATTCCCAACACTAGATTTAAAATCTCCTGCTATACCAGAATTATCTGGATTATTTTTAGATGTTTCTGTAGAACCAGATACATTGTATTGTACATTTTTTATCTGACCGACAGGAGATATGATATCTTTACTTAATAGTCTGCGATATATGATCGATTCCCATATAGATGTTGTACCAAACGCATCGTCTATGTTTACACCACCCTTATATGCCATAGTCATAGCCAGTGTAATAAGTTCTAGTCTTTGGTCTAATTTCTCAACCAACTCAACATCTTTAATATTATAATCAATAAATCTTTGATGGTCTTCTTTATATAATGTGTATAAGTTACCATGGTCATCATAAGATAGTTTTCGCTCCTCTAGAACAACATAAGCGACATGGTCGAGACGATAGGATTCAAGTTGACCAAATATACCAGTCCCGAACTTTCTGAATAGATCTAGATAATCAGTTTGTTGTATACCAATTAGTTCGTATGTTTGAACTTCTTTATTCATTATCTTTACTGTTCTTTGTTTGACTATCTTCCATGGTGATAGTTCGTTTACAGCTTTATCGCTTATCTTACTGCGAATACGATTGACCAGATATGGTATATCAAAGAAAGAAGTATTCCATCCTGTTAGTACATCTGGCATATTTTTCTGCCACCAAATAAGGAAGCGACCAATAAGTTCCATCTCGGTAGAACATTTAACATAATTAATGTTTAAATTTAATTCTGATTTACTAGGATCGTAATCGCCCAATCCCCAAGTTTGATACACATCGGACTTACTAGATTTGACAGCGATTGATATAATAGGATAAGCCGCATCCTCTGGTAATGGAAAACCATTATCAGATGCGACCTCGATATCAAAGTTTACTATGTTTATATCTGATTTGTTAAACTCAATATCGTTCGGAAACTTTTGTGTAATGAATTCATGTATGAAGTTTGTGGTACCATATATGTCAAAGTCCTCAACTTCTTTATATCTTCTGGCAAAATCACCAGCCGATCGCATATCACTAAATCTTTTTTTAGTTAAGTTCTGACCAAATATTGATTTGAATTTTGATGGTTCTTTGGTGGGTAGATATAATGTTGGTGAGAATTTTACTCTGTAATTGTCAGGGCGACCATAGTTGTATCCCCTGTATAATATCTCGTTACCATATCTATTAACTGATGTATAAAATTTCATAATGTAATTATATAATAGATTTCCATAAAAGTAAATAGGTGGAGCAAAAAATACTCCACCTTTTTTACATTACTTCGCTTTTGAATAAGAAGCACGATTGATAGCGACAAGAATGTCACTCACAGGTACGCCTTCAGCTCTTGCGAACTCTCTGACATCCCTTGCTTGTTTCTCAATTTTGCTTTTTGAACCGAAGTTAAATCCAAATAATTTACTTGGATTCATTGAGTAAAGTGCTAGTTGCATTGTTTTCCCCTGTAATAGATTGATTGATTGCTATTTTTCGGGGACGCTTTTCCTCTGGAAGTATTCGCTCCAATCTAATTGAAAGCAGGCCATCCTCGAGGTCAGCTCCTGTGACTTCTACAAATTCGGATAGTCTAAATGACCTTTCGAATTTTCGTCCACTGATACCTTTATGAACATAAAGTTCTTGATTCCTACGATGCTCTCTATTGCCTTTGATGGTTAAAATACCATCATGCACCGCAATATCCAAATCTTTCTCTTTAAATCCAACTAGTGCCAATTCTATAATGAATTGGTCATCATTCAGTTTCACCACATTATGAGGTGGGTAATGGTCCTTCTGATGAGAAGTTGCCATTCGTTCTAAATCATTGAAGATGTGGTCGAAACCGACAAACGCCCCTCGTGGGAACGTAAAAGTATTGCTTACCATAGTTTCCTCCTAATAAAAGCAAGGTTGTAGAATAGAGCCCGATAACTCGGTACTCATAACTATATATACATATTATACTTTATGTTGACCAAAAAGTAAATAATTAATTTAATTTATTTCCGATATTATATTTTGGACACAATTCCCAATCATCTTTATCTTTAAATGAGATGATTTTGATTTGTCTTAATGGTGCAAGAGGATCTAGTTTTAGATTACTGTCTATTGTAATTAGACCCCAATCACTCATAAGTTGTGCGATTGTGTTACGTCTTGCGATATCAGATTCTTCTAAGTCTGACTTCTTACCATCAAGTAAAAAAAGTTCTTTGAAATGTACGATAAAATATCTGCCTTGTTTGTGTAATATATGGCATGATTGGTATAACTTCTTGTCTTTTCTTGAAGCAACACCGATACGTGTTAATGTTTCTCGAACTTTTAGGAAATCGTCTGGTTCATTCAATACTACTTCAAGCATTGAACTAGGTGTCCATTCTATGTGATTATTTTCTTCCACCTTTATATACCTTTTGTTTTAATTCTTCTATTTGTTCTTTGGAAAATAAGCGAAGGACTTGTCTTGCTTTGTCGTTGCTATATCCATAATACTCTTTAATTACTTCCACATCATTTTCAGTTTCTGGTTTAAACCATTTACTGAATCTTTTCTTTTGTCTAATTATATTTATAAAAAACTGAAATTGGAGTCGCTTATCGAGGTGGTGGTTGACATTCATTTCATTTGCCATAAGAACAGTATCCTGGAAATAAGATAAACCACGATTGACCATAAAAGGATTATATGATTTCTCAGCTAAGTCATCAACCATAATATCTTTTTTAGTATCGTTGATAGCCGTTAGATATTCAAATGGATTCATTCTTAATTCTTTCTCTTAACTCTGATGAACTAAAGTCATGACTTCTTTTGTTAAAATATAATACCATAGAAGCATCAACTAACTGTGAAGTAAGTTCTCTGCCAGTAAAATCTTTATCCATATATTCTTCGCCAACAAACCGAACATCTATTGTTCGTTCGTGTAGTTTTAAATAATCTAATAAATCTTTTTCTGTTTCGTATGGTACAACCTCATCAACATATTTACAAGCTGATAATTGTACATATCTTTCAACTAAACTTTGTACTGGTTTATTTTTTTCTGGTCTATCAATACTAGGATCGGTTTGTAAACCAACGATAAGATATTCGCAGTTACGTTTACATTCTTCTAACATTGCTACATGACCAGCATGAAATAAATCAAATGTTGAACAAGTAAATCCTATTTTATTTGAATTTGACATTAGCCATAATCTCCGTTAGACAAGCAACTGTATTTAGTTCGTGGTCGGCAACAAAAGCATTTTTATATTGATAGTCGGCAAGTATGAGAACTAATTGAGGAATAGAACTACCATCAACTACTTCTTCACATTTGTCATAAACATTTCTTACTATTACTGAAAAGTCTACATCAATATTATTAGCAACCCATTGACGCATTTTCTTGAAGTCTTTATCTTTTAGGAAACCAAATAAATTGTTATAGTTAATATCAGAAATATTCTCTAGTATACCAGAGTCAATAGCACCACTAATAGAATATCTTTGTAATTCATTTAATACTCTTCGCCAATCTGGACAATGTTTCATTATCAGTTCGGCAACAACTTTCTTATCAAATGTTACTCCTTCGTCAGTAAGAATAGTTGAAACTCTATCCATAAACTGACCAGCCAGTTGTACCATTTGCTTTCTAGTAGCATTAAATTCATAAACACCACATCGAGAATGTAGTGGCTCGATTATTCTGTTCTTGAAGTTACAAGTAAGAATAAATCTACAGTTGTTAGAGAACTCTTCAATGAAAGCTCTCAATGCTGGTTGAGTTGATTGAGCATTAAGATAATCAGCCTCGTCAAGTATAACAACTTTGTAACCACCCTGGAGTGATACAGTAGACGCAAACTGTTTGATTTTATTTCTTAATGTATCAATATTTCCTTCTTCGGAACCATTGACTAAAAGATAATCTAATTCTAATTCATTACAGATGGCACGAGCCACGGTTGTTTTACCGAGGCCCGCACTTCCTGTAAAGAGCATATTAGGTATTTCTTTGTTTTCAATAATTTTGATAAAAGTATTTTTGAGAGCATCTGGTAGAATAACATCAGATATTCTCTTTGGTCGATACTTCTCGACCCATAAAAATTCACTTGACATAATATAGTTCTCATCATAAAATTATTAATCTTCAACAGTCATAGCATCTTGTTGTTCTCTAGATTCAAGCATTTGAATAATCTGTACACATTGGTCACGCAACGCACCGATGGTAGAAAACTCTTCTCCTTTAAATCCACCACGTTGGGCGACTGCGTCAACCACTGCGATAGAACTTCTAGATACTCTGTTAGCCAAACTCAATATTTGTTCGGTTTGACCATCACTTTCTTTTTTCGCCATTATTATCCTCCATAGCTAGATGTTTTTTCAAGAGCAATCCAATATTGGACATCTTTTTCTTTATGTTTAAAGTTAGAAATAAATTTAGAAGATATGCTGACATCATAATCTCCTGGAATTATCTTCAAGTTTTCAATGTTTAGAATAAACTTAAAGTTGTCAGATTGATAACTACCTGAGACATCAGCACTATAACTGTTTGCTGTTGAGTTATCATTCTCAGATACAGATAGGTTGATACTGTTATTAGCACCAGTAATAATTAAATCTCTGTAACCAAGAGCAGAGGACGCACTTCTTAGTTTAGAAGCAGTCTTTTCATCTAGTGTGAATTTAACTTCAGCTTCTGGCATAGTAATATCTTTTTCTGATGTAGTAATTGTATCAGGTGATGAGAAGAAATATTTAACACTTGATAGTCCACTTCCATCTTTGATAACTACATTTTTTTCAGTAAATTCTAAGTTTGGTTTATCTACTAATGATAGAACACTAATAAATTGGTTCAAATCATAAATAGCGAACTGACTAGAGAACTCCACATCAACTGTGGCTCTAGCCAGAACATTTCTTGCTTCAGATATCGTTCTAATTTCATTACCAGCTTTTATCAAAATATTTTGATTGATGGCAGAAAAGTTTCTCAATACCTGAAGAACGTTTTCGTTCAGTTCCATAATATACTCCTTTGTTTAATTTTATTATTATATAATAATTCACACATAATGTAAATACTATTTCATTCTACTAAAGTTTTTTTCCTTATAAAATTCTATCTTATCGTCAAACTTACCATCTAGGATATCTCCTTTATGGGATATGACGAAGATATTGCTGTCGTCTGGAAGAGTGTGTAATATCTTAAATAGATTTTCCACACCATCGTAATCCAGACTCGAGTCAAAAGTTTCATCCAGCATTAACAGGTTGGTTGATACTGAATTTTTCATCTTGGCAATTTGTCGCCAAGTGAACAATAAGGAAAGGTCGATTCGTTGTTTCTCACCCTCAGAAAATGAATCATAACTAAAATCATCCCTATGACGAGAACGAATAGTTTCCTTAAATGATTCATCTAAATCAAATGATACAAAGAAATCTAATACTTGAAGATACTGGTTAGTCAATTTATTAATGACTGGAAGATATTGTTTGATAATTTTCGTCTTTATACCAGTATCTTTAAGTAACTCTGCTATGATTTGATTATATGAATAATTATCAAATACATTTAGCTTTTGTTCTGTTGTTGTGTCTTTATCTTTTTCTAATACTTCTAAATCTGATTGTGCTTGTTGTAAATCAGCAATAGCAGTAGAAGATAAATCTTTTTCAATTTCTGTTATTTCACTTTGTAGTGTTCTAATTATTTTATTATTTGAATTTATAGTGCTTTGTTTATGACCAATTTCAGTTATCTGATTATTAATGCCCTCGATTGTCTCATTAACACTTTCTTCTTGGCTTGTAGCATCATCGTATGCTTTTTGATATTCTTTTGCTTTATCTTTGGCTGTATCAATTTTCTCATTTCTTAATCCCTCACTTATATCTTGAGAGCAGGTTGGACATTGTTCATTTTCCTCATAGAACTTTGTATCTTTAGCCAAAGATTTCATTTGAGTTTTAAATTGATGGCTATAAGATAATAAAGATTGTTGTTTCTTTTGTAACGATTTTAATTCTTCCTGTAATTCTGGAAGATTGTTTTCAATTTCCTCAGACATAGCTGAGTTTTCATCTTGTAGATTATCTATTTCTTTTTGTTTGTTTTCTTTTGTAGTTTTCTTTGACTTTATATTTTGGTCAGTTAGTATTTGTACATCCTTAATGTATTTCTTTTGTGAATCAACCTTTGCTTTAACTATCTCTATTTGAGTTGTTAATTCATTCAACTCATTTTTTAGTGCTGATTGTTTTTCCTTGAGTAATACATTCATCTTAGAGAATACATTTATATCAAGTAAATCTTCAATAACAAACTTTCGGTCAGTGTTAGATAGTTGCATGAAAGGAATGAAAGAGCTACTACCTAACACGACCACCTGATGAAAGGATTTATGATTAAGTTTCAAGATGTTTTGTTCTAAAATCTTTTGATAGTCTTTGGCATGGGATGATTGATTAATTAAAGTTCCTGACTTCCATATCTCAAATATGTTAGGACTTATCCCTCTCACTACTTTATACTCAGAGGATCCGATCGTAAACAATGCTTCAACAACACAATTTTTTTGATTAATAGAGTTTACAATCTGTCTCTTTTGTATATTTCGATGAGGTTTTCCGAAAAGAGCAAATGATAAGGCATCAAGCATAGTTGACTTACCAGCACCATTTTGCCCCACCACAAGAGTAGTTTTATTTTGAGTTAAATTTATTTCGGTAAAACTATTGCCAGTCGACAAAAAGTTTTTATACTTAATTGACTTGAAAATTATCATAATGTAATTATACTATATTTGTATTCAAATGTAAAGCAATTTTTAGGAAAATTCTAGAGATTGTGCTTCATTCATTAATTCACGCATCTCTGATTTGATTCGTTCTTTATCGAGTTCGGTGTTAACATTATCAATGTAATCGTCAACCAACTTAAATGTATCATCAATATCAAAGTCAGCATCCTTAACATTACTTCCGAGGAACTCGCTAAAGTTCTCAGCTATTTTAAGCTCGTGGATGTTTTCGTTTTGTATTCTATCAATAAATCTATCAAATATAAAGCCATCGGATTTATTAACTACTACCACCATAATAAACTTATGTTTAAGAATAGAAGTATCAAAGTCTATATAATCCCTTTTCTTATCATCGTAATATATTTTATGATATAGTGTGTTAGGATTTAATACTTTTTCTATTTCTCTAGTTTCAGTATCAAGTATATGGAAATATTTAGGATCGTGAGCATCGTTCCAAGTAAATTCCATTTGAGTACCAAGATACCAAATGTTATCTCTTTTCGAAGAACAATGATAATGTCCTGTTAATACCATTTCAAATTTCTTAAATAACTTCGGATCCATTCCTTCGTGTGATACAACACCACGCAAAACTTCAAAACCATTTAACTCTAAATGTCCACCCAACCAATCTGCTTCACAGGTCTTAATAAAATCAATTGATTGTTCATAGTTCTCTGGACATATCCATGGTAACATAGCCATTTTAAGTGAACCATACTCTTTGACTTCTGGTTCCATAATAATGTTTACTTCATTCATGTAGTGTCCAAGACATTCTTTTAGAGAATTCAAATCGTTTGTGTTCTTATAATACACATCGTGATTACCAGGAATAATATCCATAGTCATCTTTCTTTCTCTTAATATATTGAGAAAATGTTTTCGATTTTGTAATAATGCTCGGAAGTTTATAAATTTACGGTGGTCATAATAATCGCCGAGATGTATAATATGTGTAATACCTTCTTCTTCACACTTTGGAAAAAATACATCTCTATAAAATACTTCAGCATTATCTAAATAAATTTCCGAAGCATTACGAACACCCGTGTGGGTGTCATTCAATATCGCTATCTTCATTATAAAAACTCAGTTAAATCAGAGTCAGCATGTACTGTTCTCTTTTTCCTTTTTTTCTTTTCACTTACAATATATTCTTTTACTGCTTTATCAGTTTCTTTTACTTTATCTATACGAGATTGTAATACATTTATATAGTGCGATAATACTTGAGTGCTTTGTGTGTTATCTTCAACATCAGCAAACTCAGTCGGTCCAGCTTCAGTAAGATATTTTATTTTAACATCTTGCTGTTTCTTTTCTTTTGCTATCCTTCGTAAGAAAGCATACCATATAATTTGTGTAAAGTAAGCAAATGCATTAGGATTTCCTGTTCTTGTTGCAGCTTCTATATCATAATTAGTAATCGCTTTCAAACAGTTCTCTACACCATCCATCACCATTTCTTCTCGATATGTATAGCCAACGAAGTTTGACTTATGTGATAATCCTTCAGCGATACGCATAAAACAAATTGCTATGTAATCTGGAACTATTGGTAATTGATTAGATCTAGTCTTTTTTGCTTCGTCAATCTTTTTTACATATTCAACAACAGCTTGTGAAAATTCTTTGTTGTTTACATAATGTGCGTGGTGTTTGTTTCTTCTCATCTTAATCGACCCACCCATGTCCTTGTTTTAAATGCCAGAACTTATGAGTTAATCGTTCCCATAATAATCCGAGTAAAGTATGTGAGGAATATGTTCCTGCTTTACATTTGTATATCCACATAATAAATTCCTTATTTATCAGTATATTATATAATTTTTATCATTCAAAGTAAATAGATATTTTTTTTTATTTTTTTTCAAAAAAGTATTTACTAACTGCCAAATTTAGGTTATAATAAAGATGTCCCTTTAAGGAGTCGGTGGATCCCTCTAATGAACGGTCCCTTTCGGTTTTGAGAATCTAACAATATTACTTATAAAGTCTGAATCGGTTTCTAAACTATCAAACAACTCAGAATTACTTTTCAATATTTCTTCAGCGGCTTCTCTAGCAGAAGAATCTTTTACTTTCTGTCGAGACATTTTATGTTTACCATCTTTTAAATCTTCATCAATCATTTGTAATGTTTCAAAGTAAAGAGATTTCAAATCATCAGATGGTTCTATTTCAGCAATAATATGAAAAGGATTTAAAACATAAAGTAAATTTATATTATCATAGAAAGACATCCAAGGTCGTAAAGAATAATATTTTGAACCTGAAAGATAATTATCTACAGAAGATATTTTTAAAACTTTCCTTACAATAACATCGTTTTCTTCGTCATCAGGAAAACTAATAATCTCGCAAACAATCTCTTCGTCATTCGACATTTTAAATTGTTTTAATATTGGTTCATTTTTATCCATTATATCTCTACCTTAAATGTTTTGTGATTAAATTTCTCTCTTTTATATATTCTTAATCTTTCGAAGCCATGAAGGAGAGCAAAATTCTTTTGTTCTTTCCAACTAATATCATCTATCAAATCATACAACTTTGTTGGTTCACCATTATCACTCGGTCTTAATCCACGACCTATACTTTGTAATACTCTTATTTGCGATTTACTCGGAGATGCAAATATGATATTATGTAAGTTCCTAATATTTATTCCAGTACTAAATGTACCCATCGAAGCAACTATTATAGCATCTTTTTGTTTCTCAGTAATATTTCTAATTTGTTCACGATCTGAAGTATCAACTTGTCCAGACACATAAAAAATTTTGCGATTTTCATTTGCCTTACTTCTTATCATATTAAATAATGGTTGACCATGTTTTTCTACGAACTGAAACAATACCAATGTATTTCCTTTTTGGTCTAGAGCCAAATTAGTAATAAAGTTATTTCTCTTTTCATTCGTTACAATATAATCTATTTCATCAGCATATTTTCTTTTACCGAAGTATTGACGAATAGATTTTTCATACTCAAGTGTAATTCTTTTTATATCAAGTTGTGCTAGAGTTTGACTTTCCTGTAATGACTTAGTAGTTGTTACATTCATAATACGACCAAATAATCCCTGTAATACTAACTCGTGAGTCAACGCACCATCAAGAGTTCCAGTAGTACCAAATCTATACCCTGCTTCTGAACATTTATTCATAATTGACATAAGCGACTTAGATTTAAATCCATGACACTCATCACCGATAACCATTCCAAACTGTTCAAACCAATCGCGACCAAGTTTATAAATTGATTGCCATGTACTAATGATTATAGGAGCATCTGTTTTCTTATCCTTACCAGAATATATACGATGCATTTGCTGTTCTTCATAACCATAGTGTTTAAAGTCATTATACATTTGTTCAACTAAAGATGTTGTTGGTACAATAACTAAAACTTTGGATTTTTCTAACTCAAGATAATATCTGGCTAGTATGTATATAATTAGGGATTTACCGGAGCCTGTAGGACTCAGGAGGATAGCTCGTTTCCTTTTAAGACCATTTACTATGGCATCGAACTGATAATCTCTAATTTCCCATGGTACATTTAGTTTCTTTATATACTCGTATACATCATCAGGATTTATTTCTTGCGTCTCTAATGGATAGCCATATTTGCTTTCCATTAATTCAACTTCGTAATTATTATTTTTACAGAACTGATTTAAATGCTGAAATAAGCCAACAGGAAGTTGACCATTTTGATTGAATAGTTTTATCTTGCCATCCCATACTTTATTTCGGTATGCTGGCATGTACTTATATCCAGGGACATAAAATGAGAAATAATCTATTAACTCGTAAGCAATAGATCTATCACATTCTACTTGAAGATTGGCATGGTCTATGAGCCCGACTCGAATCTTTTCCAATCTATAATGTTTCGTATCGTTTGATGTCGCCATTTTATTGTATCAATTATATTCACAAGAGTATCTATAATTGTTTTATAGTATTGTATTTTCTCTTCTGATTTTTGTATCTCTGGGTCGGCATCATAATAATAATCCATCTCTCCTTTAAGTACACGGAGACCATCAAATGGATCAGGATTCCATCCTAATTCAATAAGAGTTGCCTCGTCCATCTTACCATTATAATATAACCACTTTTGTTTGAGTAAAGTCTTTTGTTCAAACTCTAACTTCTTTAAAGTAAGTTTGGCTCTGGCTAATAATTCTATGTACTTGGAGTGTAGAGTTGGTGTTTTCCTTGACGCATCGTCTAAATGCATACTAGGAATTTCACAATCTTCTTGCCATTGTTTTATTATATCATCAAGTTTCATGGTGTAAAAATTTTACTTCCCTTGTATCATTATCTATATACATATATTCTTCGCAGAACATATTCTTTATTATACTATAATTTTCTTTGTAAGTAAAGTGTTCTATCCCTTTATTTACTGTAAATCTTGCTTGTGTATGTTTATTTTTTCCTTGTACTTCCCACTTGATTGGACCTATAAGATGCGGAACATCTTCTTCTTTTATATCTACATTAAGTTTGTTAAATATATCAAAAACTTTATCAGAGTGGAATATCTCTTCATAAGAACCAGCGACTACATTTAAATCTTTTATAGTATCATATATTCTTGCTGTATTATTTTTTTGACTTTCTATAAATGCTTTACAGTCATGTACATCTAGAACATCAGGGTCGGTTCCATTATCAATTGCTTCGTTATGATGTAAAGCAAGATATTGCGATAACAAGTTTTGCCTATACATGAATAAATGAACACAATCTTCTTCTATTCTATCCAATAGATATTCGTTAAGTATTTTATTGGTTATTCTATAATCGTAAAGGACTTTGATTACATACGAATCTGTTTTCGGTGGTTCAAATTCAAACTCACCTTTATATCGTACTTTTTCTAAGTTATAATAATTTAAAAAGTTAAAAACCAAACTGGCTTTACCAGTTTGTGTTGATCCCCAAATCGCTAGTTTCATGCTGAATCATAATTTCTCGGTGTTAATATTGTACTTCCGTCTTGTAGTGTTCGTTTCTCAAGTGATACATTTATATTACCTGTTGTTGAATTTACACCAAACAATTCAAAATAACTATAACTAAAAGATACTTGAAATGTTATATATTCAGTGCCAGAAGAAGTTGATTGGAATTCTATGGCACCCAATGCTGTAGGAACGCAATCTATGTATCTAACTTGTCTCGTTTGATTATTATGGCTTGATAGTATAGAAAGTGTTACATCTGCATAAGAAGAAGCATCCCTACTAGTTCTATTTAATGGATTCGAACTATTATTATCCAAATTTCTACGCATCCAGTTAAACATTTCTGTATAACTATTCATATCCTCATCAAGAATTATATTGGCAGTTAATTCGCCAAAATCTAAAGTATCTCCAGGAAAAGCGACAGAAGTTTTTCTGAATGGTAAATCGACACTAGTCATCGTCATTGAGGGATGAGAAACTGACTGTGCGAAAAATTCTAAATTAGGATAATGCTTTCTATCTATAAGCAACTTAAAAGAAGTTGGTTGTAAATAGTTTATATTTTTAGTTAGTGTAGCCATAACTTTATTTATACAAAAAAAGGAGCGACCGAAGTCGCTCCCTTAATTTTCGGATCTAATATCTAGATTATGCACCTAGAATACTGTCGACTCTGAATAGTCTATAGTATTGGTTAGATTTAGCAGCAGCTAGACCATCAGCTGGAGTTGATCCAACGAATGGGTTAGATACCATGCCATATCTTGTTTTAAATCCAATTCTTGGTTGGAAGCTGTCTTCAGCCACAGCACGAACCATTGTGAGTGGGACGTATGGGCAATAGAAGATACCAGCATCATAAGGGTTTGTACCTTTATATCCAACTGTGATATAATCAGTAGTTGCATATGGGTCAATGTAAACCCTTGTTCTTCCATTAAGAGTACCAGCGAATGTGTTACCAGTGTCATCTACTTGTAGAGAAACTGACATAGCAGGTGTGTAGTCTAACATACCTGATGCTGATAGAGCAGATGCTACATCTGAAGAGCAGATAATAAAGTTACCTTTACCTCTACGAGTTTCTTTAGCGATAACATTTGCTTCTCTTTCGATTTGAAGAACCAAACCTTTGAATTTTTCAACTGACCAACGACCATCAGCGTCTGTTTGAACGTCGAAGATACCATTGACAGCAGTGTTTGTTTGAAGAGCACCAGTCTTAGCTTGAGAGTTAATTGTTCTAATAACTTCCCTGTTGATTTCAGCAAGGATTTCTGTTGATAGAATGTTTGCTAACTCTGTTTCAGCGTCTAGACCATGGATGGCTTTAAGATCTTGAGCCAATTCCATTGTGTACTCAGCTTTTAGTGCACGAGACTTAGCTGTTACAGTTGCTTTTTCAATGGTGAAACCCATATTAGCAATTGCATTTGCAGCTGAATCGCCGATTGCTTCAGCAGAGTCTGTTGTCATTCCTGGAGTTGCTAGTGCTGTGCTTCTGTCGTCATCAGCTGTTGAGTCTGAATCAGTTGCGGCAGCAATACCAGAACCATCAGCAGGCTGAGCGGCTCCAGTTTGTGTACCAGAGAATCTTGTGTCAGCTTCGTTGAATAGTGCTTCTGTATTACCAGTACCACCAGCTGTATAACGTGATTTCATCGCGAAGATTAAGCCAGTTGGACCAGTCATTGGTTGTACACCAGCTACATCGTATGCCATAAGGTTTGGCATAGCACGTCTTACTAGTGAAATTAGAACTGGGTTCCAGTTAGCGGCTGATGTAGTATTAGTTGCAGGAGCAGCCTCGTCGAGGAATCCTGTATACTGAGCAGCCTCTTCACGCATTGCCACTTCTTGGTTTTCTAGAATCGCAGCAGTAACTGCTTTTCTATGGTAGTCTTTGATAACTCCAGCTGATTCTTCGTTAAGAACCGGAGCCCATTTTTCTACCAATTTATCGTAAGATAATGGTTGTTGCATTTTAAGTCTTCCTTATTGTTTTGTCTGCTTTTTAATTGCAGAAATGTATTGAGCCATAACATCGGAAGTTTCGACTTCATCATCATATGATTCTTCGATCTCCTCTTTTGACTCGGTTACTTTTTTAGAGAAATATGATTCTTTAACTGTAGAAACTTTTTTAGAAAATGCTTCTTCATTGTCAAAGTCTATATCTCCAACTAATGATTTTAACTTTTCAACTTGAGTGTCAGCCAAATCTTTTGATGCTTCACGAATGATTGCTTCTCTTTGGTATCCTTCAAGTTTCTCAGCCATCTCGATTGCTGAAGCAGTTGTTGAATTTAGTTTTTCTTCTAAATCACTAACTGTTCCAGATAGCTCGTCAACTAGGTCTACTTTGGACTCAGGAACATCAATATAAGATTCTACAAATAGGTCTTTTAGACTATTCATAAAGTTCTCAGCGATTTCTGTTCTTAAACCTTGATGTATTGCTACTTGGTTTTCTTTCATCCAATTTTCAACAACGTAGTTTAGATAGTTATCGACTTTTTCAACTAGGTCAGCTTTAGTTGATTCAACTTCTACTGATACTTCCTCGTTGTATTTTTCTTCAAGACGATTGATCTCATCTGCGAGTTTAGATTTAATTGCGGCTTCGAAGATTATTGCAGCTTTACTTTTGAATTCTTCAGATAAAGTTGCTTCACCTTCTATCAATGCATTTAAATCACCAGAGAAATCTGCTTGATAGTTAATTGCAGGTTCTTGTGATTCTTCTGCTTCAACGCCTTCTTTAACTTCGTACTTATAACCGAATGATTGGTTCATCAGCTCTTTTAGTTTAGCTGTTGACATGTTATTCATTTCACTATAAGCCGCATTAATCATACCAGCTTTAGTTCCTGGTAGATGTGAAGGCTCTGAGTTTGATTTGTCGCCTGTTCTTTTTTTAGAGACGCTTGTTGCATCTCCTGCCTTATCAACGGTTTCAGCTGATTTTTCTTCGGCATCGGTTGTCGGAGCTTCTGCTTCCTTTACTTTAGCTTTAGTTGATTCCACTACTTCGTTCTCAACTTCTTCTGAGTGGAGCTCCTGAACCGTTTCGTTATCGATTATTTCTTTTTCAGACATAATCAGGCTCCTTATATTTTAGATTTGAGTAACGAGAGGAAATTTTTAAACTCACGAATTTCTGTCTCTGGGAGATTCGTCTTTGCAGCGTTCTTAATTTCAGTCTCAATTTGTTCAATATGTTTAGCTTCAATAATTCCGTTATTCCAGACCCATTCTACGCCCTCCATAACTCCATTTACAAATGCTGATGGAGCAGATGGATCTTGCACAATGTCTACTGCGTTAAGAATAAAATCATCTTTGACGATCATTGCTTCATTACTTCTTGCTAAACTTCCCATACCACGAGTTGAAACACCTAGTTTGACACCGCCATCAAGGAGACCTTTTACAACTTCCCCCATCGGTGTGTTCAAAATAGTTGCTTTGCCCATAACATTGTTTCCCTCCCAATTGAGAGATTCAATCTTATGAGAAACTTTGTCGAGATTTACGGTAGGTCCTTCAGGATGATTCAGCTCTCCAACTGCTCTTCCTGTTTTCACTTGTTCGTTGTCGTATTTGTTTACGGCACTTTCCATTACCTCACGAGGATATATCCTACCATTTCGATTCTTTGTTTCGGCTGTCATGAAAACACCCTCAATAGCATATTTTTTAGTACCGTTCTTTTCTTCGGTAATAAATTCGAGGTTGCTTTCAGTATATTCTGCGATTAATTTCATTTTACTATCCTTTTGGATATGTTATTTTTGATAACTTAACTGATGCATCAGCCGCCCATATTTTATCACCACTTGCTTTCGGAATCAATACTGTTTCCATTGGTGCTAGTGTAAAAGATGCACTGTCATCAAAATTTTCATCGTAATAAGATACGAGGTATGCTGTCGATGCACTAGTGTTAACGGCTCTTACTACTCTGGCTGAACTTACAGTTGATGCAGTGCCAACTGTTGTAGGAGCATTTATCTCCGTAGATTTGGGTTTATAGAAGCTTACCATTGGTTGTAAATCCTTTTTTAAGTTTGTATATATTTATATAATTAAAGATTTTGCTTAAATTTCCACTTTTTTAAATCTTTTGGTTCGTTTATTTCGACTCCATAAAAATCTACAAACACTCCTTTAAGGTTTATACCATTTTGTATCCAACGAAGTTGTTCTACATCTTCTATTTTTTCTTCTTGGTGCCTTTTAAATTTTGACCAAAGTTCTGATGTTCCTTTTTTATAACCATGAAACCCTAGTGCTTTAAATCCGTATTGCACCTCTGCTCTTGTATACCAATTTATATTATCATCAGAAACTATACATTTAACAGAATTATTATCCTTACATTCACCAGTAGTCATTATAGTGTAAGCATTTACAACAGTAGCATTATCTAATTTATTATCAATGGCTTCAATAATATCCAAAGTAACATCAGGATTATCTCCTTGAACATTAATATAATTATCATAGTCGCACCATACAGCATCAACTACTCTTCGCATAAGTCTATCTGTACCATTATCATAATGATGGTCAGTCATAACTATATTTTCTAAAGGGATTTCATCTGCTATTTTTTCTGAATCAGTCACAACAATAGTGTCGTAACCAAAACTTTCGCACCTGTCGAATACAGTACGAATCATAGATTTACCATTTAAATCTATTAAAGGTTTATTTGGAAATCTTGTGCTTTTAAGTCTAGATGGGATTAATATACAAGTATTACTCTTGTTCCTCGTCATTTCCAAGTTCTTCTGCTTCATCATCAATAGCATTTTCTATATCATCATCAGTTAATTCGACCTCTTCATCTTCTTCAGGTTGAACGTTATTATACATTTGCCCAGCCATTTTAATCTTTTCTTGGTCGAGCAAATCATTTTGTTTTTGTGCTAAATTTTGATGTAGCATTTTTTCAGCATTATTAAAACTTCCTGCTAAAATACTATTAATCAAATCATTTGTTATCGCATTATCAGCCATAATTTATCTCCTTTAAAAATCATAATTTTTAGTTATTGCTGGATCGTCACCTGGATTGTTACCAAAGTCATCGGAACCATCATCCCCAGTATCACTCTCAGCATCTATTTGGTCTTTCATAGTTGAAATATCTTCTTCTGAGAACATAAGAACATTTTTCATTACCCATTCTTTAGAATAAAAAGAACCAATATAATTTTGTAAAATATCTAATGTATTAATTCTTTCTCTTATAAGTTCTGCTTCGCGAAGTTCGTAGAAGTTGTTATCTTTTAAGAAATCAACTACTATATCACTTCTCCAATTTTCCCAATCTTCTTCAGTGATAATACCTTTTAACATCAATTGTTTTTTAAGGATATCTTTAAATAGATGTGAGAATCTTGCTCTTAGTCTGTCAATAAATTTTTGGAATTTTAATTCATCTCTATTAATTTCCGTTGTTCTTCCAAGACTAAACGCATTATCTGTTTCTAATCTACTAATCGGAACATTAAGCGAACGATATAATCTTCTTTGGAAATAAACAATATCATCTATTTGACCGAGATTATCTCCTCCAGGAAGTGTTTCGATTTGTGTTCCCCGACCACCTTCTCTTCTTGGTAGCCAGAAATCTTCCAACATTGACATATGTTTTCTATCATCACGAATCTGTCCTGTATTAGCATCGTATACTAACTTGTTACGATAACGTGACATAATCTGTTTCATATATTCTTCAGCTTTACCTTTCGGTAAGTTACCAACATCAATATAGAATATTCTTCTTTCTGGTGCTCTTGCAAGTCTGTAAATAACAAGTGCATCTTCCATCATTCTTAACTGATTGATTGGTTTTAATGCTTTATGAAGATATGATATAACTTTTTTACGTTGTTCGTCTAATAGACCCGAAGTTACATAGTTGACTGAATCCTCTGTTAATCTTACTCCTGTTCTTTGTTCTCCAGGCTTTTCTTGATAAACATAGTATTCATTTACATTGACTACAACTTTTGCTCCTGTAGCCTCGTCATTCTTAGTTTTAATTTCTTTTACTTTTCGTATTTTTGCTGAATCTATCGGTCGTATTTCTTGAATACCAGATTTTAAATTCTTTTCATCTACAACTAAGTGATGATACATTCTTCCGTCTACATAGAATCTTCTGAAAATGTCATGACCATTTTCATCAAAGTTTAACATAGTATAGATTCTATCGAATTCTTCTTTTACCAATTTTTTAATTTGGTCGGTAGTATCGACATTATCTAATATAATATCAATAGATTGTTTCGTCTCACCGAATGTTATCGCCGCATCTATAATATCTTCAATAGCCGCATCAACTTCGGGATGCATAGAAACACCACGATATTTCATAATAAGATCTCTATTATCTTTTACTTTATCGTTGCCTTCTATATCAACGTATTGACCATAATGAGATCCTGATGCTGTAATATAGCCCGCACCATCTTCATCCCTTGGGGGAACGATAGATGGACGATTCTTCATAGTTTCGTCTTTTGAGGATTGTCTCTTTATCTCAAATCCAAATAATGTAAAACCTCTTTCGTCTGCCATGTGTAATTCCTATGTTACTTTGGGGGTCTTTCGACCCCCTTTAGTAATATTTAGTACAATATTAAGAAGTGGTCGGCACTGGTGCCAATGCTTCCCAATATTGATAAGCGAACTCGACTGTAAAGTTTTCGATAGCATTAGTGTTATCGTAACTTAATTCAATCGATCCGATATTTACAGGGTATGCTCCTCTAAACGTATATGTTTTTAGAGAATCGCCATTCCTGTCTAATTGATCGACTTTTAAGTCTGCTTCGTATTGGATTGGTGAATTCAAACCAGTATTAGTTTTAAAGTTATTAATACCATTTGACCATCTTTCCATTGCGTTTCTTATAGCGAAGTCAGTATCGTTAATGATTGTAACAGTCCATGTTTCAAATGTTCTGTCACCAGCCATTTTTAATACTCTTCCTCTATAATTAACATCAATGGCTCCAAATGTTGAACCCGGTAGCTGTGCTGCGGACACTAAAAATGAGGTCAGCTCTGGATCACCATTCGCATATCCAGGATAATTAAGTGTTACCTGGAAATAATTTGGACGAGCACCACCGCCACGAAGTTTCGCTTTAAAATCGTCTACTCCTAGTATAGCCATGATTACCTCCTTACACTGTGCCTACAACTTCTTCAAAGTCCACGCCAGTTCTAACTGCAACAAAGTTAAGTGTTACATAGTTAATTGAACGAGCAGGTTTGATGAAGATTGATGCGATAAATTCATTTCTATCAATTACTGCTGCTGTATTGTTTGATTCGTCACAAACAACTCTAAAGTCAGTAATTCCTCTTCTACCTTGCACTTCACGAAGTAATGGTTCAACAATGTTTACGAACTCAGCTCTTGTAAATTCGTCATTGAATTCAAATAGAACACTTTCTGCAGCTCTTGAAATTGCTCTTTCAAGTACTAAGAATAGTCTTCTAACATTAATCCTGTCAAACGCAGAAGGTCTTGCAAGTTTAGTTTTATCACCAAACAATACAATTCCTTGTCCAGGTATATTGGCAACAGGGTTTACACCAGCTTTATACAAAGTATCTCTTTGTGCTTTAGTCGGTATATAATCAATCGCTGTTACGCCAAGATAAGTACCTCTTCTTTGTCCAGCAGGACTGAACCAAGGAGCTCTATCTCTATCTGTGGCCGCCATTATACCAGCTGTTGATGATGATGCAGGGATCTGAATGTATTGGTCATTATACTTGTCATATACTTTTAGGTAGCCACCATCAAGTACCAAGTATGATGAATTCGTTAACGCATTTGCTGTTGTTTCAATATTAGTTGTAATAGTTGCTGCATTTGTTTGGCCAACAATATCACTTCTTTTTGGTGAAGCAACTGCGATACAGTCTTTCCTAGCAGCCGCATTAGCCACAAGATCGTTCACGATAGTAGTGTGAGCTGAACTTGTTGCATCTGGAGCAATTAAGAAATCAACTTCTACGATATCTTTATCTTCAAACAGATCGTGTCCTGCTAGTATTTCAGTAGCTGTTAATGTTTCTGAATTAACACCACCAGCAATTACGATATCAGTTGTTGCTGTCCCTGTATACGTGTTACCAGCTGATGAGCTTTGACCAAATGCCGCATGAGTTGAATCTACTAAATTTAAGAGATAAACATATTCGGATGTTTGGTTGATTACATCTTTCGCAAAGATTGATGTTCCATCAGCAGCCTTAGCATCAGCAGCCTGTGATACAAATGGGAACCTTTCAAGAACTTCACCTGGAGTTCCTGTAAATCTACCATCTTCGTCAACGACTATGATATGCAATTCATCATTGGTTGAACTTCTATTTGATGCATAAGTTGAAGTGCTTGGAAATGCATCGAATGAAGATTTATATGCCCAACCATTAAAGAGAGCTCCTGCAGAGTCTGCTCCAGGACATATACTTACTTTTAAACTGTTCCCTAGTTCCCCAGGATATCTACCAATAAAAGTATATCCTTTAGTTCCTAGTGATGATAGGTTTGCATCAAATGCAACCTTATTATTAATCGTGTCACCGCCATCTGCAGAATCAGAAGCAGTGTTAAAAATAGATCCCCATGCATTAACTGCATCGGAAGTTGCTTCACGAACAACTTGAAGATTATTACCATATTTCAGATAATAAGCAGCCGTATGGAAATCTATTGTATTATAGGAGTCTGGATTGGCAAATGTATCAACGAGTTCTGTTTCGGTAGATACTTGCACTCTTTGCCCTACTGGACCCCATCTAAAGTTTCCTACGAACGCACCAGTTGTACTCTGAACTCCAGGTACAGAACTAGTGAGGTCAATTTCCTTGACTACAACCGCAGGAGATTCGGAAGGAGTTGAAAGTGCCATTGTGTTTTCCTTATTTTCGGTTACTAATTATATGTTCTCATAATGCGGTTATATTCAATTTACATATATTTATAACTTTGCCAAATTTCATCTGCTTCTCGCTCATTTTGTGAATTTTCTGGTAAAAGGTTACAATTTTGACAAGTTGGAAACGTTCTTATACCATTTAGCAGATTTTGCCTTACATAATTTAGATCTTCTGATAGCCATATCGAAGAAAATGTTTTTTCATATATACTTCCGAATGATATTTCTTTAGACCAATCTTCACAACAAATATATACATTACCATCCCAATCGACAATAGATTTGAGCGCTGGTTGATAACAAGGTTTCTTTATATTATTCGCAAACCACAAATAACCAGCACGATTAGATAAATCTGTTGGTCCAGTTGTAATTCTTTTATATGTTTTTAAATCTTTTAATATTTCATTCATCTTATCCACATCATTTTGACCATCATAACAATCAATCTTTATAGACAACAGACCCCAACTATCTATTTCTTCTGACGTAAATTTGCCATTTAATATTCTATCACCACTTGTAATCAGTCTTGTAGATATACCTTTTGATGTAAATTGTTTTATAATACTACCAATATTTGGATGTAATAATGGTTCGCCATATCCTGATACACTGATAACACCATCCCATTTATAGTATGCCAATTCTTTAGCCAGTATCTCAGCTAAATGTACTTTCATATAATTCTTTTTATTTGGAAATCCCATTGAGTGGGGGCAAAACTCACAGGTACGATTACATAAGTCGGTTGGACTTATGACTATTGAAACTAATCCTAATAGCTCTGGAATCCTAGAAGGAGTAAAAAGTCCATGTTCTAAAGTCAAAATTCATCCCTATATTTGTCACCCCATTCTGGGTTGTATGTTTGATACCACTCATCACGTCTATCTTGTTCTTCAACAAAATCAACACCATCATCGTGAAAACCAAATGGAACGACATCATCATCTATTTGTTTCATTCTATCATCAAATAACATTTCTTTTAAATTAATATTAGATATATCCTGAAATGCTTCGGTATATACGAAATATCCAAACATCACAAGATTCATAACTAAATCATCATGGTTTCCTGGAGTTGCTTCGTAAGATTGTCCCCTTGCTTCAAATGTAGATATTTCCATAATAGTTTCTTGGTCTACTATGTCAAGTTTGTCATTTTCTATTAAATCTTTAAATGAACTACAACCAATTCTTTTAGTTTTCCTAGTCATTTCAACACCAATCTTATCTGCTTTGATTGCAGATTCTAGATACATGTTTTCGTATTCAAACTCGTGATATAAACCATTACATACGATACTGCCTTGGTCGTTTGCTTCTATAACAACATAAGCATTATTATAGACTTTCGCAAACTTATATATAATGTTAGGGTAGAGTATCGGAGAAATAACATTGTTGCGATACACAGCCACTTGCCTAAACGGCGAAGTAGATATATCGATTATTGTAAAAGTAGAATAATCCTGTCCTCTACCTTTTGCTACGTCAACAGTCATGATGTACGCATGGTCTTTTACAGTCTTTTCGTAGACTAGAAGTTTTCCTCCTTCTAGTGCTTCAATAGGATTTTTTGCCTTTAATTTCATTAATGTTTCAGCATTAATTAATGTATCACCTGTACCGAAAAACGTATTACCGAACTCTTGGTCGAACTGTAATTGAGAAGTATTGGCTATGGTTGATACTTTCCAATTATCATCTCTTCCTGGAACATCCCACCAATCAACTCTAAATGATTTAAATTCATTAACACCTTGTTCAGCTCCTTGCCATATATTATAAAATATATTACCAACACCATTCGCTGTTGATGTAACAATAATCTTAGTATTTGTTCCAGCTGATACCACAGGATAAGTTGATGTATAAAACTCAGCGGCGTGTTCTACGAATGCGAACTCGTCAAGATATAGTAAGTTAACAGACATACCACGAATAGAACTTCCTGATGTAGCAGCCGCAACTATTCTTGAATTGTTTGAAAACTCAATTGAGCCTTTGTTTAGAGCTTTACATCCAGGTTGTAAAAAGAATGGTAAATTTTCAAGCATTAAAGTTATACGACCTAACATCTCCCTCGCCGTAGCTCCTTTATTTGCCATTATAGCGATGGTTTTTTCTGGGTTAAATAAAGCAAACCATAATAGAAAAGCACAAGCAGAAATAGACTTCCCTGACTGTCTACATGCTAATACGATATTAAATCGTTCTTCTCGAAACTGTTTAAACATCTTCCTTTGATATGGATACAATTCAAAAGGAATTAGTCCTTTATCAAGTGAAATAATTTTAATATATTTTTCGGTAAAGTACGAAGGATCCTTCATACATTTGGCATATTCTTTTAACTGCTCTTGAGTCCAGTCTTGGACAACACCATCTCTTTTTACGAGTGGATTACCAAGATAATATTCATTCTGCATTGTTCTCGTTAGTAACATCAATCACTTGCTCATCATCTCTTAATAGTTTTTGTAAGTCAGCTGTAGTACCAACAAATAAATTATTAGTGGTGTTACCTACCTGTTTTTGTTCTTCTTTTTTATCTAAATCTTTTTTCTTCTTATTCAGTTCCATCAGTTTGTCATTGACATCTGCCATATTCTTAATAAGATTAGACAATACTTCGTATGCTCGTGGGTGTTCTGAGGATCTAGCAACTTCCATCATATCCATTAAAGACTCTTTGCCTTTTTCTAGAAGTTCGTAATATGTTGCTCGGGAGTATTCAAAATCATCGTTTATATTCTTATCATCACTCATGCACTATCACCTATTAATTCTATTAATGTCGTAAACCCAAAGTCACTATCAGCAGTTCCTATTACAGTAAGTGGATCTGGTGTAATAGTAATCCTTGATGTTTGTATATCACTATCAGATAAACCAACTTTTATTTGCGATAAATCTGTAATTGATTTACGAATAACATCACTTGTATTTATTGGTCCATAGAAGTTTACTTTCATTGTAAAGTCCATAGTATAAACTATTGTTCTTCTTGATGCCAAATCTCCTTCAAAATCATCGCTAAAACTAACTCCAGTTATTGTTATAGGAATATCTTCTTTTAAATCAGGATAATCAGTTGGAAATGGTTTTATAGTTAAAGCATATTGAGGATTAAAATATGGAAGTATTTGCTCAACTATTTGTAAAGCATCATCTTGTGCTTTAGCATACACATTTAATTGAAAGTTTATATCATATGGAACTGGTGTAAAATATTTTCTTCTATTTTCTTTTGCTGTACCAATACTATTGAATGTACTAATCTTTGTTAATTGTCTAGTCAAGTCATAGTTGAAACTTGTAATCTCAAATGACATCCTCGGTAATTTAATTGCTACTTGTGAATTAGCTGAAAGGTCAGCTTGTTCTCTAATTCTTTCAAGATACTTTTGTTTAGGAGCATAAGATAATGGAACTTTAACTTGACTAATAACTTGTCCTGAAGAATTACTTCTTATAACATATATGTTGTTAAATATACGACCAAATATCGCAACTGAATTTTTTATTTTCTGATGATAAAAATGAGTACCGAACATTATTGATTCTCCGCATCACCGAATGGATTATTTTCACTGAAGTCTAAGAAGTTTACAGAACCAGTACTAAAGAAATCATTTTGTTCATTAGAGGATATTTGATTTTCTTCAGCAACAACACTTACAGTAAAATCAGAATCAGCTCTTAATGATCCAGTAATACTTACATTATAAGTTGGTAAGAACGTATGATATTTACCATCGTTCGCGCCCGCATGTACAACATGTAGTTTATTATCAGAGTCTGACCATTTTTCTATCTCACCAGTCATGATTAAGTTAGTAGCACTATCTAATAACATACTTACAGTATTTCCAGGAACAATAGTATCACTGTTTCTATCTAGTGTAAGTATATAAGAGTATGCGTAATCTTTTTCAATTTGGTCGATAATTTCAATACCAGTGTCAAGATCTTCATCATTGTATTCGAATAAATTAGCACGAAGTTTAAATACAGGTAAGTTTTGTAATTGATAAAATGGTTGTTCGTGTTCTACATGAGATATTTGGAATATCTTATTAGTCATCGGTAAATAAATTAGATCTCCCTCTCGAGGTCTTACTGATACTAATTCTGTATCCCACTTCTTAACAGTTTGTTGCCATCTTCTTCTTGATACTACAAATGTTGCTTCATCACGAATCTCTACACCAAATCTTGTAAATAGATCTCCTCCTCCATCGAATCCTTCAGTATTTTCGATGTACATTTCTATAACATGTGCGGAATTAAACGATGAGACAACATCGTCACCTAGTATAGTATCTTCATTTACTATATCTCTTGGAAGATAATAAACATCTTGACCATAAATTTTTAATGATTCGATGACTATATCTTCATATAAATTCTGTTCAGACCTCACAGCACTTGTGAAGTACATGTTTCTAGCCATGCTCTATCCTACAAAAAAGTCTATTGGTTCTTCATGGTCAAGTCGTAATCGTTCTCTTAATCTCTCTAAATCTGTACTTGCATCATCATATAGTTGTCTCCCATTTAGTGTTACTCCACCTGGAAGTGTCATTCCTTCGAACTTAATTAAATTTTGCCCCCATTGTTGTTTGAATAATGCAGTTGTATATTCTTTCAACCACATATCGTTCCAAACTTTACTAAAAGAAGCCGGATCTATAATTTTATATGCTTCGTATACAATATAGTCACCAGCTTTTAAATCACCATCAGCAAATTCACCAAATATATAAAGTCTATCTTGTTTTCTTGCATATTCAACTTGAGGTGTGCCATTTAATTTCATATCTAATAACGATAGATATTGTTGCATTTGTTCATAGTATGCCAAGTCGCCGATGTAATTATGCATATCGGCTATGTCATTTAACATCATTTGATATTTAATATCAAAGAAGTTTATACTTGAACCGAATGTTGCATCAATCGCAAACATTCTTGAAATAAATAAAATACTTGAATCAACAGATACATACTTATTAGTAACATCATCTGCAGTTACTTGATAACTAACATATGTTCTATATGTTGCTTCGGAATGATATTCTTGAAATATTTGTAATGCTTCATCGACCCTATCTTCTATTTGGTCTTCATCAATATTAATTTCAATTACAGGATCGCCAAGTCTCCTTTTGCAATAGTCTATTAATGTATCTCTTGTTGTTGGATTAGCCATAAATATTACTCCAATATTACCTTACTATTTATATGTTTAAGTAACTGTAATACCTAAATAATGAGTTTGATTTGTTACTGCAGTTCCAGCTGGATGTGTCTGTGCTCTATAATCATCAGAGCCACCGAATAAGATGCCAGTGCTGGTACTATTCAAATATGTATCAGTCATTGATGAGCCTCTCTGAGCATTACCGGAACTATATTGATAAGTAATTTTTCCGCCAACTCCATGTGAAGCAGTCCATCTAACCATTTGGGATAGTATTGTATTAAATCCTGCACTATCATCTGTGTAAATATCGCCGGTTGAATCATAAACAAAAGATGGAAGGTCAAAGTCTTTTTGGTTAGTTGAATCAAAATTTTTCAAATACAGATAATATTCTTGAATAGTGGTAGGTTGGTCTTGTGTTTGGCCGGTAGCAGAAGCAGTACCAATATTTCTAGTATCAATGAATATTGAATTCGCATCAACAATTGTACTTCCTGTAAAAGAAGTTGCGGTTTGAATGTGGTATATACCACCAAAACTATCTTCTGTCGTATCAGTAGTTCTATATGTTCGTAAAGCAGGTACGCAAAATGTGTCAATAAAATCAGAATCAGTCATCGCCACAAGGTCGTTACTAGCATCACGATACATAGGAAATTTAATATTATTTGAATCAACAGCTAAAGAAAGTGCTGTTCTGTTTTGGTTTATACGAGAAAAAGAAACTGTTGCACCAAAAGGATTGTTAATACTACTATATGCAGACGACGAAGTGCTTGTAGGATAGGTGGTTATGTTGGTATATGTTGTAGTAGAAATTTTTCTGTTATCAGTAATCGAACCAATATTTCCACCACTAGCCACATAAGAAAGAGTAACAGAAGGATCTAAAGAATAAAGATATTTTGCATAGTTGTAGACTTTCTCTAATTGATCAGAAGTCATATCTACTATGTCTGTTCCATCAAAGTAGACTGGTGTTCTAGTTGCCATAATATATACTCCTAACTAGCAGAACCAATTACAGTTTTTAGCGTACTCCCTGCAGAGTTTTTAATAAGTAGTGTTGATGATGTTGCAAAGTTTCCAGAATACAACCCTGTCAAATAATATCCAGAACCACTAAAGAATGGTGCAACAGCAATACCATTAGCACTATCTTCTTGTGAAACTAAAATTCCTGATGTTGGTAGTTTAACACTTGTTGTACCTGTTGTAGTAAATGTAGACGCATGTCCACCAGTTAATGTTAAGTTTCCTGCTAAACTAAGTGTTCTATTTGCGTTTTGCACATCAAGTGTAAGTGTTCTATCTGCAGTTAGTGTATCACCGCTTGTTGATGTAATTCTTGTTTCAAAAGAAGTTGCAACAGTATCTCTTAAACCAAACGTACTAATATCAGTTATAGACCCAGGCCCTGTAATAGTAGGTCCTGTAATTGTTGGTGATGTTAGAGTTTTGTTCGTAAGAGTTTCAGTTCCAGCAAGTGTAGTAAAACTGCCATCAGTTAACGAGTTGTTAAACTGACCAGTAGTACCTTGTAGAGTATTTGTATTTAAGTTTATCGTTTTATTTGATAGAGTTTGTGCTAAACTTAAATAAGCAATAACGGCAGAGTCTGCTCTTATTTCTTGATTTGTTGCGTGTCCTATTCCACCAACAACTTCTATCCCTCCTCCAGCGATACCTCTTATAGTTTTTATATAATCACCAGATGTACCAGAGTCTAACTTAACGGTTTCAGACTGAACAATCGCACGAACTGTTGCCGAGTCTGCTTGGTCGGAGAATGATGTTCCTAGAAAGGTACTTAGTTTTACTACCATCTATTTTTCTTTCTTTATGCTTGTGCTTCCATCCATCTCAACATAATTCCCATTCTTGCTTCATCATCAGTTGTTCTACCATTAATACATAGAATATCTGACCCATCTGGGAATTTATAATCACCTCCTAATGGAGCACCTGTTAATTCTTTTAGTCTTGTTAAATCGAGTGTATCTGATGTTGAACCTTCAGCGGCACATGGGAACACAGAACCAAATATCTGTTCTCCAGGTTCAGCAGGATAATCTGCCCTAACTGATGGCGAACTTGAATCTGTTGATACGAACCATAAAGAACCTCTTTCAGCGGCCTGTGCAAAACTTGGTAGACCTCCTTCATCTTCACCAGTTAATGGATGCCATGTTGCACTATCATAATTTTTAGGATTTAATATACCTTCAACAACTAGTGCAGAGTTAGTTGTACCATTTGTACCAACAACTGTTAGTCCTGAAAGTAGTAATTGAGACCTATTCAACAAGTTCTTAGCACCAAGTCTTCCAACTTGACCATTATCAACTGATGGTGAAAGACGAAGTCCAAAGTATGTTCTTTCTCTTTGGAATACATTTCTTTGGCCAGTTGGTGTAATCTGATAGTTGAACATATATCCTCTATCTTCAGTAAATCCACCATCCATCATCAGAGCAGAACCCCAATGGGTTAGAGTTGGTGAACAAGTGTTAGATATTTCAATAATACCAGTATTTGAACTGTGTTGTGCAACTGGTCCACCAGATAAAGAATTTGTTGTACCTTGTTGATACTGACTGAATGTTGCACCTCTTGTACACCCAGTAAAGTTACCAGGTCCATCAGTTGCAGAACGACCTGTATATGTGATAATTTCGTTGTCAATCATCAATGTACCAGTATCTGTAAATTCTAGTAAGTCTTTAACAGGTATGTCTGAATCAGCACTATCAATTGTAGCAGTTAGATATGTTAATGGTGCGTCATTTTCAATTGAATATCGTACAGGTAAGTTACCAGACCTCATATATGCTTCATCATTTATGTTGTTGTTTTTCATTCTATGTACATAATTCCATTTACCATCAGAACCACGAATCATAAAGTGAATAAAACCAGCACCATACCATGAATATTCAATACCAATCATCTGCATTTTGTTGATATCGAAATTGTAACCAGATGAACCAGTACCATCAACTTTATCTAAATTCCATTTAGATTGTGGTACTCTTTTTTCTTTAATCTTTTGGGCACGAACACCAGATGCAGTAATACCACGATAGTCAGGTGAAACAAATAATGATGTGTTACTAACAACTTGTGTTACAAAGTGAGTCATACCTCTGATAACAATTCTTTCACCTGCTTTTAATTGTTCTGTGAATCGTGTATTTGTACCAGTTATGGACTGACTGTCTTTTGTAACAGATATAGTACCAGTAACATTTTGAACAGAAGACCTTTGAACACAGAACATTTGGTTTCCGTCAAACTCAAAGAACACACCGTTTTGGTCATCAAACAATCCTGCCCTAACAGCAGAACCAATCCATGCTTTCACATAGATACTAGATACTTCTTCAAGAGCGGCAGTTGTATCACCAAGTGTAGTAGTTGCCAAAACTGTAAATGTATAGTCGTCAACAATACTATTAACAGAATATGTTCCTTCATATCCTGATGTAGTGATACCATATAATTGTATAGATGCTCCTACTTGTAATCCATGGTCTATGTCGTCTGTTTTTACTGTAATTGTAGAACCACTCGCTGTACCAGATGCACTTACACTTTGTATATCGTACTTAGGTGCAAATAGTGTACCTGATGACCATAAGAAACCTTTACCAGATTGATATCTGAAATATCTTTTAGTCTGACGAACAACAGAGGCCGCATATGTTGGTGTTTTAGTAGATAGGATAACACCACCATCAAATGGTCTATGAATAATTGTTGCGTTAGATAATGCGTAGAATGTTGCAGAACCAGGCGATGTAACACTAGCACCACTTCTTGCAGTATATGTAAGTGAACTCAATGTAGGTGTTGATTTGATAAAGAATGGTCCAGATGCGTATTCTTTGTTTGTACCAGTTCCTACATCAACGTGTATATTTGTGCCTGGAATAAGTCCATGTGGACTAGCAAAAGTAACAGTAATAATTGATGGGTCTGCACCATTTGATGCGATACTTGAAACAGGTATACTCGCACCATCGTATAATTTACCTTTTTTAACAAGTGTTTCTTCAGTTCTTAATGAATCACCATCTGAAGCACCAACTGTACCACGAGCAAAATATGTTATAGTAGTAGTGTTAGGAACAGAAAATATAATCCAGTTACCATCTGCTCTTGAGAATCCATTAATACCAGAATCTAATCCTGTTACATTTATTACATCACCTACTGCAAGTGCATGTACAGTAGTAAATGTAACTGTAATTAAAGAGTTAGTCGTACTAGTTGTTTGATAGTCTGTTACAATTGTAGCAGGTGTTAAATCAACTCCAGGCAATTCGTATGTTGATGGATATCCTTTAACAGTACCATAACCTGCCCATTTTGTAGGTTGTAATCCGTATTCAAAGTCAGCATCAATCATCGCCTGTGGATTTGATACTCTCATTCTTTCGATTGCGTCTGTACCAAAATCCCATGGTCTAATTTTCTGACCGTAATCTTGTGTATCTTCTGTATAAATTTGAAGTTGGTCATTCGCACTCATAGAAGATGAATTATACTGTAATGTAATTGTAGTATAACCATCATCTGCTTGAAGTATAGTAGGGAAATTTGTTGCATCATTATCAGCAGTAAACGTTGCAGTCGTACCAGCAAATGTAGTATCTGCAAAGTTATACATAATGATGTTATCTGTTACGTTTGTTATTAATAAAATTTTGTCGAGAGTATATCTTCCAGGGATCTTGATAGTTCCAACTCCAGCAGCCCCAGGAGTGAATACATAATCTCTTTGTAGTTGTTTTGCCATTAGTTTTTTATCCTATCTTTATTATCCCAATGCGATTGAGTATGCTATTGCTTGTGCTGGTGATGCGAAACTTGCAACTTCAGCACTATCACCTTTAGGTCCTTGAGCACCTCTCTGACCAATAGATGAATATACTTGCCATGAACTATTTATATAGATAAACTCAACTATGGATTGTCCTAAATCCAATTCAAAATTATCCGAATATCCTTCAATTGTTGAACCATTTCTATTAACGATAACTGAGTTATCAGTTGCCCAGTTTGATACGTCAATCAATCTTACATAATCACCAGTTGTTGGTGAAGCAGGAAGTGTTACAGTAACAGGTCCGTCTGTAGTACTAACTGCGTATCTACCAGCATTTACGGCAGTAAATGATGAATCTTGTTGTGTATAGTTTGATGAGAATACAGCAAAGTCAGAGTCAAATCCTAAATATGAACCTCTCAATGCTTTAAAGTTCCATGTTCCTAATTCAAATGATGGTGCTGCTCTATTGATTGTCTGTGCGGCAGGATTTGAATCTAAATCATCTTGAATTAAATTATTAAATGTATACCACTCACCATTTGTAGCATCTCTGAAGAAACCTGCTCTTCTTATAGTTACACCAGCATCTTGTGAATATCTACCAACTACACCAATATCAAATATATCTTGTACACTTGAGTCTGCGAGTTTAATTAACGCATTTGTTACACGCAAGTCATTATTTGATGCAACATTATAACCACCAGAAACGTTTAAGTCTCCACCAATTGTAACTGTACCAGGAATTGTTAGACCACCAAACTCAACAGAGTCAGCAGTTCCAACTGATTGTCCTATTGATATAGCACCTGTACCAGAATTGTAAGTAACTCCAGTACCACCAGAGAAGTGTGCCCTTACTTCTGATGGACTAGGTCCTGTGTAAGTAAATACACCAGTTCCATCATTGTATGTGAAACTACCATCACCACCAGCATCATTTGCCGATACACCAGTTCGTACGGCAGAATCTGCTCTTGCGTCTGTATAATACTTGTTTGTGCCTTCTGCAATATCAGTTGTTACTATGTTTGCACTTACATATGAATCAACTCTTGCATCTGTATAATACTTGTTTGTACCTTCTGAAAGGTCTGTTGTTGACCTTGATGATAATGCAGAGGCCTGTAAGTTACCAGAAATAGTACCTGCGGCCTGAACGTTTCCAGATGCGATAAAGTCTTGGGCACGAATATTCTTATCTGCGGCGATACCACCAGCGACAATAAATGCACCAGATGTTTTGTTTGTTGCTTCTACTGTACTTGTAACTCTTGTGATACCAGTTGAACCAATTGTTAATAAGTCTGTACCACCATTTAAATCAAATGGTGCAGTACCAACATTATTTTTGACTGTAAATGTACCAGTTGTGTCTGATAATCCTATTACAAATTCATTACTTGCAGTTGTTCCTCTTACACCAATTACATGGTCTATTTGATTTTTAACACCAATGGCAACACCTGCAGTATATGATGAATCTTCTGATACAACATTTAATATTGACTGACTTGCATCACCTTTTGTTTGGTCGTTGTTTATTGATAAACCACCACCAGTTTGTCCATATATGTTTGTTGTATTGACTGATACTGAATTAAATGCGACATTACTATTTGTAGCAACTGCTTGTCCAATTGAGATTGCACCTGTACCAGAGTTATAAGTTACTCCAGTTGAACCAGATAAATGAGCCCTTACTTCAGAAGCACTTGGTCCTGTATATGTGAATACACCTGTGTTTGAGTCGTATGATAATGAACCATCACCACCTATATCTGAAACTTGTAGAGCATTTCTTGCCCTATTCATTATATCAGCTGAATCTCTTAATCTTGTTACTACTGTACCACCAGTTGATAAGTTAATTGTATAATCACCTGTTGTTGAATCAAATGTAGAACTTTCAACACCAGCAACTGCAACTGTTGAGATACTATCAACCAAACCAAAATCATTAACTGTTACAATTGGAACAGCAGAAGAAGAACCAAATGTTCCTGATGTTCCTGGCATTTTTGTATGAATCATTTGTGCAAATGAACCACCATCTGCAGTTGATATTGTATAGTTGTAATTCGCACTATCAAAACTAACACTTGATACGCCGGCTACTGCAATTTCTTTTACGGAATCAATTTGTCCTTGAGCATTAATACTAATTTGAGGTATTTGTGTTGCAGAGCCATAATCACCTTCCACAACACCAGTAGAATCTATGTTTATTCTATTAGTACCTGAATCATAAGATAATCCTATACCACCATTAATCGCTTCATCTAAATCACTATCAAAGTTTGATTTTGTATATACTGTTTCAACATCAAAACTAAATTCACCAGTTGATGAGTTATATGATAAGTCGCCAGCAGCAGATACAGCCGCTCTAACTCTAGCATCAGTATAGTATAAATTAGTTGATCCTTCAGCTAAACTATCAGTTGTGTTTGCACCTAAGTCAACTGCTTGTTGTGTACCAGCAGAATCTGTAACTTTAAGTGTTCCTCCCTCATCTTTAAGAATTATACCACCTAAGAAGATTGTACCACCACTTAAATGCAATTCTCTCCATTTTTTAGTCGGAGACCCTAAATCGTATGTACTATCAAGATTAGGAACTAAACTTCCATCTATTGTTTGAATAGCAACTCCAAAATCTGAATCGAAGTTTGCTTCTGTATAGATTTGTTCTACATCAATACTGAAAACACCGGTGGTCGAATCATATGTCAAATCCCCTTGACCAGAGAAGTGAGATCTTACTTCTGAAGCTGATGGACCTGTATAAGTGAATACTCCTGTACCAGTATTATATGAAAGACTTCCATCTCCACCAACATCAGTTACAGAGAATATATTTTTTGCGTCTGTTGAATCTAATAGATCTGTTTCGCTTATTCTTAAATCAAAGTCTGAATCGAAGTTTGATTTTGTATAAACATCTTCAACATCAAAACTGAATACACCAGTAGTTGAGTTATAACTTAAATCACCAGATGAACTAATCGCATTTCTAATTTCTGATATTCTGTCATCTGAATCATGTAATGTTGTTAAGAAACTATTTCCGTCTGCAGTATTAATTGTTAATACACCAGTTGCAGAATCATATGTAGTTGATGATACTCCTGCGACTGATACAAGTCCTGCAGAGTCTACTTGCCCTTCGGCACTAATTGTTAAGACTGGTATTTGTGTCGCAGAACCATATGTTCCTGCAGTAACACCAGTTGCTGTTATACTGAATCTACCAGTAGCAGAATCATATGTTAAATCACTACTTGATGCAAATCGTGAGTGAACTTCATCGCCAAATACTTTAGGGACATATTGTCCACTTGCTTCATATGTTGTGAATGATGAATCCCAAAGTAAGAAATGGTCGCCATATTTAAAGTTGTTTAAATTATCTTGAACATCATTAAGGTCTTTCATTTCTGAAACGACAACACCACCACCTGCTGCACCAGCAAATGCAAATGATAAGTTACCTGAAGCATCAGTAACAATTGCCATACCTGCTTGGGTACCATCAGTTGCAGGGAATGAATATGCAGTAGTTCTTAAACGACCCACTGTTGAACTATCGGCAATTATTTGACCATTGATATGAAGTGTTTGTCCTGAAAATGTATTAATATAAATGTTGTTTGAATCACCCTCAATAGATGAAACTTTTAGAGCAGAATCTATTGCAACTGTATATTTGTCATTTGCAGAATCCCATGTGAATGCCAAACCATCTTGACCTGCCAATGTTGTTGTTACATATTTTGAAGTACCTGAATCATATACTAATATATCACCATTTTGTTTACCAGTAGTATTAACACCAACTAAGTTGTTAATGTCCCAACCACCTGTAACTCTTTTACTCGGTATTCCTACTGTGATGTTTTTTACGATTGTCATTTCTTAATCCTATTTGGTTACACTTGGCATTACTTGGACTCTACCTTCTAGAATTCTTTCAACAATCGTATTGCCATCACTATCAATAAAGTGTAATTCAACATCATAAACGTGTCTTCCAGTCTTAAGAGTATCTGTTTGTGTGCTTGTAAGTGAGAGAGTAACGCCACCATCTGTAGCAGGTGTATTAATCACGGCAGTAAAGTTAGTGAAATCTTCACTATTATAATTCTTCTTTAATTTGGCGTATACGGTATGGTTGGTAAGGTCTTTTTTGGCACCTGTTTCATCAAAACAGTCCATAGTTATAGCAACATCAGTACCTTGATCGATACTTATTTCTTCGTATTGTGCCATGAAATGCCTTTCTTTGATTTCTTTGTCGGACCCGCTAACGACCCCCTGCACTTATATGATATTATTTATATAAATTTGATTTTTTGAAGTAATTCCATTTTGCTTCTTGGACAATAACAAAATTGCTGAGGACCAGCATAGACTATATCTTTATTTATATTATATTGAATAGTTCTTGCGTGAAAAGGTGTTTCTCTTAGATTTATTTGATGTTTTATATCTTCTTCAGGATCCCAATATCCTTTGTTGTAAGTATCAAATTTTAGTAAACCATATACAACAGTCGGAACATTCATCATACCAGCAAGATGCCAAGTCGCACCATCATAAGTATAATGTTGTTTACCATGTTGTAATAATTTAACTATCTCTTCAACCGACATAGTGTAATCGACATATTTTACTTTATATGGAGATAATTTTTCAATGTTTTTTATTAATTCATATTGAGCAGATGATCTACTTTTTCTTTTTTCTTCAGTAATTGATTCAAATTTTTGTACAGTTATATAATCACCATCGCCAACCCATTGTTGTTTTAAAGGCCAAATAGCTGTCTTATCTTGAGTCGGCATATTCATAAGTTGAGGATAAAATGAATCATAAAAGTAAAATGATATAATAATTCCAGGTTTTGGTGAAATCATATTTTCCAAAATCCAAGTCATTGCTTCATAATATGTTTCTTTGTTCTTAGATTTCTTCTTAGAATCAACTATGGGTAAAAGCATAGCATATCTAGTTGACTCTTGAATAACTTTTTCTTGATGGAGCACGTGCGTGTTCGCGAACGCAAGAGAAAATACGCATCGTATATCATTAAATGAATATACAGCGAATCTATCCCAACGAACTGTAGGATGTATTCCTATCTCTGCTATTGAACCATCATTATCACAACCGATGTAAAATGTCTCAGCTAATTTCATATCGTTTGCCATTTACTACAAAATCACTTTGACATTTTAAATAAGATAATAATTCTGATTCCATCGATACATGTTTTAAATACTTTTGAGGATGTTGAATAACTGAAGTACCATCGTATTGACATAACCTTCCTACATCATTACATACTCCTAAATTCCACCAACCCCATTCTATAGTTTCAGTTTTATATTTTGAATCATCATATTGATCGTAATAACTTGTGGGTACTTTGGGCATGTATTCATTGTATAATCCAACTGTTGGGCAACTAATCATTCCTGCTGTATAGTAAGTTCCACCTGAATAAGAAAAGTGTAAATTAGAATATTTTAATAGAGTAAAAATCTCTTCTTCCGACATAGTGTAGTTTATTCTTTTTACAGGAAGGACCGCATACTCATCTATATTTTTTATTATTTTAGTTGTTCTATGAAAATCTTTATTAAGTTGTTTGTTTAAAGAAACATTTCCTTCAGTATCTTGTATTGTGAAGTATCCTCCGCCACCTTTCCATTGCCATTCTTTCTTTAATGGCCAAATAGTTGATGCCGACCATCTATCTTCAACATAAGGAACTGTAATTTTATGCGAATAAATTGAAATTATTAATCCATTAATAGTTGGTTGAATATTATTGATAAACCAATCCAACATATCAATCCCTGTAGACTTATTTTCTTTTTTTGCTTTTTCGTTTATTATTTTTTTATCAACAAGTATACAAATCTTTCTAGGTTCATTTAATCCTTCTTGTTGCATCAACTGTGCTTTCCAAAACGAATAACACATTGCACTCATAAATGTGCAATGAGGCCAAAGAGTGTATACATCAAATCTTATTGTATCGTTTTGTTCTGTTGCTACTTCGCCGTTATCTTCACAGTTGAGATAATATGTTTTAACTAATGACATAGTTTTTATATTCGTCGTTTTCAATTACAGTTGGATCTATTAAAAAATAATTGTAAGTATATCTAGTATCTATTGATTCATAGTAATGCCAAGTCAAATCTGTTATACCACAAAATATCATAAGTCTATTAGGAATCCAATCTACATGTACTCTTTCTGTTTTTTCACCTCTCCTATCTAGAAGAGTTGTCCCTATGTTTTCCTCAGGAGAAAGATATATTATAGCTGACATAAGTTTAAAAGGAGCTTCGTCATGAACAGGATGCATAAATCTAGCTGGTGTGATAGCATAATGAATCAGTTTTTTATATTCACTGTATTCTCTTGTTTCTTTAAATTCTTTAAAGAAGTCAGCTATTTGAGGAGTAGGATCGTGGTCAAACCATTCTCTATATACTTTATTCTTTGGCGGTTCTTTACCGACTATACCGTCGCATAATTTATTAAAAGTCTTTTTATCTAAAAAATCATCTATAACTATATGTTGCCACATTAACAATACTCCATTATCATTTTTCTCAATACATTATAATCTTCATTATTTTCTACATTACCAATATTGGCTTTAGTATATTCTTGTTTGCCTTGATATATAGTTTCACCATTTCCGATAGTTATCCTACCAGCATGCTGATTATATGGACCTCTTCCCCATGGTGTGCTCAAAACTTTTTCTTTTAGTTTTAATCCTATATTATTCGTTTCTAAATAATCATTTGTTTTACTATAAACAGATTCGCCGAAACAAACTGTAGGAGTATTTAGACCAGCCGCTAAAAAGTAAGCACCACTATGAGGAGTTAAAAACATCTTACAGTTTAATAATAAATAAAATACTTTTTGTATAGAAGTAGAATAATCTATAACTTCGTAAGGAATATTTACTGAATCTAATTCTCTTTTAATATTATCAACACTTATAGTTCCTTTTTTCCAATCTAGATGATGTTTTTTATTATTCTTTACATCTTTTATATCCTGTATAACCACGAAGTCTTGTGTTCTAATATTTTCCCATCTATTTTTAAACGACCATATAGTATCTAATGTAAATGGAGTTATAAATTTTTGATTCTCTTCAGCCAGATATATAGAAATAATTATTCCTTTTTTGGGAGGAACTAAATTTTTAAGTATAAATCTTATTCTTTCTATATTAGTTTCAGGATCTTCCTCTTTAAACTTTTCTATTCTTGGTAATACAATAGAAGCACAATATGGCTTTTCTAATATACCACTTTCTTGAAGTCTAAATGCTTTAGCGAATAAAGAACCGAACAAACCAGCAAACAGTGCATATCCGTGACAGTTTCTAGTATCAAATCTTATAACTTCAGAATTATGTAATTCTGGTACATGTCCTCGTCTACAATTAATATAAATTGTGTTAATGTATTCCATTTAAAATACTATTCCTTAATACTTGTATATCCCTTAATGTTTCAACTTTTCCTATATTTAAAGTTGTTGACTGTGGTCTGTTATGTAAACCATTTTCTTCATCAAAGTGAACTATCTTACCATGATGTAAGCACCATTCACCCCAAGCTGTGGTAAGTGTAGGAACGAGCTCTTTACTTCCTTGATGTTTCCTATCAATATAATTATCTGTTATCGTTAATCTATTATCAGAAAATCCTAAACAAGGAGTTCCTAATCCACCAGCGATATAATAAGCACATCCAGGATATGAGATAAGTAATTTTGTTCTTCTTAATATATCAAACAATTCATCTATTGGCGTGGTATAGTCAACTGTTTTATAATTTATTGCTAATCCTTCTAACTCTTTAACTATTTTATAGTAGATTTCTTTTGAGTTAGGATAAAGAACGTTGTTTTCTATTTCGTTAACTTTAGCCAGTGTTACAAAATCCTCAGTATTTTTCCAACGATCTTTATAAGGCCAAATAACAAAAGGTCCAAATGGTTTCTGAACTTTCTTTTCTTGCCAATGTTCATAGAATGTAACTGCGATACCATGTTTCGGTGGAACAAAACTATTCAATATAAATTTTATTCTAGTAAGATTATCTTCGGGATCTTCGTCTTTGAACTTTTCTATCTTAGGAATAACTACAGCTACTTTGTAAGGACGATCTAATATCCCCTCAGACTGAAGTTGATGAGCTGTGTAAAATACTTCGCCAAACATACTAACAAATATACAATAAGCATGATAGTTGTTTTGGTCAAGTCTTATAACATGTGAACTATTTAATTGTGCTATTTCCCAACCACTGTTAGACATCTCACAATTAATACATAATGTATCAATATATCTTATATTCTGAACTCCCTCATATCAAAAAGTCCACCAGTCAATACATTGTATGATGTTTCGAAGTTTGACCATACCATTGCTTCTGGTGTATCGTACAACATATCGCATCCTTTACAATAAGGAATTTCATCAAAGCGATGTTCTCTATGCATCTTTCTTAGATGTTCGTATTCTTTACCATTCCATATTTCTTCAATGGTATTTTCTGATAGATGACCAAGAACTGCTTTACTATCTTGACCAAGTACCATACAACATGGAACGACTGCACCTTTCTTCCCATCATTACCACCAGCTCTAATTATAATATCTGGTGAGAATGGTCTACCACATGAACGTCTTGCGTCTTTTTTCTTTCGCCAAGTAATCTCATCATATACTCCTGACCAATTATGCATTCGCCATATTGATGCTTTAATTTTAGGAACCTTATTAATAAAGTTTTTTTGATATTGTTCTACTTCATAGTCTTGATTATCATTATCTAATATAAGATGATACGAACCTATTGTCGCATCTGAACCTGATTCTTTGATGTAAGCGAGCATATTATTTGCGTTGTCGATAATCATCTCTAGATTATCTTCGGACATCCATTCTTTATACTTTTCACGATTGTAACCCGTAACAGAGAATCTTGCGAAGTGTAAACCAGCATCAACAATATCTTTCATAAACTGTCCTTTCATTAAAGAACCATTTGTAATAAAAGACATTTTAAATCCTCTTTCGTGACCAGCTTCTACGAACTTTGGAAGCTTTTTGTTCATACCCGGCTCGCCAGATCCTTCAAGATATATTTCTTCAACCTCAGAATCTATCAATTGGTCAAGAATATTTAAGTACATTTGATAATTCATAAGCTGTCTGAATGGTCTTTCCCGACCACCATCAAATGAATGTGGGCACATTTGACACTTATAGTTACAAGCACCACATACTTCTATAACAGCTTTTTTAATTGGTAACATTTAAACTCCTTATATATAATATTATAATATAAATTATTCAATTTGTAAATATTTATTATGAAAGAAAAGAACAAATATTGCGCCTACCCATTCAACGAAATTTACAGTGATAATACTTCAAGATATAGACTTTGTTGTTTTGCTACCATAAACAAATCTATAGAAAAGTATGATGCTGTAAACACGTTACCTTTTGACTATTTTATGTCAGATGAAATGGAACAGATTCGTCAGGATATGATGGAAGGAAAACGCATACAAGGATGTGAATATTGTTATAAACTTGAAGATGCTGGTAAACCATCCCCAAGAATAACAAAGTATAATGAAAAGTTTACACATAAATCCGAAGTAGATAAAATAGATTTAAAACTTCGTATTGGCGGATCGCATTGTAATCTTGGTTGTTATATGTGTATCCCTTACAATTCATCCTTTAGACGTATGGAATTGAAACAATCTGGTATTGATAAAGTATGGAATCAAGCAAAGGGATCTAGTTTAAATGAAGACGAGCTTGTTCCAGGGATTGGTTATTCTTTTGATGATAACCCTAGAAATGTAAGTACAAAAAGATTCGATCAGATAGTTGATAATATATTAGAAAACATAGATAAAGTAAACAGTATAAAATTTATTGGTGGCGAGCCAGTTATCATCCCTCGCATGTGGGAAATTATGGATAGGATACCAGACGAAGCCGCAAAGAATATTCATGTAACATTTCAAACGAATCTTACTAAATTAAACTTTGGTAATTATAGTGTATTTGACATTCCAAATAAATTTAAAAGTCTAATGATGAGTGTATCGGCTGACCATTATGGTGAAAAACTAAAATGGATACGATATCCGATTGATGTTGAGGAGTTTGAAAGAAATCTAAAAGACGCAAAAGAATTACTAACAGGAATCGCTTGTTCTGTAAGTTTATTAAATGTCCACGACTTGTTTGCCATAAGAAGATATTATAGAGATAAGTTTGGAATAGAAACATACTTCCATAACATAGTTGTTAACCCGCCAATGTTATCTTGTAAAAATATAAAAGATAAAGATGAATTATTGAAGCAATATCATGGTAAGGACTTTGAAATGGTTAGAGGAGAATTATCTAAAGAGTATGATGAACAAGAACTAAAACAAGGACTTGATTATTGTTTAAGATTATCAAAATATCGTGGCATAGATTTTATGAAAGTATTTGAGGATGTGGCCGCAAAAACATTTTGAAATCTTTGCTGATATATCAACTTATTGTAATGCTGGTTGTCCTCAGTGCGACAGAACTAATCCTAATGGTTTAGGAAAAGCAGATTGGCTCCCTTTAATAAATTGGTCATTAGAAGATTTTAAAAAAGCATATAGACCCAGTACACTAGAAATAATAGATGCTATTCAAATATGTGGTACTTGGGGAGACCCTGTTATGAATAAAGACATATTTAAAATATGTGAATATATTATGGAAGAGACGGAAAAATTTTCTCATAAAACTCATATTATAATTAACACCAATGGTAGTATTCGTGATGAAAGATGGTGGTGGGATTTAGGAGTAATGTGTGGCGATAGATTACAAGTTGTTTTTGGCATCGATGGTAAAGACCAAGAACAACATCAACTATATAGAAAATTTACTGACTTAAATAAAGTGTTAGATAATATGAAGTCGTTTTCTATGACAAAAGCCAAAGCCATTGGACAGACAATAGTGTTTAAACACAATCAAAACGATATAGAAGAAATAAAACAGCTTTGTCTAAACAATGGTGCTAAAAGTCATGTATGTATTTTGTCTGATAGAACGTCTGATTTTAAATATATAAATCCTGATGGGTCTAAATTTATACTAGAGTATCCTGATGAAAAATAAAAACTGTATATCATGTAAGTGGTTAAACTCTAGAAGAGTTGTTGTTAATCCTGATGGCCAAGTCGCACCTTGTTGTTACTTAGCGAATCTTTTCTTCAAAAAAGGATACCCATATAATAAAGAAGAACACAATATATTTAATAAACCTCTTGAAGAAATACTTGGCGAAAGTGAATGGTTAAATAAAAAATTGCCAGAGAGTTGGGATAAAGAACCTTTCGAACAATGTATAGATTATTGTAGTGAAAGTGGTACTAAATTTAAAAAGTTAAAAAGAGTAGTCAATGATTAAGATATTTTGTTTATATTACGAAGGCAAATATAATACAGATTATGTTGCAAACCTTTATAACTCACTAAAGAAACATTGTGATGTTGACTTTGAGTTTGTGTGTTATAGCGATAGTGATGTACTTGCAGATAAAATCATACCTTTAAAGCAAAATGGTATTATAAAAGAGCATTGGTTCAAACTACAATTCTTTGACAAGAACTTTACTGGCGATGGTGATATTATTGTTATGGATATCGACCAATTAATTGTAAGTAATATTACAGAAATGGTTAATTGGCCAGTAGAAGAAAACGAACTTGTTTCGTATAAAAAATGGTGGAATAAAAGTCCTCACACAACTATAAATGGTGGTTGGTATAAATTCAAAGCAGGAAGTCTAGACTTTATATGGAAAAAGTTTCTAATAAATCCTGTCAAGTGGCAAGAACACTACTATAAAAACATGGTAGTGCATTTCAAATTCTTTGGTGAACAAAACTTCGTAGAAGATACATGTAGAGAAGAAGGTGTAAAGATTACACATATGCCAGGAGAATGGGTTGGTAAATGGACTAAAGACTTTGAACGCAATCTCACATATCAAGAACTATACAGAGATAGTTTTAACCAAGAGTTTCAAATTATGGGCGATGAGATAAATCCTAAATTAAAGATTATACACTTCTCAAACCCTGACAATTATATTTTGACTGAACGATATAATTGGGTAAGAGAACATTGGCATGCTTAATATAATATGTGTTTGTACTGGTGATAAGTACCACCCAATCTATATTGACAATTTAAAATATATGATTGATAAGTTTTCTAATATTGAGTATGATACGTTCAATGTAGTAAGTGAAGATAGACACGAGGGTGTATTTAACAAACTACAAATCTTCGAACGATTCACAAAAGATTACAATATATACTTTGACCTAGATGTAATCATTCGTGGTGATTGTAATAAGTTTATATCACAGGCATTATCAGTCATATACGCATGGTGGCGCCCTGCTTACCATACACCTATCAATAGTTCTATTATATCTTGGTATGGTAACAAATCATTTATATACAAGGACTTTATGGAACAACCTGATTACCATATGGTCAAATATCATAAAGGCATAGACCAATATTTACATGAGAATCACGAGTATATTGTTTTTCCTGAAGGAGGAGTTTGTTCCTATCAAACAATACTTGACGAAAGAGAGTATAGTGTATATCTATTTAATCAAAGATACGAATCTATGCAGGCTCCTGGTTGGTATCAGAAGTATCTTCTTCCTGAATTTCAATCCCATTGGCAACATTGTCAAGATGAATATCAATTGCAGCTCTAACAACTTCTAGAGGAGTTTCAGCTCTTCTTAATGCTTTCTTTAGATCTGGGTTTTCATTTTGACGAATATGAGCCATTTCAAACAACTCTAGTTTAATAGAAAATAGATTATTCGATTCAGCTTCCTTTGTATCATCAAAAGGTTTAAATATAGATTCTAAAAAAGTTTTATATGAACGAACATCTGCTAAACCTGAGGTGAATATCAACCCTTCCTCTTTAGCGATTGCCATAACTTGTTCTTCATACGCTTTTCTTTGTTCTCTTATCCAACGATAAGTATTAGCATGAATCGAATCTAAATCTTCACAGTTTTCTAATATCCATACGAATGGAGGAAAGTCGGGGTCGGCAGGTAAAACATGTACATTATAAATTGGATTTTCTTCTTCTTTATTGTAATACAATAATTCTACTGTATCTTTTTCATCATTTGTAAATCTTGCGCTGCCTTTTAAATATTCGCAGTCTCTAGGAAATGCTCTACTCATAATTACTCCTTATAACATCATTTCACTTTTAAATTATTTATATAAATATTATAGAGTTTATTATGAGATTGATTTATAGTTTATACATTGATATTCCTGCCGAAGATTTAGATTATCAGCCACCATATCATGGTGACGACATTCCTAAAACTCAGAGAACAAAACTTCAGTTTATCGACCATTACGATAGACTAAAAGAATCGCATCAACAATACGCAAAAAATATTTCTACTGAATATAAACTCTTTGAATATGATAATACTTATAAAGAATATCATAAGATGTTTAAAGAAAAATATCCTATGATTACAGAGTATTGTATTGTTAACTTTTACAAAGTACATTTATTATATGAATTATCAAAACAATACGATGAGATATTATATCTCGACTTCGATGTAGTTCCTGTTACGAATGAAAACTTTTTTGATGTTTGGGATTTAAATGATGGTGTGGCAATTTATAATAACAATGATGATTATAGTATAAAATATTATTCTCATAGATATTCTACTTCCAATAGAAGTCCTTTAGCAAAATGGTGGAATACTAAAGCAATGTTATTCGATGGTGGTCATAGTATTGTCAATGATGTTTATAATACAGGAATTATAGGAATTAATAAAGAGCATCTAGAACAACTAGATTATTTTGGTAGTTTTGATAAGACGATAGAACTAATGACAGCTGTAAAAAGTGACACATACTATCCGAAAGAGCTCAGAGATATATTCGGTTATGATAACGAAACTATATGGGGATATAAATCTAAGGTAAATAACGTTAGAACTCAATGGTTAAATAAAGAGTGGCATTTCTTTTATGATCCAAAAGAAAATTGGATTCCTAAGAAAAGCAAACTCGTTCATTGCATTAATAAGAGATTTGATGATGTCTGGAAATTCAAGAGTAATCTTTAGTGTTTATCAAGAAGTAAAAGATCATAGTGTTACTTCTTATAAAAAACAACAGTTACATTTATATAAAGAAAAACTGATGAGAAGGCAAAACGAATATGCTAAGTTTTGTCAAGCTGATTATTTTGTATATGAAACTGATGAATTTTTAATTGACGATTATACGACCATACAATTTATGAAAATAAAACAATTTGAAGAACTAGCCAAACAATATGAAGAAGTCTTATATCTAGATCTTGATGTTGTCCCTTTTACATTTGTAGATTTCTTTAAGAAAAATGATTTAAGTAAAATATGTTTCTATAGACAGAATGGTAAAGAGTGGGGATTAGATAGATACTTTAGAAAATGGGAATTATATAATCGTCTTGATTGTTTAGATCATCAGAATGCTTGGGTTAAAGCATGTGCTAAAAATTCTATGCTACACTTAAAAGATAAGTATGATGTTAATGAGATGTTAATTAACACAGGAGTTCTTGGTGGTAATAGCGAAGCAATAGAAAAAATAAAGTTTACTGAAAATTTAAATGATATGATTGAGTTGTTATATGAAGCCAAAGAAGATAATGTATACCCAAGAGAAATTGCTGATAAAATGACTCCAAATAATGAAGTGTTTTTATCTTATCTTATAGAAAAAAATAATATTGAATTTAATGACTTACATCAAAAGTGGAATTTTATAGTAGATGATATAACAAGTAATCTTAATACGAAAAAAATAAATCCAGTTTTTGTTCACGTAATCAATAAAAATTTTGAAAACTACAACAAATGGTTTAATTTATTTTAAGTTCCTCTTTTCTTCATTCGAAGATAAGTTGTTGTTATATTTTGAGGAACGCCACCTGGATATCTTTGGTTTCTATAATCGTCAGAAGTGACCAATCTATTTCCTGTTGTTTCAGCTGAAGTATCTAGTCTAGTATCTGTTATTCCTGTTCCTCTAATGCTACCAGTAGATAAACTATATTCAAATCCTCCGCCATAAGAAGAATGTAATTTCCATCTCATGTATCCTTGTAATAAACTATTCCATTCTGTTAAAGAGTATGCTTGAATATCTCCATCAGTTCTTCTATACATACCAAAAGGTTGTTCAGCAGAATCAGCATCACCATTCGGTCCTTTTTTTCTATGTATGTAAAAATTGGTATGAGTTACAGGATTATCTCTACTGGTGCCAACATTACCAATACCAGCATTAGGATATGAACTTGATCCACCATCAGCAGATCTTGTATCGCTAAAAGCAGGAGTTGGACTTACTAAAACATGATCAACTACTGATTGTGATGTACTTAGAATATGCGTACCACCTTGAAAACTAGTGTCCTCATTACTGTCTAGTAAAAATCTTTCTATTGCTGGTACAATAAATGTATCAGTGAATTCAGTTGGAGTCATTGACTGTAAAGATCCATCTGGATTTCTATATAAAGGTAAAGGATTGACTGGCTGTTGCGCATCTGCACTATCAGCAATGGTTTGTTTCAAATAAAAATTAGCACCAGTTATAACTAATGTTGCACTAGCAGCAAATGATGCATCATTTGCAGTTGAATTAGTCGCAGAAGTTGTCCTTCTAGTATCAGCTATGGGTCCAAGATTACCAGAGTCAACAGTTGATGGCTCTAATGTCATAAGTGGGTTTTGTGCATATGCAGATATAACTTGATTAATATTAAAATTAATCTCATTAGAGGTCATAATTTGCGGATCTTTATCGCTACGAAAAAATAAAGGTGTAGGAATTGTAGCCATAATAAAATTACTCCTTATGCACCAGGACTATACAACGTTTTAATTGCTACTCCTGCAGAGTCATAAATTATAAGACTAACTG
>Ga0222714_10000149_pt1 | contig 79905 bp, 113 predicted proteins | sample C33_3DmetaG_FD_165048 | JGI IMG/M metagenome (GOLD analysis project Ga0222714, IMG submission 165048) | Estuarine water microbial communities from San Francisco Bay, California, United States - C33_3D | ecosystem: Environmental > Aquatic > Marine > Unclassified | place: USA: California...
GCACAACTTGGTGTATCATCACGTGGTATGGGTACTTTGAAAGAACGTGATGGTGTAAATGAAGTACAAGAAGATTTCTATCTAGCCACTGCAGCTGACATTGTAGCTGACCCTTCGGCACCAGATGCCTTCGTTCAAGGCATCATGGAAAACAAGGAATGGATGTTTGTAAATGGTAGCTGGACTTACCAAAACATTGATGAAACCAGAAAGTTGATTGAAGCCACGAAAAAGAAGCAATTGGAAGAAGTGAAACTTCGTGTCTTTGAAAACTTTTTAAATAGTGTTTCCAAGAAGTAAAGCTGTATAAATAATAGTAACGTTTGTAACTAATAAGGAGATAGTTAAATGGCCTCAATCGAAAACAAGATTCGTGAAATGATGAATCCAAAGGCCCAATTGGACGAAGCTTTCCCAGGCATGGGTAACAACAAGGAAGCTGCTCCAATGGCTCAAGGTTCATCTGAAAAACCAGAAGTTCAAATGATGAATGTTTCAGGAGCTGCAAAGCCAGGTAATCCTGTAAACAATCTTGCTGCTGGTGCCGGTGCAATGGAATCAAAGCCAATGGCACAAGGTTCATCAGAACAAGCATCAGTTGAATCAGAAGATGACCAAGAAACACAAGGCAAGACACAAGCCGCCAAGATGAAGAAGGCAGCTGAATTGAAGGGTCAAGGTGCCGGTGCAGCTCCAAACTTCACCACACATGCTGATCCATCATCAGTTGTAAATCAAGCATCAAACGCAGGCAACGTCTACAAGGAAGAAGCAGAAGTTGAAGAAGCTGTAGAAATCAAGCCAACTCCTGCCGTACAATCAGCCATTGATGCTTTCAAGAAAAAGAGAGCTGAAGCAGCTAAGGTAAATGATGGCAAGACCAATCCTTCAATGCCAGCTGTAAAGCCAGCAATGAAGCAGGAAGAAACTGAAGTAGAAGCTGCTGAAGAAGAATTCATTTCAGAAGAAGAATTCAATGCTTTGTCAGATGAAGAAAAGGCAAACTATGAATTGGTAGAAATGGAAGTTGAAGCTGAAGAAGTTGTTGAAGCTGAAGTTGAAGAAGCTTATCAACCAGGTGATGTCAAGAAGAAAGTAGAAGGCGCTCAAGCATCAGCTCGTGCTGCCAAGGGTGAATACAAGCTAGGTGATGTAACCAAGCGTGTAGAAGCTCAAAAGGTGAAGATGAAGGAAGAATTATCAAAGGATGTGGAAACACTTCTTTCAACTGAATCAGAACTTTCAGAAGAATTCAAGACCAAGGCTGCTTCATTGTTTGAAGCTGTAGTAACAGCTCGTGTAGCTCATGAAATGGAAATCATGGAAGATGTTCTTGCTGAACAAGCAGCAGAAGTTGTTGCAGAAATGCATCAAGAATTGGTAAACAAGGTAGATGCCTACCTCAACTATGTTGTTGAACAATGGTTGGAACAAAATGCTGTAGCCGTGGAAAGCGGCCTACGTGCAGAAGTCACAGAAGATTTCATTGCTGGTCTCAAGGTGTTGTTCAAGGAAAACTACATTGAAGTACCAGAAGAAAAATATGATGTTCTTGGCGAAATGCAAAATCAAATTGAAGAATTGACCGCAGTGGCCAATGCTTCAATGGCAGAAGCTCTAGAACTCAAGAAGGCATTAACTGAATCAAAGCGCGATGCTGTGTTTGCCAAGGTCACCGCTGACCTAGCACAAACTGAAGCAGAAAAACTTCATGGTTTAGTTGAAGAAGTAGAATTTGATAACGCAGAACTTTTCGAACAAAAGTTAACTGTCATCAAGAACAACTACTTCCCAAAGAATGTTGTTGAAACTACAGCTCTTCCAGAAGAACAACCAATTGTTGAAGAAACATCTGGAACTGTAGCACAATATGCAGCTCGCATCGCTCGTACCAAGTTCTAAAAATTTCCACTTGTATAAATAATAGTAACGTTTAACAAAACAAACAGTAACAGGAGAACAAGAATGTTTCTTTCAGAAAATCTACAAAAGAAGTGGGCTCCAGTATTGGACCACGACAACCTTCCTTCAATCAAGGATAACTACAAGCGTGCAGTAACAGCCGTTGTTCTTGAAAACCAAGAAAAGGCATTGCGTGAAGAAAAGGCAGCTCTTTTCGAAGCAACACATGCTAACCAAACAGGTGCAGCAATTGACACCTACGATCCAATTCTTATCTCATTGGTTCGTCGTTCACTTCCAAACTTGATGGCTTATGACGTAGCCGGCGTGCAACCAATGACTGGTCCAACTGGCTTAATCTTCGCCATGAAGTCACACTACTCAACACAATCAGGCACAGAAGCTCTATTCAACGAAGCTGACACAGACTTCTCAGGCACTGGTACACATGCTGGTTCAAACCCAGTATCAGGTTCATACACAACTGGTACAGGTGTTTCAACATCAACAGCTGAAGGTTTCGGTGATTCAACCACACTTCAACAAATGGCCTTCTCAATTGAAAAGACCACTGTAACTGCAAAGTCACGTGCTTTGAAGGCAGAATACACAGTTGAATTGGCACAAGACTTGAAGGCAATTCACGGTCTTGATGCAGAAGCTGAATTGGCCAACATTCTTTCACAAGAAATTCTTGCTGAAATCAACCGTGAAGTTATCCGTACCATCTACAAGGTTGCAAAGCCAGGTGCTGCTTCAACAGCAACAGCAGGCACATTCGACCTTGATGTTGACTCAAACGGTCGTTGGTCAGTAGAACGCTTCAAGGGCTTGATGTTCCAAATCGAACGCGATGCAAACGTAATCGCACAAGAAACCCGTCGTGGCCGTGGTAACTTCATCGTCTGTTCATCAGACGTTGCAGCTGCTCTAGCAATGGCTGGCAAGTTGGATTACACACCAGCTCTTTCAGGCAACGATGGCATCTCATCAGATGACACAGGCAACACATTCGCAGGTACATTGAATGGCCGTTACAAGGTGTTCATCGACCCATACTCAGCCAACACAAACGCAGCATCACAATTCGTGATGGTTGGTTACAAGGGTTCAAATGCATATGACGCAGGTTTGTTCTACTGCCCATACGTTCCTCTCCAAATGGTTCGCGCAATCGACCCATCAACATTCCAACCTAAGATTGGATTCAAGACACGTTACGGCATGATTGCAAATCCATTCGTAACACAATCAGACGGTACAACAGATGCAGATACATTCACTGCTGACCGTAACCACTACTATCGTTTGTTCGCAGTAACAAACCTTCTATAATAGTAGCAGGTAAAAATTGGGAAAGAGAGTCCGAAAGGGCTCTCTTTTTCCTTTTGTGTCATATAAATATTAGAAACTCCACAGGATTACTACATGGCAACTACACAATGGGATTTACGTCAACCAGATATGTTGGACTTTCTTCGTCCAAATGGTTTCTATTTTCTTGTACAAAATCTACCACAAGTAACATATTTCTGCCAGGCAGCTAACATTCCAGGTATCAATCTGGGATATGCCATTCAGCCAACACCATTCATCAACATCCCTAAGCCAGGTGAAAAGATTGACTTTGGTGAATTGACCATTAAGTTTCTTATTCAAGAAACCATGGCCAACTACATTGAACTATACAATTGGATTATTGCTTTAGGATTTCCTGAAAGCCACACACAATTTCAAAGTCGTTTTGGTGGTGCATCCACCATCACACCAGAAGGAAATGTGTCCAGTACAGGAGCTCGTCCTGGATTAAGAACCACAGATGCTGCTGAATATAGTGATGCCACATTGTTGGCATTGGATAGCAATTACAATCCGGTTGTGGAATTCACATTTAAAGATTGTTTTCCTGTAGGATTAACTGGTATTGAATTTGACGTATCAACTGGTGATACTCAATACTTTGCTGCTCAAGCCGTGTTTAGATACAGAATGTTCACCATAACATCATTGGCTTGACAAATAAGGTAAAGTAGTTTATAATTGTAGTATGTGAGGAGGTTATATGAAACTACAAGAAATTCAGGCTATGTGGGCAGAAGATTGTAAAGTGGATCAAACCAATCTTGGTCGCTCTGCTGCTCGGGTACCAGAACTACACGCAAAATATTTAAATATGTTAACTTCGGTTCGCCTACAATATCGTAAGGCTGAAGCCGATTATCTTCGTTTACGCAAGTTGAAGTTTCGTTACTATCGTGGTGAATTGTCCAAAGAAGAATTGACTGAATTGGGGTGGGACCAGTATTTAAACAATCGCCCATTAAAGAATGAAATGGATGAGGTTATGATTACAGATGATGACATCATTCAAATCACAGATAAAGTGGAATACATCAAAACGGTTCTATATCAACTAGAACAAATATTGAAAAGCATCAATAGCAGAACCTGGGATGTAAAGTCTGCCATTGAATGGTACAAGTTCACGAACGGTGGCTTGTGAGTACTGTTACGATAAATAAAAAAGATGAAGTGTATCTTCGTGTAGATGCCGACCCGGATGTTCTACTAGAAATGAATGACTTCTTCACCTTTGCTGTACCTGGCGCACAATTCACACCTCAGTATCGTGCAAAACTTTGGGATGGAAAAATTCGACTATTGAGTTTGTTCACCAAAGAATTGTATGTGGGATTATCATCTTATGTCGAAGAATTTTGTAAAAGAAACGGCTATGCATTTGTTAATAAGTGTCAGCCTGTCTCTGATGTCGGTGATGTTGCTCAGTTTATTGCTTCGCTAAACTATCATTCGAACGGCAAGCCTGTAAACATTCGAGATTATCAAGCTGATGCTGTTCATGAAGCAATTAAAACGGGACGAACACTTCTGTTGTCTCCAACAGCAAGTGGTAAAAGTCTTGTTATTTACACGTTGGTGCGTTGGCATCAACAACATAATCGTAGGCAACTCATCATTGTTCCCACCACAAGTCTTGTGGAACAAATGTATGGAGACTTTGCCGACTACGCCACGGGTTCCGATTGGAAGGCGTCCGAGAATTGTACACGCATCTATTCAGGTAAAGAGAAAATCACAAACGTGCCTGTGGTGATTTCCACTTGGCAAAGCATCTACAAGATGCCTAAGAGTTTCTTTGAAAACTTCGATGTCATCTATGGTGATGAATGTCATCTATTCAAAGCCAAGTCATTGTCCTCTATCTTACATAAGTGCACCAAGGCACCGTATAAGATTGGCACCACAGGCACACTTGATGGCACCAAGACACACAGGTTGGTGTTGGAAGGATTGTTTGGTGCTGTGTACAAGGTGACAAGCACCAAGAAGTTAATGGATGAACATCAATTGGCAGACTTGAAAATTCGATGTGTTACATTAGATTACACAGATGAAGAAAAACAATTGTGTAAGAAGTTTAGTTATCAAGAAGAAATTGATTGGTTGGTAACACATCCAAAACGAAACAAGTTCATTCGTAATCTAGTATTGGATCAAAAGGGTAACACCTTGGTGTTGTTTCAATATGTAGAGAAACATGGTGAACCTTTATATGATATGATTAGTGAAAAGTTGGAAGATGGGAGAGATTTATTCTTTGTTCATGGTGGTGTTGAGGCAGGAGATAGAGAACAAGTTCGTGCCATCACAGAAGAATCCACGAACGCCATCATCTTGGCGTCATACGGAACATTCTCTACAGGCATAAATATTAGAAACCTCCATAACATTGTGTTTGCCTCACCTACAAAATCTCGTATCAGAAACTTACAAAGTATTGGTCGTGGATTGCGTTTAGGTGAACAAAAAACAAGTTGTAAGTTATATGATATAGGTGATAACTTATCATGGAAGTCGCATAAAAATTACACATTATTGCATCTAATTGAGCGAGTGAAGATATACAATGAAGAAGGGTTTGATTATAAACTTCTCACGGTACCTTTAAATGCATAATCTCGAAGATGGATATTTCAAGATTGTAAAATTGAAAACAGGTGAAAACATCTTGTGTAACATGGAACGAGATGTGAAGTCTACTGCTGCTGAAACACATCTTCATTTAACTATCCCTGTTCAAGTAGTTCCCATGAAAGAAACTAGAAAAGGGAATCATGTAATAGGTGAAAGTTTCATGCTTCGTCCTTGGATGGGATTAAGTGATGGCGAAGAATTTACAATCAGCACAGATGTTGTGTTGACTATTGGTGATATGAAACGCGAAGTGAAAAAGCAATATGTCACCTATGTTACACAAGCCAAAGAAAGCCGACAAAAGTTTTTAGAACAAGAAGAACGGTCTGATGCAGTTAATGATTTGCTGCGTGAAGTGAATAACGGTGATGTTCGCATCATTGAAATTGATGATTATCATGGAGAATATTATGGCGAAGAAGAAGGAAGAGAGTAAACATTACATTGACAACAAGCAATTTTTAGCCGCACTTGTTGAATATAAAAAAGAAGTGAACCGCGCCAAAAAGAACAATGACGAGCGCCCACAGGTTCCGGATTACATTGGTGATTGTTTCATTAAGATTGCCAATCATTTAGCATACAAGAGCAATTTCATCAATTACAGCTTCCGAGAAGATATGATTCTGGATGCCATTGAGAATTGCCTCATCTACATGGACAACTTTGACCCAAAGAAATCAAGTAATCCATTTGCCTATTTCACGCAAATCACCTATTATGCATTTTTGCGTAGAATTCAAAAAGAAAAGAAGCATCTACAAACCAAATATCGGTACATTGAATCTTTGGACATTGAAGGATTGATTCGTCAAGCACATGATGAAGGAAGTTATGATAATGGTTTCATCAAGTATTTGAAACAACAAGCTGATGCAGCTCAATTGGAATTGAGTGAGAACAAGAAAGACAAGAAGATGACCAGAAAGCCCAAGTATCTTCAGAAATTGGATGATGATGTGGTCATTGATGAGGCACAACACATTGATGTATTAAGTGTGGATGAATCCATTGAAACAGGTGAAATTGAATACGAATAATCGTTGACAAGCTCCTAAATAGTTATTAGTTTATAATGTGACCTGTGAGGTGTATATGAGATATTCAGAAATTTTCTATTCATTCCAAGGCGAGGCCGAACTGGCGGGGACACCTGCTGTCTGGCTTCGTTTCTTTGGTTGCAATTTAAATTGTGAAGGATTTGGACAAAAGAATCCAACTGACCCTTCAACATATCAACTACCATACAAAGACTTCAATGTGGATTCTGTTAAGACCATTGAACAGCTTCCCGTGTGGTCTTTTGGTTGTGATTCATCTTATTCATGGTCACAGCGATATAAGCATTTGGCACATGATGCCTCGGTGTCTGAGGTTGCTGACCGATTGATTGAAGCCAACAAGAATCAACATAATCCCGAAGGTTTGTTCACGCATCCCACAACAGGTCAAGATGTGATGTTGTGCTTCACTGGTGGTGAACCAATGTTACAACAAAAGGCGATGATGGAGATTCTAATTGAATTGTCCATGCGTGGAAATATGCCGAAGATTGTAACGGTGGAAACTAATGCCACAAAGCCATTATCAGATGAACTTCGTAGATTTATTGCCACAGATTTTCGATTCATGGGTGGGAAGCGTTGGCACTGGTCCATGAGTCCTAAGTTGTTCAATGTATCAGGTGAAAAAGATGTGGTGATGCCAGAAGTGATTCGTGATTATACATTCAGCATGGCAACTACAATTTTAAAGTTTGTCTGTAATGGAACGAAAGAATGTTGGAATGAACTTGACAGAGAAATGGAAAGTGTTAGATTTCTTTGTAGGCAATTCACACCTCACGTTTGGGTGATGCCTGTTGGCGCCACCAAGGATGCTCAAGAGGATCCTTATATTGGTGATTTGTGCATTGAAGCAATGAATCGTGGTTACAATGTTGCCACACGAAATCATTGTTATGTCTTTGGCAACATTATTGGGAGATAATATGAAATCACAGCAGCGATATAACGCAAACGCCATTCGCAATGCTTTGGGGAAGTGCGACCCGGAGCTTGGACAAAAGGTCCATAAGCATCTTCAATCTCTTGGCGTGGAAACACCTACTATTCAGTCGGGTGAATATGCTGACAAGAAGGTGAAGAAGATTGAAAAGCACTTTACAGGCATCATGGAAACACTTGGCATGGACTTGACTGATGACAGCCTTCAAGATAGTCCAGCTCGTGTCGCCAAGATGTTTGTGAATGAATTGTTTTGGGGATTGGATCCTGCCATGTTCCCGAAGTGTACTGCCATTGAAAACAAGATGGGGTATGATGAGATGGTGTTGGAAAAGAACATCACAGTCACTTCATGCTGTGAGCATCACTTCGTTACCATTCATGGTGTAGCTCACGTGGCATATATCCCACGTAAGAAGGTGTTGGGTCTTAGCAAGTTGAATCGTGTTGTGGAATATTTCTCACGCCGTCCACAAGTCCAGGAACGTTTGGCTGAACAAATTTATCATGCACTTGCCTTCATTCTGGAAACAGATGATGTGGCTGTGGTGATTGATGCTGAGCATTTCTGTGTAAAGGCACGTGGTGTGGAAGACCCTCACTCCAACACCATCACAAGCAAGTTGGGTGGTGCCTTCAAGGCGGATCCGGCTCTTCGCGCCGAGTTCATGCATCTCATCAAGTAACATGGCGTTCAATGATGATGTGAACGTGATGTTGGATTTGGAAACAATGAGTACTGAATCCAACGCCGCCATCTGTTCCATTGGTGCAGTAAAATTTTCCATTGATGAGGGCATCTTGGATAAGTTTTATTGCACCGTGGATGCAGCAGATTGCAAGAAGCATGGATTAAACATTTCTGCTGACACCGTTCAATGGTGGGCAAAGCAACCAAAAGAAGTTCTTGAAATGTTACGCAAAGATAACATCCCATTACAACAAGCACTCACAAACTTTTCTAAATGGTATGGCGTGAAAGGAATGCCTACATGGGGCTGTGGTGCGGGATTTGATAACGTCATCATTGAAAACGCCTACAAGGCGGTTGGAATGAAACGTCCTTGGACACCTTGGTTGGATCGCTGTTATCGAACCATTAAAGAAGTAATTGTTCTTCCCTTTGAAGATAGAACAGGCACGTATCATAACGCATTGGATGATGCCATTTATCAGACCAATCATCTGATTAAATTATTCCGGAGTTGATATGAAATTTGAATATGTTGCATCAGGATTATCATTTCTTCGTGTGAGATTTAAGGAGTCACACTCTGGAACAACTGCTGCTCGCTTGAATGATATTTGGGCATTGCTTCGTGGCAAGCATAATCATGAGTTTTCTTTTCTGTATAATGCTTTTATTGAAAAGGAATTTGGTGAGTTTTTCAGGGGTGTGTATCGTGGCAAGGGTGTGAATCAAATCTACGCCGACTCAGGTGGTCTGCAAATGATTACACTAGGCAAGACCATCACACCACAATTGAAACAAGAAGTGTATAACAATCAAGGAAATTATTCTGATTGTGCCATGAGTTTTGATGAGATTCCAGTATCATTGAAGTCCACACGTTCATCACGCTCTGATACATCGAGCAAATATTTTGATAGAGAAAAGTTTGAATGGTGTGCACGTGAATCTGGGAAAAACATTCGTGACCAGATTGAAACATTCTTGAAGATGAAGTCTGATGCACGTCCTTTCTTTATTGCACAAGGCAATGATTTGGAAAGCTATGTTCGATGGACAGAGTTGGCAATGGAAGAAATTCCCAAGGAACTTCATGAACGTATCGGTGGTGTGGCATTGGGAGCTGTGGCACTAGGCACAGGCACTCTTGAAGATTGTAAGCGAGCATTTTATTATACACAACTCCCGCTTTCGCAAACAACACATCATTTCCATTTGTTGGGTGTGGGTTCTGTTTCACGATTGCTTCCCGTAATTGCCATGCAGAATCATCCAGTGTATCAAGATACTTTGATTAGCTACGATAGCACAACTCATACATCAGGTGTGCAGATGGGAAGATATTATGGTCCCGACTTTCAATGGATTACTCCAGGTCGTTTGTTCCGAGATGATGAAGGCAAGTATCAAACAGAAAACGGTGGTCAAGGTGCAGAAGATTACAAGTTCATCAATGCTGATGTACGAAAGTATGTGAAAGATTACATTGTGGATGATGACTTCTTCATGGAGGCGATGAATGTCCCGGTTCGTGCCTATCAGAAGTTACATAATGGAAATTATATGCCTCCACTTGAAGCCTTCAGCGCCTACTTTGTAGGTAGCACTATGAACTTCATTCGTCATGTGGATGCTGTCACACAAGATTTCACATTGGCACATGGATTGGTTGATGAAACAACATATTCAGCCATCAATGACATGAGAAATGTCAAGACAAAGCAGGATTTTGAACATTGGTTACGTCATGCTGGAACAAGTTTAGATAGCACGCCAATTGAAGATGGTCAACCCGCAAGCCTCCCGGAGGATTTCTAATGTTTATATCACGTTACATTGAAGTCACTTTTCAAAAGGAAGGGATACACAAGTATCCTGCTGCTTTAGATGATCCGAAGTTGGCTGATGTCCAATTTCTTGGTTACCCACATAGGCATATGTTTCATTTCCGTGTCCGCGTATCTGTGACACATAATGACCGAGACATTGAATTCATTCTATTTAAGCGTGAATTGGAAAATCTGTATCAAGGTACCATGAACATTGATTACAAGAGCTGTGAAATGTTGGCAGAAGAATTGATTGGATATATTGTAAAAAATTATCCTAGTCGTTATGTTGAAGTAGGTGTGAGTGAGGATGGAGAGAATGGTGCTGTATTAACTAATGTACTTCCGAGTGTGCTAATATGATATTCATTGTCCCTATTGAACCTATTGACCAACGCTATACTAAGCAATGGTACTATAACATCCCAAAAGATTTAGATAAGAAGGGATTGAAGTATCGTATTGTAGGTGATGACAATAGTGACTCAGGTACTACAACAGGTGCCTTCTTGAACTTCGCCTTCACCAACAAATACAAGGCACAACAAGTGCAACAAATTGCCGACTTGTTTAGCATGGGACAAGTCATGCCCGGTGACAAGTTCTTGGTTACGGATGCTTGGAACTTTGCCATTACTGCCATTAGATACATGAGTGATTTGTTGGATATTCCCGTGGAGATTCATGGCATCTGGCATGCTGGTGCCTATGACCCATCTGATATTTTGGGTATGAAGATGAGAGGAGATGTGGCACACAATGTGGAACGTAGTTGGTTTCATGCCTGTGATTACAATTACTTTGCCACAGAATTTCATCGCACCATGTTTTTGAATAATTTGAGCATTGAAAAACAACATCATCACAAGGCAATTCGTTCTGGGCAACCTCATCTAGAATTGGTGACATCACTTGCTCGGCATCTATCAACTCCTAAGGCTGACATGGTGTTATGGCCACACAGGTATAATTCTGACAAACAACCTGAGATTGCCGAGGCATTGAAGTTGACCATCACACAAAAGATGAATCTGTCAAAGCCAGATTATTATGATTTGGTGGGCAAGGTGAAGGCGGTGTTCAGTTGTTCACTACATGAAAATCTTGGTATCAGCATGATGGAAGGTGTCATGGCAGGAGCCATTCCCATTGTGCCAGATAGATGCAGTTATTCAGAAATGTATCTTCCAGCATTTAAATATCCAAGCGAATGGACATCTAGTTGGGATAATTTTCAAAAGTATAAGCAAGAAGTGGATGAATTCATTCGGTATCGGGTCATCAATTATGACCAGTATCAAGGTGCCATGGAAGTGCAACGTGGTATTCTATCACAAAGTTTTATGAACGCTGACATCATGTACTCTAAACTTCTGAGGAATCTATGACCTATTATTCTACAAAGACATTTGGTAATGACCGTGGATTGAGCTGTGCGTTTCGTCAGTGGCGTGCCACTTCACATTGTAACCAAGTTCATGGATATAGTTTAGGATTTCGTTTCATTTTTGAATCCAAGTCTTTGGATGAAAGAAATTGGGTATATGATTTCGGTGATACTAAATGGATTTTAGAATATCTTCGTGAAGCGTTTGACCATACAACTGCTGTAGCAGCAGATGACCCACACCTGGAACTATTCAAGCAAATGGATGAAGCAGGTATCCTCACACTTCGCATCTTCTCATCAGTAGGGTGTGAAAAGTTTGCCGAGATAGTGTATACTGATGTTGCCCCTCAGATTGCTGAACGAAGCAAGAAACGTGTTCGTCTTAAGAGTGTGGAAGTATTTGAACATGGAGCTAATTCCGCCATCTACGAGGGATAAATGAAAATTGCTATTCTTACCGACACTCACTTTGGTGCTCGGAATGACTCACAACACTTTGACGCATATTTTAGGAAATTCTATGATAATGTATTCTTTCCCTACCTTGATAAGCACAATATCAAAACAGTTTTCCACCTTGGTGATGTTTTTGATAGGCGCAAGTATATTAATTTTGCCACACTTCGCTCTTGCAAAAATTATTTCTTTGATCCTCTCCACGAATTAAATGCAGATATGTGGGTGATTCCAGGTAATCACGACACATACTATAAGAACACCAATGAAGTGAATAGCCCAGATTTACTTCTTCAAGAATATTCCAACATTCATATCATTGATAAGTGTAAAGAAATTACTTTCGGTGAGCGAGATTTCAGCTTCATTCCGTGGATTTGTCCAGAGAATCATGCTGAGTCATTGGACTTTTTGAAGCGACATAAAGGTGTTTGTTTAGCACATTTTGAATTGATGGGCTTTCATATGTTCCGTGGTGTAGCAAATGAAGCTGGCATGGACAGAGAAATAGTGAAACATTACGACATGGTATTAACTGGACATTTTCATCATAGAAGCACTGATGACAATGTGTACTATCTTGGTAGTCCTTATGAAATGATTTGGACTGATTTTGAGGATGTACGTGGCTTTCATATTCTTGATACTGACACATTGGAATTAACCTTTATTGAAAATCCACATCGCATCTTCCATAAAATTTACTATGATGACAGAAAACCTATCGTAGATGCGTCTGAATACAAGAAATGTTGCGTAAAGGTGATAGTCGTACACAAAACGGACTATCAAAAGTTTGACAAATTGATTGATTCATTGTATCTTAATGAAGTGATTGAATTGACAATTCACGAAGATTTTTCCGAGTTTGAAAGTGAAGCATTGGATAGTGAGAACGTGAACATTGAAGATACCATGACGTTGTTATCTGAATATGTGGACGCCGTGGAATCAATGAAAGATAAAGAACGATTGAAAACGTTGCTCAAAACATTATATGTTGAGGCGCAAAATCTTGAACTATGATACATTTTAAAAAGGTTCGTTGGCGTAACTTTCTGTCCACAGGAAACGCCTTTACTGAAATTCAATTAGATGTTCGTCCTACAACCTTGATTGTGGGTGAGAATGGCAGTGGCAAAAGCACTTTGCTAGATGCAATATGTTTTGCCTTGTTCAGTAAGCCATATCGCAACATCAACAAGCCGCAATTGGTGAACACCATTAATGGGAAGAATTGTGTAGTTGAAATTGAATTCTTCATTGGTAGCAAGAACTATAAAATCATTCGTGGCATCAAGCCTGCCATCTTTGAGATTTGGGTTGATAATGTATTGTTGAACCAAGATGCTGCCAGCCGCGATTATCAAAAGTATTTGGAAGAAAACATTTTAAAGTTGAATTACAAATCATTCACACAAATTGTCATTCTTGGGTCGGCATCTTTCACACCTTTCATGCAACTTCCAGCTGCAGCTCGTCGTGAAGTGATTGAAGATATTCTTGACATTAAGATTTTCACATCCATGAATCTGGTGTTAAAGGACAAGATGTCTGAATTAAAGACAAAGATGACGGATGTGGAAAATAAAATTTCTTTGGCCAAGAACAAAGCAGAGATACAGCAAGACTACATCAAGACGTTGGAAGAAGATAGAGATGCTCGTATCGCAGATATTGAAAATAAGATTCAGGAGGCAACACATGAGATCCATCATAAACGGGATTTGTTATCTCATCTTGATGATAGGAGAACTAATCATTTTACTAGCATTGGGGATGCATCTAGTGTTAACGAAGCTGTTTCCGAAATCCTACGGCAAGTCCGAGAATTCGAATCCACAGCATCATCTATAGAAAAAGAAATTTCTTTCTATCATAACAATGATACCTGTCCTAAGTGTAAGCAAGGTATTCAACATGATTTCAAGAAGGACATCATTGATGAACGTTCTGAGGACTTACAAAAGGTTCATACTAATATTCAACAGATAGAAGAACAGAAAATAACATTACAAGCTCGTCTCCAGGAAATTGCTGACATCAATAAAGAGATTGGTAACTTGACTGAGGAAATCAATCAGATGAAATCTGAGATGGCATCCACAGAACGATTCATTCAACGTCTTGAATTGGAAAAAGCAGATGTCAGCCAGAAGGTAGGCAACATTGAAGTTGAGAAAGCAAAGTTGAAAGACTTGGCAAAAGATACATTAGGTGTAGTGAAAGAAAGAAGTGAATTGAATGAATTAGGTGATTACTATGATATCGCTGGCATCTTGTTGAAAGATTCAGGTATCAAGACCAAGATTATTCGGCAGTATCTCCCGGCAATAAATAAACTCGTCAACAAGTTTTTGACATCCATGGACTTCTTTGTCCAATTTACACTTGACGAGAAATTTGATGAAGTTATTAAATCACGTTATCGGGATGATTTTAGTTATGAAAGCTTTAGTGAAGGCGAGAAACAAAGAATTGATTTGGCGCTTCTGTTTACGTGGCGTACAATCGCTAAACTTAAGAATAGTGCTAGTACTAATCTTCTTATTCTTGATGAAGTCTTTGATAGTAGCTTAGATAATAGTGCCACAGATTATGTGATGACGTTATTGAATACCCTAGGTGATGGCACCAATGTCTGGGTGATTTCACATAAAGGTGACCAATTGTTTGATAAGTTTGCTCATGTAGTGAAGTTCACCAAACGACAGAATTTCTCTGTGATTGTATAATAAATATTAGAGGATGATATGCATTTTAACATTGATGAATTACAATTAATACATTTCACTGACCAACGAATGACTACGCGGCCACCTGCGTTTGATTTCGAAAAGGATGGTGACAAAGCAGCAGAATTGGTTGAAGTGTTGCATGCAAAGATGGTGGAATGGGATGGCGCAGGATTATCAGCCAATCAAGTAGGACTTCCTTATCGTGTGTTTGTGATGGGAACCAAGACGGACAAGATTGCCTTTTTCAATCCTAACGTGGTGGGTGTAAGTAGAGAAGAAATTGCCATGGAAGAAGGATGTCTTTCATTCCCAGGATTCTATTTAACATTGAAGCGTCCAAAAGAAGTTGTCTTGGAATGGCAGAATGAGAAGGGAGAAACACAAACAGGAAAGTTTCAAGGTGTAGGCGCGCGAGTTGTATTACATGAATATGACCATATGGAAGGCATCAATTTCACATTTCATGCTACTCATTTCAAGTTGAAGTGGGAGTTGGATAAGTGGAAGAAGAAACAACTCAAACATCAAAAACGGTTAAGATATGGAAAATGATTTCGATTTCGGGTTTACATTTGCTGATGATGAAGTAGGAACACCACAGCAAACAACACCCACCGCAACACCAGAAGATACAGAATTTAAAAGTGAGTTGTTGGATAAAATTACAGCACTAGAAAGCAAGTTGGAAGAATTGACAACAGGTGATACATCCTCATTGATTGAACAACATAAACAATTATTAACATCTGAGGTGCGTGGCAAATTACAACAAGTAGAACAGCTTATACTTCCACTTCTTTACAATCTCCAAAAGAATCCGGACAAGGAATACATTCATTGGCCAAATCGTAAAGATATTATTCAAAAACAAATAGATAAAATATTGAACATTACTAGAGTTTATGAATAACTATTTCATTTCACAAGATGAATTTAAAACTCATCATGAAGCATATCGGTATTTTAAAGACAAGAAAGTGTTGTTCACATTTGGGGATAGTTGGACTAATAATAACTATCTCAATAATGATTCTAATGGTAATTTTAATATAGGGTCATCACAGACAAACTATCCATATAAGACTTGGGCATATCGTCTAATGGAACGTTTAGGATATGATTGCGTAGTGAATATTGCCACTAATGGTGGCTCTAATGAGGAAATATTTAAATGGTGTTTGGACACCATGTGTTTATATGATGAATATACATTTGATAAATGTCGAATACATGAATTAGGAGCAAAAGAAATAAAAGTTGTTATAGAATGGTCTTCTCCTATTCGAAACTTCGGTCCAGTGAATAAGCTTTTCCGCCCATTTAATGTATCCTCATTGCCATTTCCTTATACGCAAGGTGCTCCAACAGGGATGCATGACTTTTATGCTTTTTATATGAATAATGGGTACACAGACATTAGTTCTTGGTACACACAAATATACACCATTGCTTTACAAAAATATTTTGCCAAGCATAACATTGAATCTTTTTATTTTATGGGATTCGCTCCATTGATTGAAGACCATAGAATGAACACTGAATGGGATTTACGAATTCATATAGAAGAAGATAGATTTTATAAATTATATGAAAGTGCAAATAACATGGCTACTGTATTGAATGAGATGTGCGATGAACCAGCTAAGCATAAATTTTTAGTAGAAACATCCATGATGTTCGTAGATAACTTCAGAAATTTTTATAGAAAAGTTTTAAAGAATGTCACAAATGAATATTGGGATTCCCAGCAAATTCCTAATCCGAAACTGTTTATTCCTGATGGCCACCCCAATGTTGAAGGATTGGACATCATAAGCCATGAGATATATAAACTTATAACTAGTAAAAAAAATGATTAATGGACTTTTACATGCATATGGTTGTAGCTGGACTGAAGGTGAAGGAAGTTATGTACCCGAGGTGGCACTAATATCCAATAGAGAAGATAAAAAGATTTTTCGAAATCAATATTCTTGGCCTAGAGTATTGGCTAATCATCTAGGAATCCGAGATATTAACAATGGAATAGGAGGCAACGCCAACTTAAAAATATTCAATTCTGTTGTTCAAGATTTGCGATACGGAAAAATAAGTCAAGATGACTTGGTTGTTATAATGTGGAGTTCATCTCTTAGAGATTATGTTCCCTTTCTGCCTAGAGGAGAATGGGTGAGTTGGTCAGTAAAACATCTTGTAGAAAGACCGGACAAATTTATTCTTTCTTATAGAAGCGATGATGAAAGATTTGATTCATTCTTTCAAGAGTATAAAAAAATGTATGTGGGACACTTATATAATAAAAATTATTATAATATTGTGAATCAAAATTACATTATATTTTTACAAGAAATGTTTAAGTCATATAAAATTCGTTATGTTATGGCAGAATCTTTTGATCCAATGCTTTTAGATGTAACAGAAGAAGATGATAGAAGTTATTTGATTAACTCGGATTATTATTGGGGATTTAAAAAACAAAACTTTAGAGATTTTCTAAACAGAACCAAACGTATAGATGTATGGGAATACCAGGATGAGACTTATGAAAATAGACCTACACAGCATCCTAATCAACACGGGTATAAAATAATAGGCGATGAGTTATATCGTTTTGTCAAAGAAAGAATAACATTATAGGAGTTACAATGGAAAAAACAAGTGATGTGAACACCCTAGGTATGGCATTTGTTGACCGCCCCTTAGCCAAGGTACATAAGTTTTATTTGTCAGGTGAAATAAAAGCTCCTTCAGAATATGTTCCTTGGTTTGAAACAATAAGAAATGCGTCCGAAAGTGATGTAGTGGTGTTACATATTAATAGTTACGGTGGTGATTTGTTTACTGCCATTCAATTCATGAGAACCATGGCAGAAACCAAGGCGAACATTGTGGCATCAGTTGAAGGTGCTTGCATGAGTGCTGCCACAGTGATTTTCTTGTCAGCCAAGAATTGGGAAATTAGCAAGCATTCCATGTTCATGTTCCATAACTACAGCTCAGGTAGTTTTGGTAAGGGTGGTGAAATGTATGATAACATTGTACATGAACGGGAATGGAGCCACAAGTTATGGAAGGATGTATATTCAGGATTTCTTTCTGATACAGAAATACAATCCATTTTACAGAACAAGGATATTTGGATGTCAGGTGAAGAAGTGACTAAGCGTTTGAATAATAAGTTCAAGAAACCAGTTAAAAAAACGAAAGCTTCCCCGAGAAAGAAGGCTGTAACTCGTTGATTTTCAAGCACTTACGAAGCACTTGACATTTTGATGTTCAGGAGTTACATTTAATATGTAGCTTCTGAACATCACCTTTTTGGGGAGACGCAATGGCAAACTCGCTTGACACCACCAAGAGTGCTCTCGGCCGGCTTCTGGCTTCGGAAAACATCCGTGTTGAGCACAAGCAAGTTAATGGTCCTTCATTTGATGTCAAGGCTCGCGTCTTGACTCTTCCTATTTGGAAGGATGTGGATTCCGACCTGTATGACCTGATGATTGGTCATGAGGTGGGTCATGCCTTGTTTACACCAGCCGAAGGTTGGATGGATGAGGTGAAGGCGTTGGGTAAGAGCTTCAAGAGCATGCTTAACCTTGTTGAGGATGCGCGTATTGAGCGTAAGATGAAGCGCAAGTATCCAGGTCTTACTCGCCCCATGTATAACGGTTACACCACTCTGGTGGACCGTGGATTCTTTGGTGTCACCATTGATGAAATGGCAAGCCTTCCCTTTGCCGACCGTCTGAATGTTTACTTCAAGTTGGGTGTGCGCTCTGGTGTGCAATTCAATGAGAAGGAGCAATCGCTTGTGGATCGCATCGAGGTGGCGGAGAGCTTCGAGGAAGTGATTGCTCTTGCCAAGGAGCTTCATGCCGTGGCTTCTTCTGAGGCCAGCGACCTTGAGGATTTCTTTGATTCTCTTCCTGATGATTTCGACCCTGAGGCTCAGGGTGAGGGTGAGGAGATGGAGGGTGAGGGTGAGGTCATGACCTCTGAGCAATTCAAGCAAGGTATCCAGCGCCTCCGTGATGCCGGTCGGCATGAGTTGGCGGACCGCTTGGAACAAGCTTCGGACCGTGTGATGTCGAAGCTCCAGGAACAGAATAGCAAGGATCCTTCGTCATCCACTCAGGAGGCGCTGGATGCCGCTCAGGACAAGCTCATTGATGGAAGTGCGTATCCCAATGAGTATGTCACCATGCCTGATGTGGATCCGCGTGAGTATGTCATCCCTAGTGCCATCACCTACTCCATGATGCAGTTCAGTGATAACACGTTACAGAAAAAGGAAACGCTTTATTCCGATTTCATGCGTACCACGAAGCGGTATGTGAATTATCTGGTTCGTGAATTTGAATTGAACCGTAACGCCTCGCAGTTTGCCAAGGCAAAGACCTATAAGACGGGCAAGCTGGATGTGGACAAGGTTTGGAAGTATCGTCTTTCTGAGAATTTGTTTCTGACCAATACCGTGGTGCCGAATGGCAAGAATCATGGCATGCTCATGGTGGTGGATTTGTCCAGCTCCATGTGCAACAACATCCCGGGCACTGTTGAGCAATTGATTTCTTTGGTGATGTTCTGTCGCAAGGTGAACATTCCATTTGATGTCTATGGCTTCACGGATGCCAGCCATTGGATGGAGGAGTATGCCAAGGTGGGTGTTGAGTACACCTATGACCGTGAGAGCCGGTATCAGGACAATCGTAAGAACAACTGGCAGCACAATGATTTAACCATCAAGAATCCTTCTTTCCGATTAAAGCAATTCTTTCATTCTGGCATGACCACGCCTGAGTTCAACGAGGCGGTGAAGATGATGCTCATGGTAGCCAATGTGTACAAGAGTGCATACAGCAGAAGCTTCTATGCCAACTATCAGCACATCCCGGCAGGTATGGATCTGGGTGGCACGCCGTTGAATGAGGCGATTCTGGTGCTTCGCAAGATTGCTGATGATTTCAAGAAGGCGTATAAGATTGAGGTGTTGAACACCATTATTCTCACAGATGGTGATGCCTCGTATCGCCTAGGTGTTCATAAGGTTGCCACACCTGATGCAGATACAGAAAACACTTATCGTGTGAATTATGTTATTGAAAACAAAAAGACACGGCATCAGGTTCGTGTAACTCAGAGACATGGTTCTGGATGGACCAAGGCGTTGCTGGAAATGTACAAGCACATGACGGGTTCGCGGGTGATTGGATTCTATCTGTTCAATGGCAATCCCAAGAGCAACCTTTATCGGTATGCTGTTCAGGAGCCTGATTTCTCGCACAGCAATTTCGAATTGCAATACAAGGAAGAGTATGCCAAGAACAAGTACTTTGGTTTGCGTACAAAGGGATATGATGTTTTCTTCATGATTTCTGGTGATGAGCTGGAGGTGGAGGAAGTGACCATGGAAACCACCATGAAGTCTGCCAAGACGTTGTTCACCGCCTTTAAGCGGATGCAAACCACCAAGCAGATTTCTCGGGTATTTCTGAATAGTTTCATCAAGCAAGTCGCCTAGCCCCTAGGAGACACCCTCGTAAGTTGTTGATTTTACAGCACTTACGAGGGCTTGACAAAAGGGTAGAAATTCGTTATATTTAATGTATGAGTTCGAGATGTCCACTTCATCATGGGGGTACTATGTCGGTACAGGTTCTGGTTGATGCTCTTCGCAACACTGGCAAGACGCAGTTCACGCGACCCGAAATCAATGAGGTTGCCAAGCAGATTAATGTAAATCCCAGCAAGTTCCTTTCCAATCCTCAGAACAAGATTCAGCGTGGCTTGTACGGCATTGACATGACGCCGAAGGTGGATACTTGTGAGTATAGCAACCTTCCGGCTCCAGCCGCCTATCAGCCTACTACGATGCTTCTGGCTCAGCCAAAGCTCAAGGTGGAGGTGGACAATCTGGTCCCGAACAAGGATGCCACGTATGTCGCGTTCGGCTTTCACAAGGATCTGAACACCATTCTTTCTTCCAAGCAGTTTTATCCGGTGTTCATCACGGGTCTTTCTGGTAATGGTAAGACCACGATGGTGGAGCAGGTGTGTGCTGTGCTGAAGCGTGAGTGTATCCGTGTGAACATCAGCATTGAGACGGACGAGGATGACCTTATCGGTGGCAACACGCTTGTGGATGGCAACGTGGTGTATCGTGAGGGTCCGGTCACCATTGCCATGAAGCGTGGCGCCGTTCTGATTCTGGATGAGTGTGACCGTGGCAGCAATAAGCTCATGTGTCTCCAGGCCATTCTGGAAGGCAAGCCCTACTTCAATAAGAAGACCGGCGAGACCATTTATCCTGCGCCTGGCTTCAACATTGTGGCGACTGCTAATACCAAGGGTCAGGGTATGGGTGATGGCAAGTATATGTCAGCTCAAATTCTGGATGACGCCTTCCTTGAGCGCTTTGCCGTCACCATCGAGCAGGAGTATCCTTCTAGCAAGGTGGAGAAGAAGATTATCATGAAGAAGATGGCGCGTGTGGAGAAGGTGGACGAGGACTTTGCTGATAAGTTGGTGCAGTGGTCGGATATTATCCGTAAGACGTTCCGTGAGGGTGCCATTGACGACCTCATCTCCACGCGGCGTCTGGAGCATATTGTGAATGCCTTCGCCATGTTTGGTGACCGCATGAAGGCCATCAATCTCTGTATCGCTCGTTTCGACGAGGAGACCAAGACCAGCTTCCTCGACCTGTACACCAAGGTGGATGCAGGTGTCACGATGCCCTCGGCCGACCAGGCCGAGGCGGACGTTGGAATCATGGCACAGGATGTAACCTTTTAATCAGGTAATAGGCAATGGATCTGGAACGCTTTGATTTAGGAAATGGGAAATTCATTTGGGCTCATCCCAAAGAAAAGTGTCATGGTGAACATTGTACAATTCACAATCCCAGCAATCATAAGATGAAAGATTGGCCTTTGAATTGGAGAACAGATAGGTATATGATGGAGCGAGTTTGTGAACATGGTGTTGGACATCCGGATCCAGACCATATGGCATTCATCAGAGATAAGCATGGTGATGAGTATGCCAACGTGGAAGGAATTCATGGGTGTGATGGATGTTGTCATGACTAATCCCATGGTGAATTATTCTGAAATCACGAAACAAATGGCTAGTCAAATGTACAATGTTCGTGATGAGTACAAGGCTAATACGTATGAACAGAATGTTGCCATTTCCATTAGTGAACAGCGTCCGTTTTCAGTAGGTGCCATTAATGTAACAGGTGAATTGAATATAGGAATGATGATTCGGTCGGCGTGTCTATTGGGTGCAGAAAACTTCTATATCTTTGGACGCAAGAAATTCGATAAGCGGTCTACTGTAGGGGCTGAGAAATATATTAATATTGTCCAGTATGTGTTTGATGACCCGATACACGCTGACGCCGAAATCAATAATCAATTAGAGTATTTACTGAAATGGAACAGCGTGGTGTTGTGTGAACATGGTGGCACCATGGTGGGTACACAACAGGCGAAGCAACTATATCAGAATGAATGGATGCGTCCCTTGTTCATGTTTGGTAGTGAGAGTCATGGAATGCCCGCCATTGTTGCCGACAATCCACACTTCTATAAGTTGAGTATTCCACAACGGGGTGTTCTTCGCAGTTTCAATGTATCAGCAGCAATGAATATCATTTTATGGGATTATTTAAAGGAGATGTATATATGATATGTAATGAGTGTAAGCAAAACAATCTACGAAGCAGGGTGTATATATTAGATAGCTTCTATGATTTACAGGAAGCACAAGATAGATTTTTCGATGAGGATGGTAGGTGGCACGTTCACGATACCAATTCTATAACTACAAAATATCGTTGTACTAAAAATCATGAATGGTCACAGGTGAAATATGCAACATGCTGGTGTGAAACTTAAAGAAGCAGCAGTACTATTTTTTATTCAAGTCTTAAGTTACACGATTTGGTGTATCAACTTCCGTGCGGTTGCTGATGCTCAATATCATACCGCAGCAGTAAGTGACTTTATGATTGCCTCTATTCAGTTCTTTGTGATTCGTCGTATTGCTCACGGACAAGACCATCTCCACCAATGGGCAGGATATGCGTTGGGGTCTGTCGCAGGAAGTTATCTGGGGATTTGGATTTCCGCAACATTCTTGGGAGGTTGATATGAGTGAAGGATTAGCTATTACATTGACGATTATCGTAACCACTATCGTTGGAATAGGAATATCCACCACGTTCTATGCACGGTGTCGTGATTGCAGGGCAAAGATATACAAACATGCTACCCACAAGTGTCCAGTATCGGGTAAACGATATAGGGGGATGTAATGCACTTGACAAGAGAACAACTTCTTACTATCTTAAAGGAAGCCTATGTGAGGGGCATTTGGGACCACATACAACAAAAAACCCAAAACAATTATAACCTAAATGTACTGATGAGTATATCCAGCAACATACCTGACCATGTAGTTGAAGATTTAATTAAGGAGGTTGAGAATGAAAATAGCTAGTCCACGTTATCCTACTTATGTAATTTACGAAGGATATGATAGAGCTTTAGCCTTGGAGTCGGTGGGACAAGGTTGGGCCCCATTAATCAATGAAGTGTTTGATTACATGGAAAAAAATCCTTCTCCTACCAAGGTGATTCAGGTCAAAGAAAAGTTTGGGGGACTTCGTGTATATACTGATGGCATGGATGATGGATTGGATGCCATCATTCGTTCTGTTGGAAAGCGAAGCTTTGAAGTGTGTGAGGATTGTGGACAACCTGGTGCCCTTCGTGAGGGTGGCTGGTATCGTACGCTATGTGATGCACATGCAAATGGCAAAAAGAAAATCAAGGAGTGATTATGTTAGAAGATATCAATTATCGGTTTCATGAAGATAGAATCTTAAATGAACTTAAAGCTTACATTGATGCCACCTATGGTGAACATTATTCTCGAACCAAGTTTCAATCTGCCGAATTCATTTTCGACAATGGGCATGGTGTAGGGTTCACTGTTGGTAACATCATGAAGTATGCACAACGGTATGGTAAAAAGAACGGATACAATCGCAAAGACATCTTGAAAATCATTCACTACGCTATTATGTTACTATATGTACATGATGAAGGACAACATTTAAACACCACTGAGGAGTAACATTATGAAGATTAGCAACAAGACACTTTCTCTACTACAGAGTTTCGCACAAATTAGCAGCAACTTGCTAGTGAAGCCTGGCCAGAAGTTGGCAACGCGAAACGCTGTGAACAGCATTCAAGCACGTGCTGTTGTTGAGGAAACATTCCCACAGCAGTTTGCCATCTATGATTTGAATCAGCTTCTATCTCTTATTTCTGTGTCACATAATCCTGACATTGAGTTTGGAGATAAGAGTCTGACTATTCGTTCTGAGAATGGTGGTGAAATTGAATATTTCTATGCTGATGAATCCCTGGTGACAGCGCCTAATGAGAATCCTCCTCAGCTCGAGGATGTGTATACATTCAAGATGACGGCATCTGACATTCAAACCATTGTCAAGACGGCTAGCATCGTGTCAGCTACCATGTTGAACATTGTGTCCGAGAAGGGTAAGGTGACACTTAGCATCAATGACCCGAAGAATACTACATCCCATAGCTACAAGAAGTCGTTGGGTGATTCTGACAAGTCATTCAATGTGAAGATGGCAATTGACAGCTTCAAGGTGGTGGCTGATGAATACAATGTTCGTGTAGCACATGCTGTCGCCAAGACAGGCAAGGTGTTAGTGTTCTTCTTTGAATCTACAACTTCTGATTTAACATATCTTATTGCGGCTGATTCTACCTCCAAGGTGTAATAATGGAAACCAATCGTGAGCAGTTTCTTTGGGTTGAAAAGTATCGTCCTCGGACCATTCGTGATTGTATTCTACCTGACAATTTAAAAAACACATTCCAGGAGTTTGTGGATCAGGACAACATTCCTAATATGTTGTTGTCTGGCACAGCCGGGACAGGTAAGACTACAGTTGCCCGGGCTCTGTGTGAAGAATTGGGGTGTGACTACATCATTGTCAACGGTTCGGATGAGGGGATTGATGTATTGAGAACAAAAATCAAGGACTTTGCAAGTACTATTTCGTTATCCGGAAAGATTAAGGTTGTCATACTTGACGAAGCAGATTATCTCACCTGGAAAACACAACCCGCTCTCCGTGGATTCATTGAAGAATTCAGCAAGAATTGTCGGTTCATTTTCACTTGCAACTTTGCCAACAAAATCATCGCGCCACTTCATAGTCGGACCACAGTGATTGATTTTCGTTTGACTAAGCAGGATCGTCCTCTAATGGCAGCAAAGTTTTTCAAGCGTGTTGTGGACATTTTGAATCAAGAAAACATCACACACAATCCCAAGGTGGTGGCAGAGATTGTGAACAAGTATTTTCCTGATTATCGTCGTGTGTTGAATGAACTTCAGCGGTACTCAGCTTCTGGTACTATTGATGAAGGCATATTAGCGAGCATCTCGGATGCCAACTTAAAGGATTTGGTATCAGCTCTTCGTGAAAAGGATTTCAAGAAGATGCGTACTTGGGTGGTGAACAACTTGGACAATGATCCGAATGTATTGTTCCGAAAGTTGTATGATACATTGATGACGGAAGTGGTTCAAGTTCCTCAACTGGTTCTTCTGTTGGCTGATTATCAGTACAAGGCAGCATTTGTGGCTGATGCTGAAATCAATCTTGTGGCGTGTCTCACAGAAATCATGGCAGCATGCGAGATGAAGTCATGACCCAGAAGAATCTTGATGGTGAATTCATCAAGGATTGGATTGTAGAAGAAGATTATGAAATACCGAAAATCAGTCCGTTTGATTTTGTAAATGCCATACATTACACAAAAGAAAATCTCGTCGTTGATGATTGGAGCGAGAAACAATATAATCCGTTTGTAGTAAACAAGTCATTGAGTTTCGGGGCTGATACTGTTATCCCTGCTAATGAAATGAATAGTCGTCCCCATCTGGAAAATCGCCTCCAGTTCGACTTCCTTATAAATACCATTAGACCTCGTAAGCGGTTTAACAAATGGTTAAAGGCTGAGAAAATTGAAGACCTTGAAGTGGTGAAACAGTATTATAATTACAATACTGAAAAAGCCTTACAAGCTCTGAGAATTCTATCACCTGAACAAATAAATACAATTAAGGAACGATTGAACACAGGTGGTTTAACAAATGGCACATGATTTAATTAATATACCAAGTATCCCAGGATATACACCTTTAGAAGTGAAATTGGTGAATCAAGATGATTTTCTAAAGGTTCGTGAGACACTAACCCGTATCGGTGTGGCTTCACGCAAAGACCAAACTCTGTATCAAAGCTGTCACATCTTGCATAAGCAAGGTAGATATTTCATTGTTCATTTCAAGGAACTATTTGCTCTTGATGGCAAGCAAGCTGATTTGTCTGACAATGATATGCAACGCAGAAACACCGTGGCGCATCTTTTGGAAGATTGGGGATTAGTGGAGATTGTAAACGCTGATGATTGTGAAGATACAGCTCCATTATCACAAATCAAAGTATTGGCATTTGGTGAAAAGAAGGATTGGAACTTAGTGGCTAAATATAATATTGGAAAAAAGAAGTAACACTTGATTGTAGGGGTGTTAGGAGTTAAATTAACCTTAGATACGCCGACAGGGTATCACTAACACATTCGCTCGAAAGGAGGAATTATGACACGTACCTATACATTCAACACATCATCTCTTGGTGGACCATGGGCAATCGGATTCGATAACCTATGGGACCGTTTACATAACATTGAAACGGTTAATAGCGCAAGCAATTATCCACCATACAACATCATCAAGCACGATGCTGAAAATTGGAGCATCGAATTGGCTGTGGCTGGGTTCAAGCGCAGTGAACTTGATGTGGAATTGGCTGAAGGTGTTCTCACCGTATCGGCCAAGGCAGAATCATCTGATGAAAAGGAATATGTTCATCGGGGTCTTGCCAAGCGGGCATTTGTCCGTAAATGGACACTTGCTGATGACGTAGTAGTGCGTGATGCTTCATTGGTTGATGGTGTACTAGCTATCAAGCTAGAACGCATCATTCCAGAAGAAAAGAAGCCACGTAAGATTGAAGTTTTGTAATTAAGTAGTCCTCCTAACACTCCTACAATTGAGTTTATCATGGCATTAATGTGCATCAAGACCCTATTGGGTGAAGATTTAATTGGCGATGTTGAAGTACGTGAGTACACCGTAGAGATTGACACGCCATTGATGGTGATGATTGTTCCCAATGAGAAGGGACAATACAGCGTGGGACTTGCGCCGTACATGATTTTTGCGGCCAGCAGAAAGTTCTCGTTTGATAAGAATCACATCATCCTGTTTACAGAACCCGCAGATGAACTGCGTAATCAATACCACAACCTCACAGGAAAGGGTATTGTGGTCCCATCCAAGCCTAAGATAGAGCTTGTCCCATGAAGAAACTATTAGTGGGTTATGATGTTATGACCTACAATGGGGAAATACCCAATTGTCTAGATAGTAAATTTTTAGAATCACTTCAGAAGGATAGCAATTTTGATTTTAAAAATTCTGGAGATAAGTTTGCAAAAACTTGGGGACATCATTGGACTTTATATAACAGTGGCTTCTGGGATAATTTCATAGACAAAAAATCTGTTTATGAAATTTTAAAAAACTATTCTAAAGAAAGATGGTTCTATCTTGTTGAACCGTTTGGAAATTTAGAAATTTTTTTCGGTAATAACAATCAACAAAAACTATTGTTGGAAAACATTCCAGATGTTGTATTAAAAGAAATACAACACGGTAATGCCTATTTGCTTATCAATTACATTATTGATGGGGGATTAGGTATGACCCAAGAGAACTTTAAAAAAATAATCAATTACACAAAAAAGAATTGGATTCCGGATCATAAAGTTGTTCTCATTTTTCAAGACTTTAAACTAGCAGAAAACATGAAGCAACTTAATAGTGGCTACAAAGTTTTTGATTTCAACCTAGCATTATTAAATAAGGCTCAGGAGTTTGTTAACATTCTAAACAATCCATATTTTTCTTATTGGGGTAAAAATGGTCATGACCCGCAGTTTGGTTATGTAGGAGAAACTCGTAGTACAGTAGCAACATATGACGATTTTGAAAAATCTATTGGCAATGATAAAAAGGATTTTCTTTTTCTTTGTCGTAGATGGAAACTTCATCGTTTACGCGTTATGAGTGTATTGCACAAATTAGGATTGCAAAATAATTTAGTATCTTGGGACCAAAGATTTTTCCAAGAATGGCAAGAAGATATTGCACGATTCAAGCAAGTTGATGACAATCATGAAGTAATAGAGCTGCTTAGAACCACATCTAATTTTTTAGACACACCGGACTTAATTAAAATTGCTGGTTATGGTTTCGAAGAAAAGTCGTTGTATCTAAAAAGTTATATTAGTATTGTTGGTGAAAGCATGTTTTTTCAACCTGATACTTCTTTTCCTTCTGGTTATTTGAGTGAAAAAATTTGGAAGCCTATTGGACATGCACAACCATTCATATTATTAGGTCCACATAAATCTCTTTCTTATCTAAAGGAAATAGGTTTCAAGACCTTTCATCCTTTCATAGATGAATCATATGATGATGAGGCGAATGGTATGATTAGGCTGGAAAAGATTTTAGCTGAAATTAAAAAATTTGCTAGTAAAACTAAGCAAGAAAAAGATGAATTTCTACATCAAGTAAAAGATATTGTTAAACATAATCAAGATAAATTTTTAAATTATCCAAAAACTTTCTATGAGGATTGTAATAGAATTATAGGCAGTATTAGTGCTTGACAGATAGAAAAATCCTTACTATATTATGAAAGTATTCAAGTCCCGGGAGTGGATGAATGGCATTGAAAAGTTTTTACACAAACGTGATGCAGGTGGGGAATAAGATTCTTGTCCGTGAGGTCAGGAATGGTAAGCGTGACAATCTGAAAGTGGGATTTCGTCCCACGTTGTTTATTCCCTCCAAGACAGAAAGCAAATACAAGAGTTTGTTTGGTGACAATCTTGAATCTTTGCAATGTCTCGACATCAATGATGCAAAAGATTTCATAAAGAAATACAAGGATGTGGAAAACTTTCCCATCTTTGGCAATACATCTTTTGCCTATCAATACATCACAGAACAATATCCTGATGAAGTGGATTACGACATCAGCCAGTTGACTATTCTCACACTGGACATTGAAACAGCTTCCGAGAATGGATTCCCTAACGTGGATAATCCTCTTGAAGAAGTTCTTCTCATCACAGTTCAAGACAACATCACCAAGAAGATTACAACCTTTGGTGCCAAGAAGTTTGATGTCAACAACATCAAGCACATTAAAAACAGAAACAATTACGAATACATCAAGTGCAAAGATGAAGCTGATTTGCTCTTGACGTTTCTTCGTTTCTGGCAAATGACGATGCCTGATGTTGTGACAGGATGGAACACACAACTATTCGACTTGCCTTATCTGGTGGGAAGAATGCGTAGAATCATTGGTGAGGAGAAGGTGAAGGACTTGTCTCCTTGGCGTATTGTGAATGATAGAACCATCACGATGAATGGTCGTGAATATCCCATTGCTGACATCTATGGTGTGAGCAATTTGGATTACTTGGACTTATACAAGAAGTTTACATATTCAGCTCAAGAAAGTTACAAACTGGATTACATTGCTCAACAAGAATTGGGACAAAGAAAGTTGGAGCATGGATATGAAACATTCAAAGAACATTACACAGAAGATTGGCAATCATTTGTAGAGTATAACGTCATTGACGTAGAACTGGTGGATGCTCTAGAAGATAAAATGAAGTTGATTGAATTGGTTATCACCATGGCGTATGATGCCAAGTGTAACTTCACAGACATTTTCTCGGCAGTACGAACCTGGGATTGCATTCTTCATAATCATCTCTGGGCCAAGAACATCATTGTTCATCAAAAGAAAGACAATGTGGGTCGCACCATTGCAGGTGCCTATGTAAAGGAACCCACGCCAGGTAAGTATGATTGGGTGGTGAGTTTCGACGCCGCCTCTCTATATCCTAGCATCATCATGCAATACAACATGAGTCCTGAGACCATGAGGCAAGAATTCACAGCCGATTGCACGCCTGAACAATTGTTGGAGAATGAAATTGATTATGCAACATTTCTTCAAAACAAGAATGTTGCCATGGCAGCTAATGGATATTGCTACACACATACACATCAAGGGTTGTTCCCAGAAATTGTAGAAAAGATTTTCAGTGAACGTGTGTTCTATAAAAAGAAGATGATTGAGGCACAAAAGGAGTATGAAAAGACGAAAGATGCTCAACAAGTAAAACTCATCAGCAAGTATAACAACATTCAAATGGCTCGTAAGATTCAGTTGAACAGTTTATATGGTGCCTGGGCCAATCAATACTTTCGGTTCTATGATGATAGGATTGCCGAAGGCATCACATTGTCCGGTCAGTACATCATTCAGCATGTGGGTCGTGCCTTGAATGATTATCTGAACAAGGTGTGTCAAACTTCTGATGTTGAATATACATTCTATTCTGATACAGATAGTTGTTACATCACATTGGATAAATTGGTTCAAAAGCATTTCTCACATCTAGATAAAAACAAGATTGTGGATGTCATTGACAAGTTGTGTAAGGAAAAGATTTCTGAAGTTCTCGCCAAGGCGTGTGAAGAAATCATGGCTCGCACAAATGGATATGTGTCCAAGATGGAGTTTAAGCGAGAAGTGATTGCCGACAGAGCCATTTGGGTTGCCAAGAAGCGTTACGCCTTGAACGTGTATGATAGTGAAGGAGTTCGATACAAGGAACCCAAGTTGAAGGTGCAAGGATTGGAGATTGTTCGCAGCTCAACTCCTGGATCCGTTCGGCAATATCTTCGTGATGCTGTGAAAATGGCATTGACTAGTACACAAGCAGAGATTCAAGACTTCATTGCCGATTTGGAACAGAAGTTCATGCAAATGTCTCCAGAAGAAATTGCCTTTCCAAGAAGCGCCAACAACTTGGCGAAGTATCATTCTGGTAGCACCATTTACATCAAGGCAACTCCCTTGCACGTTCGTGGCGCCTTGTTGTATAATCATCACATCAAAGCAAAAAAGCTGGACAAAAAATATGAATTGATTAAAGAAGGTGATAAAATTAAATATCTCTACCTAAAGGAACCAAATCCCATCAAGGAGAACAGCATCGCCTTTACTGGTAGTTTACCAAAAGAACTTGACTTACACAAGTATGTTGATTATAATACAATGTTCGACAAGAGTTTCTTGGAACCTATGAGAACCATTCTGGATTGTCTGGGATGGAGTACAAATAAGATTGCCACTTTAGATGATTTATTCTAGGAGAATGATATGTCATTAATTAATAAACTACGAAAGAATTCCACAATTCGTGAAACAGAAGTCTTGACTGATAGCAAGTTCTTCACCGCCAAGGACATGATTCAAACGCCTGTGCCTATGATTAACGTGGCATTGTCTGGTCGTTTGGATGGTGGTTTGACGCCTGGCTTGACGGTGTTTGCTGGACCAAGTAAGCACTTCAAGACCGCCTTTGCCATGTTGCTCGCCAAGAGTTACTTGGAGAAGTATGAAGATGCCGCCATCTTGTTCTATGATTCCGAGTTTGGTGCTCCGGCAGGATATTTTCAAAGTTTCGGCATTGACACCAATCGTGTGATTCACACACCCATCACAGACATTGAACAGCTCAAGCATGATATGATGTCACAAATCAACAACATTGAACGTGGTGAGCATGTCATCATCATTGTTGACTCCATTGGCAACTTGGCTTCACGCAAAGAAGTGGAAGATGCTTTGGATGGCAAGAGTGTGGCAGACATGACTCGCGCCAAGCAGCTCAAGAGCTTGTTCAGAATGGCAACTCCTCATCTCACCATCAAGGACATCCCGATGGTGGTGGTGAATCACACTTACAAGGAAATTGGAATGTTTCCGAAGGATATCGTGTCAGGTGGTACTGGCATCTACTATTCTGCCGACAACATCTTCATCATTGGTCGTCAACAGGAAAAGGATGCTGATGGCTTGACAGGGTACAACTTCATCATCAATGTTGAGAAGTCTCGCTTTGTTCGTGAGAAAAGCAAGATTCCTGTTGAGGTGTCATTTGAGGGTGGTATCAGCACTTGGTCTGGGCTTCTGGATGTGGCATTGGAATCTGGTCATGTAGTGAAGCCTCAGAATGGTTGGTATCAGAAGAAGGGTGAGGAAAAGAAGTATCGGCAGAATGATACATACACCAGGGAGTTCTGGATGCCTGTACTCAAGGATGCAACATTCCAAGATTGGATTAAAACAAACTATGCCATTTCCACTTCATCTCTTGTGGCTGAATTTACAGATGAATTGATTTCCAAGGAATATGACAATGCTTAAATATGTAGTTAAACTAAATGAGCATTATAAGGACAAGACCACAGCAAACTCTTATATTGAAATACAAGAAGAACCTTACGTTGGGACATCTTTTGTGTTTGGTCCTATTGAATTTTCTGGAGAGAGTTCTGAAGGTAATGGTTTAATTAATTTTGACTATCACTTGTTATTCGTTCCGGAAAACATTATATTCCAAGAACATAAAACCGGCATAGAAACCATGATATCCAAAATTCTTCAAGACATTTTAGAAAAAGAAGTTTTAAATCAAGGAGCAGAAAACAATGCCACAATATAAAATACATAACAACAATAGATATACTGATGTGGTAACAGACAATTTTATTGAAATAACATCTGGAGGATTTGAAGGAGTACATTTTAATTTCGGTAAAATTGAATTTACTGGTGATGATGAAGAATCTACTTCGGTGAAATATGATTACAACCTTCTGTATATTCCAGAAAATATTATAATTGATGTAGATAGGCCGTTGTTGGAACGTGAATTGGGAAGAATATTGGAAGACATTCTAGAAAAAATGGTGCCTAAAAATGAAACTGGAACTGCTGATACTGAATCAACTACTGAAGGATGAAGATTATCTACGACGAGTAATTCCCTTTTTAAAGGATGAATATTTTACAGATTGGTCGGAACGAAAAGTTTTTCAGAATGTAAAAACGTTTGTGGAACAATACAATGTTGCTCCAAGTGTAGAAGCCTTGGAGATTTCATTACAGGGTGACAAGACTTTGACTGAGGAAGAGTTCACAAAGGTTGTGGACATTGTACAAACGTTTGGTGAACAGCAGACAAACAAGGAATGGATTCTGGATGAAACAGAAAAGTTCTGTAAGGACAAGGCGGTGTACAATGCCATTGTTCAATCCATTCAAATCATTGATGGTAAAGACAAGAAGTTTACAAGTGAGGCCATTCCAGAAATTCTGAAAGATGCCCTGGGAGTTAGCTTCGACAATAGTGTTGGACATGATTATTTGATAGACTCGGATGACAGATTTGAATTCTATCACAAGACAGAAGAACGCATTCCTTTCGACTTGGATATGTTCAATAAAATCACAAAGGGTGGATTGCCGAACAAAACATTGAACATTGCTTTGGCAGGCACTGGTGTGGGTAAGAGTTTGTTCATGTGTCACATGGCGGCAGGTGCCATGAGTCAAGGCAAGAATGTCTTGTACATCACAATGGAAATGGCAGAAGAAAGAATTGCCGAACGTATTGACGCCAACTTGATGAACGTCACAATGGATGATTTAAAGAATCTTCCGAAACAAATGTTTGATGATAGAATTTCTCGCATCAGAAACAAGTCGGAAGGCAAGCTCATCATCAAGGAATATCCTACAGCTTCAGCACATTCTGGTCATTTCAGGGCTTTGTTGAATGAATTGAACTTGAAAAAGGAGTTTCGTCCGGACATCATCTTCATTGATTACTTGAACATTTGTGCCAGTAGCAGGTTCAAGATGTCTGGAAGTGTGAACAGCTACATCTACATCAAGGGTATCGCAGAAGAACTTCGTGGCTTGGCTGTGGAATTCAATGTCCCAATTGTGTCAGCTACACAAACTACAAGGAGTGGTTATGCAAATAGTGACATGGAGCTTACTGATACTTCTGAGTCATTTGGACTTCCGGCAACTGCGGACTTCATGTTTGGTATTATTTCCACAGAAGATTTGGAGAAGCTCGGACAACTACTCATCAAACAATTGAAGAATCGGTACAATGATCCTTCTCAACACAAGAGATTTGTGATTGGTGTTGACAGAGCCAAGATGAGATTGTATGATGTGGATGCTTCGGCACAAAAGAACATCATGCAGGAAGATGTAAAAGTGGAACAAAAGCCCGTATCCTTTAGTTCCAAGATGTTTGCAAAGAAGAATTTCGACAGCATAAAATTTTAGTATAAATACGTGAGAACAGACGGAGGTCCCTATGTACTTGGCAAGTAAACTGCACAAGGAATTGAGACACCATTTCCCTGCTGATGAAATCATCGGGCAAGAAATGTCGTATGGTGCCATCACCAAACGTCTGAACAAAATTCTTCGTCCCCTAGGGGCCAAGCTTCGTGTGAAGCGAGACAAAGAATTAAAGGTGAAGCGTGGAAGTGTCAAGCAACCATATAATTTTTCTGGATATTTTGATACAGCTAAAAAGAAGAATGCCATTGTTTTAAATGTGCACTTCACGCCAGCCAGAAACACGTTTAAGTTCACACGATACAACTATTCTGGATTCATTTTCATGTTGTCTCAGATTGTACAACATGAATTCATCCATGAAAGTCAATTTGCTTTTCGTCCAGACCAAGCAGAACGAAAAGTAAAGGTGTTCCATTCAGATAAAATTTCTAAAAAACGGTTATCTGAAATTGAATATCTTCGTGAATGGTGTGAAATTGAAGCCTATGCGCATGATATTGCCATGGAAATCAATTACTACTATTCACACCTGAAGCCATCCACCGTTATCAAGCACATAGACAAGCATAAGAAGCTCTACAGCTATATGTTCTATAAGCGTGCTTTTAAAGGAACAGATTGGACTCGCTTGAAAAAGTCTTTATTGCGTAAAATCTGGCGGTGGATCCCCTCAGCACAGGGCCCCATCGCCGTGTAAGTTGTTGATTTGCAAGCACTTACAAGGGCTTGACAAACTGGCAAAATAGTGTTATATTTAATATAGGGGAGAGAATGCTCCTCACTAACAATCACGGGGGATACGGGTATGTCTGAAAATTCGATGGACCTTCTTGGAATGGCCAAGGGGTTGGTGGAAGGATCTTTAAGAACGTGGGCAGATGTGGATTTAGATGAACAGGAATATCTAGACCGTCTGGCCACTTTTGGTGAAGGCTTCCATGACTTCTTGCAAATTCAAGATATGGGAAATGGTAAAATTGATGGAGCAGGTGCTTGACATTTGGTTGCAGGTGTGTTAGAATTAAGATGTAGGTGAGCAGTCAAACTTCTTTCTCATTGGAGGCTGTATTATGCGTAATTCTGACAAGGTTTCTTTCGTTTGTTTCACTAACGGCGGGTCGCGTACTAATGGCAAGACCATTGGCACCAAGATTCGGTTCACTAATGACCGTACTCGCTACACCAAGGCTCTTGGTAAGCTCGGCGTCACCTCAGTGGTTTGGGTTGACCTTCCGAATGCCATGACCAAGTCGCAAGCCATTGACTATCTTCGTGCATCTTCTGATGCCACGATTTCGGAGCAGGCATATCAGGATGCCATTGCATCTGCGGCTCGCCGTCTCCGCCCTGCTAGCAAGGGTGTCAAGACTGTAAAGAAGGGTAAGTAAGTAATAAATGGAGCGCACGGTTTCACGCCCGCCGTGCGCTCCTTCATTGAAAAGGGCGACATAAGGAGATATACTATGTCACAGAATGACCGTCTTGTTCGTTACCTCTCAACTGGTCGTACCATCAGCGTTGCTCAGGCTCGGAGCCGTTTCGGCATCCGTAACCTTCGCGCCCGCGTGAACGACCTTCGTTCTGAGGGTTTCTGCGTGTACACCAATCGTGGTGAGACCACGACCTATCGTATGGGTCGTCCTTCACGCGCCATCGTTGCTGCTGCCTACCAGACTGCTGGTAGCCGTATCTTCGGCGGTAACTAACACCTGACAGGGGGAGATAATCATGGAGTGGTATCATTATGGCATCGCTGTAGTGTTCGTTCTTATGGTTATCTCCCCTGTTTGGTTTTTTCGTAAAGTAGAAAAGGTGTTGTTTGATGCACCTGAGCCAGAGCTACACGTTCAATTCATTAATCCCAATCAAGTTATTCAACCTGAGGAATCAATGGATCTTCTGAGTCGTGATGAAAAGATTCTAGAAAATTTAAACAAGATGATTAAGACTTCTAGAAAGAAGCATGTGAAGCAGATGTGGAAAATCAAGAAGGCGGAGTTTGAGCGAAAGCTTCATTGGCAAAGGACGAGCCATGTCTCATAAACCCACTTTGGAACTGCTTCGAAAGTTGGCTGAGCTTCGTTCCGAGTCTTATGAAATCAATTGGGAAGAATGGGAGCAATACGAGGATATGATGGACATTGAAGCCTCAGTAGAGCATGGCATTGAAGATTACGAAAAGAAGTTTTATGCCATTGCCGATGAAATGGAACCCTATGGCGAGGAACAGGACGAGGAAAAGGTGTCGGAACTAGAAGAAATCATTGACACTCTCATCTCTTCCTACGTGGTGAAAGCCATGTTTGCCAAGAAACGTGCCATTGAGGAGCTTATTTCTTCCGTTTGAACATAAATAGTAGAAACCACATCTTGGACTACTATGGCTGGTAAATCAGATAAAAACACACATTTAGAACACCTAGAAGATGACATCATCAATCTAGGATATAAAGGCGCCCAACAATCCATAGCGTTTGTTGAGGCGCTTTTTAACTTGTTTCAAGGAAAAAACAATAGAAAATTGAACATCACCGTGAAGTGGGACGGCGCTCCTGCTGTGGTGTGTGGAAAAGACCCAGAAACTGGAATGTTCTTTGTGGCTACCAAACATGGTGCTTTTGCCAAAGACATGAAGCTAGGGTTCACAGAAGAACTCATTGACTTCTATTACAGTGGTGGCCCTGCTGATGTGTTGAAAACGGTGTTCAGAGAGCTGAAGGATCTCCCATTCACTGATGTGTTGCAAGGGGATGTGATGTTCACACCAGCCATTAAGAAAACCACACAAATTGACGGCAAAGAATACATCACTTTCAAGCCTAACACCATCATGTATGCCGTTCTCCCAACAGATCCAATGGGGAAAAATATACAGGAATCCAATCTTGGAATAGTGTTCCATACTAAATATTCTGGAAGGGGAGCCGTCAATCAAATGTCTGCTTCCTTTGGTGTTAATGTCAGTAAGCTAAAATCTAAAACAGCTTGGATTCAGGATGCGTCATATCAGGATATGTCTGGTAAAATGACGTTGACAGCCCAAGAAACCAGAACGGTTAGTTCACATATTGCTTCTGCCAAAACTAACGCCACCTCTGCGAGAAAGTTTCTAGATGAATTGGCAACACAAACAATTGATTTAACCGTGGGTTATATGTTCAAGATTTTCGTGAACAGATTGGTGCGGGAAGGCACTCCTATCAATGAGCGCTCTCTCGCCGGTTTAGAATCATTTGTCATTGATAGAGTTGCCAAGAAAGAAGCAGGGATGAAAACGGCGGCAGGACAACAGAAGTATGCAGGATTGAAAAAAGAATTACAAAAATATATTCGTGATAACAGTGTTAACTTTCGTTCCATGTTCAAGTTGTATTCCGACTTGTTGATTGTGAAAAATATTTTTGTGAAGAAGTTGAATGAGGCTCAAGGCATTCCCACCTTCATTGAAACACCTGAAGGATTTCGTGTCACAGACCCAGAAGGATATGTGGCAATTGATAAAACAGGAAATGCCGTGAAGTTGGTGAACAGAATGGAGTTCTCACAAGCCAACTTCAATGCTGTGAAAGATTGGAGCAAGACACCAGTAGGACCCACAGAGTTGGGAACAGAAATGAAAACGTTGGTGTTCTCTTGGGGGCGGTTAAATCCTCCTACAATAGGACACAAGAAGTTGGTTGATAAAGTATTAAGTGTTGCCAAGGCAAAGAAGGCGGATCATGCTGTGTTGTTGACACGAACACAAAAGGCACCTAAGGATCCTTTATCACCTGATGATAAGTTGATGTTTGCAGAAAAGATGTTCTCAAATGCTAATGTCATGATTGCCACACAACAATTGAATACAATATTTGCTTGGTTGAAACATTGGAACGGACAATATGATAAAGTAGTATTGATATGTGGATCTGACCGTGTACCTGAATTTCAAAAACTGATTAATACATATAACGGAAAAGATTACACATATAAAGCAGTGGAAGTGATATCAGCAGGTGAGCGAGATCCAGATTCTGACGGCGTAACAGGAATGTCTGCAAGTAAACTTCGTGGATATGCACAAGCAGGAGATTACAAGAATTTTCGAAAGGGATTACCTAGCACATTTAGCGAAGCAGACGCCAAGGCACTTTATCAAGCAGTCATTCAAGGGATGAATTAATGGCACAATATATCAAGTTAACTTAAACCGAGGATACCAATGGATATTCAAAAGCTCAAAGGTCATATACCTGACACAGTTATCGCACAAATTCCTGAAGTCATGGAGAAGTTTCAAATCAATACACCTCTCCGTTTATGTCATTTCTTGGCACAATGTGGCCATGAATCAGGCAACTTCAAGGCAGTCAATGAAAATCTTAACTATGGCGCCAAGGGCTTGTTAGGATTGTTCAAGAAGTATTTCCCAACAGAAGCCAAGGCATTAGAATACGAACGCAAGCCAGAAAAGATTGCCAACCTCATCTACGGTGGACGCATGGGTAATGGTCCAGAAGCCTCAGGTGAAGGATACAAGTATCGTGGTCGTGGATACATTCAATTGACTGGCAAGGACAACTATGGTGCCTTTGACAAAGTGGTACCAGAAAACATTCTTGAAACACCTGATTTAGTTGCCACCAAGTACCCACTTCTTTCAGCTGCTTGGTATTGGAACTCACGTAGCTTGAATGCTCTTGCTGACAAGGGTGCATCTGAACTAGAAGTCACAGCCATCACCAAGAAGGTGAACGGTGGTACCATTGGCTTGACAGATAGAATCAAGCACTTCAATGAATTCTACGCTCTGTTCAAGTAATAAATAGATAGAAAGGAGATGTTATGAGATTGAAACTTCTTGGATTACTATTATCATTTGCAGGTGTATTATACTGGCAAGACGCTAAAAGCGACGATGCCATGGACAAGTACATCTCGGACTACAAGAAGTTTCAAGCTCAAGCAGATTCGGCATCAAGATTTGCAGATAGTTTGGCAGTAGAAATTAACATAGCAGAAAATGAAGCACGTGCTGCTGAAGGACGTGCTTCCATCTACAAGAAGCAAGTAGTTGAAACTCGGAATGAAACCATGAGCATGGTGAGCCGAGCACAAGAGTTGTCGGAGACTATCACGGACACATTAGAACTAGCACGCACAATACTTCCGTTAAAAGATTCCATTATCACAACACAAGAAACAACCATTTCTACACAAGATAAACAAATATCCGAATTAGAATCTGCATTAAAAAGTAAAGATACAGCAATAGCACTACTTACACTTTCCCGTGATAGTCTCCAAACTGTTGTGAAGAACATTCCTCCTGCTCCAAAGAATCCTAACAGAATGTTTGGCTTCAAGTTGCCAAGTAGAAAGACCACGTTTGTTGTAGGTGTTGTAGCCGGTGTTGTTCTTGGCGGCGTAGTATTGAAATGAACGAAGATTTACGCAAGTGGTTCCGAGAAAAGTGGGTAAACATCGCCAAGAAAAAGAAAAACGGTGGGTATGAACCATGTGGAACCTCAGGTGAGAAAAAAGGATATGCCAAGTGCGTGCCTGCTGCCAAGGCAGCTAGCATGAGCAAAGGTGAAATTAAATCAGCAGTTCGCAGAAAGCGTGCAGCACAATCAGCAGCAGGACGCCCAGGTAAAGACCAACCAGGTCAAGGCAACAAACCCATCATGGTGAAAACTATGAAAGAAGAACAACTTCAAGAAAAAAACAAACCCACCAACCCGAAACTTTGGGCCCGTGCCAAGTCCATGGCTCGTTCCAAGTTTGATGTATACCCCAGCGCCTATGCCAATGGTTGGGCTGCTAAATGGTATCGTAGCAAAGGTGGTGGTTGGAGAAGCACCAATGAAGGCAAAGGTCCTTGCTGGGATGGATACAAGCAAGAAGGCATGAAGAAGAAGGGCGACAGAATGGTTCCCAATTGTGTTCCTGTAAGTGAAGAACTTGGCAAGGACAATGAATGGGGTACTCCTGAACTGACACGAAAAATGTTAGCTGCTACACCTGGTCAAGAACATGCTGACATCCCACCTGTGAAGATGAAAAGTTTAAAAGAATTCTGGATGATGTGTGATACATTAGCCAAGTATGATAACACCGTGAAGGTGGGTACAGAAGAAGAACAAGAAGAAATGGATGAATCTGTATTGATGGAAAAAGGATTAACACCTGGTGGTAGACTTAAAAAGAAATTGTCTGCCATTCGCTCTCGTCAAAAAAGAAAATTAGCCAAGGGTATGGCCCTTAGAAGAACAGCATCACCTGCACGTATTGAAAAACGTGCAAAACTGGCTGCTCGAAGATTAGCATATAAAAGAGTGCTTCGTGGTAGAAACAAAAGCTCATTGTCAGCTGCTGAAAAATCTAGCATTGAAGCTGTTATGAAACGTGCTCCTATTCAAGCAGCCATTAAACGTGCTGTTGTTCGTTTAAAGCCACAATATCGTAGTTTGGAAACTAAACGCATGGCTCGTAGCCGTCGGAGAAAATAATGCTTTCATTTCTAGAATTCATTGCTGAAGCAGCTCCTGCCTGGCAGCGCAAAGAAGGCAAGAGCGAAGCTGGGGGATTGAATCGTAAAGGCATTGCCTCATATCGCAGAGCCAATCCTGGCAGCAAGTTGTCCATGGCTGTCACCACAAAACCATCCAAGTTGAAGAAGGGCAGCAAGGCGGCAAATCGTAGAAAATCATTCTGTGCTCGTATGGGAGGCATGAAAAAACGATTAACTTCAGCCAAAACAGCACGGGATCCTGATTCACGCATCAATAAAGCCCTGCGTAAATGGAATTGTTAATGGTGTATTCTTATAAATAATAGAAACACCTTCACCAAAAACATCATGGACGTTCGAGAAAAACAAATTGAGACTTTGGTACGACTAGGCTTAATGCCTGTCCAATATCTACCATTTCTACAAATGGCATTGAATGGTATTGGCTCAGATGCATTTTTGCCTTTGAATCAACGCCGAGTCTTTTATGACTTTGTACAAAAGCTCATGAATTTAACTTTGAACGATGAAATGATGTATCGCCTTTTACGCCAGAGAGTTGCCATGACGAAATTCGAAGAATTCAATCCCATCTCCGAAGAAGAAATTGATTTGAAACGTACTCCTGAAGGGATGCTAGACCAACTAGCATCTGCCACAAAGAGTAAGAAAAAGGCTGGTGGGCATACTTCGGCAGCAGAAAAGCGTTTATCATCACGCGCCAAGGCAGAACTGCGTCGCCGTCGAGACAACAAGAAAGGTCGTGAAGAATACAAGAGCATGAAAGAATCTAACAATGGTGCATATGAACATGCTTTCTTAACTGTTCTCGCTTCCTATAATGTCACTAAGATATCAGAATTGCCACAAGAAAACGTTAAAGAATTTTTCAATAAAGTCGAACAACTCTATAATTCAGGAGAATAACTATGTCAGGATGGGGTAAAAAGGATAAAAAGACTGCTCAAGGCACTCTTTCAATCGTATCAAACGGAACAGTAACTGGTAACAGCACATTGTTTACTACACAAGCTGCTGTAGGTGACTTTGTTTCAGTAAATTTAGTCGGTGGCGGCGCCACAGCAAACGCCATTGTAGAATGGGTGATTACTGCAATTGCATCTAACACCTCCATGACTGTGGCTCCAGCTAACACAGGCATGGCAGCAACATATACAGCAGCATATGCCGATTTCGTAACATTCGGCACTCAAGGTTTCACAGTAAGTGAAAAGCCACTATATCTTACATATGGTGATAGCACCGATGTGAAGACCACAGATGTATATGGTGTAGATAACACAGAAATTGCAGTTTCTGCCAACGGTGATCCTGCACAAGTAGGTTGGGTTCACCAACGCACTGTAAAGACTGGCCAAATTGCTGCCGTAGATAACGTAGGTGCAGCTGATGGTGACCGTAAGTCAGGCGTCTATCTTGTAGCTGGTACTACTGATGGTTCAGGCACAGGTCATTTGTTCCGCATCACAGTATCAGCAGCAGGTGCTGCTTCAATTGAAATTGTACAACAAGGTGCAGGACACGCTGATAACGACACCATCACAGTTGCAGATTCATTGTTAGGTAATGGTGGCGCAGCCGACCTTACATTCCAAGTGAATGGTGTTTCATCAAAGAAGCGTTGGGAAACATTAGTAGCTATTGCTGATAGCTCAGCAGCATCAATGAGTGATGCTGAAGATGCTGTATTCGCTGACTCATAATCGGATTAACTCATGGCAGATAGTAAAGTTTCTGAATTGACCGCAGCCACGTCCGTCAACTCGGCGGACGTGCTGTATCTTATCCAATCAAGCACGGATAAGAAAGTTAGCATGTCCACATTGTTGGCTAATCTTCCTGCTACACTTACTAAGTTTTCTGGATTGATTGCTTTAAGTTTAAATAGTGCACAATCCATTATAGGTTCTGGCACCATTAACTCCACAACATTCATGACCACCATCAGCAACGCCGCAGGTTCATATGCGTTAACTGTTGCTGATGGTACATATGTAGGACAATTGAAACTCATCATGTGTACTGCTGCTTCTGGCACATCTACAATCTCAGGAGGATTGAAAGGTTGTACAGCAGCATTCACAGAAACTGGTCATACTTTGTTGTTGGTTTGGTATGACAATGATTGGTGGCCAATTGGAGGCACTGCAACACTAACCTTCTAAATTATGCCTATTGAATTGACGCAGGATACATTTTTATTATATGCAGCACAGCATTACAACAACACTACTTGTATATCGTTGAAAGAATTTGAAAGTGATTTGAAACGTTTCAAATACATTAAACGATTACTGAAACGATACAAGAAGAATGGGGTGTTAAGTGAACGTTTAATTTTAAATCACTTGATATTGCTACATAATGTGTTTTCTGATGCATTAATTCCCATGTTGTTCATGAAGTTTGAACCTGAATACTGGTCGGAAGTGAAAACATTTCTGGTGTTTTTAAATTATCTTCCAGAACAGTATCAAATAAATAAATCAGTGAATGAAACTGATGTCCCGTTAGAAGGACAAATCATTCAGAGGTTGAGAAAGATATGAAAACGTTCAAGCAATTTTCAGAAGAAATGGCAGCTAATAGTGTGGCAGGTGGTGGTGTTGCCACGTATGACCCTGTTATGAAGTTTAAGATGTTTAGACGAAAGAAAAAAGCCTAACAAGGAGACACATATGATGTGGTTTGCATTTGCACTTATTTTAGCTGTTGTAGGATATTTTTCATGGAAGAGCATGGAAGCTCCTGCTCCTCTCATCAAGAAGCCAGAAGCTCCAAAGCCCATGGAAGTGGTGAAGCCTGAACCTGCTGCGGAAGCTCCTAAGCCAGCAACCAAAAAACCAAAGAAGAAATATGGCGGTAAGGTTAAAAAGGTTAAGTAATCTATGAATTTATTGGTGGATAGTTTATGGGTTTTTGGTGATTCTTTTTGTACTGAAGGATTTCCTCGCTGGACTCATTATTTAAAATCTGATATAGATAAACAATACGGTGAACGTCTGAAAGATGTAAGATATTACAATTATGCTGCTGGTAGTTGTGATACCAGAAGCATTTTGGAATTTTGGCTACAAATGATACCCAACATGAAAGAAAATGATGCGGTTGTGGTATGTTTATCAGATACTTCTAGATGTAGATATCCACGTGAAGTGCATGATTGGGATACTATGCCATTTTTCGAAGATAGTAGGCATTATCCTCTTACTGTGTTTTATGATTATGCGCCAAAAGGGATAGAATATGATGTTCATGTAGAAAAAATTTCCAAGTATGACATTTTATGGAAACATGACCAAAAAGTGTTTGAAGATTTTCAAGACAAATATCTTTTAATGTCTGAATCTATTGCACAAAAAGAATCTCTTTGTAAATTAACTAAAGTAATACACGACCTTACACCATGTAAGAAAAAATTCATTTACAACTGGGTGGATTGGAATTCAAAAACCACAGACATGAGCTTTGTTCATGAAAAACAATGGTTAACAGATAATGTATTTCATGGATATTGGGAAACTTTAGGTGATGAATATAAAAGATATTGGGGAGAACGTGGCGTGAAGGACGACCAGCACTTAAGTAGTAATTGTGAAAAGTTACTGTATGAACACATTAAACAAACTTTTCTATTGTAAACTATATGTCCATTAATTTAGAAACTGAAGTAGCTGTGTTAAAGAGTGATGTCACTAGAATGGCATCGCTTTTTTCACGGCTTGATACTGCCATTGAAAAGATGGGAGATGTGTCTAACAACATAGCCAAAATGTTGGCTGTTCATGAAGAACGGTTATCCAAACAGGATGACATAGACGAGGAGCTCTTCAGCTTGGTGGAAAAACGTAGACAAGAAATTCAAGGTGATATCAAAGAATTACATTCTCGTATCACTACAGTCAGTCGTGAGTTGTCCGATGACTTGAATGAAACAGAACAACGCATCATGACGGCCATGACTTATGGCACATCTGAAATTAAACGATGCATCACAGAAGAAACAAAAGCCTTTTCAACTCAACAAAATGAACTGGAAAAACGTGTGAATGAGTTAGAACGCTGGAAATGGTTAGTTATGGGAGGAAGCATTGTGGTGGGAGCCATAGCACATGAAATTTTTGGAATGTTATCCAAATAGCATGAAAAAAAATCTTATAGTATGTGGGTGTTCATTTACTGAAGGTCATTTTCTTAAAGAAAAAGGGTCATGGGCCACCTACTTTGGAAACATTCACAACATGAATGTTATAAATTTAGCTAGTGGAGGAGCAGGAAACGAGTTTATAACAACTGCCCCTATACATTACAGCTTAGCCAATCCTGAAATAGCCAAAGACAGTTTGTTCATCATACAACTTTCAGAAATAACCAGAGTTTGGATGGATTGGTGTGATATGTCTGGGTTATATATAGGAACCAATGTTTCCACACAAAACATTTTACAAGTACCTAATTGGCCTACCACAGATGCTCGTCAACTGGCATTTCAAACCTGGCTTGAAAACAGCGGTGAACACATATGGCCTTTGTATAATAATATAAATCACCTTTATTGGAAAACTTTATCTGGAATTGTGAACTTCATTAATTTTTGCGATGCACATGGTTATCCATACAGAATTTTCGATGGATTAACCACTTGTGTGCCACAAGAAATACATCCTGGTGTATGGAGAGTACGATATCCTAACCCAGGTGACCTAGATGTTCGGGAAGATGATCCGGGTGCCAATAAGTTGTATTGGATGTTCCTCACCAGAAGTCTAGTTACTTCTTTGAACAATAATCCTTTCTATTTTAAAGAAAAAACTTTAATGGAATTTGTGATGGATGATGATTCACGGCATACACATAATGATGGCCACCCTAATGAATTAGGGGCTAAACTTTGGGCCGAACATCTTACTGAAATTTTCACTTTGAATTCGTAGTAAAAACTCGTCCAAAAGAATCACTAAAAGATTCACTTAAAAATTTGGAAATTATAAATAAATTTGGTACTCCGCACCACTAAAACTTGACAAATTGCAAGACATTGTATATATTCCGTGACAGGAGGAATACAATGTCTTATTTCATTGATACCAAATATCTAAACATGATTGGTCACAGATTGCCTTTGTTCGCAAAGAAAAAGGCGGATTTGTGGAATTGTCGTTGCATTGTCTGTGGTGATTCCAAGACAAACAAAAAGAAGGCACGTGGATATTTCTATCGTCAGAAAAATGACTTATACTACAAGTGTCATAATTGTGATGCCAGCCAACATTTTGGAACATTCTTGAAAAACTTTGATGCACACACCTATCAACAATATGTGTTTGAAAGATATGCCAAAGGAGAGAATGGGCCCAAGGCTCACACAAATGCTGAAGAATTGGTGTATAAGCATGAGAAAATTGAATTCAAGCCAAAATCAGTATTGGAAGAAGTGGCACAAAGATTGGATACCTTGGATGAAAACAATGAAGCTGTCCAGTATTGCATTTCTCGGAAAATTCCTGTTGACAAGTTTTCACAATTATACTATATTCCTTCAGTCAAGGATATACAAAAGATTGCTCCACAATACGATTCCATTCGTACCATGGAACCTCGGTTGTTGCTCCCGTTTTATGATGAATCCGGTGAACTCACGGGAGTGACAATGCGAGGACTTCGTGGGGAATCTTTACGATATATAATGATTAAGATGAAGGAAGATGCCCCGTTAATGTTTGGCATCAACAACATTGATAAAACACAACCCATCACAATTGTTGAAGGTCCCATAGATAGTTTGTTCTTGAAGAACAGCCTAGCATGTGCAGGTACAGGATTCAGTAAAATTGAATCATTGAATCTTCCCAAGGACATGATTACCATTGTGTTTGACAATCAACCTAGAAACGCTGAGGTGTGTCGCCTTGTCGAAAAGTACATCAATTTGGATTACAAGGTTGTTATCTGGCCTTGTGAGTATCGGGAAAAAGATATCAATGAATTTGTTGAAAGCGGAAGAAAAATCCATGACCTTATTCGTGACAACACGTTCCAAGGACTCATGGCGAAATTAAAATTCACAGAATGGAGAAATTGTTGATGAGAGTGAAGTTGATAAGTTTCACCCAACCCCCTGAATATGTTAATAGTAATGGGATGGTGCATTCCAAAGAGTTTGGAAAATATTTAAATCATGACCTTACTAAACTTGTTGCCTATTGTGCTCGGGTGAGTAATCCCGCCAATCAAAACAATGATGAAACATCTGAAAAGTTAATCAATTATCTTATCAAATGGAAACATTGGAGTCCGTTTGAGATGGTGAACGTGTGTTTAGAGGTGGAAACCACCCGGGATATCGCACGACAAATTCTTCGGCATCGTTCATTTACATTTCAAGAATTCAGTCAACGATATGCTGACCCAGTAAAGGAATTGGAGTTTGAGATTCGTGAAGCTCGGCTTCAAGATGCAAAAAACAGACAAAACAGCATTGAAGTAGACAATGATACCTTGCAAGAAGCTTGGAAATATCATCAATCTTTAGTGATTGAACAGGCGAAGTTTGCCTATCAATGGGCCATGGATCATGGTATTGCCAAGGAAGTAGCACGTGCTGTTCTACCAGAAGGATTAACTACGTCCCGTATGTATATAAATGGGACTTTACGAAGCTGGATTCACTATATAGATATACGTTCTGACAAGGCGACTCAGAAGGAACATAGAATGATTGCAGTAGAGTGTGCCAAAGTCATTTCTGAAATTTTTCCATTGATAAATAACTTTTCACATTATGAGAACGACAATGCAAAGTGATGTAAGAATTTTTATGGAAGCATGTGGTCAAGCAGTACAAACTAGGCCCAGTTTCACCGATGAGAATTACAAGCAAGCTGTCCTGTACTTAAACCTTATTCGAGAGGAGATGGCAGAATTAGAAGAAGGATTTGAAAACCAGGACATAGTAGAAACAGCAGATGCTTGTGGCGATTTAATTTGGGTGATACTTGGTCTATGCAATACTCTAGGAATTCCTATGGGTCCTGTATGGCAGGAAATCACCTCATCGAACATGAGCAAAACTGTAGAAGGCAAGGTTATCCGTCGTGAGGACGGTAAAATCTTGAAACCCGACACATATTTCCCACCCAACATTCACCGAGCCCTACAGCTCCAGGAACCCAACAATGAGTAAGATGGAACTCCCCGCCAAGATTTTAAGTGATATCACTGTGTTCATGAAGTATGCTAAGTTCATCCCAGAACTTGGTCGTCGTGAAAATTGGAAAGAACTTGTTGATAGAAACAAGAAGATGCATTTGGAAAAGTATCCTACATTGAAGAAGGATATTGAAGATGCATATAAGTTTGTGTATGACAAGAAGATTCTTCCTAGCATGCGTTCATTGCAATTTGCTGGTAAGCCTATTGCCATTAACAATGCTCGTTTGTATAATTGTTGCTTTCTTCCTGTTGACCATGTGGACGCTTTTAGTGAAGTGATGTTTTTGTTGTTGTCTGGTACAGGTGTGGGATATTCTGTTCAACAACATCACGTGGAAAAACTCCCAGAAATCAACAAGCCTGTGAAGTCACGCCGCTATCTTGTAGGAGATAGCATTGAAGGCTGGGCAGATGCTGTCAAGGTGATGATTGCTGCTTACATGAAGGGTAAGGCACTTCCTGTATATGATTTCAGTGATGTTCGTCCCAAGGGAGCTGCACTCATCACTTCAGGTGGTAAGGCGCCTGGACCTGAACCCTTGAAGGATTGCTTACACAACGTTCAAAAAATTCTTGATAGAAAGCAAAACGGCGACCATCTCACTTCACTAGAAGTGCATGACATTCTTTGCTACATTGCCGATGCCGTGTTGGCAGGTGGTATTCGTCGGTCAGCCATGATTTCATTATTTGATATTGATGACGATGATATGTTGACTTGTAAGTTCGGCAACTGGTGGGAAACTGCTCCTCAACGTGGTCGTGCCAACAACTCGGCTGTGATTGTTCGTTCCAAGGTGGAAGAAGAAGTGTTCATGGATTTGTGGAAGAAGATTGAAGCTTCTGGTTCAGGTGAACCTGGATTCTTCTTCACTAACGACAAGGATTGGGGTATGAATCCTTGTGCTGAAATTTCACTTCGTCCTTTCCAATTCTGTAATCTTACCACCATTCATGCCGGTGATGTAACATCACAAGAAGATTTAAATGCTCGCGCCAAGGCGGCATCATTCATTGGCACATTACAAGCCAGTTACACCAACTTTCACTATTTGAGAGACATATGGAAGAGAACAACAGAGAAGGAAGCACTCATCGGAGTGTCGATGACCGGTATCGCTTCGGGCACCGTCCTGAATTTAGATATGAAGGAAGCAGCCAACGTGGTGAAGGAAGAGAATGCACGTGTGGCGGAAATGATTGGAACCAACAAGGCTGCGAGAACCACCACTGTCAAGCCCGAGGGAACGTCATCACTGGTATTAGGAACATCCTCTGGAATTCACGCTTGGCATAACAAGCACTATATTCGTAGAATTCGTGTAGGTAAGAATGAAAGCATCTACAATTATCTGAACACCAATCATCCAGAATTGGTGACAGATGAGTTCTTCAAGCCAAACATTCAAGCTGTCATTGAAGTGCCACAAAAGGCACCAGAAGGTGCCGTGACTCGACAAGAATCAGCTCTTGATTTGTTGAAGCGTGTATCCAAGGTGTGGAAGGAATGGGTGAAGCCAGGTCATCGCAAGGGTGCCAACAAGAACAATGTGTCCACAACTGTTACCATCAAGCCACATGAATGGGATGAAGTGGGTCAATGGATGTGGAACAACCGTGAAAACTTCACAGCATTGTCAGTGCTTCCTTTCTCTGACCACACATACATTCAAGCTCCTTTTGAAGATGTTGATGAAGTCACTTACGAAGAAGCCGTCAAGGTGTTACACAACATCAATCTTGATGATGTCAAGGAAATGAATGATGAAACCAATCTTCAAGGCGAGGCAGCATGCTCTGCCAACGGTTGTGAGGTGTCATAATGGAAAGTTTACACACCCTTGCTGAAGTGGAACAAGCAATAGCTAAACATGATGTCGTGGTGTTGGACTTATACGCTACGTGGTGTGTGCCTTGTCAACAAATGTTGCCTGTAGTAGGGGAACTGGCTGAAACAACGTCAGTCCCCTTCTACAAGGTGGACATTGATGAGGTTCCTGAAATTAAAGAGTTTACAGGTGCAAAAGCTGTTCCCATGTTATTGATATATAAACAAGGAAAGAAGCGTGAATTTGCTTTCGGAGTGAATGAAAAAACAAAAATTGAAAGCAAATTGAACCGAGTACTAAGGAGCTAAGCACAATGACACTTCCAGTTATACCGAAAATATCTCTCACAGAAATTGCTGCTGCTGAAGCTGCAAAAGCTGCGGAATCAGTTGTTAATGTAGAGAAACAATTAGCAGAACAAGCGGCACAATTAAGCAAATTGAAAGCATCAGGAGATTCCTTATCTGCAGCTGCAGGAGCCGCAGACGTAAGAGCGGCCGCGGTGGCCGCTCGAGCGGCCGAGGTGGCCGCTCTTGAAAAATCTATTGAAAGTACAAAAGAATCGTTGGCTGCAGCTAATAATTTGTTACAATTACAAAAAGATAAGCTTAATTTTTCATTGATTGATGACATTGAGCTACCAGACATTAATTTAGAGTTGCCATCAATCACAGCAGCAGATATTTTAGGAATGTTACCTCCTTTACCTGCACCGCCAGATTTTCCTCCAAAACTTTCAATCAGTTTAAAAACGTTATTGACTCCTGCACTAGGATTGGGAAGCCCACCTGGTTTACCAGCAATTCCAGGACCTATCCTAGCTTTACTAAAACTACCACCTAAAGGAGGAAATGTTAGTGGACCTGGAGGAAGTTTTGCTGCTGGGCCGAATATTACACAAAATGTGATAGCGACTGACACTGTGATTGCTCCTAGTGTTAATGTCGGTGATATGTTAACGTCACCCACCATTGTTACTGGAAACATTGCATCAACAACTACAATTAATCTAGCAGCGGCTGCAGGTGTTACAATAACCTCACCGACCGTTGTATTAACATCTCCTGCTGTTACTGTGACTGGTTCAATAACTGCTGCAACAGGTATATTCGCCTCAGTTGCTGCGCCTTTCAAATTGTTTGATATTCCACACCCATCCAAAGAAAATCAACGTTTACGTCACGGATGTTTAGAAGGTCCGGAATTAGGTGTGTATACGCGAGGAAAAACATCTGAAGGCATCATCCCACTTCCAAGTTACTGGAGTGATTTGGTGGATGAAAAATCAATCACTGTTCATCTGACACCCACCAACATGGATCAAACATTGGTTGTGAACAACATCAATGGATTAATGATTCAAGTGTTGGGAAATCATCATCTACCATATCACTACTTGGTGATGGCAGAAAGAAAAGATGTTGATAAATTGGATGTAGAAACAAATGCATAAAATTATTTTTTGTTCCTCATGCGAAGCAGAATTCACACTTCGTCATGACATGGATGAAGACCATTATAGAATAGAATTTTGTCCATTTTGTGCTGAAGAATTGGATATTGAAGATGAATATGAAATAGATGAGGATGAGGATGAAGCAGTTTGAGCCTACTTATAAAAGTCATCACGCTGAACATTTAAAATCCATAGAAATCAATTCAGATTTTTTCCTATGGGAAGAGACAGAGCGCCAAAAAATATACATTTGGAAATATTCGCCTAATGATGAAGGTCATCATTTTTTTGCGAAAAAACATATTTTAGATATAATGGAAAAAAATATTTACAATAAAGACATTATCCTTGTTAATCCTACAGAAAATACTGAGACTTTGAATAATTTTGCTTTTTACAATGATGAAGATTTTTCTCATATTCGTGACAAAGATAATAAAAAAATATTTTATGTTACTGCAGATGATAGCGCTCCATCAAAATATTATATTCTAGGAATTAAGTCCCATATTGATAGTATAGTGGCATTACCTAGATGGAGCAAGATGAAAAAAATATTAGAACAAAATTATCGACCCTTTTTGTTGGGAATGTTAGGAAGGCGTGGTCATGGCCGCAGATATAAAATGTTTAAAAAACTGCATTCATTGAATAATGAAAATTTCTTGTTGAAATATTCGAATTTAGATTCAAATAGTGCAAATATTACAAAAAATGAATTAGACGCCATTGATTTTGTAGAAAAGGATGGTATTGTCTTTCCTTATTCTTCACATGAAGTTTTAGAACCTATCCGATTTCATGCAAAATTTTCAGGTGATGACTTCATGTTCATGTACGCCTGTTTATTAAGTATGTGTAAAATGGTTGTAGTGGTTGAAACTTGTTCTGACACCGGTGGAAATTTAACAGAAAAAAGTTTAACTCCATTTTTAACAAAAACTATTCCCGTATATGTCAATGGTGAGGATCATATTAAAGCATTAGAGCGCAATGGATTTTATACGTTTGTAGATGATTTCAATAGTAGAGAAATGCAAAAACTGGACTCCAGATTTAGTTCAGAAAAATACTATCAAGAATTTTTTTCGCTATTTGACAGAATAAATCAAGGACATTATGATTCTTTATATGAAAAAGTCCAAGATAAAATAGAACATAACTATAACTTGGCGTTAAAAATACATCACATGGAGTTGTAACATATGTTTACTTGGTTATTGGTGTTCAGTGCTCAAGTGTTTTTTAATATTTTAAAAGTATTAGAAATACGTTATACCTATGAAAAAAATACTTCCAAGTTGCTTATAAATTCTGTTTGGATGGCCGGTGCTGCTTTAGCGGCAACTTATCTTGCAGTAGATGAATTGGCTAAAGGTAACATTTCTGTCTTTCCGGTGTACGTTCTAGGAAATTTGGTGGGAAAATATATTGGTATGAAGATTGATACTTTGCGAGAAAAAGTTCCGCTATTATACTTCTTTTCAGGAGAATAGATGAAAAATTTGCTCACCATTGTTATCCCATGTAAGAATGAAGAAAATTATATTGTCCCTTTATTGGAAGATTTGTCTCAACAGTACGGTATCGGAGATGTCCGCATCATTATCGCAGATGCCGATAGTACCGATTCTACTGTCCCTCTTATAAACACTTATAAAGACGAATTGAATATTGAAGTCATCAAAGGTGGACCGGTATCCGTGGGACGGAATAATGGTGCGGCATTAGCTACGACCCCATATATTTTGTTCTTGGATGCCGATGTACGACTCTTTGACCAATTAACAATCTTTGATGCAGTACATATGATGGATTTCCATAAGTTGGATTTGATGACTGCAAACATCAAGAACTATGGAAAGGATTGGAGAGCATCTTTCTTCTTTGGTGCATTTAACATCATCAATCAAATCATGACCAAGAAAACACCATTTGCTATCGGTGCATTCTTCTTGACTCGTAGATATGAGTTTGAGATGTTGGGTGGATTTCCAAACAAGTATGAAACATCAGAAGATTATATTTTGAGTAAACAATATGATGCTGATAAGTTTCGAATCATCCACCATTACTTCGGTCAAGATGAACGCCGTTTCAAGAAGTTGGGATATTTGGGAATGATGTGGTATATGATTGTGAACTTCTTTAACCGAAACAATTTAAAACACTTTGAAAAAGCCAAAGTGAATTATTGGGATTAATATGAAACATTACAAAGCCATCATTGTATCCGATGTTCATCTAGGAACTGAAGATTGCAAAGCCGTTGAGTTTTTAAAGTTTCTGGAAAATCATCATACAGACATTTTAATTATCAATGGTGACTTTGTGGATGGTTGGGCCTTGTCTCGTGGTGTTCGTTGGCGTGCCAAGCACACAAAAGTAATTTCTAAAATATTAGACATTTCCAGAAAGATACCTGTGGTTTGGATTCGTGGGAATCACGATGAGTTCTTACACGAATTCATGCACATGCATCTTGGTAAGTTGCAGGTGGAAGAAAACTACATCCTCGACTTGGGTGAAGGAAAGAAATACTTCATCTTCCATGGAGACATCCTTGACGTATTCGTTGCCAAGTGGAAATGGATTGCGCAGATTGGAGCAAGTGGATATGAACTTGCCCTTCGCTTAAACACCTGGTATAACAAATGGAGAGCATGGCGCGGGTTACCTTACTACTCCATCTCAAAAGATATTAAGAATGGCGTGAAGGCGGCTGTGAATTACATCACCGATTTTGAAGTAGGTGCCGCCAATCTTGCTCGTCAAAACAATTGTTCAGGTGTTATTTGTGGACATATTCATAAACCAGAAGATAGACAAATTGCCGGCATTCATTATGTGAATTCAGGTGATTGGGTGGAGAACATGACGGCAATAGTAATTGATTATGATAACAACATTGAGGTTAAGGAGTTTCATAAATAATCTAGTCATTATGAGGATTAGATTATGTGGTTATATGAAGATAAAGAATTTACTGAAGTTCCTGACAACATCATTGGATTCGTTTATCGAATCACTAACCTTCAAACAGGACGCCAGTACATTGGAAAGAAACTATTCACATTTGCTCGAAGAAAATCCGTTAAAGGAAAGCGAAAGCGAGTTCGAGTGGAGTCAGACTGGCGAGACTACTACGGAAGCAATAAAGAGCTTCTACACGATATTGCTACCATCGGAGGAGAACATTTCCAACGTGAGATATTGCATCTGTGTGCCAACAAAGGAAGGTGCAATTATCTTGAGGCAAAACTTCAGTTCCAATATGGTGTCTTAGAGAACCCAGATAAATTTTACAATGATTGGATCATGTGTAAAGTTCATAGAAAACATTTAAAATGATATTACTCACTCTTTTTTCTGCATTATTCATTAGTTCTGTGGCGGCATGGTTTTCCATTGCTGGCCTCATAGCCATTTTCCCTGGCGCTCCTGTGGCTGTAGGCTTGATGGGTAGTGCCTTGGAACTAGGTAAGTTGGTGGCGGCATCTTGGATATATCGTTTCTGGAGCAAAACGAACATCTTGATGCGAACATATTTCATTTCCGCCATTGTAGTTTTAAGTTTCATCACCAGCATAGGTGTGTTCGGATATTTGACCCGTGCTTATGCTGAAGGTACAGAAGGGTTGGATGCCAACTCGGAACAAATTGCCTTGTTGGATGCACAAATATCCATTGAACAAGACAACGTGGACGTGTCACGTACCACGTTACAACAATTAGACAAAGCAGTTAGTAACTTAAATGATAGTAGTCGGGTAGAACGTGCCATACAAGTACGTAACAGTCAACGCCGTGAACGTACAGAGTTAAATTCTACTATTGCTGCAAGTAATCAAAAGATTGCTGAATTAAAGAAACAGAAAGCAGAATTAAATCTAGGACAAAGAAAGTTGGAAACAGAAGTGGGACCCATCAAGTATGTGGCACAACTGGTGTATGGTGCCGATGACACCAACACCATTGACAAGGCGGTTCGATTGCTTGTGCTATTGTTAATCTTTGTGTTTGACCCACTAGCCATTCTCATGGTGATTGCCGCCAATATGTCCATGAAAAAGGATGTGACGAAAACGGTGATACCACCCACAAAGAATTTTGCAGATGCCATTTCCAAATCGGAACCTGCCACGAAAGTGGAAAACACTACAGACATGGAAATGGATTGGAATCCTGGTAGTTGGTTCCGTATTGTGAAATCCCCTAGGGGTAAGTGATTGAAATACAAGCACTTAGCGGGACTTGACAAAAACAGATAAAATCGTTATATTTCATACATACTCTAAAACACGGAGGCTGTATGGATGGCATCACGAAGGAAGGTATTCGCAATCTTCTGCGAAATGCTGTGGTTACCGTCACGTTCACAAAGGCGGACGGAACAATCCGAGACATGAAGTGCACACTCTCTCCTGACTTTCTTCCGGCACAGGAAGTAACCGAGTCACAGCGTAAGCACAGTCCAGATAGTTGTCCGGTCTGGGACATGGAGAAGGGAGCGTGGCGTTCGTTCCGCTGGGATAGCATTAGCAAGATTTCTCTCCTTGACAAAGAGGTTTATAATGGCTAATCTTCATCTGGTTCTTCCCCCGGCGTCGGAAACTTCCATCATTTCTGAGGAACCGACTTGGGAAGGTGCTGTGAAGAATTACAATTCTGAAATGCTTCGTGGTTTGAATTGGCATAACTATTGTGCCAATGAGAAAGATTACATGAAGTACATGGAGCAATGGATCCGTGAGTATCGGCCGAATACTGCCAAGAAGGATATTGCTTCATGGCGAAATCATGGTCATATTCGTTCCACCGTGTGTGCTTTGGCAAGGATGCAGCTTCAGGGATTCCCGTTGTCAGCATCTGATAGTCAGCACATTCGGAACTACGTCATGGAGTTTACTGGCATGATGGAGACCAAGGCGCACACGCCGGTTAATGGAGCTACTCCTACGGTGAATCGTCCTAACATTCAGGATAGAATTCGTGCACAAGTATCTTCCATTCTAGCTGACCTTGATGGTCACGTGGATGACGCCTTTGATGGTGTTCTTCCGTCATCGGATGAATTGGCTGGCAAGATTCTTACACAGAATTTCAAGGGTCCTCAGTTGAAGTTGATTCAGCAATATCTTCGTAGAAATCTGGCTGAGTGGCATTCTGCCTATGCTGGTGAGGATGAGCAGCTAGTGGAAGGATATGCCTATGTGGGCAAGAGAAATTTCAAAAAGATTATTGATGTATTCACTGAGGTGATGGCTCGCATCTCACAGGAACAGACCAAGGTGAAGTCCTCGAGGATTCGTAGGAAGAAGCCTGTGGACAAGAAGAAGATGGCGAGCAAGATTCGTTTCAAGGCGGAGCATGAAGGCATCAAGTCCTGCAATCCTGTGGACATCATTGGTGCCAACATGGTCTGGGTGTATGACACCAAGAAGCGCCGTCTGGGATACTACGAGGCTGAGGTGAAGGATAGCTTGTATGTGAAGGGTCCCAAGATTTACGGATTCGGTACCACGTGTGAGAAGATTCTTCGTAAGCCTGAGGAGCAGTTAACTGAGGTGATGAAGCTTCGAAAGAATCAGACCGTGAATTGGTTTGATGGCATCAAGGCGAAGTGCAAGGAGTTGAAGGGACGTACCAATACTGACCTACTTATCGTGAGGATTGACTAATGAAGCCCAAGGACAGATTTGATTTAGAGCAGGAAATCATGAACTGCTGGCGAGTAACCGATGACATTGATTCTGTGGCACATTTTGCTGGTCAGATAAACATTGATGCCAAGGATCAAGATGCCTTGTTGAACATGCTACTCGGTTTGAAGCAGTTGTATCATGTAAAGTTTGAAATTCTTTTTGACACGTTCGAGGAGTTGGTTCGTGCTGGTGAGTTGGATGCCAACTTGAAGAAGTTTAATTGGCAGTGGCCTGAGGATGACAGCCTTAGTGACCAATAACTTTCATTACTTGTTTGGACTTCATAGCAACATCCCAGAATGTTGTGCACGATATTACCAAGACAAAGTGGATGAAGGGATGGAACATATTGGTTCAACGTGTCGTCCAGAATATATTGACAAACATTGGGATATTAGTTATGTTGTATGTGATGAATGTGATAACAAGGTGAAATCTGGAACATATGTTCCTAATAAAGTACATTTGTGTCATCGTGACCCTAATGATGATTGCAAACAATTCATAGAGAGTTGACATGATTATTGTAGATTACAGTCAGACAGCAATTAGCACACTCATGGCGGAGCTTCGTGGACGTACTGATGCAGAAATTAGTACGCCATTGATTCGCCACATGATTGTGAATGCATTGCGTTCATATAAGAACAAGTTCGGTAAGGAGTTTGGCCAGCTTGTGATTGCCTGCGACAATAAAAAGTATTGGCGTAAGCAAGTGTTCCCATATTACAAGGCGAACAGAAAGAAGGCGCGAGATGATAGTGGCTTTGATTGGCATGCCATTTTCGAGGCGTTGAATCAAATCAAGCAAGAATTGGCTGAACATTTCCCGTATCCTGTCATTGAAGCCGACACGGCTGAAGCTGATGATATCATCGCCTCGTTGGTGTTCTATTCACAGGAAAATGATTTAATTCAAGAAGGCTTGGACATGGTGCCACAGCCTGTATTGATTCTTTCTGGTGACCATGATTTCGCACAACTTCAGCGATACAAGAATGTCAAGCAGTATAGCCCTATTCATAAGAAGTGGGTGAAGGCGGAAGCATCACCTGATGAAATTGTCATGGAACATATCTTGATGGGTGACAAGGGAGATGGTGTTCCCAACTTCTTATCTGCCGATGATGTGTTTGTATCTGGTGGTCGGCAAAAGCCTATTCGAAAGAAGGATTTGGAAACATGGAAGAAGCAGAAGATTGAGGATTGGAATGGTACTCCTCATGAGGTGAACATTAAGCGTAATGCTCAATTGGTGGATTTGCGATACATTCCAGAAACGATTCAAGGATGTGTTATAAATAGTTACACAGCACAGAAAGATGTGCGTGACAAGTCTCAACTATTGAACTATTTCATTGCACACAAGATGAAGAATCTTATGGAGCACATCACGGAGTTTTAATATGGACAATTTGAATGTAAAGATGCTGTTGAATGAAAAATTGGATTGGATTGCCAAAGGTGCTTCACTTCAAGAACAAGTGGAACGCACCAAGCAAGTTGCCAAGATTGACTCAACATTTGCGCCATTGATGCGCATGGCAGTATTGGAAGCTGAAAAGGTGGTGGGTATGCCTGTAGGGATGCCAGACACCTATAAGCCAGACACTAGTATGCCAGATGGCTTTGCCAACACGGATGCACGTGCTGAATTTCGTAGAATCAAGAATTTTCAAGCAGGCGGCAGTATGCAAAAAGTGGCAAGTCATCAACGAGAAAAACTTTGGGTGCAAATGGTGGAAGGTATGCACTGGAAGGAAGCCAATGTCATGATACATATCAAAGACCAAACACTTCTTCAAATTTACCCAAACATGAGACAAGTGTTGACAGAACTAGGTGCCAAGATTACATTACCTGAAGTATCAGAAACAACAAAAAAGAAAAAGCCCAAGAAGTCATAAGTTGTTGATTTAGAAGAACTTACCCTGGGGCTTGACAAATGAGTCCCAGGGTGTTATATTTAATATATACTGCTGATTGACAACTGATGTATTCATGCCGCGTTCTTCTATCGGCTAGGAAGCCGGACTTTCACTCCGGTAAGACGGGTTCGATTCCCGTACGCGGTACTATTGCCCTATCGTCCAATGGCAGGACAGCAGACTTTGGATCTGCGAATCTACGTTCGAGTCGTAGTGGGGCAATGCAGTGCGATTGCAGTTATAGATTGTTGTAGATGTGGTTTATAATATAAAATGGGTGTGACAATGATGAGCAAATCACACGCCTACTCATCTAGGAAAACGGCTCCGTGAGGCGGGTCGTCGCATCATACAACAGTCATACGGGCCTGTAGCTCAGCTGGGAGAGCGCCTGATTTGCATTCAGGAGGTCATCGGTTCGATCCCGTTCAGGTCCATGGGTGGTTAGCTCAGTTGGTTAGAGCATCTCGTTTACACCGAGAGGGTCGGGGGTTCAAGTCCCTCACTACCCATAGTTTGCTCTTGTGGTGGAATGGTATACACGAAGGTCTCAAAAACCTTTGCCCTTACGGGCTTGTGAGTTCGAGTCTCACCGGGAGCATGGACAGGTGGTAGAGTGGTTTATTGCATCGGTCTTGAAAACCGAAGAACTGAAAGGTTCCGGGGGTTCGAATCCCTCCCTGTCCGTTTCTACAACCCGAGGATGATATGCCATTTAAAATTCAGAATGTTGAAAAAAAGGATGTATCAGACAAAAATTATTTTAAGAAAACATTGAAAAATGGGAAAAAACTTTACATTGAAGAAGAAACTTGGTATCGGTGGGCTTGGGTGATTGTTGAAGAGGATCCACGTTTGAATGGCTGGACGGAAGGAGAACCCTTGAACGCACATGATTTCAATATTCAAGATTGGAGTTTGGAAGATGGATGTTGGACTGACAGATATGGTGTTGAGGACTTGTCCAAGAAGGAACAAAAGTTGTTGGAAGAGGTGACATTCATTGATGATGCAGGATGGGAAAGTTATGATTCAGAGTTGACTTTCTATGGTCCTGTAGATATAATTGAAATTGAAGAATAACTAGGCATTCTATGAATCATATTGTTTACACAGGCGGAACGTTTGACTTATTACATTCAGGTCATGTAAATTTTTTACGACAATGTAAATCATTTGGTGAAGTTGTTGTTTCACTTAATACAGACGAATTTATTTTTGAATATAAAAAAAAATATCCTGTATTAAATTTTGAAGAGCGTAAAGAAGTGTTGTTAGGTTGTAAGTATGTTGATAGAGTTGTTGCGAATATCAGTGGAACGGATTCTAAGCCAACTATCATGCAAGTCAATCCAACTATTATCGCAATTGGAAGTGATTGGGCAAAAAAAGATTATTATAAACAGATGTCTTTTGACCAAGATTGGTTAGATTTAATGAATATCATGTTGGTGTATATTCCATATACAAAGAATATATCCACCACAGATATTAAATCTAGATTGAAAAACTTATAGTATGCATTCGTGGCGGAATTGGCAGACGCACCAGACTTAGGATCTGGCGCCTGAACGGCGTGTGGGTTCGACTCCCTCCGAATGCATAGGCTCCGGTGGTGAAATCGGTAGACACAAGGGACTTAAAATCCCTCGCCCCAAAAGCGTGCCGGTTCGAGTCCGGCCCGGAGCATCTACGCCTCCATAACTCAATTGGTTAGAGTAGCCGCCTTTTAAGCGGTAAGTTCTAGGTTCAAGTCCTAGTGGAGGCACTATCCGCCAGTGGCCAAATGGTGAAGGCAGCGGTCTTATATACCGAAGATGTGTAGGTTCAAGTCCTACCTGGCGGACTTGCGGGTGTAGCTCAATGGCTAGAGTCCTTGCCTTCCAAGCAAGTTGTTGTGGGTTCGAGTCCCATCGCCCGCTCTAAATAGTAATATCGCCACGATAGCTCAGCTGGTAGAGCACCCGATTTGTAATCGGGCGGTCGTCGGTTCAAACCCGACTCGTGGCTCTTCTCGCCTCAATAGCTCAATGGTAGAGCATGTGACTCTTAATCACCAGGTTCTAGGTTCGAGTCCTAGTTGGGGCATTTTGTTTTGCGAGCGTAGCTCAGCTGGTAGAGCGCAACCTTGCCAAGGTTGATGTCGTGGGTTCGAACCCCATCGCTCGCTCTGTTTGCCAAGATAGCTCAGTTGGTAGAGCAGTGGTCTGAAGAACCACGTGTCGGCAGTTCGATTCTGTCTCTTGGCACCATTCCTCGGTAGCTCAGTTGGTTAGAGCGGGTGACTGTTAATCACTAGGTCGGGGGTTCAAGTCCCTCCCGAGGAGCTGTGTGTCGGTAGCTCAATTGGTAGAGCACCGGTCTCCAAAACCGGCGGTTGGGGGTTCGATTCCCTCCCGGCATGCGTATTATAGGGGTGAATATGTTAGATAAACTCATTCAAGTATTAATTGATTTTGGAAAAGATGTCTTACCATTCTATATTGTAGAAGAATGGTCAAGAGGTTTGCACTTTCGTTTTGGTCATTTATTGAAAACATGCACACCTGGATTTCATTGGAAAATTCCTTTTGTAGATTCGGTGTATCAAACCTTGGTAATCACACAAAGTTTAGATATGAATCCGCAATCCATCACCACATCTGATGATAAAAGTATTGTGGCAAAAGGTGTAATCCGTTATCATGTAGTAGATGTTCAACCCTATATGTTCCGTGTTCATCCTGCTGATGCTCTAGTGGATACAGCACAAAGCATCATTCGCCACACCATTGAAACAAAACGTTGGGAAGAATTGAAAAATATTGGTGATGAATTGACTGTTGGGATTGCCAATGAAGTAAAGGAATGGGGCATTGTTGTGGAACAAGTTACATTAACCGATTTGGCATTGATTAAAAGTATTCGTGTAATACAAAATGGTACCAATGTTCAAGCAACAGCCAATCAAATAGAATTCTAGGGGTGGTGGCGCAATTGGTTAGCGCACCGCACTGTCACTGCGGTGGTTGCGGGTTCGAGTCCCGTCCATCCCGTTCATTGAAGGCAGGGTAGCTCAGTCGGCGAGAGCGCACGACTCATAATCGTGAGGTCGAGGGTTCGAATCCCTCCCCCGCTATCAACAAGGAGAAAATATGTCAATATGGATAGTTCGATACAATGGCATACCTGTTCCAGGTGAATATGCTACAAAAGAAGAAGCTGCAGAAGCGGTAGAAAAGATATTAGGCAAAGTGAATTTCAATATGTTTGATATTGCTTTTTGGCCTGCTGTAGGTGCTCGCGGTAACATCATGATTGAAATCGTGGAGGAGAAGTGAGGGAGTGTCGCCTAGTGGCAATGGCAGCAGACTGTAAATCTGCCGGTATAACACCTACGTTGGTTCGAGTCCAACCGCTCCCATTTTGCACCGATAGCTCAGCCTGGTTAGAGCATTCGTCTGATACACGAAAGGTCGTTGGTTCAACTCCATCTCGGTGCATAAAACTATGAAGAATTATTTGGTGTTGGATTTTTCAGAAATGAAATTAAACAATTGGGCTGTACTTTTAGGGAGAAAAAATATAAAAGCTGTTCAAACTCCAGTTTTAGATTTTTCTGTTTTCAAGTGCGATTGGAAAGATAAATGTTTGTGGTTCATCTATTCATCACAATGGAATAAAACATTAACAATGGAAGATGTATCAGGGATTTTTTATCACTTTCCAGAATTTGAGCCATTTGAAAAAATAGTAGGACTGCCTAATTCCTATAATGTTGAAGATGGTTCTTTGATAGAAAAGTTAGAACAACAATTCTCAAACGTTACACTTTATATACAACTAGCTTTTGCGGGTGACCCTCAAACAATAATTTATCCCAATCAGAAAAAATTAAAAGTCGTTAGTTCTGGACCTTTCAATGAAAGATATGTAACTGAAGATGGGGAAACAAAATTACGGTGTACACAAACGTATGAAAATATTTCAGATTATAAACTAGCTTTATGTTGGTTTTGGTTAGTAAATCATTTGTCATTAATCAATAGAACATTGCTTGAAGAAATGATTTCTTCTATCCAACCTGAAAATAAAGTTTTCATCTTGGGTAGAAGAATCACTGATGGTGCTGGATATTCCACTGCGGACAGCAGAAAATTTTATACTAGTGTTTTACAAAAAATTGTTTCAGAAGAAAAATATAAACTACACTCATTACTTAATCCTCATATAGATTTTTCTGGATTTGCTAGAAATGGAACTTCTACAGCTTTATTATTAGATTACAATTCATGCTATTTCAATTTAATATTTGAAAGTTGGGCACCCCATGTAGATTTAACTGACACATTCACTGAAAAAACTGCAAGCTATTGTACATTTTCTGGTCCCTCTTTTTTAATAGCTAATCCACATTTAATTTCTATGCTAGAATCTATAGGTATAAAGCCCCTAAATAGTTTTTTTACAGGAGATACACTTGAAGAACAATTAAGAAATTTCTGTGACTTCTATCAATATTCAACAGAAGAAGAAATTAAGTTGTTCTATAACCAACAGGTAGAAGTACAGAAAAATAACAGAGAAATATTTTGGAACTATGCGGAAAACTCTAAAGATTCTATACTAGAATTAATATTTCAGGAGAATGAATAATGTTAAACAAAGAACAAATATTACAGGACTGGAAGTATAAAGGTTATGCCATTATTGACATGCTATCTGAACAAGAAGCAGATGATGTGATTAACGAATTGAATCGTTTGCGTGTTGCCAGAAATGCCAGTGATAGCAAGTGGAGTGAATATGAACCTTATATGCATCCACATAAAGAATCTCAGATGATTGAAAAGATTTTTGGACATCCGGCAGCTATTGAAGCCATGGAGTTGACTCTGAACACAGAGGTTCAGGGTGTACAAACCTGGGCCTACTTCAAGCCACCTGGTGAATTGGGACGAGATGCACACCAAGATGGTTTCTATTCTCAAGCGGGATGGAATAAGATTGCTAATATCTCTATCTCATTAGATGATTCAGATGAGTCTAACGGAGGCCTTTGGGTGTATGAAGGTTCACATTTCCTTCCATTGTTAGATTTAGAAATTGATGAGGACCGTGTAAAAACCAATCCTGGTCAATGGCGAAATGAACGTGGCAAGGCATCAAAGATGCCAGAAGGACATAATTTTCCCAAGGTGTATGCCAAAATGAAAAAGGGACAAGCCATGTTGATTCACTCTCATGTGGTACATGGTTCTGATACCAACACAGGAAATACCTTCCGTCATTCCATCTTAAGCGGATATATGCAAAAAGGTGGATATCTTCGTCAAGGTGAACACATGAAAAGAGAACCTGTTGATGTTTATGCTTTATGTAATAAGCATTGGAGTGCTCGAATCAGTCATGATTTAGGCGGCTCCGTCATTCACGGGTTATAAAGTTGTGAGCTCTTGTGGCGTAATTGGATAGCGCAACTGATTTCTACTCAGTGGGTTGGGGGTTCGAGTCCCTCCAGGAGCGTTGGACAGATGGCCGAGAGGCTTAAGGCAGTGGTTTGCTAAACCGCCGTACGGGCTAAAACCTGTACCGAGGGTTCGAATCCCTCTCTGTCCGTGTCCTTGTAGCTCAACTGGATAGAGCAAATCCGTCCTAAGGATTAGGTTGTGAGTTCAAGTCTCACCGAGGACTCCATGGTGAATGTAGCTCAGCTGGCAGAGCAGCGGATTGTGGTTCCGCGGGTCGCGGGTTCGAGCCCCGTCATTCACCCTGCTGCCATAGCTCAGTCGGTAGAGCGCATCCTTGGTAAGGATGAGGTCACCAGTTCAATCCTGGTTGGCAGCTCTGGAGGATACATGAAACTTTCTGAAGCTAAAGATAAAGAAAAATTAAAAGTATTGAACATTGAAAATAATGAAATTGAAGATAAGTTACGCGCCATGGGAATTTATGAAGGGTGTGAAGTATGTCCTTTGATGCACGGCAATGGAAATATGCTTTTAGATGTACATGGATGTAGATATGCCATTGATGATGATTTAGCTGAGTGTATTGTTGTTAGGCGCTTGTAGCTCAACTGGATAGAGCACTTGACTACGGATCAAGAGGTTATAGGTTCGAATCCTTTCAGGCGCGTATGAAGAAAACATCAGAACAAGAAATAGAAGAAGCACGATTATCTTTATTGCTCCTCCGAGTGGAATTGGAAGGGTATATAAATGGTTATTGGAAACCAGAATACCATTGGACCATTGGATGGAATAAAAAGTTTACCGGAAATAAGATATTCATACTTGACAATGAAGAAGAAAGTGATTAGATTATAATATATACGGGATGTAGCTCAATTGGCAGAGTACACGCTTTGGGAGCGTGGTGTTGCTGGTTCAAGTCCAGTCATCCCGACTTAACATGGAGGATGCATGGATAGAAATGAACGTGGTGATTTATCTGGTTGGGCTTTTCTGTTTATAGTAACAGTATTTTTAGCTCTAGCTATTTACAATAGTCCAAAAAATCAAGAAATGGGTTTACAAGGAGGAGACATTGAACGAGCCATCAGAGAACAGCAATATCGCTGAGGTGTACATCTACGAGTCACCTGACAAAGGAAAAACGGTGTATCGTAGAAAGTTTGGATCTTTGGAACGTGAACTTGTAACGGGCGGGTGGCAGAGTGGCCCAATGCAAGAGTCTGCAAAACTCTAAAACCGCGGGTTCGAATCCCGCCTCGCCCTTGATGAGATGAGACAGAAACTTGATTATGAAAAAGTCATGGAGTATATCCGCCAACAAAGTCCAGAGACCAAGGTGTATCTCGGCGCAGACTCAGAACGGTATATGAAGAATGGACGTTGGATGGCGGATTTTACATTGGCTGTGGTGATTCATTTGGATGGGTGCCATGGCTGTAAGATTTTCGGTGAGGTTCAAACAGAGCAGGACTTTGACCAACGGCAGGATCGTCCTGTAGTGCGCCTCATGAATGAAGTGTACAAGGTGTCAGAACTATACTTGAAGTTGGCAGAAGTATTGGTGGATCGTCATGTTGAAATTCACCTTGATATCAATCCTGATGAAGAACATGGAAGCAATGCTGTGGTTCAGCAAGCCATTGGTTACATCAAGGGTGTCTGTCAAATGACACCACAAATCAAGCCTAACGCTTTTGCTGCGTCAGTTGCTGCTGATAGGCTGAAAGAAGTGTTGGTTACTTATGCGTAAATATTTTTTTCTACTGATGGCATTAGGGTGTTCTTCACCTGAATCTGTGAGTGGACCTCAATATCTACCATTAAGAACCGATTCAGTTGTAACACCTGCTCCAGTTGTTCCAAAAAATAATCCTGTCGCCGCAGTTCGAGATACTTCTTGGGCTGAAAAAGGACCCGTTGGATTTTTCTTTAATTTAGATACTGGTTGGGGATTGGCAATAGAAGATACTACAGCTTTCAGATACGGATGGAAATCACAAAAATTCATTGTAAATTCCGGAGAATGTTTTGGTGGAGATTGTTACCGGCAACCTGTATACGAAAGAAAAGAATATGGAGAAAGTGATGAAGGACTAGCCAAAGAAGGTGATGAATATTGGTATTCCTGGTCGTTTTATGTACCATATGAGTCATCGAATCCATGGGTTTATTTTGGACAATTCATACAACCTCCTTCCGATCCAAACGGCATTCATGAAATGATTTGGGGGTTTTTAAAGAGGAATGGATATCCTTTTTGCATGAAATTCAATACATCCACACATAATCCTAGTACACATGATTGTGGCGGAGGAGGCATCATTCTTCTATCTGATGCAGAGTTTGAGGGAAGATGGCATGATATTGTGATACATTCTTTATGGTCTGAAACACAAGGCTTCACAGAAGTATGGGTGAATGATGTTTGGAAGGGAAAATATGTTGGTCGCAACATAAATCCTGGCAGAAAAGGTGTAATAATGAAGTATGGAATTTATCGTACCGCCACGTTTGAGCCAACAATTGCCTACTTTGATGAGATGCGAAAAGGGAAAACCCGTAAGGAAGTTGATATTCGTTTACTGACAGCACCATAGATATATAAATAACCGTAGACAATCGAAGACCCGTGATTTTTACATTATGACGTAGAAATCACGGGTTTTCCCTATTCCAGAGACTAAAATGCTAACTACAGTTATTGGTTTTGTCATGATGAGCATGATGAACATCATGCCTTTGAACGCAGAAAAACAAATCAGCGTAGAAAAAGTAGAAAATAAAGTCATGATTGGTCCCGTAGCTGGGAACAGAAACCTTGAATTTGGTGTGAAAAATATTCTTGAAGAAGCTTTATTGGAACAAGAATATGAACTATCACCTGAAGCACCATTGAAGTTGAAGGTGGACATCATCTTTCTAGATGTCCTCACCACGAAAAAGAATGTGTCTATTATTCAGAAGCGAGATGAAGCTGTTGTTATCCGCATGAGAGGTGTCTTGACACTCAATGGCAAGAAAGTGAAAGAAGCCATTGTAGAAGAAAGTTCCAGTGAAGTTTCCATGTCAACATTAATCATTGATAATGGCGGTAAGTTCAATCAAACGAGCTTAAGCAATGCCTTGAAGAAATCAAGCATTGCTCTCATCACTAAACTCACGGAGTAATATGCGCAAAATTTTAGCACTCCTGTTAGTGCCTTTTGCACTACAGGCTCAACCCGCCTTATGGTGGGGAACTAACACCATCACCACCAATATGAATGGTGGTAACATTGTCAAGAATGATACAATTGTCATGGAAGTGAAGTTGAATCCCAACTTCTCAACTATCCGTTCCGTGTACTTTGATTTCCAACATCAAAAAGATGCCATTCAATTATTAGATGTGCAACGTGGGGTGGGTATTCCTGCTAATGCCAATTTCAGCTACACCAACAATTATTATCCTAATTGTAAGTTTAACAGAAACGGTAACAACACCACAACAAATGGGTGGAACAATTATGTAAATGCCAATTACACTTGTAATGCATCAACTGTTCCTTATCACGCCATCAATCGTATCATGGTGAACGTGTCTAGTGCAACTAACATGGAACACGCCACTTACATCAAGTTACGATTCAAAATCACCAATACTGACGCAGGGTTCCCATACGATTCCGTATACATGAACTTTGCGTTTGGTTATGATGTCAATGGTGGTACAATGACCAACACAGAAAACGTTGGAACCAAGGGTGTCTGGATTCAACTTGCACCAACCGCTAACAATCTTGTGGTGGGTGAAGTGAAGCATAGTGCCAACACCTCGGCAGCATTAAAGGCAACTATGCGTTTGTCAGTGACCGATACATCAACCCCACCTGTTGAAGCAACAAACGCCTTGGTTGGAGGTAATGGTGCCTTCAGTTTCGCACAACAACTTGCAACTAACACCCCATATCGGTTCCGATTAGCCATCCCAGGTGATAGCATGGCACCATTAAGTTTGGCTGCTACAACTATTTCTGATTACACCATGGCGGTTCAAGAATTCATCACTCAAAATCTTGACAAGACTTACAAGAACAACAACATCAACAAAGGCATGAAGTATTGGGCCGCTGATGTGAATAACGATGGTAACTTTGAAGGTGGGGACTTACAAGTATTGTTTAATGCTGTAACAGGTCTTGATACTATTATGGTGGCACCAGCACAATGTGGAGCAGGATGTTTCTATTCACTCCCTGTGTTTATGGGACATGAATATGACAATATGCCACTCACCAACTGGAATGGTGTCATCAATGGTAAGACCGGTATCATCACACCAGGTCAAACGGAATGGATTGTATTGAATCCTAATTCTTACGCCACCAATCAAAGTAGATTGTTGATTGATATGAGACAATTCCCAAATGGTGTTGCACCTGATGCCGTCAAGGCAGTCACCATTCTTGATGTGTATAGCGGACCAGTCACTTTCATGTCAAATGATGGTGCATGGGCCATGTACAAAGTACCTTCCAACTTTGTGAAAGCAACCAACGGATCATCAGCATATAATGCAAGTATCAGAAATGTTAATAACTGGAATACTGATTGGGCAATTGCATCCACCGTTAGTTTCACTGATAAAAACTTTGGGTCAGTATTTGCACGTACCACAACAAGTGAACAAGCATTAGATATTCGTTACGCCTTGAAGGGTGATGTTAACTTGTCTCACTCATCATTGGTTACTGAACAACAAGGTGCAAGTATTATGATGGGTAATTTGGTGGTTCCAGGTGCAGGCAGCATTGATGTAAACCTAAACAATGTTGTTGTGACCGGCAACTCCATTGCCATCCCATTCAATGTGGATACCAAGACATTGAAACTTTCAGGATTACAATTTGAAGTAAAATATGATGCTACAAAAGTGAAGTTTGAAAAGATGGATATCAATACACCTAGCTGGGTTTCATTTGTACACCCAATGGGTAATGTGTTACGATTTGGTGCTTTAGACCGTGATTTGAAAAATACACTCACAGGTAGTAACTTGACACCTTTCAAGTTGCATTTCACAGCACTTCAACCAGGTGTTGATTTAAACACATCAGTTGAAATTGTGCCTGTCATGGATGCGGCTGATGATAAAGGTAATCAAGTTGGAATCAATCTTAACACCACTGTCATCAAGTTAATTGGTGCAAACTTCTTCAAGGGATAAATGAAAAAACTACTTTCTTACACAACTATTATAATATTGTGTGTGGGATGTTTCGATAACGATTTTGTGACAAAACCTGTTTTCATTGATGATACCTACATGGGGCGTGAATCAACATCAACAAAAATTGTATCACTTTCTTCTAAAACCACAACAGGAAAAGTTGATGCAGAATTGAATGTAACACCAGGAGCCATGTACAGTTTACAACTGGTGAACATCAAGGGTGAGATGGTGAAAAATCATGGCTTTACCGCAACAGAAGTACGAGTAGTGAAGTCATTGGATTATCGTGATGTGCCCAATGGTAGCTACGATTTAACACTCATGGACACCCAAGGTAACAGTACCAAGGTGCCCCTTATCATTCAACGTTAGGAGGTAGGTATGTCAGACGAAGCACAAGGTGGCGGTGGATTGAAGAACGCCATCATCGGTTTAATCACAATTATCGTAACAGCTCTTGCAGGTGTTATTGGTAAGCAAATGATGGGCGGAGATGAAGCAGCAGCTCCACCACCAGCAGCAGCACCTGTTATCAACTTGAATCTTGAAAACAACAATTCAGTTCAAGGTGGCTCAGGCGGCGCAGCTGCGCCAGCAAAGCCAGCACCAAAGAAGGATGACCACCTGAAGAAAGAACCAATGTGGTAATAATCAATGACAAACGAAACCACAAACCCTACCGATAGCAAGTTCCAAGAATTATTAAACAGAACCATGACACGCCGTTGGAATATCACGGCAATTGTTCTTATCACATTTATGATGATTGTTGCTGGTATCACCATGGCAGTATACAATCAAACAGCCATTGATGGAGAATGGAAGGAACTTCTCCTTCTTATGTTAGGTGCCTTTATTGGTAGTTACGGTAAGATTATTGATTATTGGTTCTCAGACACCGACAAGGACAAGATGTTGGTACAAAAGATGGATGAAGAAGATGGTCAATCATTCTCAAACACATTAGGTGGATAACATGAAAGCATTCACACAAATTTTCAAAGATAACAATGAATATAATGAAAAGACAGTCATTGGCTTCATGTCATTTGCTGTCATGACTTTATATTCTTTAGTTGACCTTATTACAGGTATTTACGGTCGTCCATTGGAAATTCATGAATTTGTTTATAACTCATTCATGATTATCACATTGGGTTCATTCGGTATTGCAGGATTGGAAAAGTTCTCACCTACTGCTGTAAAGCAAGCAGAGAAGTCAGGTGAAGAAGATGCGTAATCTTATCATTGCTCTCCTACTACCTGCTGCGCTCTCAGCCCAGGTAGTAGGCACCACCAAGACGGAAGAATATCGTGCATCATTTGAACAAAAGACTGACATTTCAGCTCTTATGGATTATGATGGTCCAAAGATTCCTATTCAATTGTTAAGTTTAGGTATCAGTGAAGAAGTATACGCCATGTATCCCGAATTGAAGGATAAGCGTGTAGGCCTTGGTGTCACGAACATCGTAGTGGAATTTTTGGAAGAAACAAATCGTTTCACCTTCACAGAAGATAAAACAGAAATCAAGAATAGAATGGTGAAGCAGTTCCAAGCATCACAATCAGGCATCACAGAAAACAAGTTGGATGGTCGTGGCAAGATTAAATTGGCACGCTATTTTGCTTACATTGAAGTGTATGACTTCTCAGTTTCAGAAGATGAAACCGTGAACTTGAAAGATGGTGTAAAGAACAAAGTTGTGACTCGCTTAGGTCTTCAAGTGAAGTTTGTGGATGCTGAAACAGGTGAATATTTCACAGGTTCAGGATTGGGTACAGCCACAACAGTCCGTGAACTCACTTTAATGAATGATGACAACTTTGCTGAAGTGAAATTCAATCAAAGCACCATTGGTACATCAACCAAGAAGGCATTGGAAGATGCATCAGCTAAAATCATCACCAGAATGATTCGTAAGAAATTGTTCCCAAACTAATACGACAATGAAAAAATTATTATTACTTCTCCTAGTTGCCACATCCCTTCAAGCACAAGAAACAGATGAAGTGATGTTGGAACATAAGAATTACAAGTCAGTATTTTCCAAGCAACATCGCTATCCTGTCATGGTGGAATGGTGGGTGACACGCGCCAAGTTGGAATGCAAAGATGCTGCTGTTAGAAAAGATAGATTTCTTCCTGACCCAAAGTTGAAGAAAGAAACGGACATTGATGCTGATTATGTGAAGTCAGGATTTGACCGTGGTCATCTTTCACCTGCTGCTGATAGCAAGTGTGTCCCAGGCGCCATGGAAGAAAGTTTCTATTTCAGCAACATGGCACCACAATATCCAGGATTGAATCGTGGACAATGGAAAAACTTGGAAGAATGGACACGCCATCTTGCCAAGGAACATGATAGTGTATTGGTACGTGCAGGATGTGTAGGTGTTGCTTCTCGTATGAAGCGTGTGGCAGTTCCCACACATTGCTGGAAGTCAATTCATGTAAGAAAACAAGGCACCACAACTTATTATGTGTTTCCAAATGTCCCAGAACGTAGCAAGTCATTTGAAATGCATGAAGTGAAGTTGGATAGCATTCGTAGAATATACAAAAACCACCCATGAAAAAGTTACAGGTTGCAGTTGCATTTGCCTTATCTCTTGTAGCATTTAGTAGCTGCAAACCCCAAGTTGTGGTACAAACTTGGATGGATCCTTGCACCAACACCGTTCAGACTGCAACATTTCCTTTGAACGGTGCTGGTGTTTTGGTGATGTATCGTGGTGCTTCCAAAGTGTTTACAGCACAACAAGCACAAGCAGGTGAATTAATGGCTTGGATTCAACAAGTCACTGTGAGTGTGCCTTGTCCAGTTGCCAATAATCCTGTGGTGACACAAACAGCTACACAAACAGCAACACAAGCTGCCACACAGGCAGCATCAGCCGCAGCTAGTGCCGCAGCAAGTTCAGCAGCATCATCGGCAGCAAGTAGTGCAGCCAGTTCTGCAGCTGGGTCAGCTGCCAGTTCTGCTGCAGGATCAGCAGCAGGTTCAGCTGCCACATCAGCCGCAACATCTACACCAGCGCCCGCTGCTCCTGCAACACCCGCACCAAGTAGCAGTTCCTCATCTACTCCTGCACCAAGTAGCAGTAGTTCTGAGTCTGCTCCTTCATCTAGCAGTAGTTCTAGCAGTTCTGAAACGAAAACAGAATCATCTTCCTCATCCTCATCTGAAAGCAAGTCGGAAAGTTCAGAAAGCAAATCAGAAAGTAGTTCTGAAAGCAAATCAGAAGAAAAATCTGAAGAAAAGAAGGAAGAGAAAAAGGAAGAAAAGAAAAAATCTGAAAGTGCGAACCCAATTATGGTGGCATCTGACCTAACTACAGGACAAAATCCTGATGGTAGTTTAACAGCATTGTTCACCGTGGGTGTATCACAATCATCTTTGGCTGGTGACAAGAGTTATGGTGGGACTGCCATTATTTGGACCACACTGGATCAAGCTGCCGTGTCAGGTAGCTACACCAAGATGCATTTTGAAAAAGGAAAATTGAAAAGCATCAGCAGTCATTCTGCCACGGTGGCATATTTGAAAGGTACGAAAATGACCTTGGTGGGATACACCTGGGTGAAGCCTGACCCACGTTGGGGTGTATATGGTGTAAGCAGTGGCTTGATTGCCTTGTTCATGCCTGATGGTGGAGCACCTAGTTATGCCACCAGTTTGGTAGGATTCTGGATGCATCCACCCATCACATTGAATGAACGCATGGTGTTGTCACCACAATTCTTTGTGATGGCAAGTCCTGTGTCATACAATGACATGACGAAATTGGTGACAAACAAAGCCACTAGCATGATGATAGGTAATTCATTAGATTACAAAGTAACAAAACGTTTCGGTGCCACATTTGCACACCGGGTGATGATTGTAAATGGACAACGCCCATTAAACTTCCTACTTGTAGGATCGAGGATGACGTTATAAATATATCAAGACCTTTGATGAGTGATAGATTATGAATAAAGATTATATATTAAGTGAACTAGATAAATGGGTTTCAGATAAGGGTAATGGCGGTTACGTAGGAAAAGATTTCAACCCTTATCATGCAATGCATTATCATTTTCTTAATGAAGAAGTTGGTATACAACAGAACCGTGAAGAACTATCTAAATTTATAGATGTGCTATTGAAACAACCGAATAGAAATACTTGTTTAGAAATAGGATTAGGTTTTTTTGGCAGTACTCATTTTCTTTGGCGTCATTTGTTTGACAAAGTAGTTACCATTGAAAAAAATTTTGAGCGTGTTAGAGAATTTGGAAGAAACATGAAGGAGTTTTACAATGAGTGGGTTTTAAATTCTGGAGATTCTCAGTTTTTTGTTGGTTATTCCAACAATGAAAAAATAATATCTGAAGTGTACAGCCAAGTAGAACCATTAGATTTTTTGTTCATTGATGGTAATCATTCATATGAATCTGTTCTTTGTGATTTTCTTTTATATTATCCATTAGTGAAAGAACAAGGCATTATTGCATTCCATGATACCGCCATGTCTGAAGATAACGTAGGTGTACCTAAGTTAATCACAGAAATTCAAACAGGAAAATTCACGAATGGTCGGCGTGTAACAATACATGATATAGTAGAAAACAGATGGTCAGGATTAAGTTACTTTTACAAATAACACAAGGTAAACAAAATGTACCTCACAGAAAGCCACAAAATATATAAGATGAGTGAGTTGTTGGATGAAATGCAATATGAAAATTTTTTAAGTTCTGCCAAATCTTGGTTGGAAAAAGGTGCTGAACTTGATAACGTCAAGACACCATTATACTTTTTAAGCTGGTCTCCTAGAATTCAAGAACTATTCCAGGCTGCACACCCAGAAGAATATGCTCGCATCATTGAAGAAGATGCCTTCACTTATGCAGATTATCTTAAAATGGTGGAAATCAATAAAATTCATGGTGTAAATCTACCTGACGCTCCAGTGAATGTTCCAGGTGTTGATACAGATGCTGATTATTTCAATTTCTATTTGGTATCCAGACCGTTAAATGAGGACAATGAAGATAACGCATTCCCTCATCTTGCAGGATTTTTTCAAGAAGCAAGTGCCAATATTCTTTTGGATTTGTATGGGAAAAAAGGATTACCTGAAATGGGATTTATTGACCATATGAACATTTATCCAAAAGGATCTTTTATAGCGTTACATCATGATGGAGCAGTTGTTGATGCAGCTGCGCCACGTTTATTTGTGATATTGTTTTTCTTGTGTGAAAATAGAACAAAAGAAGATGGTTCTGTGTTAAGACTTCACACACCAGAAGGGTTGGTTGAAATAGTCCCAGACCTTAATACCGTGGTGGTTTTAGAACAAAATCAAATAGATGTACCGCATGATGTAACTGAAAATCTTTCAGATGCAGTGCGTTACACTTTATATTGTAATTTCACTAAAAGAATTTATGACAAATTAATGGCAGAGGCAGAGTAAGATATCATGATAAATGAAATGAATTTGTTAGAGAAAAGTGCATTGTTTGCCAAGATGAGCAATCATTGCTATAGCAATACAGAATTTATGCGCATCAAATATGAAGATTATGATGTAAAATACTACGGCAACAAAGGTGCTGACGCCTATGTATTGGAAGATGACAATGATGTAATTGTTGTGTGTCGTGGCACAGAAGTGAAACAAATTGCTGATGTCAAAGCTGATTTAAGCATTTCTCGGACATCTGCCATTCAAGGTAAAATACACATTGGCTTCAATCATTACGTGGATAAAATCTGGGCTGGTATTTTAACACGTGGCATGGATGCCAAGAAAAACAACAAAGCTCTTTGGTTGACTGGACATAGTTTAGGTGCCGCCATGGCCACCATCATGGCATATCGTTTTGCCACCTATGATTTAGGTCCAACACCATCAGGATTGTTCACCTATGGTAGTCCACGTGTCGGTAATAGAAAATTCATTAATTATTTCAACACACTTCCATTTGAGCATCATCGGTGGGTGAATGATGGTGACATTGTTACCAAGATTCCCTTGGTGCCATTCTTCTATCATTGCGGAACAATGCATCACATCAATAGCAAAGGAGAAGTCACATTGAATTATGAAAGAACCTTCAATCCTTTGAAGTTGTTGGGATTGACAAGTCCACGTGGTATCCTTAATACCATTATGGGTGATGCCAAAGACCATAGCTCAGACAATTATCGTATTTTCCTGACAGCAGCTCTATCGTAAGTTGTTGATTTTCAAGCACTTAGCGGGGTCTTGACAAAGGCCCCGCTTTTTGTTATATTTCATCTATAACTTCAACACGAGGATTTCATGACTTCCGACATGATGGACCCGAATCTCTGTATCTGTGGTGAGGACATGGCGCTGGACGTGGAGTTCTGTAGCAAGGAATGTGAGCGAGATTATCATGATGTGCTGGCGATGCATCATTATGAGCGTGAGATGGAGACACAGCACACCATCTATGTTAATATGAAGACCGGAGAATGGACTTCATGATTAAAATCACCAGCATTCACAATCCTGCCATTGCTGTGTTAAGTGGTAAGACGATAGTGATGCCTACTTGGACCGTGGTGCCTGATGGTACCACACTGGATGACATTGATTGGATCCGTCCTGTTCAGGTGAAGGCCGAGGTGAAGATGAAGCACGTAGGCAAGTATATTGTGAACATCTATGAAGATGGGAGAGTATCATGCGATTGCCCTGGGTTTACTTATCGGAAAAAGTGCAAGCACTCCGCGGAGTATTTGGCATGACGGATGGCATGTGGATTCAGCGACAAATTCACAAGCATGAATTATATGAAATTTGCATCAGTTGCAAGGAAGTAACTGGCACACCAAAAACGCTTGACATTGAAAAACGGTTATATTACATTGAAGGTGCAGGCCAGTTGTGTCGAGATTGTTGGGAAGCCCTTTACCCTTTGCCGGAGAAGAAATATGACGAACTTGGTTAAGACGAACGACCTGAAGAAGGGAACCCGTGTACGGCTGGAGAATGGGTGGTATGCCACATTGGTGGACAATGCCCGAGGCAACACGCGTATGGCCACGGTGGAGGGATATTACACCGAGACAGGTAGTGTGTATGCTCATGACATTGTGGAGGCGGAGATTGCCAACGCCTGGGTCACGGTGACTCACACGCCTCAGCAGCAGAAGATGAAGCAGGCTGTGAAGACCTGGGGATTCTGATGCTATTCAAGATTAGTGTGGTGTTGGTGGGATTGTTCGCCATTGTGGTGTTACTCTCCGCCATTTATGCTCACATCAGCTATGCGCTCATCAAAATGGATGAGGAGAGGGACATCTCATGACTTGGGATTGGTTGTTCGGAGGCAAGTTGTTTCTGATTTCACTGGTAATCATGTTCATCCTTGACAAGGTGGTAAAATGAGCTCTATAGGACTTTGGTTAAGCCGAGGAAATGCAGGATGGGTGTCGGCAGCAATTGGATTCATCATCATCATTTTTCTAATCATCACTGAGGATTAAATGTCAAACAAGTGGGAGTATCTGGACGAGGAGTACGAGGAGTATCAAAGTTGGGAACCTATCCGAAAGGATAATAGCCCCACAGGTAGCCTTACCGATAACCTCCGATATGTGGAGCCCAATAGGAATGGTGCTCATAAGCGTGACCGTGAGCATCGGCGTCGGATGAAAGAGTTTCAGGATGCCTAAAAAAAGAAAAGGCGGACGACCTTTAAAAAAGGTGAAGAACCGCCCTATTTGCTTGAATCCCGGGTGTGGGCGACCTGTCACTCATTGTGGATCACGTTGGAGACCTTTTTGCCAAAGATGTCATGTGGCAGGATACAAGAAACTCCCGCTCCCTGAAGGTGTCACTTCATTTAAAACAGGAAAATGCAGTAATTCTGATGGGCATCTAGGATTCATGTGTGGATGGGATTATGAGAAATCACCCTGGGCCTTGGGTCTCACACAAATAGACCATAAAGATGGTAACCATTGGAACAACACACCAGAAAACGCTGATGAGTTGTGTGACCCCTGCCATACCATGAAAGGAATGTTGCAAGGGGATTATAAATTACAAAATAAAAAGAAAGTATGAATATATGTTTATAGCATATTGATGATGCTTTTATATAATGGATATTGATGTTGCCACCCATGATGAGTGGCATCAGCTCCTGGAAAATATTGATAATCTTGAAACTTTCCCCATCCTCCTTCTGTGTTGTTCAATGACACATACACACAAGGAACATTGGTGATGTGCTCAACATTAGACACATCTTCTGGCTTCCAAGATGTTGAGGGAAAAATGTTATATACTTTACTATTTGTTGCTCGCAGCATCATGTGTGTGGATAGAAAATGCATGATGAAATTGTTGCTATACACCACAGGTGATGACAACACCTGCTGATATTCAATGTTATACACCTGGTCAGATGAAAAATGTTCTGGGTGTATTCGTTGATTACCATAATTCAACAACGCCCAGGAATCATCTTCTCGCAACACGGAATGTATGCTAGGTTCTGGCCAAAATATAAACACACGTTCTGGCATCGGGAGTTCTACAGGAGGATGCTGTAACCAGGCCATGAGAGTGTGATGGATATATGATGCCCCCACTCCTGCCTTGCCTAAATTCACCAATTGTCGATTGGTGTTCTGTTCATATAATGTGGTCCAATGTTCTTGTTTGCGAACACCCACACCTTCCACACAGCAGCATCCAATGGTTAAATCATATTTGGAGGCAACATTCACCCATTCATAGGTGCGATATCCTTGTGAGTTGAAATGATAGAAATCTTCTTCAATGTCACGATAAGGCCAAACATCTTCTGGAATGTTCAGGGATGTGACATGCTGCAACATTTCTTGATATCGTAATTCATCATAGGTGTTATGAAATTTACATGCTCCACGCCGAGGAAATGATGGAATGTTCCAATTTTTTCGTGGTGAAAACACATCCAGCTCCAAGTGTCTGCGCATCTGAATGCTCCTCATATGTTTCATAAACTAATGGCCCGATGTTCCGTGATGTAATCTTGTTCCATGATGTTCAATTGTTGAAGATGATGCAATTTTGCTTGTCGAGACAACCCCATCCAATGTTTCTCATGATTTTCTATAACACCTTGAAAATTGGGACGAATAACATTCACTGAGAAATATTTGTTGGCATCATGGATGGGAATGTTCTGTTGTTGAGCATATTCCAACAATTGCACTCTGGGCCCTTGCATTTCTCGGTTCACTTGATAGGCATCTGACAATAAATGCATGGTGTTCACATCCATGTAAAGGCCAGCATCTTGACATCGAAGTTTCATTTCCCGTGTGTATCCTGATGAGGTTTTCATCAGTTCCATGCGTTGTTCCAATTCCGTGACATATAATCCTGGCGCATCTGGTAATGCATCATGCACTGTGATCCAGCTATCTGGACGCATTTCCATGACCATGCCAGACAATTCTTGTTGTTTCAACACCTGGGTGAGATAGCGTTGACTTTGCCAACTGCTCGTGATGTGTGTGGGTCTGGGAACAATGTAGATGCGATGTGGATATGGCGCAAAATCTTCATGCAATTGTTGCAATATATCCCAGGTGATGCTTTCATTCCAGGTGATGAAATGAAACATGGCGTTGGGAAATTGCTGAAAGGTGTTGTGTTTACACAACATCCAGGTTCTGACATGACCACGAATCACCACGTTCATAGCTGGCGTCCTCCTTGCCCCCGCGCACGTCCCAGCACCCATCCTGCAGGTAATGGAAATGTAATGTTCATGAGATGTTCCCGACCTGCTGGATCCACCATCCATCTGCGCTTCATTTTCCGCATCTGCCCCCAGCTCATTTTTCTTCTGGTGTGCATGCTATGTTTTCTGTTGTACATGGGATTACCATCTCGCAAATACATCAGCTTCTTGTTTCGGGAGATTTTCGCTCTATGTGATGCTGACAATCCCCCAGTGTTGGGATTGTTCTTGCCACGTTTCCTTTCACGCATTCTTTCTCGGCCCGCTGGCGTGATGCCTGTGTGTTGTTTCGTAACCAGATCCAACACTTCTCGGGATTGTTTCCCAGCCCAGCTTCTGGCATCTTGAATGGTTCTG
>Ga0222714_10000152_pt1 | contig 79536 bp, 69 predicted proteins | sample C33_3DmetaG_FD_165048 | JGI IMG/M metagenome (GOLD analysis project Ga0222714, IMG submission 165048) | Estuarine water microbial communities from San Francisco Bay, California, United States - C33_3D | ecosystem: Environmental > Aquatic > Marine > Unclassified | place: USA: California...
CGCACATGCCACACGGCCCGGTTCTTGCTATCGTGTGGGGGATGACTCCTACCTTCTCACGTCGACTCACGAGCTCGTTCATCGTCGCGCTGAGTTTGGCTGTCACCGGGGCTGCGGGCCTGAGTGCGAGCCAGACCAGCCGTCCCAGGCAGACCACCACCGCGCCCGTGCTGTCCATTCCCGCCGACCAGGCCGGCACGGTGGCTGCTCGACTGTATCTGGCCGTATTGGGCCGGGAAGCGGACGCGCCCGGCCTGCGTGGAGCCACCACGGAGATTCAACGGGGTCGGCTCAATAGCCAGGTGGTCAGCATGGTTGGCAGCGCGGAGTTCCGCGAGGGCACGCAGCGGCAGCCTGCCTCCGACATTCTCCGGCAGTTCTATCGCGGCTTGCTCGATCGCGAACCAGACCCCGCCGGCATGAATGCCTTCCTGCCGCGGCTGGGCCGCGGGGAATACACGGGCGTGATTCTTGAAATGCTGGCATCGTCTGAGTTCCGCGAGACCCTCGGGCCCTCCACCGGAGGAGGGGGCACCTCGACGCCGAGCCGATTGGACGCCGCTCTCGCCTGCCAGGCCCGTGTCCTGGCCGCCGTGAACGATGCCGTGCCCGGCCGCGTGTTCCTCTCCTTCGACCGCATGCCCGAGACCTCGCAGGACCTGCGCGTCGTGAGTGGGGCCGCCGTGGACCGCTTCGACAACGACCGTGCCATGACCTATCGCTGCGAAGGCACCGCCGCCACCTACTACTACAACGATCGACAGTCGGCCAGAGGCGCGGATATCCGCGAGCCCTTCGCATCAGTCGCCGTCAATAACTGCCTGAACGCCGCGGGCAACGAGTTTGGTGGAGCCCAGGTTCAGGGGGCTGCGCTCAGCGCGTCCGACACCCGTGCTGAATACGTCCTCGGGCTGGCGGTAAGCGACACCCGCACCGTGCACATCGTCTGCGAACTGGACGGCATGCGCGTCGTCAACGTCCGCCGGCGGTAGCGAACAAAGACAGGGCCCCCGGGCGTCGCGAGGCGCCGGGGGCTATGGTAGACTCTGTTTTTCTTGAGCCCTCAAGGCGCCGAGGTAGCTCAGTTGGTAGAGCATACGACTGAAAATCGTAGTGTCGACAGTTCGATTCTGTCCCTCGGCACCACTTCCCCGTTCATGACGTCCCACCAGCCCGGTCTCCGATGATGGATCAGGCTCCGGGCGGAGCCCCTCCCCTGACCGGGACCTGGCGCCCAGCCTCCCCCTATGTGTGGGGCGGGCACGTCAGCCCCCAGTTCGTGTTATTGCTCCTGCTCGCACATGCGGTGCTCTTCGGATGGTTCGTCTCTGACTGGAACCGGTTCCGCATGATTCTCTACGCGTTTCACGAAGTGCCGTCGGAGGAGACCGTCAACGATCCCCCCGAAGATCTCGCACTGCACTACAACTTTGCGGAAGACCCGGTCGAGGCGCTGGCCGCCTACCGCCCCATCGCTGAAGCCGTCGTTGCCGGTGCGACTACGGCGGGCGAACGGGCGCGACGCCTCGGCGACTACATCTACAGCCTGCGGCGGGAGCCAGCCACCGACCTGGGCGAGGACCTGCGCTTCGGTCCCGCGGTCCTCTTCCAGAGACTCCAGGAGGGCGTCCACGGCAACTGCGGCCAGATGTCGACAGTGCTCGCCACCTTCTGGCGATCGATGGGCAGCCACACCCGCGCGGTCCGGTGGGGCACCTCCGACGGCCGCCTGGGCCACTACGCCGTGGAACTCTGGGATCACGATCGCGGCCAGTGGTTCTACTACGACATGAACCTCAATGGGTTTGCGCGCGACGAGAGCGCGGCGCCGCTCTCGGTGGCCAGCCTGCGCGCGAACCTCCTGACCGGCGAACACATCCACATCACCGCCAACCCGGAGGCCCACGACTATTCACTCGCGGATCTGATCGCCACGGTCCGGCAGTACCCGGTCGAGTTCTACGTGCTCAACAACAACTACCTGCAATGGGCCCGAGACAACCGCTTCGGCCTGTTCAACCGGTACTACAGCGCGCTGGCTGCGCTGCCGCATCCGATCGATCGCATCCTTGACAACTTGATGGGGGGGCGCGACCGCCGGTTAGTGGTGAGCGGCCGGGTTCTTGTCGGAGGGTGGATGTCGATTCGGGCGGCGCGTGTGCTGACGGCCTACCTGCTGAGTGTCATGGCCGTGTGCCTCTTCACACTCCGGCGAACATCGTTAGCGCGACCCGCAGACACGCTTCCACCCACGGCTGCGGATACACCCCCATCCCGATGATGCCGGCGAGACAGATCACGATGGCCACCTGCAGGACGGCAGGAACCGCGACCGGGCCGGTCTGCTCCGGAGCTTCGATGTACATGCGCCGCGCGACGACCAGGTAGTAATAGAGCGCGACCACCGTCAGGACGGCACCGAGGAAGGCCAGCGCATACATGCCCTGCTCCACGGCGGCCCAGAATACAAACAGCTTCGCCCAGAAACCTGCGACAAACGGAATGCCGCCGAGCGACAGCAGGAACAGCAGGAACGCGAGGGCTAGCGGCTGTGAGCGCCGTGCCAGCCCCTGATATGCCGTGATCTGATCGGAGCCGGTTGATGCGGCCACGGCCTGCACCACAAAGAAGGCGCCCATGTTCCCGAAGAGGTATGCCACCAGATAGAACAGGACCATGCCCACGCCCGAGACCGACATGGCGGCCATGCCGAGCAGCAGGTAGCCGATGTGCGCGACGCCGGAGTATGCGAGCAGGCGTTTGATGTTGGTCTGCGGAATCGCGAGCAGATTGCCGGCCACGATCGTGATCGCCGCCAGCACCGACAGCACCGGGACCCAGGTCAGCGTGGCTGGTCCGATTCCCTCAACGAACAGGCGCAGCATCACGACAAAGCCGGCCGCCTTCGGTGCAATCGACAACCAGGCGACAAACGGTGTGCCGCCGGCTTCGTACGAGTCGGGCACCCACATATGGAACGGCACGGCCGCAATCTTGAACCCGAGCCCGGCCAGCATCAGGCTGAGACCGAGAATCATGAGCGGATCACCAGCCGACAGGGCCGGTCCGATCGCTGCCACATCCGTGGACCCGGTCGCGCCATAGACAAACGACAGGCCGTAGAGAAGCACGGCCGACGACACACTGCCGATGACGAAGAACTTGAGCGCCCCTTCGGGGGCGGCCGCTTCCCGCTTTCTGAACCCTGTCAGGAAGTAGAGTGGAATCGACATCAGCTCGAACGCGACGAACAGCAGAATCAATTCGCGCGCGGAGGCGAGGACGAGCATGCCCAGCACCGACGAGAGCAGGATCACGTAGTACTCGGTGGACCGGCGCCAGAAGCCTTCGTCGGTGAAGGCCAACGTGGCCAGCACGCTGAGGGCCGCCGACACCAGGAACAGCCGTTTCATGAACACGGCAAGTTCGTCGAGCACGAACGTGCCGTCGAGCAGCACACGGCCGGGCTCTGCGGACCACGTCAGCAGGCCGACGACCACGAGGCCGGCCAGCGTCAGCCATCCACTGAACCGATCACTGGAACCTCGACGAAAAAGGCCGATCACCAGGACCAGCAGCCACAGGCCGCCGAGTGCGGCTTCTATCCCAAGTGGCTGGGAGGGATGCAGACTCCAGGGCGTCATCACATCACCCCCAGTTTCGTGAGAATAGCCACCGTGGACACATCAATCGGGTCGAGGGCGAGGCGCGGCGCCACGCCAAACAGAATCAACACACCGACGAGGATCACGATCGCCACCCACTCTGTCCCCTGCGCATCAGGCAGGTGCTGGAAGTGCGGATCAGTGCTTTTCGGCCCCCAGAAGATGGCCCGCACGACGCGCAGCACGTAGAGCGACGTCAGGAACGCGCCAAACACCGCGGGGAACAACCACCACGAATGGGCCGACGCCCATGCCCCGAGGAACGTCAGGAATTCGGCGACAAACCCTGCAGTGGCCGGCAGCCCCAGCGAGGACAATCCACCGATGGTGAAGGCGACGGCGATGCCCGGCATCATCGTGGCGAACCCGCCCATGCTGAAAATCTCGCGCGAATGCGCCTTCTCGTACACCAGTCCCACCAGCGCGAAGAACAACCCGGTCATCACGCCGTGCGCGAACATCTGGAAGACTGATCCGTTGAGGCCGTGCTGCGTCAGGGTCGCCATGCCCAGCATCACGACGCCCATGTGCGACACCGAGGAATACGCGATGACGTATTTCAGGTCCTTCTGCGCCATGGCGCTCAACGCGCCGTACACGATATTGATGCAGGCGATCGCGCCCACGAGCCACACCCACTCATGGGTGCCCTCCGGCAGCAATCCCATGCCGACGCGCACCACGCCATACGCGCCCAGTTTCATCAACACGCCGGCATGCAGCATGGAGACGGCGGTCGGTGCGGACGCGTGGCCGTCGGGCGACCAGGTGTGGAACGGGAAGATCGCAGCGAGGATACCGAAGCCGATGTAAAAAGCGAGAAACACCCACGACTGCAGCTGCGGGTCGAACGACACCTGCTCAAGGTCCAGCAGGGAGAAGGACGTCGATCCCGCCGCCACATATAGGGCCAGCATGCCGACCAGAATGAATGCCGACCCAAACAGCAGGTACAGCGTAAGCTTCATGGCGGCGTATTCCTTCGTGCCGACGCCCGTGCGTCCGAAGGCCCAGCCAAACAGGCCCTGCGGGCGCACTTCCCCGCTCGATCCCCAGATGCCGATCAGCAGATACATCGGCAACACGGCGATTTCGTAGAACAGGAAGAACACGAACAGGTCCAGCGAGACAAACACGCCGAACACGCCCGTCACCAGAATCAGCAACAGCGCATAAAACTCCTGGTCGCGCGTCGTCACCGTCCATGACGCGAACACACCGGCAAAGATGATGAACGCGGTCAACACGACCATCACCAGGCTCATGCCGTCGAGCGCCAGTTGATAGCTGATCCCCAATGATGGGACAAGCGCAATGGTCTCGTGGAACTGGAACCCGCCGGCGGCCTGATCGTACGCGGCATACAGCCAGAACGCTCCGACCGTGGAGACCGTGGCGCCGGCCACCGCCGTCCACCGCACCAGCAAGGGCCGCGACCGGCCGAAGGCCATGATGATCAGTGCCGCGACAAACGGCGCCCATGTCACGACGGAAAGCATCGGCAGTCCGTTCACCAGAGGCCTCCCAGGAACCACACCACCGCGACCACACCGGCCCCCACGGCCAGCACGTAATCCTGCACGCGCCCGGTCTGCACCCGTCGCAACTGCTCACCTGCCGAGACGGTCCACGCGCTGACGACATTGAGAACGCCGTCCACGATGTAGCGGTCGACCCACCCGAACACTGCCGCCATCCTCTGCAGGATCTGCCGGTAGACCAGCAGGAACGCCTCGTCAATCCAGAAACCGCGCGCCGCCGCCACACGCAGGGGGCCCGTCATGCGCGCGAGCGTTTCAGGGTCAATCGCGTGCCGCTGATACGTGGCCCACGCCAGGCCGATCCCGGCCAGCGCCACGCCCGTTGCCGTGGCGGCCAGCCACGACGGTGGCTCAAACGGCAGTTCCGGATGCGAGAACGTGAAATAGACGCCAATCACCAGCGAGGCGACCGCAAGAATCCACAGCGGCCCCGCCATCGACCACGGGGCATCGTGTGCGAGGTGGCCATGCGCATCATGCGCGTCATGCCCATCATGTGCCTTGTGCGGCGCGCCAAAAAACGTCAGGAACACGACGCGCATCATGTAAAACGCCGTCAGGAATGCGCCCGCCAGCAACAACACGAACGGCACCGTCAGCCCCCCCGCCCATACCGCGGCGAGGATCTCTTCCTTCGACAGGAACCCGGCGAACAGCGGCAGCCCTGCGAGCGACAGCGTTCCGATCAGAAAGACGATCATGGTCTGCGGCATCTTGCGTGCCAGGCCGCCCATCTGGGTGATGTCATTGGTGCCGACGGCGTGGATCACCGCACCGGCGCCCAGGAACAACAGCGCCTTGAAGACGCCGTGCGTCAACAGATGGAAGAATCCGGCCGCCGCGTAGCCGGCGCCGATAGCCGCCATCATGTAGCCCAGCTGCGACACCGTCGAATACGCCAGCACACGTTTGATGTCATCCTGCGCGCAGGCCATCATCGCCGCTGCGATGGCCGTCAACGCGCCGATCCAGCCGACGATCAGAAGCACATCCGGGGTCAGCGCAAAAAGGAACGCCGTGCGCGTCAAGAGATAGACGCCCGCCGTCACCATCGTCGCCGCGTGAATCAACGCGGAGACCGGCGTGGGCCCCTCCATCGCGTCCGGAAGCCAGATGTGCAGCGGCAACTGCGCGGACTTGCCGGCCGCGCCGAGGTACAGACAGAACGTGATGAGGGCCAGCCCGTCGAGGCCCACCACGCCGGACTCCACCAGCAGGCGCAGTTCCGCAAAGTCGAACGTACCGGTATGCCGCCACAGGAGCACGATGCCGATGAGCAGGCCGACGTCGCCGGCCTTGGTGGTCCAGAACGCCTTGACGGCCGCGCGCGCCGCCGACGGCTTCTTGAACCAGAACCCGATGAGCAGGTACGAACAGAGGCCAACCAGCTCCCAGCAGATGAACAGCTGCAGCAGATTCGGCGCGAGCACCAGCCCGATCATCGAGAACGCGAACATCGACTGATACAGGTAGTAGCGTCCGAGCGCGGCCGGCGGTTCGTCGCTGAGATAGCCCAGCGAATACACCTGCACCAGCAGCGCGACCAGCGTCACCAGCAGCAGCATCAGGGAGGATTCATGGTCCGCCAGCACACCGATCGTCGCAAGGGTCCCCTGGGCATCAAGCAACCAGTTCCACTCAGTGAGGATCGGGCCGGCGACGTTCACCTGCTGCCAGGTCAGCACGGCGGCCACCAGCGCCGTCAGCGCGCCGGCGATGGAGAGAAACGCGGCCGGGCGGCCCGTGCGGCGGAGCGGCCCGACGAGCCCGAGCACCAGGATGGCGATCAGCGGAGCGAGCAACGGAATGAGGCTCATCCCTTCAACCAATCCACCTGGTCGGCCATCGCGGTACGCCGCGTGCGGAACAACAGGATGACAATCGCGAGACCCAGGGCGACTTCGGCGACCGTGATGCAGATCGCCAGAATCGTCAACACCATGCCGGTCACTTCACCGTGAAACCGGCTGAACGCCACCAGATTGATGTTGACGGCGTTCAGCATCAGCTCAATGCCCAGCAGGATACCGACCGTGTTCCGGCGGGTCATCACGCCAAACAGGCCGATGCAGAACACCACCGCCGCGAGGATGAGATAGGCAGAGAGTCCCATGGTCAGTCCTCCGGTCTCGCGAAGTAGCTAGCCGACAGCAGAGACACCAGCAGAATGACCGCGAGCAGTTCAAACGGCAGCACGTACCGCGTCATCAGTTCGCGCCCAATCAGATGTGTCGGGTCCCCTTCGAACGGTATCCGCACGGCCGCCACCGGGGCGCGCATCAGGGTATTCACCAGCAACAGCAGCAACACCCCGGCGACAGCGGCTCCCCCGACCAGGCCGCGACTCGTATGGGACAACCGCTCCCCCACCAGGCGTTCCGTGACCACGATGGCGAAGACGACGACCGTGACGACACCGCCGGCGTAGAGCAGAATCTGGACGCCGGCGAGAAACTCCGCCTGCAGCATCAGAAAAACGCCCGCGGTGCCGGTCAACGCCAACGCCAGCCACAACACCGAGTGGAACAGGTTCTTGGTGAGCACCACGGCGAGCGCTGATCCCACCAGCAACACAGCGAGGATCCAGAAGCCGATGACGTCGAGGGTCATACGTCGCCTCCAGCGGCGTCGGCCGCCGGCTTTTCCGCCGCGGGTTTCTCAGCCGCCACCTTCTTCGGCGGCGCCTGCATGTCGCGCAGCCGGTTGCCGGTCGCCCACGACGCGTCGAACTTCTCGCCTATGGCGTGCAGCCGGTCCTTGTCGAGGAGGAGTTCGCGGCGATCGGTGGTCGCCATGTCAAACGACTTCATCATGATGATGGCGTCGGTCGGGCAGACCTGCACGCACAGCTCGCAGAACTCGCACGCATACAGTTCAAGGGAGAACGTCTTGGCGTAGTTCCGCTTCTCGCTCTTGAGCATCTCGACCTTGATGACGGCCGGCGGGCAGACGAACTCGCACAGGCGGCAGCCGATGCAGTTCTCCTCGCCGGTGTCCTTGTCATAGGTGAGCGCCAGCAATCCCCGATACCGATCCGGATACGTCCGGGGTTTGTCCGGGTAATGCACGGTAACGGGCTTACGCAGGAAGTTGCGGCCCGAAATCCGCATGGCGCGAAAGACGGACGTGGCGACGGCCCACGTCTCTTGCAGAATCCCGCGCGGCTCAGCCACCGGTGCCACTCCTGATAACGACCGTGAGGGCTGTCGCGATCACCAGCGCCAGCGATATCGGCCACAACAATTTCCACGAAATCTGCAGAATCTGATCCACGCGGATACGGATGAAACTCCACCGAATCCAGGTGATGAGCAGGAAGATCAGCAGCGCCTTCAGCACAAACCACGCCGGGCCGAGCCAATCGGGTCCAGGACCCGCCCAGGCACCAAGGAACAGCAACGCGCCAAGAAACGACGTCCCCAGCACGTGCGCGTATTCCCCGAGCTGAATCAACGCGAACTTCATTCCGGAATATTCAACACGGAAACCGGCGACCAGTTCCGATTCCGCCTCAAGGATATCGAACGGCACGCGATTCTCGGCCGCGACACTCGCGATAATAAAGGCGAGGAAGCCCAACTGGCCGAGCACGGGATACGCGATGAACCACAACCCGTTCTGCGCCGCCGCGATGTCGCCCAGTCTGAGCGAGCCCGCCAGAATGACCGGCACCAGCGCCGCCATCAGGAACGGCAGGTCATACGAGACGATCTGGTTGACGGCGCGCATGGCCGACAGCAGCGCGTACTTGTTGTTCGAACTCCACCCGGCCATGAACAGCCCGACAATTTCCATCGAGGACACGGCCAGGAAAAACAGGACGCCGATGTTGAGGTCGGCCACGCCCAACCCCGGTGCAAACGGGATGGTCGCGAAAATCAAAATGCACGGAATCAGAAAAACCACCGGCGCCAGGCTGAAGATGCGCCGGTCCGCATCGCGCGGCACCACGTCTTCCTTCATCATCAGCTTCACCGCGTCGGCAATCGGCTGCAGGAGGCCGTGCGGCCCCACGCGATAGGGGCCGATGCGGGACTGCATCCGCGCGGCGAACTTGCGTTCCAGCAGCGTGACGTACGTCACCAGGCCGATCACACCCAGCAGGACGCTGATGCCGGCCACGGCGCCGATGGCTGCGTCGGGCCAACCCGTCATCGGTCCACCTCACCAAACACCGGGTCCACCGATCCCATGATCGCCACCACGTCGGCCACCGAGTGGCCGGGAATAATGAACGGCAACACCGCCAGGTTCGAGAACGACGCCCCCCGCCACTTCATCCGGTAGGGCTTGGGGCCGCCATCCCCAATCAGATAGCAGCCGACTTCTCCGCGCGGCCCTTCGACGCGTGTATACGTTTCGCCTTTCGGCACCCGCACCTGGGCCACCGCCTTGACGCCGGGCCGGGACGAGATCGGCCCCTCGGGCAATCCGTCGAGAATCTGCCGGACGATGCGGATCGACTCGCGGAACTCGACCATCCGCACGCGGTATCGCGCGAGACAGTCGCCGTCGGTCTCGACCGGCACCCTGAACTGAAAATCCGGGTAGGCCGAATACGGCAAATCGCGCCGCAGATCGAAGTCCACACCGGAGGCCCGCAGCAGCGGTCCGCTGATCCCGACCTCGCCGGCCAGTTCGCGCGAAATCACGCCGACGCCCTTGGTGCGCATCAGGAAGAACGTATTCTCTTCGAGCATCGACTCGTACTCGAGCAGACGTTCTTCGATCAGGTCAATCGTCTGCCGGCAATCCGCCGCGAATCCCTCGGGCACGTCGTACCGCACGCCGCCGACCTGATGGAAGCCATACAGCAGACGCGCCCCGGTCAATTTCTCGAACAGGTCGAGCACCAGTTCGCGTTCGCGGATGCAATACAGGAAGATGGTCGCGCCGCCGCCAAGGGCGCCGCCCATGTCCATGCACCAGGTGCCCAGCCACAAACAGTGCGACGCGACACGCTGCAGTTCCGCCACCAGAACGCGCAGATACTCCGCGCGTTTCGGCACCTCGATCTTCGCGATGCGTTCCGCCGCCATCACGTACGCGTGTTCACTGCACATCGCCGCGACATAGTCCGTCTTCGACGCAATCGACGGGTACTGGACGTAGGCCAGGGTCTCGGCGAGTTTTTCGTGGCACCGGTGGAGGTAGCCGATGACGGCATCCACCTCGACAACGGTCTCGCCCTCAAGCGTGAGAATCGCGCGGAAGACACCGTGGGCCGACGGGTGCTGCGGCCCCATGTTCATGGTCAACCGCTCGGCACCGGCGTAATCGAGTTCCGTCTTGACGCGTGGGGTGAGGTCAGTGGCCATGCGCGTCTCAGCGATACGGGGGGTACGGCGTGTCCACGGCGTACGATTTCAACAAGGGATGCCCGACCCAGTCGTCCGGCAGGAGAATGCGTCGCAGGTCCGGATGGCCGTCAAACGTGATGCCGAACATGTCGAAGCACTCGCGTTCCATCCAGTTCGCCCCCCGATACACAGGCGTCAGCGAGGGGCACGTCGTGACACCGGCGCCGAGCCGGGCCTTGAGCAACACCGACAGACGCGCATCGATATTGTCGATCGACGCCACCACCTCCAGGCCGTCGTCTTTCCAGTCCACGGCGGACATGAAGGAGAAATATCCAAAGCCCAGTTCTTCCTTCAGCATCGTCGCGATGGTCAGCCACTGCGCCGCGGGCACGGTCGCAGTCAGGGGCGAGTCCCCGTCGGCGATGGCCACCCCGTCGATGGCGGTCAGGCGAGTACGGACGTCGGCAGCGGAAATCATCTAGTCCACCTTCTCCGTCGGTGCGGCCCGTTTGCCGGTCTTATGGAAGTGCGCGATCTGGTCCTGCAGCAGGAGCAGGCCATTCAGCAACGATTCCGGCGGCGGCGGACATCCCGGCACGTACACGTCCACCGGAATGATCCGGTCCACGCCCTTGACGACGTGATAGCCGTGCCGGAAGGGTCCGCCCGAGTTTGAGCAGGACCCCATCGAGACCGCCCACTTGGGATCGGGCATCTGGTCGTAGATACGCAGGAGCATGGGCGCCATCTTGATCGTGACGGTGCCCGAGATGATCATGAGGTCGGAATGCCGCGGCGAGGCCCACGGCACCATTCCCAACCGCTCCACGTCGAATCGCGACGCAAACGTCGCCATCATTTCGATCGCGCAGCACGCCAGCCCGAAGGTCACAGGCCACACCGACGACTTCCGGGCCCAGTTCAGAAAGTTGTCCGTCACCGTGGTCAGCACGAACCCGCCGGGAAACTGATGCAGCCCCTCGGTCAGTGATTCAAAGGCTTCGGAGTGTTTGTCCCCGGTCTGACGTTGCTTGTGAAGTTCGTTCCACTCCTGAAGGTCCTTGAAGTCCTTCCAAATCGGAGCCGGTACGACGGGAACCGGGCGCTTTATTTCCACTCGAGAATCCCTTCGCGATACGCGTACACCCAGCCGAGCATCAGGACGGCCAGAAATCCGCCCATCACATACAGCGCGCGCGGGCCCAACTCGCGGAGCACCAGGGCCCACGGGAACATGAATACGGCCAGGGCGTCAAACACAATGAACACCAGCGCGACGAGGTAGAACCCGACCGGGAATTGGACCCAGGCCGTGCCGATGGGCTCGGCGCCGCATTCGTAATTGTCGGATTTTGATTTGTAGGGTCGACTGGGCCGCAGCAGTTTCGCGGTCAACAGGGAAACCACCGCGAAGCCGGCAATGAGCACTAGAAAAATCACGACGGACAAGTAACCGGTCACCGGAACTCACGTCCTTCCCGAAAATCGCCGCGAGTATATCACTCAGCGCGCGCCGCTGACTCCCCCGCCGCCGGCCATGCCGCCGCCGGCGACCCCGACACCGCTGCCGGGACTGCCAGCGGCAATGATAATCGCAGTCAGTACCGATGATGGATTGTTTATTCCATCGAGCCATGGCACCACCGCGCCGGCCTTCGCAAACTTCGGCCCGAGCCCGAAGCCGACGGCGACCGGCAGCCACACATCGGCATGCTGCCGCGCACGGCCTGCCGCCACTTCCGCCTTGAGGAACTCCGCACGCGCGACCCACTGCGCGCCCACCGACACGCCACTGGCCGTGAGTGTCGGAAACGATTCGCCGGCGATCACCAGCGCGAGGCCAAGGAGGATGACGGCGCCCGGCACGAGCAACGCAGCCGGCCCCATCGCCCCCAGCCACAGCGCAACACCCAGGAGTCCCGCGAAGCCGACAAGGATCGCCACCACACCCGCCACGGTCATGCTCGCGGCGGCCCATCGGCGCTCGGCGTCGACATACCCGGCCTCCCGGATCTCCTCGTGGGCTGCGGCCTTGAACGTCGAGACCCCAGACAACAGAAGTCGTTGCGCATCCTTCAGCGGCAGCCGCCCGTGTTTCATGGCTAGCCACAACGCGTCCATCACGACTTGTTCATGTGGGCGCAGGCGGAGCCCCGTGCTGTCTTTCGGGGGCAGCACGACCGTCATCATGCCGTCGGCCTCTTCGACAGCCAACACGCGTCGCGCAAGCAGGTCGACCAAGGTCGCAGACAGTTGCGGCAGGCCGACCCTCGGGCGACTGACCGTCATCGCCGTGCCCAGGCCCGGCGGCAGCGATCCGTGGGCTGCGGGGATGGCCGCGCCGCCGTCGGCCTTTGACCTGTGGTAGCGCAGTCTCATCATCACCACCATGCCCGCGCCCATCACGAGGATGACCGCAGCGCCGACGATGAACGCCGGGGCTAGTTGGCGCCCGCGATCGTCGTCCACCTGCCAGCGCGGCGGCGCTACCGCGAGCGAGGCGGACTCGAGGTGGTCGGTCAGGACCGCCGTCTCGTTGACCGCGATGTCACGCTTCCGCGCGCTCCACACCTGCTCGCCTTCCCGTGTCCACGACCAGCCCTCGGATTCCAACGCGGGCCCGCCAGGCGAGACCGCGCCGCCAGACAGTTGCCAAATCAGTTCCGCTTCGGTAATCGCGTACCTGTGCCGGGTCGGCAGGATGTGCCACGCCAGATGAGCTCCGCGGGTATCGAGGCGCAGCGCCCCCATGGCACGGTACCGCAGCGTGAATTGGTGTGTGGTGTTGGTGGTCTCGGGGAATCGCCACAACACGCGAAGCTCGCGGCGCCCGATGCGAATGCTGGCCTGACCGGCCTCGCGGCCTTCGGGCAGCACACGACCATCCATCGAGGCCTCGACATCGATCAGGCCGTCCGTGCGCTGAATCGGCACGCGCCGCTCTACTTCCCGGAACGTGCGGTCCGTGAACCGGAAGGTGATCGTCTCGACAACGTCGAGCGATCCGTCCGGCAGCAGCGTCAGCAGTGTATCGAACCGGTCGGCGTGCAGCCCCCGCGTGGCCGACTGCGCCTGGCTGTCGACGGGCCACAGGAGGCACGCAAGAACGGCAAGGGCGATGAGGGGCCGACGCATCGGCTCATTGTAGGCGAGAGGCCAGAGCGATCACCATGAAGGGCCAGACCTTGCCCGTGCGTAGGGCGCACTGGGTTGTAGTGCGCCGCGTTCACGCGTTCAACCCCAGCGCGTCCTGCATGCCTCGCACCGCTTGCGTGCGCCGGTCACCTGCAGTGGCATGTCACTCATGATGGAAACCTATGCGGATGGGTCGTGATACCGGTTGCCGGTTGTCAGCGATCGCGGTCCTTCTGCATGGCCTTGATGGCCCGACCAAGGATCTTGCCCTTCCGCTTCTGCTCAAGCAGCGCCCGTTCTTCGCGCCGCCTCTCCAGCGTCACCCGCTCATCGTCGAGCTTCACAAAACTCTCGTAACGGGCGGCGTCCAGGGCGCCAGCTTCGACCGCGGCCTTCACGGCGCAACCAGGCTCCTGTTGATGGCGGCAGTCACGGAATCGACAGCCGGCTGCGAGGTCGGCCACGTCACTGAAGGTATCCGACGCGCCAGGATCCACGCCCCACAACTGCAACTCGCGCATGCCCGGCGTGTCGATCACGAGCGCGCCGCCGGGCAGCGCAATCATCTGGCGATGTACGCTTGCGTGGCGACCGCGGCTGTCGGATTCACGCACGGACCGCGTCGGCAACACCTTGGAGCCGACCAGCCGATTCACGATCGACGACTTCCCCGCTCCCGACGATCCGAGGAGCGCCACCGTCTTCCCGGGCTGCAAGTACGGCTCAAGCCGTTCGAATCCGCGACCATCCGCCGCACTGATCGCCAGCACGGGCACGCCCGGCGCCAGCCCTTCAACCAACGCCACCGCCTCATCCACGTCGTCGGCCACATCGGCCTTGTTCAGGATCACGACGGGCGTCGCGCCACTTTCGCGAGACAACATCAGATACCGCTCGATACGCCGAGGATTGAAGTCGCCATCAAGGCCGGACACCAGGAACACCGTATCGATGTTCGCCGCGACGACCTGGGCCTGGGTCGAGTCGCCCGCAGCCTTGCGCGCAAAACGTCCTGTGCGCGGCAATACCGCCCGAATCTGACAGCGCCCCCCATCGTCGAGGCGCAGGACGACCCAATCGCCGACGGCCGGCATGTCCTGACGACCGGCGGCCTCGTGCCTGACGCGACCGGACACTTCCGCGAGTTGTTCCCCGGACTCGGTCAACACACGCAAGACGTGGTTATGTTCGAGCGCGACGCGGCCCGCGACGACGCCCGGCTCGGCCCAGGGGGCAAAGGCCCGGGCAAAGTGGTCCGTCCAGCCGAGGTCTCGCAAGTCAGGCACGCCGACCATGGTGGCACGGTCAACCGGTGGGGCCAAATCTGCGTCAAAGTCCCCGATGCGGGATTTGGGTTTCCCGAAACCGCACCACGGACCCGAGGCGCCGAGGGAAGAGATGAGCGCTAAGACGTTGCAGCTGTGAGACTTGGAGCCCGAGCACGACTTGGCACTGGTTCTTGCATAGGGAGTGGGCATGGCAATGGACGTCAAGCGTGATCCCGCAATCCTCAAGGCGAAGAAGCGTCGGCAGATGGTGATGGCCGGTGTCGGTGTGGTGGTGCTCATCGCCGTTTCAGTCTGGGTGATGAGACTCGAGCCTGCGGCGCCAACCGTGGATGGCAACGCCGCGTGGACGGGCAAAGTCACCCGAGGGTCGATGGTGCGCGAAGTGCGCGGGTCGGGCACGTTGGTGCCGGAAGACATCCGCTGGATCACCGCCACGACCTCGGGGCGTGTCGAGCGGCGGCTCCTGCGGCCCGGCGCGCAGGTGCGGCCGGACACCGTGATTCTGGAGCTCAGCAATCCGGATCTTCAGAATCGGGCGAAGACGGCGGAACTTGCGTGGCGGTCTGCGGAAGCCAGTCTGGCCACGCGAAAGAACGACCTGGCCACGCAGCGGCTGCAACTCGAAACCAGTGTGGCGAACGCGGCCTCGCAGCTGGAGCAGGATGAACTGCAGTATCAGGCGGACCTGGAGCTCAACAAGCAGGGGATCGTGTCCGACCTGACGTTGCGACGGAGCCAGGCCAACATGGACCGCGCACGCAACGCGGTGGCGTTGGAACGGAAGCGACTCCAGGCGAGCATCGAGGGTGAGAAGGCCCAGCTGGCGCCGGTGGAGTCTGAGGTGGCGCGGGCAAAAGCCGCCTACGAACTGGAGGCGAAGAACGTCGCTGACCTGAAGGTGCGCGCGGGAATGACGGGCGTATTGCAGCAGTTGCCCGTCGAAGAGGGCCAGCAGGTCGGCGCGGGCACGAATATCGCGCGCGTGGCAAACCCGACGGCCCTGAAGGCGGAGATTCGCGTCTCGGAAACACAGACGCGGGATGTGCGCATCGGACAGGCCGCGATGATCGACACCCGCAACGGCACGGTCAAGGGGTTTGTGTCGCGGATTGATCCGGCAGCCCAGGGGGGCACGGTCGGGATCGACGTCACACTTGACGGCGACTTGCCGCCCGGGGCCCGCATGGACCTGAGCGTGGACGGGGTGATTGAACTTGAACGCCTGGAAAACGTCTTGAAGATGCAGCGGCCGTCGTTCGGGCAGGAAAACGGGACGGTGATGCTGTATCGGGTCGCGGCCAACAACGAAGCGACCCGCGTGCAGGTGCAGTTGGGACGGGCGTCGGTGAGCGAGATGGAAGTGAAGGCGGGGCTCAACGAAGGCGACGAAGTGATTTTGTCGGACATGTCGCAGTACGACGCGTTCGACCGGGTACGAATCGGGCGACGGTAAGGCGGCCGGAGGGGGGCTCCGGTTGATTTACGACCCCGCGTGCGCGGGATTGAAAGGGACGGACATGAGTACTTCAGAACAGGCGCTGATCCAGCTTGATGGCGTGACGAAGGTTTTTTACACGGACGAAGTTGAGACGCATGCGCTCGCCGGCATCCACCTGGAGATTCAGCGCGGCGAGTACATCTCGATTGCGGGCCCCTCGGGCTGCGGCAAGTCGACACTCCTCTCGATCCTCGGGCTGCTGGACACGCCCAGCGAAGGCACCTACATCCTGAACGGCCGGTCGGTCGCTGATCTGCCGCTGTCGGAACGCGCCCGCGTGCGGAACCGTGAGATTGGCTTCATCTTCCAGAGTTTCAACCTCATCGGCGACCTGACGGTCTACGAGAACGTCGAACTCCCCCTGACCTACCGTGGCATGAAGGCGGCCGAACGGAAGGAACGGGTCATGGCGGCGCTCGAGAAGGTCGGCATGTCACACCGCGCGAAACATCTGCCCAGTCAGCTGTCGGGCGGCCAGCAGCAGCGTGTCGCCGTGGCCCGTGCGGTCGGCGGGTCCCCATCCATCCTGCTGGCGGACGAACCGACCGGCAACCTCGACTCGAAGAACGGCGAGGCGGTCATGTCGCTCCTCCACGAACTCCACAACGAAGGCGCCACCATCTGCATGGTGACGCACGATCCCCGCTACGCACGCGGCGCGCAGCGTTCAATTCACCTCTTCGACGGCCGCGTCGTTGAAGAAGATGCGGCTCGCACGGGGGCCAAGGACCTCGAAGAGAGCGGCTTCCACCTGGGACACTGAGAGGTTTCTGATGCATACCGTACTCCACGCGCCACAGACCTTTACGCAAGTACCGGCGGCTCCGGCCGCCCTGCACGTGCTGGTTGCCCCCGATCAGTACGATGTGTTTGAACGTGCGCGGCAGTTGCTGGCATCTGCCGGGATTGAACTGATCACCACCCCGGCCGGACAGGCTCCCGCGGCTCCGTCTGGCTTCGAAGCCATGCGGCTGCGCGAGGTGGAGGGCCAGCTGGTGCGGTCCGCCATGCTGAAGGCCAAGGGCAACGTCAGTCGCGCCGCCCGGGCGCTTGGCCTCAGCCGTTCAGCGCTCTACCGTCGGCTCGAACGCCACGGACTCACGACGACCGGAGAATCTATTCGGTAAGAAGGTCCTGGAGTCCAGGAGTCCCGGGAAACATGGAGGGCGGGTGCTGCGGCATCCGCCCTCCCACCGATCACGGCGCGCTACAGCTCAGCGCGCCCTACGTTACCAACCCCACCCACCCCACCGTGAGGGTATTCTTACAACATGGAACCACTCACCGCGCTGTTTGCCGAGAGCGCACAGTGGGGCTGGCTCGTCACGAGCGGCCTCCGGATTGCGCTGATTCTTGGGTTGGCGTGGATCGCGCTCCGCACCGTCCGTGTCGGGCTCGACCGGTTTGAGGATCGCATCCTCGCCAGCGCGGGCCCTGGAGAGATCGAAAGCGCCAAACGCACCAAGACGCTGAGCGACATGCTCCAGAACGTCCTGAGTGTGGCGATCACGGCGATTGCCGCGTTGACCGTGCTGCAGGAACTGCGTGTGAACATCATGCCGATTCTCACGGGCGCCGGCATCCTCGGCCTCGCCATCGGATTCGGCGCGCAAACGCTCGTGAAGGATGTCATCAGCGGTTTCTTCCTGATCCTCGAGAACCAGGTCCGCGTCGGCGACGTTGCACAAATCAACGGCACCGGCGGCCTCGTGGAAGCCATCAACCTGCGGACCATCGTGCTGCGTGACCAGAGCGGCGCGGTACACATCTTCCCGTGTGGCAGTGTGACCACAATGACCAATCTGAGCATGGATTTTGCCTACGCCCTGCTCGACGTGGATGTCGCCTACAAACACGACACCGATGAGGTCGTCACCGTGCTGGAGCAGACCGCCGCCGCCATGCGGGAGACCCCGGAATTCGGTTCCCTCACGCTTGAACCCCTCGAAGTGATTGGCGTGGAACGATTTGGCGAATCGTCGGTGACGATTCGCGTACGTATCAAGACGCTGCCTCTGAAGCAGTTTACGATTGCCCGTGAGTACCGCCGCCGGCTCAAAAAGGCGTTTGAAGCGGCCGGCATCGAGATCCCATTCCCGCAACGGGACATCACGGTGCGCCATCTCTACGACAGCAAGTCAGTAAACTGATTTCTGAGGCGCCGGAGGTGGCGGCGGAGCCGGCACGTCGGAGCCGCGCAGCTGCTGCACGATCTTCACGCCGGCGCTGGCCCCCACGCGGCTCGCACCCGCGGCGACCATGGCCTTGAGTCCCTCAAGGTCGCGCACGCCACCGGCCGCTTTGACGCCCATGTCGGCGCCCACCACGCGGCGCATCAGGGCCACGTCGGCGACCGTCGCGCCCCCGGGTCCAAACCCCGTCGAGGTCTTCACAAAGTCCGCGCCGGCCGCCTTTGCCAGCGTACACGCGGTCACCTTCTCGTCGTCAGTCAGGTAGGCAGCCTCGATGATCACCTTGCTGATCACCCCGGCGTCCCGGCAGGCCTGCGCCACGCCCTCGATATCCCGTTCGACCAGCCGCACATCACCTGACTTGAGCGCGCCGACATTGATGACCATGTCCACTTCGCGCGCGCCGTCGAAGATGACTCTGCGAGTCTCGTAGTTCTTCACATCCGCCGTTGTCGCTCCGAGCGGAAACCCCACCACCGTGCAGACCCCGACGCTGGTGTGCCGGAGTTGCGACGCGCAATAGGCGACCCATGTCGGGTTGACGCACACGGTCGCGAACTTGAACTCGGCTGCCTCACGACACAACTTCTCGAGCTCCTGCCTGGTGGCATCAGGCTTCAGCAACGTATGATCGATCAGAGCGGAGACCCCGTCGGGTGCGCCCCCGGTGGCATGCATCCCCAGGCGCACCGCGCCGGCGTCCAACACCCCCTGCAACCGCGTCGGGCAGCAATCTTCATTGACCGCGTGACACCCGCACTGCGTGGCCGGCCGTCGCGTGGCCGCAAGCACTTCTTCCGTGATGATCGCGATGAGTCGTGAGAGGTCGACCGCCTGTGTCTCCATCTCAGAACCTCTCTTCCAACCGGCGGACCTTCAGAAGACGCCGCAGATACCGGGCTTCCTTCATCGGGGTCGTCACCCAGGTATCCACAATGGCCAGCGCTGTTGCCGTGTCGATCAACGTGCACCCGAGGGCCAGCACGTTCGCGCCATTGTGTTCGCGGGCGTACCGCGCGAGGGTCACGTTGAGACACATCGCCGCCCGGATCCCTCGCACCTTGTTCGCGGCGATCGTCGATCCCAGGCCGGCCCCGTCAATCACAATACCGGCATCCGCTTCTCCGCGCGCCACCGACCGGGCCACCGCGGCCGCGATATCCGGATAGTCCACGGCGTCGGTGGTGTGCGTTCCGACATCCTCCACGGCAATTGCCTGCTGCCGCAGATGCGCAAGAATCGCCGCCTTCATGGCCAGGCCCGTGTGATCCGAGCCGATCGTCACGCGCCGGACCGGGCACACCGGCGCCAGGTCCGCCGGAAGCGCGGGATCAGCCGTGCCCGAAGGCACCACGGTCACGCGGCGCGCCCGCAGCGTGTCGGCCGCCAGTGGCGTCACATGGCCCTTCGGCTCAAGCTCCACCGTCGTGCCAGGCTCGATCTGCCGCGCGTCACTCTCGGTGATGATGCTGAACCGCCGCACCGCCATGTCTACCCCACCCCTTCTACCACACCGATGTACGGGAGATTCCGGAACTGCTCGCCGTAATCGAGGCCGTAGCCGACGACAAACTTGTCGTCAATCGTAAAGCCCACGTAGTCCACCGGCACATCCACTTTCCGGCGCGACGGCTTGCTCAGCAGACACGCGGTCTTCAGATGGCTCGGCCGCCGCGTCTGAAACACCTCCTGCAGATGCGCCAGGGTCAGCCCCGTATCGACAATATCTTCGACAATCACGACGTAGCGGCCGTCAATGGGATGGCCGAGGTCCTTGATCATCTGGACCTGCCCAGTGGTGGACGTGCCGGCATAACTCCGCACCCCGATGAAGTCACAGGTGACATCACCACCGACCTCGCGGATCAGATCCGCGAGAAACATGAACGCGCCTTTGAGCACGCAGACCAGATGGACCGGAGTGTCCGGCCCGGCGTCCCTGCGGATGTCAGCGCCAAGCGAGGCAATGCGGCTTGCCAGGTCGCGCTGACTGATAAATTCCGTGACCTTCACCGTGCACTCCTGACTGCCGCCGTCACCTTCCCTGCCATCGCCCGCGCATCACGCAGCACCGCGTCGCGGTCGAGCGTAACTACCCGGCCCTGCCGCATCAGCACCTGCCCATGCACGATCGTCGTGCGGACATCCGTGCCCCGTGTGGCGTACACCAGATGCGACAGCGCATCAAACAACGGCGTCTGCCGCGCAGAGTTGACGGACACGGTAATGACGTCGGCCAGTTTGCCCGGTTCAAGGGAACCGAGCCGATCGCCCATCCCAAGCGCGTCGGCGCCGCGCCGCGTCGCCAGTTCCAGCGCCTGCCGCGCGGGCAGTACGCGCGGGTCGCCCGACGCATGTTTGTGCAGGAAGGCCGCGACGCGCATGGCCTCGAACATATCGAGGTCGTTGTTGCTGGCCGCGCCGTCCGTGCCCAGGCCCGCCGGCACGCCGTGCGTCAGCCACGCGGGCACGGGCGCCGTGCCGCTCGCCAGCTTCATGTTGCTCTCGGGGTTGTGCGACAACCCCACCCGGCGCTCCGCCAGCATCCTGATATCGGCGTCGTCCACCCACACTGCGTGCGCGGCCAGCGACCGGCCGTTCCACACGCCGAGGCCGTCGAGAAACATGGCCGGTGACTGTTTGAACTGTTCGGCAAGGATTCCGACTTCATCCTTCGTTTCCGCCAGGTGAATCAGCAGAGGCGCGTTGTACCTGTTGGCCAGCGCGCGGGCGGCCTTCAGGGTCTCGGGCGTCAGCGTGTATGGCGCATGCGGCGCGACGGCCGGCGTGATCAGCGGGTGATTCGCGAACTCCTTGAGGAATGCCTCCGTGCGCGCCAGGCCGATCTCAGGCGTTTCCGCGTCGGCCACCGGAAACCGGATGATTGTCTGTCCCAGGACGCCGCGCAGACCGACCGCGGCCGTCGCCCGGCCAATTTCCTCTTCAAAGTAATACATGTCCGCGAAGGTCGTGGTCCCCGACTCAATCATCTCGAGTGCGGCCAGTCGTGTGCCGATGCGGACGAATTCCGGGGATACCGTCGCCTTCTCCGCCGGGAAGATGTACTGATTCAGCCAGTCCATCAGCGCGAGGTCATCGGCGAGCCCGCGAAACAACACCATCGGTGCATGGCCATGGGTGTTGATGAGGCCGGGCATGATGACCTGGCCACGGGCGTCGATCTGCTCAGCGCCCGCGTACCGCGCGGCAATGTCCGCCGCGGTCCCGACGGCGACAATATCCGAGCCGTTGATGGCCACCGCGCCGTCCTCGATGACCGTCCCTTCGGCGTCCATCGTGACGACGGTTCCACCGGCAATCACCAGTGACACCGGCGTTCCCGGCCGCACCGACTGCCACATCAACCCCGCGACGACGAGCGCGAGCGCCGCCGCCAATGCCGCACCACGAACCATTCGGAGATTCTAATCCCTAACCCCCGATGTATAGTTCCCGCCGATGGCTTTGCACCTTGTCACCCACCCTGTGGCACAGGACGCGCTGGCGTCCCTCCGTGATGCCACCACACATACCAGCCTCTTCCGCCGACTGGCCCATCGCGTGGGGGTGCTCGTGGCCGCGGAGGCCACACGCGACCTCCCCACACGTCCGATTCCCGTGGACACCCCGATGGAGGCCACGATGGGCCAGCAACTGGCGGCAGACATCGTGGTCGTGGCGGTGCTGCGCGCCGGATTGAGCCTGGTGGACGCGGTGCTTGAACTGGTGCCCCATGCCCGCGTCGGCCATGTCGGCCTCAGACGCGACGAAACCACCGCAGTCGCCCACAAGTATTCCAGCCATCTGCCGCCGTCACTCGGCGAAAGCCTCGTGCTGCTGGTGGATCCAATGCTCGCGACAGGCGGCAGCGCCATCATGGCGGTGGACGTCCTGAAGGAAGCGGGCGCCCGGCGCATTCGCCTGCTGTGCGTGGTCGCTGCACCCGAAGGCGTCGGGGCGCTTGAAGCCGCGCACCCGGATGTCGATGTGTATACGCCCGCGCTCGATCGCGAACTCAACGCACACAAATACATCCTCCCGGGCCTCGGAGACTTCGGAGATCGCCTCTACGGCACCACGTAGCTGCAGCCGTCGGGCGCGCTGGGTTTGAGCGCGCCACCATGGCGCACGACAACCCAGCGCACCCTGCGTACTGCAGAACAGACTAGAATGGCTGTCGGAGGGCGCGTAAATGCCCCATGCTGTGACGTCCGATGCGGTCCTTGCCGCACGCCTTGATTCCCTGCATCGACTTATTGGCAATACCCCCATGCTGGCGGTTGATTTTCTGTATCGCGGGCATCCGCGCGTGCTGTACGCAAAACAGGAATCGCTCAACCTGACCGGCAGCATCAAGGACCGCATGGCACTGTTCGTGCTGGAACGCGCCTATCAGTCCGGCGCGATCCGGCCCGGTGACCGGATCGCGGAAGCCACCAGCGGCAACACCGGCATTTCATTTGCCGCCCTGGGCCGCGCGCTTGGACACCCCGTCACGATTTTTATGCCCGACTGGATGAGTAACGAGCGTATTTCACTCATCGCCAGTTTTGGCGCGGACATCGTGCTGGTCAGCAAAGCCCAGGGAGGCTTCCTCGGGAGCATCGAGATGGCGGAGACGCTTGCGCGAACGCAGCCATCGGTGTTCCTCCCCCGCCAGTTCTCCAACGCCGCCAACGTCGAGGCGCATCGTCGCACCACAGGCCCCGAAATCGCCATGCAACTCGCCAAGGCGGGTTTGAAGGCGGACGCGTTCGTGGCCGGGGTCGGCACCGGCGGCACGGTGATGGGCGTCGGCGAGTACATGCGGACACAGCACCCCGCGGTACGCATCCACCCGCTCGAACCCGCCGAGTCGCCGACGATGTCCACGGGGCACAAGGTCGGCTCCCACCGCATTCAAGGCATCTCGGATGAATTCATCCCGGAGATCGTCAAACTCGAGCAACTCGATTCCATCGTCGCCGTCCACGACGGCGACGCGATCCTGATGGCGCAGAAACTGGCGCATGCCGGTCTGGCCGAGGGCATCTCGTCGGGCGCAAATTTTCTCGGCGCACTCAAGATACAGAACGAACTCGGCGCAGACGCCGTGGTCGCCACCGTCTTCTGCGACAGCAACAAAAAGTATCTCAGCACCGACCTGCTCCGGCCCGAGCCGGCCAGGCCCGGGTACGTCAGTCCCGACATCGAAGTGCTCGGCTTCCGCGCATTCCCACGGGTGTGTGGGATGTGTTTTGACGGACCGAGTTAGATGCGCGGATAGGGGAATAACGTGACCTACACACGGCGGGAAGTGATTTCGTTTGGCGCGATGGCGGTTGCGACGGCGGCAACGGCTCGGGTGCAGGGCTGGTCACAGTTCACACCTGACGTCGAATTGGAACTGACGGCACAGACTGGCCGGGCGCAGATTCTGCCGGGGCGGCCAACCGATGTCTGGCAGTTCACCGGCCGGGTCATCAAGGGTCCCTCTTCCGTCCTCGCGCCCGTGGAGGGGTCCTACCTTGGTCCTACCATCAGGCTCGCTCGCGGGCAGAAGGTACGTATCCGCTTTGCGAACAGGCTTCCGGATCCGTCCATCGTGCACTGGCACGGCCTCGACGTGCCGGAAGCTGCGGACGGCCACCCCCGCTTCGCCGTGGACGGGGGCAAGGATTACGTCTACGAATTTGAAGTTACCAACCGGGCCGGCACTTACTGGTATCACCCGCACCCGCACATGCAGACGGGCCCCCAGGTCTACAGCGGGCTCGCCGGCATGCTTATCGTGACTGATGCAGAGGAGGCGGCGTTGTCGCTGCCGTCCGGTGCGACCGAACTGCTCGCCGTCATTCAGGACCGGAAGTTCGACGCCTCCAACCAGCTCGTCTACTCGACGACGATGATGGATATGGAGACGGGGTTTCTGGGAAACCGCGTCCTGGTGAACGGACAGGCGGCGCCGCAGTGGTCCCTGGCGACGCGCGCGTACCGCATCCGGATACTGAACGGCTCAAATGCCCGCCTCTACAAGCTTGCGTGGAGCGACGGTACACCGATGACCGTGCTTGGCACCGATGGCGGCTTGCTCGAACAGCCGCACACCCAGCAATACGTCACGCTGGCCCCGGCGCAGCGCGTGGACCTCTGGCTCGATCTCAGCCAGCGAGCGCTCGACACCAGGATTGAGTTGCAGAGCGCCGCGTTTCCACTGACCGATGGCGGCCTCGACATGTCGGGCATGGGTGGCATGGGCCGAATGGGGGGCATGGGCGGCATGGGTGGAGGCCGCGGCGCCGCAATGGCGGGGACAAGCCTGCCGCTCGGGGCCCCGATCTCACTGGCGACCCTGACGGTGGCTCGCCGCGAGAAGGGCCTCTCGGCCCCGCCCGCGCGGCTCTCGACGTTCGACAGATCGTGGCAGCCGGCGCCCGGTGTGCCCGTGCGACAGGTGCCCCTCACCTTCCGCATGATGGAATGGTTCATGGCCGGCCGCGCGTTCGGCGAGATGATGGAAGTCGCCTCAGATGAAACCGTCAAGGCCGGCTCCACGCAGATTTGGGAATTCGTGAACGCCGGGGGGCCGATGGGCATGCAGATGGCGCATCCCATTCACATCCACGGGCGTCAGTTCCGTGTGCTCGGCCGCTCGGGCGGCGCACCAGGCAACAGCCTGCGCGAAGGGTTGGTGGACGGCGGATGGACCGACACCGTGCTCGTGCTGCCGAACGAGACGGTGCGGCTGCAGGTACCGTTCACCTCGCATGCAGGGCTGTACCTGTACCACTGCCACATCCTCGAGCACGAAGACATGGGCATGATGCGCAACTTCAAAGTGATCTAGACCATTCCGGATCGCAGCGGGGCGTGCAGGCGCGAAGGATAAGATGTTGGGGTTGTGACACTGCTGACGCCCCGATTCTTGCCCTTCGCGTTCTGCTTCCTGGTTGCGGCGCCGTCCCCGGCCGCCGCCCAGCGTCTGCTGGATGGCGGCCAGATCCATGTACGACTCAGCGCTGCTGCGGTCGAAGCAACCGTGACACCGGCGACCGACCCACCGGTACGGGCTGATCAGACGCTGATCTTTCGTGGCCTCACGCCAGGGACGTACACGATTACGGTCGGTGCCCGTAGCAAGGCCGTCCAGGTCAATCCCCGCGAGATCGTCGTCATCGCCGACGCAGACACTCTTGATATCGTCGACCGGCAGTCGATCGGGGAGGGCTTCCACGTCACCGACCGCTGGTTTACGGACCCAGCCTCTGCGCGGGATGTATGGGCGCTGATCGAGACCATCGCGCCCTACGTCATCGCCGACCGGATGGACAACGGCGGATTGGGCACGGGCCGCACCGCGCTCCTGGGCTCACGCGGTTCGTCGTGGACCACCACCCGCATGACGTTCGGCGGCACGACGCTGATCGGTCCCAACGGTCATGGCCTCATGCCCTTTGCGCTCGACCTCTCCGCCATCGGCAGCGCCTCGATCATGTCCGGACAGGCGCCTGTGGAATATGGCACGCCGGGTGTGGTCGTCGCCCTGACGCCGAAAGCGCCGGCCAGAACCCGCCGCGGTGTGGCGGACATCTCGTTCATCGCCCCGCGGATGGTGACCCGCAACGCCCTGCTGCACGCGCCGTCCCTTCAGCGCACGGATAACGCCGGGGAAGGCAACGTCCTCGTCGAGGGGCCTCTAGGCTCCCGTACGGGCCTGCTCGTGTCAGCCTCCCGCGCACGCATTCAGTTCTACGAACGCGACCGGCCTGCGCGCTGGACGTCGTCGGCGACCTCCCTCTTCGTCCATGCCATCCGGCGTCCCGGCGACGAGGACCAGTTGCGCGCCACCGGCAGTGTGCAGCGCGTGTCCGCTCCGTTCGAAGACCGCCGCCAGTTTCGTGACCGTTCGGTCAATGAGGACGGCACGTTCGTACAGTTGTCCGCCACCTGGGATCGGTCGTTGAGTGCCGGCGCACATCTGGAGGTTGTGGCCGGACTTCAGCGCGGCGCCTTTCGTCCCGACACCACAAATGCACTCAGCGGCACCATGGACCGCGTGTGGGACGGTTACGTGCCTCTGCCGGCGGCTGACGTCACGACCACACAGTGGGAACTGAACTCCACACTCCACAGGGCCCCAATGGCGTGGCGAGGCGCCCGGCATGACGTGCGGGTCGGCGGCACACTCCGTCGCGCCGGCCAGTCATCAGCCTTTGCAGGGGCCGTGGACATTGCCGAGGTCGTCGCGGGTCTTCCCGCCCGCGTCTGGCGACCGGCCACGTCGTCCGGCACCTCACGGCGGAGTATTTTCGAAGGCGCCGCCTTCATCGCCGACCGGATGGCGATCGGCCACAACCTCACCGTCGAAGCTGGTCTGCGCGCGGAGGTCACCCGTGGTTCCATTCTCGGCTCCTCACAGGGCGTGTCGTGGACAACGGTGTCGCCACGGGTCTCGGCGCAGTGGCACTATGGCCCGATCGCGGTGTTTGCGGCAGCGGGTCGCTACACCGACCCCTTGAACCTGTCGCAGCTGCGCCACGGCGATCCAGGCGAAGCCACGATGGACGTGCACCGCTGGACCGACCCGAATGCCGACGGCCAGTTCACACCCGCTGAAGCCGGCGTGCTCCTGTGGCGTGCCGGCCGCAGCGCTGCCATCGCATCCATCGATCCGGCATTGAAGGCGCCGCGCACGACCGAACTCACAACCGGCGCCGAGATGCGCTTCGGGAAGCACTTCACCATCCGCACGGCGCTGATCTGGCGCTACATGCGCTCGATGCTCGGGTCGGTCAACACCGGCGTCACTGCCGCCTCCTACGATCAGCGGCTCATCCCCGATGCCGGCGGCGACTGGGACGGCCCCGGCGACGACACCTTCGTGCTCGTCTACGACCGTCGTCCCGAATCATTCGGGCTCGACCATTACCAGCTCACGAATCCTGCGGATGCGACGGCGAAGTATGAAGGGCTGGAAACCACCTGGGCGCTCCGTACGGAGCCTGCGGAGCTCCACTTCGGCGCGATGGCGTACCGCTCGCGCAGCTGGGCCGGCCACCTCGGATTCGGTGCACTGGAAAATGACCCGGGGGTGCTGGGCGAAGTCTTCGAACGGCCGAATGCGCGGCCACTGCTCCAGGGCAGCTATTTCTTCGACCGCTCGTATGTCGGCAAGTTGTCAGGTTCTGTCCGGCTGCCGCTGGGCATGCGGTGGGGCTTTGCAGCGCGGTATCAGGACGGCCAGCCGTTCTCGCGCATCGTCGTCGCGACTGGCCTGCGCACCGGCCCCGAGATGATTCACGCCTATCGCGTCGCCCGCACGCGCTACACGTACTCGCTGACACTCGACATGCGGATCCAGAAGTTGTTCACCGTCGCCGGTCACTCAGCCGCCGTGCGCGTGGATGTGTTCAACGCCACGCAACACAAGAACGAGCTGGAAGAGAACGCGCTCACCACGCCCCTCTTCAGGCTCTCGACCGTCGTCCAGCCCCCGCTCACGTTCCGCCTCGGGCTGCGTTTCTCGTGGTAGGTCAGGTCCAGGTCGAATACGGGTGTTTCGCAAGATAGGAATTGGCGTAGCGGTAATCCGCGGAGACCTCATCACCGACCCATGCGGGTAAGTCGACAGCCTCCTGTTCGGACTGCAGCTCAACTTCGGCCACCACCAGCCCGTCGTTTGCACCGTGGAAGACATCGATCTCCCAGGTGTGGACACCGTGCTGTTCAACGTGCCGGTGTTTATCGACCACCGACGCACACAGCTGGTCCAGCATGTCGCGGGCGTCAGCGACGGGAATGCCGTACTCGAATTCGAGCCGGGAGAACCCTGATGTGGGGCCTTTGAGCGTCAGGTATGCGCGATCGGCGCGGACGCGGACGCGGACGGTCCGGCCGGGGGAGGAGGCGATGTAGCCTTGCCGGATCAGGTCGCCCGCAGCGCGGGGCGTCCACATCCCTGGCCGCACCAGAAACTTGCGTTCAATTTCTACGGCCATGGGTGGTGGGGGGTTGGTTGGTGGGCGCTGCAGGACTCGAACCTGCGACCACCGCCGTGTGAAGGCGATGCTCTACCAACTGAGCTAAGCGCCCAATCGTTCAGAAACCGACGTAGTTTACCACACGGATGTCAGCCGATGAAGAGGGCATCCTCGTCGTCGCGACCGTAGCGGCCTTTGTCCTGGCGTGCGCGGAACACGGCCATCGCGGCTTTCAGCCCGGCCATGACGGCCGCGCCCTGCTTCACCGGCATGATGAGTGACTGCTGCACGATCTGCAGCGTGTCGTCGATACGCATCGCGGTGGTGGCCATGACCTCGTCCACACGCTCCACCTGCGTGAGCGCCAGCGCACTCACCTTGCCGGCGTCATCCGCAATCTTGTGCGCCTTCTGAATGAGCGGACGTACTTCCGCCTGGAACTGCCGGAGGCTGGTCGCGGCGTCTTTCGCCGTGCGCAACATCTGGAGCCCGACGACGACCTGCACGACTGCCATGGCCAGCACGGCCAGGGCGATGACGCCCAACCAGACCTCGTTCACAGCGTCTCCTTGCGCACCTGCTCGAACGTCTCGCGCCCACGTTCCACGGCCGCGCTCAGGTTCTCGCGCTGACGCGCCAGGAACTCACGGCCTTCACGCGCGACCGACTCGGCCTTGTCGCGGCCTTCGCGCGCCTTGTCGGCGAGTTTGCGACGTGTCTCTTCACCCGACGCCGGCGCGTAGAGGAGTGCCACCGCCGCACCAGCCACCGCACCAAGCACAAACGCCAACAACACCGGGCCCGACGAATTCTCGTTGTTTGCCATCACGGCCTCCTTGCTAACCACCGAAAATACTGACCCGCACCGTCAGATACTTGCGCGGGTCAGCTTTGATGGCGGCGATCAGCTCGTTGAGCGACGTCGCCGCCTGATTCATGTTGTCATAAAGCGCCTTGTCTTGCAGCAACATGCCGGCCGTCCCCTCCCCCTTCGACACCCCGGACACCAGGGTGTCCAGGCGGGCGGTCAGCGCATCCAGCCGGTCATAGAGCTCTGTCTCGTTGATGAGTTTGCCGACCGTGCCTTCGCCGCGCGCAACACGACCGGTCATCGTCTCAAGATTGGCGGCTGCTCCGCTCATCGACCTGCCCAGCGCCTCATCCGCAAACAACTGCCCCAGCGGGCCTTCGCCCCGCCGAATCCTTGCGGTCATGGCCTGCAGATCGTCGAGGGACGCCTTCATGGCCGTGTACGCCGCAGGGTCGTTCAGCAGGGCTCCGACCGTCCCCTTCCCGGAGTTCACCTGCGTGGCGACCGTGTTGGCCGACTGCAGCAACGCGGTGAACTCGGCGTAGAGCTGGTCGTCGGTGACCAGCTTGCCCATCGTCCCTTTGCCGCCGCGCACGTCCGTCAGGAGCAACTGCACCTCCTCAAGGGTCTTGCCGGCCGCGGCCGCGGCGTCGGCGACCATGCCGGCGGAGCTGCTCGTCTTGAGATAGGCATTGTCGGCCAGCGGCGTCCCGCCCGTCCCTGGGGTAATCGCGATGAGCGGCTCCCCCAGCAGGCTGAGCGTGCCCATGCCGGCGACTGACTGATCGGTAATCATGTGTCGCACGTCCCGCGAGACTTCCAGTGTCACCTCGATCTGCGACTCCGCGAACTCGACGCCCGTCACCTTGCCGACGTCCTTGCCCGCGATGCGGACAACCGAGCCGGTCTTCATCCCCTGCACATCAGCGAACCGGGCCTTCAGGGGATACCGCTCCCAAGGAAACCCACCCTGACCGCCCACCGCCAGAATCAGCGCACTGGCCAGGACCATCGCCACAATCGCGATGATGCCGATTTTCAGTTGCGCCCAGCCGATTGATCGAGTTCTTGGCATAGTTGTTACTCCAGAAACGCCTTCAGATACGGATCCTGGGACGCCCGCAACTCCGGCAGCGTCCCTTCGAACAGCACCGTGCTGTCCTTGAGCATGAGAAACTCCGTCTCCGCCAGCTTCTGCGGGGTGGCCGGCACAAACGACAGCGCCGCGCCCTCCCTGACCGCCATGTGAGACGCGATATAAAACGCGTCCCGCAACTGGTGCGTGACAATCAGCGTGCTGACACCTTCCAGATCCCGGAGCTTGATGATCTCGTCGTCGATGGTCAGCGCCGTGATCGGATCGAGACCGGTGGTCGGTTCGTCGTAGAGCAGGATCTCCGGCCTGGCGGTCAGCGCCCGGGCGATCGCCACGCGCCGCCGCTGACCGCCCGACAACTCGGAGGGCATGCGCGCAGCGAACTCATCCAGACCGACAAACCCCAGCACTTCCCTCACCCGGGCGTCGACCTCCGGGATCGGCATTGCGGTGCCTTCGAACAGTTTGTACCCGACGTTCTCACGTACGGTCAGCGAGTCGAACAACGCGCCTTCCTGAAACACCATGCCGAGGCGATCACGGACCGGCATCAGGGCTTCTTCGGACAGCGGATCAACACGCTCCCCGTTGATGTGAATTTCGCCGCTGTCGGGTTTGAGCAGCCCCAGGACCAGCCGCAACACCGTCGACTTGCCGACGCCGCTCCCTCCCAGGATCACCTTCGCGCGTCCGGGCAGCAGATCGAAACTCACCCGGTCGAGAATGACCTTGTCGTCAAACGCCAGCGAGACGTCCACGAATCGGATAACGGGGCCTTCGGTCGCGTTCGGGGGCGCCATGTCAGTAGAACAACGTCAGGATCAACTTCGTGAGCAGGAAGTCGACCGCCAGCACGGTGACCGAGCCCGCCACGACGGCGTTGGTGGTGGCGCGGCCGACGCCCTGCGTACCACCGGAGGTGCGCAGGCCGACGTGGCAGCCGATGGTCACAATCACGAAGCCAAGGAAGAACGGTTTGATGAGGCCCATCCAGACGTCCTGGATGTAGAGGCCCTGCACCACGCTGTTCCAGAACACACCGCCTGACACTCCCAGCTGCGTCACCGTGATGATCCAGGCCCCGACCATGCCGACGCCGTTGGCGATCACCGTCAGAATCGGCACCATGACAATGCCGGCGAGGACGCGCGGCACCACCAGTTTCCGCACCGGATCGGTCCCCAGTGCGCGCAACGCGCTGATCTGTTCGGTGACCATCATCGAGCCCAGTTCGGCGGCGATACCCGATCCCACGCGGCCGGTCACCATCAGGGCGGTCAGCACGGGTCCCAGTTCCTTGACCATGGTGGCGCTCACCAGCCGGCCCACCATCGACCGCGCACCGAACTGGTCGAGTGTGACACCCGACTGCAGCGCGAGCACCATGCCCGTAAATGTCCCTGTGAGCAACACGACCGTCATCGAGCCGATGCCGATTGCGTCAAACTGTTCGATGATGTCGCGGAAGTAGACAGGACGCGAGGTCAGCCCACGCGCAATCTGCCCAAGGAGCTTGAAGTAATCCTGCACCTCCAGCACGCCTTTTTTGACGCTGGCGTTGACCGACACGTTAGACGCCGCCTCCCACGAGGACGCGACCGGGGTCTCTCAGCTTGCGCACTTCGTCACGCAGACTGGCTGCGCGTTCGAACTCCAGACTGGCCGCCGCCGCCCGCATGCCCTGTTCGAGCTCCGCGATCCGGCGATCGAGGTCGGCGCGGGAGTGGAACGCCTCCCGTGTGTCGGCCGCCGGCACCGTCAGATAGTCGCGCTCGTACACACTCGAGAGCACCTCGTCGATGTGTTTCACGATTGATGCGGGCGTGATGCCGTGTTCGAGGTTGTAGGCCTCCTGCACCGTCCGTCGACGGTCGGTCTCCCGCATGGCGTACCGCATCGAGTCCGTGACCTTGTCGGCATACAGCACCGCGCGACCGCGCACATGCCGGGCCGCGCGGCCGATGGTCTGAATCAACGCGCCGCCCGACCGCAGAAAGCCTTCCTTGTCCGCGTCAAGAATCGCCACGAGCGACACTTCCGGCAGATCGAGCCCTTCACGGAGCAGGTTGATGCCGACCAGCACATCGAAGGTCCCCAGCCGCAGGTCACGCAGGATCTCCACCCGCTCAAGGGTATCGATATCCGAGTGAAGGTAGCGCACCTTGATGCCGAGTTCCTGGTAGTACGTGGTCAGGTCCTCAGCCATCCGTTTGGTCAGCACCGTGACAAGCACACGTTCCCCTCGGGCCGTCACGTCGCGAATCTCCGCAAGCAGGTCGTCCACCTGCCCGGCGACGGGTCTGACATCGATCGGCGGGTCCACAAGCCCCGTCGGCCGGATGATTTGTTCGACGATCACGCCGCCCGCATGCGTCAGTTCGTAGGGGCCAGGCGTCGCACTGACGTACACCACTTGTGGCCGGCGCGCCTCCCACTCCTCAAACGACAACGGCCGGTTGTCGAGCGCAGAGGGCAGCCGGAACCCGTAGTCGACCAGCACTTCCTTCCGCGACCGGTCCCCGTGGTACATCCCGCGCACCTGCGGTACCGTCTGATGGCTTTCGTCCACAATCAGCAGCGCGTCTTCCGGAAGGTAATCAAGCAACGTCGGCGGGGGCTCCCCTGCCGCGCGACCGGACAGATGCCGCGAGTAGTTCTCGATGCCGTGACAGTAGCCGATCTCCCTCATCATCTCGAGGTCGAACATCGTGCGCTGATGAAGCCGCTGCGCTTCGAGCACCCGGCCGGCGCCTTCGAGGTCGGCGAGCCGTTCGCGCAATTCGTCCTTGATGCGCTCAATGGCTTCGAGGGTCTTCGCCCGCGGGGTCACGAAGTGCGACTTCGGGAACACCGAGAGCCGGTCGTGACGGCGGACTTCCCGGCCCGTCAACGGGTCAAACGTGACCAGAGCATCCACCTCGTCGCCGAAGTATTCAAACCGCAGCCCGATGTCCTCGTACGACGGATAGACCTCAACGATATCCCCCCGCACGCGGAAGGTGCCGCGAGTGAACTCGTGGTCGTTGCGCTCGTACTGGATCTCCACAAGCGACCGTAACAGGTGGTCGCGCCCCGTGGCTGCTCCCTTTTGCACCTCGACCACGAGCCCGAAGTAGGACTCCGGCGAGCCCAGACCGTAGATGCACGACACACTGGCGACGACCAGGACGTCCCGCCGCTCGAACAGCGACCGGGTCGCGGACAGACGGAGCCGGTCAATCTCCTCGTTGATGATCGATTCTTTTTCGATGTACGTCCCGCTGGCCGGCATGTAGGCTTCGGGCTGGTAGTAGTCGTAATAACTGACGAAATATTCGACGGCGTTGCGCGGGAAGAATCGCCGGAATTCCTGGTACAGCTGGGCCGCCAGGGTCTTGTTGTGCACCATGACGAGCGTCGGGCGGTTCACCGTCGCCACGACCTGGGCCATGGTGAAGGTCTTGCCTGATCCGGTCACCCCCAGCAGCACCTGCGCCGGGTCCCCGCGTTCCAGCCCTTCCACCAGCTGCGGGATTGCGCGCGGCTGGTCGCCACGAAGCTCGAAGTCCGATTCAAGTTCAAAACGGTCCGTATCGGAAGGCATCGGTGATTCAGCTCGAATCACCCATGGTAGCAGAGCGGTGTCTCAGCGAATGGGCGCGAAGTAGCCCGGGCGGGTGCGCACTTTCACACCGGCGGCCTGCGGCGCCCGTACTTTGACCTGCACTTTCCGGAAGGTGCCGTCCTTCCGGCTGTTCGTGGAGACGTACCCAAGCGTGTAGCGGGCGTTCAGTTCGTCGAGGATGCGGGCGTAGATCTTCTCCAGATCCTCCTTCCGGCCCGGGTAAAACGCCGCGCCCCCCGTCTGATGCGCGACATCATTCATCCGCATGGTCTGCAACGCCCGCTCGGTGCCGGTTTGATGTTCGACATACCCGATGACATACACCATGACCTGGCTGAGCCGGAGCATCTCGACGAGTCGCGAGAAGGTGGTTTCGCTGCGCGAGTCCGCGCCGTCGGTGTAGAGCAGGAGGACCTTCTGCCCGTCCTGCTCTTCGGCGGCCGCCAGGTACATCGCCAGCGCGTCATACAGGGCCGTGTAGCCGTCGGCCGTGTTGCTGCGGATACGTTCAAACAGGTGTGGATAACTGCCGGGTGAAAACCTGGACACCCGCACCTGGGTCGCGAAGTCCACGAACGTGACGTCACGCGCTTCGTCCAGCGTGTTGATGAACTTGATGGCCGCCGCAGCAGCAGACGGCAGGTCGCGCTGCATGCTGCCGCTGGTGTCGAGCAGCAATCCGAGATGCAGGGGCACGTCGGGTGTGGCACCGCTGGCGAAATACGTCAGCGCCTGAGCGCGCCCGTCTTCGAGCACCTCGAACTGGTCCCGCAGCAGGCCCCGGACCAGGGTGTCGCCCCTGGCGGTAACCGTCACGGGCAGCGTCACGACGTCAGTCGTGGCCCGGAAGACCTGCTGCGCGGCGGATCGCGGCCCATCCAGCAGGCAGAGGCCGATTGCGGCCACCACGATGGCGCGCCCAAGCACGACCGTCCTTCCCGCCCACATGATTTGCGCATGATACTCCGCGGGCATGACGAGGTACGTATAATGGCTTGTTTACGTCATGAGAGCACTCGCCGTCTGCCAGGACGAACTGGTGATCCGCACGCTCCACCAGGTCCTGTCAGGCGCATTCGACCTTGAGTTTCTGGTCGAAAGCCGCCCCCTCGCCCGACGACTGATCGAGGACCAGATCGCCGTCACGGTGGCCGATCTGAAGCGGGTAGATTCCTATCTCCGCGCCGACCTCTCTCCGTCCACCTGCGTCCTCGTCGAAGACAACGGCAAACGCAGTCTCAAGAAGATCGTGACCGCCATCCGCGATGCCGGGGGCAGCCTCCTCTACATCCTCCACGCCGGCACACGCCCCGAGCAGCGCAGGAACTACGACGACCTTCAGGATCTTGTCCCGGAGCTCACCCACCTCGACCTGGCCGAACTGCTGAGCGGGTCACTGACGACCGAACTCGACCGCGCGATGACGCGCGCCCGCGTACAGCAATACCAGCGGTACTTCGCGGACGCGGATCGCGTCCTCATCCTCCTCCACAACGACCCCGACCCTGACGCCCTCGCGGCGGGCCTCGCCCTGCGCACGCTCCTGCGCCGCACCAAGACGACCGCGATTATCGGCGCCGTGCAGGGCGTGACGCGCCCGGAAAATCTGCGCATGGCCGACCTGCTCGACATTCAGGTGGAAACGGTGACGCACGCGGACTTCGCGACGTTTGACCGCATCGCCACGGTGGATGTGCAGCCGCACTATTTTCCGGGCCAGTTGCCCCGCGTCGACCTTGTCATCGACCATCATCCCGAGCAGGCAGGCTACACGGCCGTCTTCAAGGACATCCGTCCGGAGTTCGGCTCGACGTGTACGATCCTCACCGAACATCTGCGCGCCGTCGACGTGAACATCTCGGAACGCACCGCAACCGCGATGCTCTACGCCATCAAGTCCGACACCCTCTTCTTCGCCCGCCACACCAACCGGTCCGACCTCGAGGCGTTCACGTTCCTGTATCCACTCGCCGACGCCGCGTTGATCCGCAAGATGGAAGGCGCCGAGATCACGATGGACCGCCTTGAGCACGTCACCCGTGCGCTCGCGACCAGCCGCATGCGGCATCAGGTGTTTTCCGCGTTCATCGGAGAAACCACCCGCGAAGACTTCATCCCCTACACCGCCGACTTCTTCCTCCAGCTGGAGGGTGTCAAGTGGTCGATCATTGCCGGCATCGTCGGCGGGCAGCTCATCGTGAGTGTGCGCAATCTCGGGTATTCCAGAAATGCCGGCGAGTTTGTGAAGGCCAGCTTCGGGGATATCGGCAGTGCCGGTGGACACCGGGCGCTCGCCAAAGCCGTCGTGCCCGTGGACCGCTTCACGGCCAAGTTCGGCAGCCTCTCCGGCATCGGCATCGCGGCGCGCATCGGTGAACTCGCGGAGCACTTCCTCGCCGAGACCAAGGACGACAAGAAACACGCCGACAAGTCCGGCAAGCACCTGTAGGGCGCGCCGGCCCTGCCTCCCCTAAGCCAGCGCCTGTCCGAGGTCGTCGATCAGGTCGCGGCTGGATTCAAGGCCAACCGACAGGCGCAGCATGCCGCGTGTGACCCCGGCCGCCGCGAGCTGGGTGTCATCGAGCCCGTACTGGGACGTCAACACTGGCAACGAGCACAGGCTCTCCACGCCGCCAAGGCTGGCGGCGCGCTGGAAGAGCTGCACACGGTCGAACGTGCGCACGGCGCCCTCGTAGCCGCCGGCACACTCGAAGCAGATCATCCCGCCGAAGCCGGTCATCTGTGCGCGGGCGATCGCGGCGTCGGGGTGTGACGCAAGCCCTGGATAAAACACACGACTGACCTGTGGCTGCCGTTCCAGGAACTCGGCCACAGCCTGTGCGTTGGCGTTGTGCTGCGCCACACGCACAGCGAGCGTCTTCATGCCGCGCGCCAGCGCGTAGGCCGACGCGGGCTCAAGAATGCCACCAAGCAACTTCCGAGCCGGCGCAAGGCGGTCGATGATCGCGCGCGATCCGATCAACGCACCCGCGGTGACGTCGCTGTGTCCGTTCAGATATTTCGTCGCCGAGTGCATCACCAGATCCGCACCAAGTGCCAGCGGCCGCTGGTTGATCGGACTCGCGAACGTGTTGTCCACGATGGAGAGGACGCCCCTTGCGCGACAGGCCTCTGTGACGCCGGCGATATCAACACATCGCAACGTGGGATTGGTCGGCGTCTCGAACCAGACCACCTTCGTCTTCGGGCCGAGGAGTGAGCCGACGTGCGTGAGCGCTTCGAGCGACACAAACCGGGTTGTAATGCCGAACCGATCAAGAAACTGCGTCAACACCTGCAGCGTGCCGCCGTAGATGGATGACGCGCACACCACTTCGTCGCCGGTCTGCAGGAGCCCGAACAACGCGGTCGACGTCGCAGCCATCCCCGACGACGTCACCATGGCCGATTCCCCGCCCTCAGCGGCCGCGAGTTTGGCCTCGGCCGCCTGCACCGTGGGGTTGCCGTACCGCGAATAGATGTAGTGGTCCGACTTCCCCTGCTGGAACCGCTCCAGTTCGGCCGCGTTGGGAAACGCAAACGTCGTCGCCGAATAAATGGGGGTGGTGATGGGGGTTGCCGCTGAAGGCATCCCTTCGCCGGCGTGCAGGATCTCCGTGTCGCGTGTCCTCACTCGATTCGCTCCCCGGCCGCCACGACCGGCTCAATGAACTGTCGATACGCATCGTCGTATCCCTGCCGCACCAGTTCGGCCAGTGAACGGGTGCGGTCGGACGATTCGTCATACACGCCTGAAAAGTCGAACGGCCCGGCGGGGTTATGGTCGGGCCGGATGGCAAACACGCCCGAGAACCTGGGCGCCGCGGCGGCCCACGCTTCCTGGAACGCTGCGGTCTCCACCGAGCGCAGGGTCTCACCCATGCGGTGCCGGAAGTCGCCGGGCGTCATCCGCAAGTCGTGCGGCTGCGCGGCGGGTGGCGCGGGAGTCACCAGGACGACCTGCTCGACGCCGATGCGCGCGACTTCGTCGATCAAGCGTCCCACCAGATCAGGGCGATCACACCACCGATGGGTCTCGCCCTGCCAGTAGCTGTTGAGGGAGAACGTCACCTCGTGCGGCGCAGACGCGACTGGCACCCGGAGACCGGCCATCACCGCGTCCACGACGAGCGCGCGATCCGCCTCGGCGCCCGCGGACACATCGACCGACTCGGACTCGCGCGGCCCCGCCCCCACGCGCCGCTGGGTGAACGCGGTGTGCCACGCGGGCGCGACGAGCCCCACGACGACATCGCGACGCGCATCAATGTCATGCACGGCCAGCAGCACCTCGCGGAAGCCGGGCTGGCCAAAATTCTCCGAGACCAGCTCGACGTAGCGTCGGCCCATCTCGTCGCGCGACGATGCGGGAGCGCCTGAAGCGCCGCGCGTGATCTGCCACAGTGCCTCCAGCGCGAGACCTTCCGGTTCGGCGGGATCCAGGGGATGGCCCAGCAGATGCCACCAGAACAGCCCTTTCGTTCTCCGCCTGGAGCGTCGGCCTTTGCGGGCCCGCCACGCCGAGATGGCGAGAACAGCCACCATCCCCACCAGGGCCAGCAACACCAGGCGCGGCACCACCGTCGGCAGAATCGGGGGATCAAACAGCGAGGTCAGGAACCGCGTGTATGTGCTGAGCAACCGCTCAGCGATCGAGGGGAAGTTGAGCAACGAAGCCAGCATGCCGCCCGCATACACCACCGTCGCAGCCAGCACGGCCAGCAAAGGCGACAGCAACAGCAGGCACGCCGCGCCAAGCGCGCCCGCCGCCACGCGAATGGCCGGCCGCCATCGATACGCGTGGGAGGCTCTCGCGGTCGTCCACGGTCCGGCATCAGCCCACAAGTGGCCGCCGCTGTCCACCGCCGCGCTCAACGCGCCAATCACGCCCACCCCGTGCGCCGCCACCACATCCACCTTGATGCCGGCTTCATTCAGCGCACGGAGCACGCCGGCGTGGTACGCCCCGGCCGTCCCCGTGCCGCACAACACCACCGCTGTGCGGAGGCGTGGGGCGTAGGAAGACAGAGCCATCGCAGAGACTCAGGCTTCGTCGTGCACAGTGACCAGCCGCACGAGCTCAAACGTCCGTTTTCCCGCCGGCGTGACGACAAGCACGTTGTCGCCTTCTTCCTTGCCGACAAAGGCGCGACCGATGGGCGACGCGACCGAGATCAAGCCCTTGTCGGGGTCCGCGTCCTCGGGCATGCACAGTTCAAACTGCAGGTGGTTCCCGTTTTCGATCACGGTCAACTTCGACCCGAAGCCGGCTTTGTCGGTCGGGATCTTGTCGAGGTTCATCAGCTGCAGCTGCGAGACGCGCGTGCGCAGCATCGAGATACGGGATTCCACCAGCCGCTGACGTTCCTTCGCGGCCGCATACTCGGCGTTCTCGCGCAGGTCCCCCAGCTCGCGGGCACGCTGGATCTCCTTGGGCAGATCGTGGGTCAGCTCGCGGTCGAGCACGGCAATTTCATCCTCGAACCGCTTGATCAGACGGGCTTTCATCGTGTGAAAAGTCTATCCTATCCGGCGTGTCCCATCCGCGTCTGACCCGTCGTCAGGATCCCATCGTCACACGCCTGCGTGAGGTCGCCCGAGGACGGGACGCCGGGAGCGACGACGTGCTGCTGGATGGCCCCCATGTGGTGCTCGAAGCCCTGCGCGCCGATGTGCCGCTTGAGGTCATCCTGGCGACGACGGATCGGCTCGAGGATCCCTCTCCGGACATGCGTCAGCTCTGGTCGCTCGCGGCCGCATCGGGCGCAGCCATTTACGACGTCACCACCGGCGTGATGGACGCGGCCAGCCCGGTTCGCACCCCCAGCGGCATCGTGGCGCTCGGTGCCTGGTCACCCGCCGCACTCTCGTCGCTCTGGGCACCGGCCCCGGCCCTGGCGGTGGGTCTGGTCGATGTGCAGGATCCCGGTAATGCCGGGGCGGTCATCCGGTGTGCAGATGGACTTGATGCAACCGGTGTCGCGATGATCGGATCCACGGCCGACCCGGGGAGTTGGAAATCGCTGCGTGGCGCGATGGGCAGCACGTTCCGTCTGCCGGTGGCGCGGGGCGGCATCGACGAGGTGTTGGCCGATGCACGTACGGCCGGCGTCGCCATTGTCGCCACAGTCGCGCGCGACAGTTCGGGCGCCATCGAACTTCGCCGTGTGGACCTCACACGCCCGGTGCTCCTGCTGCTTGGCAACGAAGGCGCCGGCTTGCCGGACGATCTTCAGGAGAACGCCGACGTCCGCGTGTATATCGATATGCGCGCGGGCCTCGACTCCTTCAACGTCTCGGTCACCGCCGGCCTGCTTCTGTACGAGGCACGGCGACAGCGCCCGTCCCAGGGCCGGGTATGACCTCGTTGTTTGACGACGAGCCTTCCGTGACGGCAGGCACACCGCTCGCCGAACGGATGCGGCCACGCACGCTGGACGAGTACGTCGGACAGACGCATCTTGTGGGACCGGGACAGCCACTGCGACGAGCAATCGACGCCGGCGTGCTGCATTCACTGATTCTCTGGGGCCCGCCGGGTACCGGAAAGACGACACTCGCCCGTGTGCTTGCGCAGGCCAGCGGCGCGGAGTTTGCTGCGTTCAGCGCGGTCACGTCCGGCATCAAGGAGATTAAGGATGTCATCGCGGTCGCCGCGCATACGCGGCAGCGCACCGGCCGCCGGACAATCTTCTTCGTCGACGAAATTCACAGATTCAACAAGGCCCAGCAGGACGCGTTCCTGCCGCACATCGAGTCCGGCACGGTCGTGCTGGTTGGCGCCACGACGGAGAATCCGTCCTTTGAAGTCAACTCGGCGCTGCTCTCACGGTCCAAGGTCTACGTCCTCCAGCCGCTCACGCAAGACGACGTGGTGACAATCCTGCGGCGTGCGCTCACTGATACCGGGCGCGGTCTTGGCGCGACCGGCGTCGAGGCTGATGATGACGGGCTGGCGGCGGTGGCGCGGTATGCCAACGGGGATGCGCGTGTGGCGCTGAACCTGCTCGAACAGGTGGTGTCGTCGCTGCCGACGTCTGCAACTGGTGGCCCGAGCCGGCTGACGGAAGAGATCCTGAAGGACCTGGTGGATCGCAGGGCGCTGCTCTACGACAAGTCCGGCGAGGAGCACTACAACATCATCTCGGCCCTCCATAAGTCCATCCGCAACAGCGACGCGGACGGAGCGGTCTACTGGCTGGCGCGCCTGCTCGAGGCTGGTGAAGACCCCATGTATGTGGCGCGCCGACTCGTGCGATTTGCGTCTGAGGACATCGGCAACGCTGACCCTGGGGCGCTGCGGTTGGCCATTGCGGCGAAGGATGCGACGCACTTCCTCGGGATGCCGGAGTGCAACACTGCCCTCGCGCAGCTCGTGACCTACATGGCGGCGGCGCCGAAGAGCAATGCCGTCTACAAAGCGTACCAGGCGGCCGCGCGTGATGCGCTCAGAACCGAAGCCGCGCCGGTGCCGCTCCACCTTCGGAATGCGCCGACGAAGCTGATGAAGGATCTGGCGTACGGCAAGGACTACCAGTACGCCCACGATGCACCGGATGCCCTCACCGACATGTCGTCACTGCCCGACAATCTCACCGGCCGCGTCTATTACGAGCCCACCGACCGCGGCCTCGAACCCAAGCTCAAGGAAGCCCTCGACCGCGCACGCGCGAAGCGGAAGCGCTAGTCGAAGCGCTGGCGCGACCGCTCGATCAACCGGGCCCATTCTTCTTCCCGATTGCGCGGAGGCACCGGAAATGACTTCAGCGAAGGTGACGGCACGCGACCCGCTTCTTGCGCCCAGGTGCCTGGCGGAGACAGCAAGGGCATAGTCGGCTGCGGGGCGCGCCGGCTCGCCCTTCGACTTTGCCAGGCGCGCGCGAACGCCGGCCCGTGGATGCCGGCGCTGTCAAGCCGACGCCGGCGGACGTCCAACTCCCTCCGCCGCCATCTGTCCGACGTGGCGGACGGTCGGGGGCTTGAGGCCTTCCATCCAAGCCTGGAAGACCGGGCTGAAGACTTGCCGCCGCTCTCCCCAGTACTGGCGGACGCCCTGGCGGGTGAAGTAGATCCGTCCCAATTCTTCCCACCCCTGCCACACTTCCGGTTCCATCGCCCCCTTGGAGAACTGGTAATGCATGTCCTCGAAGGTCTTGATGAGATTCAACATCAAGATGATGAAACGTATCCGGCCATCCTCATCCAGGGCGTTCATGTCCTCGACCCCCCGGCTGAAGATCCGTGCCAGGGCCGGGTCGCCGATGACGTTCTCGTTCCAGTGCCGGATGCCGGCGATCGCGTCAGCCGACGCGGCCCTGCTCAGTGCGTCGGTGTTGTGCCGTACCTGGGCAGCGACGTAGACGAGGGAGAGGACAACCGCGATCGCACCCAGCATGTCGCTCACGGCACCAATTGCTGCCCAGTTCATTTGATCTCCTCTGACTGTGGCCCCGCGCGGCGTCGGCCGCGGCTCGTCATAGTCGCACCGGCCGACGACGGCTGCAAGCCGTTTTAGGCAGCCCCCTGCGCTTCTGCGATCAGATACTTCCATGACTGACGGCTCCCGGTAGACCATGGCGGCAGACCCGCCACAGCCAGACACCGCAGACGTCCACCTCAGCACCGGCAGTCGCCGGAGCAGAAGCTCCGGCCCCCGTTCAAATCCGTTCGAAGGTACGTTCGATTTCGCGCCGCGTCAACCGCAACACGACAGGCCGGCCGTGTGGACAGACCGTCGAGTGTGATGTGCGCCTGAGTTCGTCGAGCAGATACTGCATCTTCTCGCGCGTCAGCGGATCATTCGCCTTCACGGCCGCATGACACGCCATCGTCGCCGCCATCTGCCGCAGGGCAATGTCCACGCTGGCGCCAGGTGACAAGCCATCGAGGTCGGACGCCACGGCGCGAAGCGCCGCATCCACCTGCTTCCAGTCGAGCAGCGCCGGCACGGCCGTGATGCGCAGACTGGTGCCGCCGAAGTCTTCACAGTCGAACCCGAGCTTTTCGAGTTCAGCGGTGTGGGACAACAGCGTCTGGTGTTCCCCTGACGACAACTCAAGCACCACGGGCGTGAGCAACGCCTGCACCTCAACCTTGCCCATCGTCAGCCGTTCCGCAATCTGCTCAAACAAAATCCGCTCGTGCGCCACATGCTGATCGATGATCGCGATGCCCTCGTCGTCAACCGCGAGGATGAACGTGTTGCGGAACTGGCCGAGCGGCGTGAGCGGCTTGATCAGCGACTGGACGGTGGAGGTGCCGCCGGTGAGGCCGATGTGTGTCGTGGGTGGGGTTGGGAACGGCTGGGTGAGGCCGGGAGAGGGTGGGCATGGTTGGGTCTCCAACATCCCCTGCCCGAAGCTCCAGGGCAGCGAGGTGCCGAGGGGCTCTGGTGACTGCGCAGCACCAGGCGACAACACCAACTCGGGGACACCGCCCTGCCCCAGCGCGTCCACAAGGGCGCGTCGGAGCACCTCGTGCACGAGACTCTGATCGAGGAACCGCACCTCCGCCTTCGTCGGGTGGACGTTCACGTCCACACGGTCGGGCGGCACCTCGATGAACAGATGCACTTCGGGGCTGCGCTCCTTGATGGTCGCCACGCTGTAGGCCGCCGAGATCGCATGCGCGATCGTACGGTCCTTGACGAGACGACGGTTGACGAAGACGTGTTGGGGACCGCGCACGGGGCCCTGCTCGGCAAGCGCGGCGATGAACCCGGCCACGCTCATCCCCGCCGCCTGTTTGCGCACGGGCACCAGGTCCGGCCGGTCGCCATAGATCTGATAGAAGCGTTCTTCGCTCGACCCCGCCGGCGGGGCCTCGATGAGGAGACGGTCGCGACTCCGAAGCGTGAATCCGACCTCGGGATACCCCAGCGCCATCTGCGTCACGAGGCGGGAAATTTGCGCGGACTCCGCGGTATCCGCCTTCAGGAATTTACGCCGGGCCGGCAGGTTGTAGAACAACTCACCCACTTCGATAAGGGTGCCTTCGGGCGCGCCGACTTCCCTGTCGGACACGACGTGCCCGGCGTCGATGCGAATCTCCGTTCCGCTGAGTGCGCCCCGCTCCCGCGTGCGCAGCCGGAACTTCGAGACCGACGCGATCGACGGCAACGCTTCTCCGCGGAATCCCAGTGTGAGAATCGCCGCAAGATCATTCGCCTCCCGGATCTTGCTCGTGGCGTGCCGCTCGACAGCGAGCCGCGCGTCCTCCGCCGACATGCCGAGGCCGTCATCCTCTACCGAAATCAGTTTCTTGCCGCCGAACTCGACGATGATCGCGATGCGGGTGGCGTCGGCATCGATTGCGTTTTCGACGAGTTCCTTGACGACGGATGCAGGGCGTTCGACAACTTCACCGGCGGCGATCTGGTTCGCCAGTTCCGGCGCGAGCCGCTGGATGCGGTTCACAGCCAATCCTTCCGGCGGAACACCACAAGCATGCTGCCGGCAATCGCCACCACCATGCCCATTACCCACCAGAACTGGGCGGTGGGGCCACCGGGGAACTGTGGCAGCGGCACGTTCATCCCATACAGCCCGGTGAGCACAGTCAACGGCATGAAGATCGTCGCGATGACCGTCAGGACCTTCATCACCTGGTTCATGCGGTTGGACTGGCTCGAGAGATACGCGTCGAGCAGCCCGGTCACGCGGTCCTGGAGGAAAATCGCCTCATCGGTCAACTGCACCAGATGGTCGTACACGTCACGAAAGCGGTAGGCTATCGCATCAGGGATAATCGCGAATTCGCGTCGCGCCAGGCGCCCCAGGGCGTCCCGTTGCGGCAACGCGACCCGCCGGAGCGCCGAGACGTCCTGCTTGAGCCCCAGAATCTCCCTCACGGGGTGCGTACGCGGTTGCTCAAAGACGAGGTCTTCGAGGGCGTCAAGGCGCTCTTCGAGGGCGTCCACCTCGGGCCGGTAGTGATCCACCATCGCGTCGATGATCCGATGCATCAACCCGACCGGGCCCTCACCCAGCGCCTGATGATTGCGGAGGCAGGTCGCCTGCTCCTGCGCGAGCGACCGCGAGGGTGCGGTGTGCACCGTCAGCAGGAAGCGTTCGCCAAGAAAAAAATCGATGTCGTGCGTCACAAACCCGCGGCCTTCGGCGCCGGCCTGGATACCGTGGAGAATCAGGTAGAGGTGAGAATCGTAGAGTTCGATTTTTGGATGATGAATTTCGCTCAGCGCATCTTCGAGCGCGAGTTCGTGCACCCTGAATACATCCTGCAGCAGCGTCCGTGCCCCGGGATCGGGCAACTGGACGTCCACCCACACGAACTCCCGTGCCCCGGGCGCCACCCATGCCGGGTCAACCACGTCAACCCGGCCTGTTTGGCCGTCCCGGTGCACGAGCGTCGTAATCATGGACCTAGGCGCGCGCCTTGTGTTTGATCGCCGCCTGCGCTGCCGCCAGGCGCGCCACGGGGACGCGATAGGGCGAACAGCTCACGTAGTCGAGGCCGACCGAGTCGAAGAAGAAGATCGACGCCGGGTCGCCACCGTGTTCACCACAGATGCCGAGCTTGATGTTCGGCCGCGTGGCGCGTCCTTTCGTCACCGCCATCTGCACGAGCTGGCCCACACCGGCCGCATCGATGCTGGCAAACGGGTTGTTCGTGACGATCTCAAGCTCCTGGTAGTGCGGCAGGAACGACCCCGAGTCGTCACGCGACATGCCGAGCGCGGTCTGCGTCAGGTCGTTGGTGCCGAAGCTGAAGAACTCGGCCGACTGCGCGATCTCGTCTGCCGTCAGCGCACCACGCGGCACCTCGATCATCGTGCCGACGAGGTAGTTGAGCTTCACCTTGTGCTCCGCCTGCACTTCGCGCGCCGCCTGGTGGACGGCCGCAATCTGCAGGTCGAGTTCCTTTTTGAAGCCGACGAGCGGAATCATGATTTCCGGCCGGACCTTGATGCCTTCCTTCTGCACCAGCGCCGCGGCTTCGAACACCGCGCGCGCCTGCATCTCGGAGATCTCCGGATAGCCGATCCCGAGACGGCAGCCACGGAATCCGAGCATCGGGTTGAACTCGTGCAGGCTGTGGACACGATGGTGAATCTGCGCCGCCGGCACGCCCATCTTCTTCGCCAGTTCCTCCTGCGACTCCTTCGTGTTCGGCAGGAATTCATGGAGCGGCGGGTCGAGGAAGCGGATCGTCGCCGGGTACCCCTTGAGCTCACGGAAGATGCCCGCGAAGTCCTCGCGCTGGAACGGCAACAGCTTGGCGAGCGCCGCCTTGCGCGCCTCCACCGTTTCCGCGAGGATCATCTCGCGCATCACGTCGATGCGGTTGCCCTCGAAGAACATATGTTCGGTGCGCGTCAGGCCGATTCCCACGGCGCCGAACGCCACGGCGTTGGCCGTCTGCTCCGGCGTGTCGGCGTTGGTGCGCACACTCATGCGCGTCGCCTTTTCACACCACTTCATCAGTTGCTGGAAGTCGCGGAACTTTTCGCTCTTCTGCGCGATCGGGTCATTGTGAATCAGCGCCGCGACGATTTCGGACGGCGCCGTCTTCACTTCCCCGGCGTACACCTTGCCCGCCGTGCCGTCGATCGACAGCCAGTCGCCTTCCTTGTAGACCGTGCCGTCCACGGTCGCGCACTTGGCCTGGTAGTCCACTTCAATCGCCGCCGCGCCACAGACACACACCTTGCCCATCTGCCGGGCGACCAGGGCCGCGTGTGACGACACACCACCACGCGCGGTGAGGATACCTTCCGCGGCAATCATGCCGCGCAGGTCTTCCGGCGACGTTTCCACACGGACCAGCAGGACCTTTTCGCCCCGTCCCGCCGCCTCGACGGCGCGTTCGGCGTTCAGATACACACGGCCTGATGCCGCACCAGGACCAGCCGGAAGCCCCGTCGCAATCACGGGCGCGTTTTTCACGTCCGTCGCATCAAACACGGGCGCCAGCAGCTGTTCCAGCTGATCGGCGGGGTTGCGCATGATCGCCGTCTTCCAGTCGATCAGGCCTTCCTTCTCCATGTCGATCGAGAACTTCAGCGCGGCCATCGCCGTGCGCTTGCCGTTCCGCGTCTGCAGCATGTACACGACGTCGTCTTCGATGGTGAACTCGAAGTCCTGCACGTCCTTGAAGTGCTTCTCAAGGTTCTTGCGGATCCGCTCGAGTTCGGCATACGCCTTCGGCATCTGCTTCTTGAGCTCGGCCACCGGCTCCGGGGTGCGGACGCCGGCGACCACGTCTTCGCCCTGGGCATTGATCAGGAATTCCCCGTAGAACTCCTTGGCGCCGTTGGCGGGATTGCGCGTAAACGCCACGCCCGACCCAGACCGTTCACCCGTGTTGCCGTAGACCATGGCCTGCACGTTGACCGCGGTGCCCCACTCGCTGGGGATGTTGTACTTGCGGCGGTAGACCATGGCCCGGTCGTTCATCCACGAGCCGAACACGGCGCTGACGGCGCCCATGAGCTGGTCCCACGGCGCATCCGGAAACTGGCGACCGACCCGGTCCTTGACCAGCGCCTTGAAGCGCACCACCAGTTCCTTCAGGTCGTCGACGGTCAGTTTGGTGTCTTCGATGTCCGCGTGATACCGCTCGTGTTTGAGGCCGTGAATCACCGTCTCGAACGGATCGTGGTCCTCGTCGGCGCGCTTCTGCACACCCAGCACGACGTCGCCGTACATCTGCACGAAGCGGCGGTAGCAGTCCCACGCAAAACGCGGATTCCCCGTCTTGGTGGAGAGCGCCTCGACCGTCCGGCTGTTGAGGCCGAGGTTGAGAATCGTGTCCATCATGCCCGGCATCGAGTCGCGCGCACCGGAGCGCACCGACACGAGCAGCGGGTTCTTCAGGTCACCAAACTTCTTGCCGGTTTCCTTCTCGATGGTGGCAATACCCGCTTCGATCTGGGCCTTGAGCGCCGGCGGATACGTCCGCTTGTTGGCGTAGTAGTAGGTGCAGACCTCGGTGGTGATCGTGAATCCGGAGGGCACGGGCAATCCGATGCGGCACATCTCCGCGAGGTTCGCGCCCTTGCCCCCCAGCAGCGGTTTCATCGATCCGTTGCCGTCGGTCTTGCGGCCGAACTGGTACACGAACTTCCGGGCCGCCGGCTTCCTGACGGTCTTCGTCGCGACTTTCTTCGGCGCGACCTTTCTGACAACCTTCGCCACTGCCTTCTTCACGACCTTCACGACTTTCTTCTTCCGACTCTTCTTCGCCATCGCTATATACTCCGTTATTCCGCTGCTACGATCTCGGAAATATCCCCGAGCTGTAAGATCAACCGCTCCAACCGCTTCATCAACTGCAGCCGTGCCTGGCGAAGGACGGGATCCTCAGCCATCACGAATACATCGGTAAAAAACTTCGCCACGGCGGGTTCAAACTTCGCCGCCTCCTGATACGCCTCGCGGTACCCGCCGCCGGTCGCGACCGCCCGATCAATCACGGGTGCACGCTGCTCGATCTCCGCCAGCAGCGCCAGTTCGGCCGGTTCGACCAGCACGCCCCGCTCGGCGTCTCCCGCGTCTGCCGCACCGTCCTTCGCAATGTTTCGCACACGCTTGAACAGTGTGGCCAACTGGCGGAAGGACTCGGTGGAGGCGACTTCCGGCAGGGCCTGCACATTGGCTTCCAAATCCCGCACCGGCCGGTTTGTACCGGAGGCCAGCACCGCACGCGCGTTGCGCCGGTCGGCGCCTCGCGCCACCAGCACGTATTCCAGACGCTCGCGCAGGAACGCCGTCATCTCCGCCCACGCGGCTTCGGCCATGACATGGTCCGGACCACCGTCGCCGTACCCCTTCACCGCTCGTCTGATGAGCGCATCAAGCGTCGGTCGCACGGTCAATCCGGTCAGCGCCTCAAGGTCGAGAAGCACCCGCAACACACCATGAGCCGCCCGGCGCAGACCAAACGGGTCGCGTGAACCGGTCGGCCGCTCTCCCGCGTGGAAGAGTCCGGCAATCGTGTCGAGTTTATCGGCCAGCGACACCGCGGCCCAGGTCACGGCTCCGCCGCCAAGTTGCCCGAGGCCCTGACTGGCTGTGGGTTCAACACTGACGGGCTGGTAGTGGTGGTAAATCGCCTTCCATACCGCGTCGGGCGCGCCGGCTTCACGCGCATAGATGCCGCCCATCACGCCCTGCAGTTCGGTGAACTCGCGCACCATGTCCGTCGCGAGATCGGCTTTGGCGAGGCGGCCGGCGTCTTCGGCCTGCGCGCCCACCTCAGCCGACTGGCCGAAGCCCTCTTCGGCAATCCACCTCGCCAGCGCCGCGAGACGCTCCGCCTTGGCCCGATAGGAGCCCAGCTTCTTGTGGAACGTCAGGGTCTCCAGCCGCGGCAACCGCGCCGCCAACCCCACCTTGCGATCCGATTCCCAGAAGAACCGCGCATCCCGCAGACGCGCCGTGACCACCCGCCCGGCATTGACCGCAATGCTCCTGGGGTTCGTGCCCTGCGTGTTGGTGACCGCAAGGAACGCCGGCAGCAGACGTCCGTCCTGCCCGACAACAGGAAAAAAATGCTGATGATGAATCAGCGTCGTCGTCAGCACTTCCGGGGGCAGCGCCAGGAATTCGTCGGCGAAGGCCCCCGCCACCACACCCGGGTATTCGACCAGATCCGGCACTTCCTCAAGCAGCGCCTCGGCCTGCGCCGACTGATGCAGCAACATGCGGCCGCCCAGCTTGCGGGCCTGGCCGTCGAGGTCGCGAATGATGCGGTCCTTGCGCTCGATGCGCGAGAGAAACACGAAATGTTCCGCGAGCTTCTTCTTGTACTCGTCGAACCCACGCACCTTGATCGCCCGCCCCGCGCGCCCGCTGGAGGCGAGTACCCGATGGCCGTACGTCACCGCGCCTGAGGTCACGTCCTGCACACGGACGCTGGCCGCAAGGCTCGTCCGCGAAATCGTGTACGACACCACGCGGCCGCCGTAAAGGAACAGCAGCCAGCGGACCGGCCGCCCAAACACCAGCTCACCCCGGCCGTCATGCAGTTCGGCGTCCCAATGCATCTGCTTCGGAAACGGCAGCATCCGCAGCACCTGCGTCAGCACATCCGGCAGCACATCGACCGTCGCGCGGCCGCGGGTCTTCCTCTCGAACGCCAGGTAGCGGCCCTTCGGCGTGTCCGCCTGCGTCAACGCGGCGAACTCCACGCCATTTTTCTTCGCAAATCCGAGCGCGGCCGGCGTCGGCGCGCCGTCCGCACCAAAAGCCGCCGACACGGGCGGCCCCATCACCGTTTCGTCCCGGTCGTCCTGCCGGTCGGTCAACGACGGCACACACGCGGCCAGACGCCGTGGTGTGGCGTGCACTTCAATGGATTCGGTGTTCGGCAGCTGGTGATCCTGCAGCGCCTTTCGCAGTGTCTCACCCAGCTGCTGCGTCAGCGCCGGCAGCCACGACGCCGGCAACTCTTCGAGGCCGAGTTCGATGAGGAGTTCACGATCCATGGTTCGACTCCCCCTGCTCCATCGGATCCGCGGTCCACGCTTTCGCAATCGCGACCGCCAGCTGGCGGACGCGCAGAATGTACGCCGTCCGTTCGGTCACCCCGATGCTCCCGCTTGCGTCGAGCACGTTGAAGGCATGCGAGCACTTCAGCGCATGGTCGAGCGCCGGCAGCACCAGGTGCGACTCAAGCAGCGCCTTTGCGAAGTCGTAGTACTGGTTGAACAGATTGCGGTGGAACTCCGCAAACGCGCCATCGGCCAGCGCCGGCACCTGGCCAAACGCGTAGTGGGACTGCTCGATCTCATCCCGAAGCCGGACCTCACCGTATTTCACGCCTTTGGCCCATTCCAGGTCGTAGACGTTGTCGACACCCTGAAGCGACATCGCAAACCGCTCGAGGCCGTAGGTCAGTTCGACGGACACCGGCGACAGATCCAGGCCGCCCGCCTGCTGGAAATACGTAAACTGCGTGATCTCGAGACCATCGTAGAGCACCTGCCAGCCGATGCCCCAGGCGCCAAGCGTCGGCGACTCCCAGTTGTCCTCCTCAAACCGCACGTCGTGCGCGCGCAGGTCAATGCCGCACGCCTCAAGACTTTGCAGATACAGGTCCTGAATGTCGTCCGGCGCGGGCTTGAGGATGACCTGAAACTGGTGATGCTTGAACAGGCGATTCGGGTTTTCCCCGAAGCGGCCGTCGGCCGGCCGTCGCGACGGCTGCACATACGCCACGTTCCATGGCTTCCGGCCCAGCACCCGCAGGAACGTCTCGGGGTGCATCGTGCCCGCGCCCATTTCGATGTCCATCGGCTGTTGAATCAAGCAGCCTTGCGCGGACCAGTAATCCGACAACTTAAACACCAGGTCCTGAAACGTCACAACTACGGCCTCAACTCCCTCACCACCCGCGCGGATCGCACATCGCGCTCCAGATGCATCGCGATCAGCCGCGCGTGCACCACTTCCAGCTCCCGCATCACGTCGGCGTGCGCCCCAGCATCGGTGATGACTGCCGGCGTCTCTGCCGCCGCGCGTCGCAGCCACCCGAAGGCCTCCCGCGACACCGTCAACGTCCCATGCCCGCAGCGGGCACACGCAAACTGCCAGTCCCCCGGGTCGAGCACCGCGCCATCGGCCAACGTCCCGCCGCATCGCGCGCAGGCGTTCAACGCCGGATACACGCCCTCGAGCCTGAGCAGCCAGAACTCGAAATACCGCGCCAGGCAATCGGCCGACCCGGCCCGGCTCATCGCATCCCCGACCGACGACGCCAGCCGATAGAGCCGCTCGTTCGCCATCGCGTCCGGCGCCCATTCATCCACGAGTTCCGCGAAATAACTCGCGTACCCGAGTGCGCGCGCCGCATCGCCGTCCACCCGCCCCGCCGCCGCCTGCATCGGGCTCGTCACCGGTTCAATGCGCTCCAGCCGCACCAACTCGCGCCCTTCCCGCTCGACATAGGCCACGCGGCCACGCGTAAACGGCTCAAGCGCTCCGCCAAACCGGCGCCGCGACTTCGTGGCGTTCTTCGCCACGCCCCGCTTCTTCCCTTGGTGCTCCGTCAGGAACACCACAATCCGATCCGCCTCGGCGTACCGATATGTCCGCAGGACGATCGCGTCGGCGACGATCGTGCGCATCAGTCCGGCCTCACCCGCCGTGCAGGAACCGGAGGAACACCGTTGCCAGTCCCAGGAACGACAGGAAGCCAAACACGTCGGTCAACGTCGTGATGAACACCGACGAGGCCAGCGCGGGATCCACTTTGGCCGCCCGCAACCCAAGGGGAATCAGCGTGCCCGCCACGGCCGCGATGAACATCGTGATGATCATCGCCAGGCCGAGGATCGCGCCCAGCGCCCAGTCGTCGGCGAGCAACCACGCGCCGACGACGGCCATCAGGCCCAGCGCGACCCCATTGCCCAACCCGACCAGACCTTCCTTGAGTGCCGCCTGCCGCGCATTGCCCCACGTCAGTTCGCCAAGTGCAATGCCGCGCACGACCACGGCCAGCGTCTGTGTCGCCGCGTTGCCGCCCATGCCGGCGACCACCGGCATCAGCGCCGCGAGGTACACCACCTTTTCAATCGTCGCGTTGAAGCGGCTGACCACAAAGGCCGCCACAAAGGCCGTGCCCAGGTTGACGAGCAGCCACGGCAGCCGCTTCTTCAGCGATTCAAGCGGCGGCGTGAGGACGCCGTCCTCGGCCGAGACGCCGGCCAACCGGAAGACGTCCTCGGTGGCTTCGTCCTTCAGCACGTCGATGACGTCATCCACCGTGATGACGCCGACCAGTTTGTTCTCGGCGTCCACGACGGGAATCGCGAGCAGGTTGTACGAGGCCACCTGTCGCGCGACTTCTTCCTGGTCCACATCGACCCGTGCGCTGTAGACGTCGCTCGTCATGATGCGTTTGAGCGGCGTATCCGGCGCCACCAGCAGCAAGCGGCGCAGCGACGTCACGCCGACCAGATGCCGGCGCTGGTCCACCACATAGAGGTAGAAGACCATCTCGACATCCCGTGCGCCCTGGATGGCGGTGATCGCTTCGCCGGCCGTGATGTCTTCGGGCAACGCGAAGACGTGCGGATTCATGAGACGACCGGCGGTCTGATCGTCGTATTCGAGCAGTTCCGAGACACCGCCACCGGGCTTCGGCCGGATCAGGTCCAGCACGATATCCGACAACTCTTTTGGCAGGTTGTCGATCAACCCCGCCGCGTCGTCGGACGGAATTTCCTGGACCAGGCGCGCAATCTCTTCCGCCGGGCGGTCGGCGAGCAGGAGCGCGCCTTTTTCCGGGCCCAACTCAGACAACGCCTCCACCGCGAGGCGGCCGTTCCGCTCGACGAGGATGTTGAAAACGGCGTGGCATTCCTTCTCGCCCAGTTCGGCAAACACCTGGGCGAGATCGGCCGGATGCTGCTTCTGCAGCAGATTCAGCAGGTTGGGGGTAGCCCCCATCCGCAGCAGTCGCCGGACCGACTCGAGCACGAGATCGTTTCTGCGGGGCGCGGACATCAAGACATTTTAGTCTGGTCTGGGTCTTGCAGGAGCGCCCATCTCGGCTGTCGCGAAAGATTTACAGGGAGGCTGGCACCCTCAAACCCAGCGTGCCCTACCTGCGCCCGAGACGGGCCCGGAAGGCGGCGGCCACATCGGGGTGCGCGCCGAGGATGTTGTGCTGCTCGCCGGGGTCAGCTCGGCGGTCGAACAGCAACTCGCGACCAGTGCGGGAGAGAATCCAGGTGTACTGCGCATCCCTGAACCCGACCTGCCCAGGGCCCCAATCGGTGAGATGAAACAAGACACGGTCGGGCGCCTCGAACAGCAGGGACATCCCGGACCGCCGGGGGACGTCCACGCCGAGCAGGTCGACGATCGTCGGCCCCACATCGTCGGGGGACCCGAGTTGCGACACACGGGCGGGTAAACCCAGGCGCTCTGGATGCAGGAGCAGCATCGGCACGTGGAGGTTCTCCACGAACAGCTCCTTGGAGTGGATGAAATTGCCCGGGTGTTCGCCGAACGCCTCGCCGTGGTCGCCCACGACAACCACGGCGGTCGTCTCAGCAAGTCCGGATTCCTTCAGCCATCCGTAGAAGTCGGCGAGCCGATCCATCACGTGATCCACCAGAAGGCGATGCCGAATCTTCGCATCGTCACTGGTCCCCAGCCCCGGCACAAGCTCCGATGCATAGGGATGGTGGGGATTGTTTGTGTGGACGGCGAGAAACCATGGCGGCGCGTCGGCCGTTTGCCGGCTCAGGAACACCTGGGCCTCATCAAACAACATCCGGTCATCAAAGCCCCACGTGGTGCGGGTATGCCGCCCGGCCACGTCCCACTCGCTGTTCATGTTGAGTGACCGATCAAATCCGCGGGCAGCCAGCGCATCCATGATGGGATCGGTCGCGCCATTGACGAGCAGTTGCGTCTGGAACCCGCGGGCCTGGAGCACCTCGCTGAGCGTGGGCACGTTGGCGACGGCCTTGAGCGCGGCACTCGCCGTCGGAGCCGGCGTCTCGCCTGCCATTATGCTGACAAACGCGGACGTCGAATTGGGCGCAATCGCAAAGACCTGTTCAAACGTGGTGATGTCGCCGGCAAACTCCGCGAACAGCCGGCGGCCGCCGGTGGCCTCCGGGTTGTACGCCGTGATCGCCAACGCGGGTGTGGATTCCAGAATGACGAGCACGATGTTCCGGGGCCGCAGCGCCGGCTCGAGCACACGCCGCTGTGGGCCGATCGGCGCCACCTCGGCAGTCGGCGGCAGATCCGCGTAACTCACCCGCTGACCGAACACCATCCACAGGACGGGGTTCGGCTCAAGGCGCGCCTCGGCAAGATTGGGCCGGCCCGCCGCCCACGTGACTCCGGCCAGCCCGGCGATCACCACCACACCACCGGTCGCGAGACGGGCGACGATCGCCGACGGCCATCGCGCGACCCACAGCGGCAGGCCGATGGTGGTCACCATCCACACCGCCACCCCCACGGCAATCGAGGTGTGAGCGAACAGGTCGGTCGATGCCAGCAACTGCGGCGCGAAGCCGATGTACTCCAGGTCGTCCAGCGAGAAATGCGTGTGATACACGGCGTAGTACGCAATGCCGAACACACTGATGAGTGAGGTGACACCCAGCACACCCCTGAGCGCCATCACGCCCGCACGCGCAGCGCGGCCGGGATCAGGGCGCCACCGGCTCCACAGCACCAGGCCGGCCAGGAGGGCGGCCGCCACCGCGAACTCCTGCCAGGAGAATCGCAGGGAGATCCAGAACTGCAGCAGCCGGCTCCTGACGGACCCCTGCGGCTGGATCAACCATCGGTGCTCGAAGGTAAAGAGCAACTCGGAGTACTTCACGAGCAGTCCGACAATCAGAAATGCCACGACGCTGCCGACCGCGTTTGCGTACACGCGTGCCGGGGTCATCGTGCCGCCACCCGCAGGATGTGGTCGAGGGCCTGACCCGCCGCGCGGGCCCACGTCCTGCCGGCCACGGAGGCCTGCGCCGCGCGCCCCAAATCCGTACGCAGCGCAGCATCGGTGGCGCACCGCCGCAACGCTGCCGCACACGCGTCTGCGTCGCCGGGAGGAAACAACAGGCCATTCACGCCGTGGCGAATCAGGTCGCGCTGCCCGCATCCATCACTGGTGACGCAACACCGGCCTGACGCCATGGCCTGCAGCAACGCGAGCGGCTGGCCTTCGAACAGACTCGGCAACACGAAGATATGCGCCTGTCTGAACACCTCCGCTTCCCCGGTCGACACGAACGCAGGAATCACCCGCACGCGGTCGCGGATGCCGGCGGGAAACTGCGCGCGAATGCCATCGGCGTCCCCGCCCGTGCCCGCGAGCACCCACTGCAGAGCGTGCCCTTCGGCGGCCAGGATCGCCGCAGCCCTCACCAGCGCGCTGACCCCCTTGCGCGCGATCCACGATCCGAGAAACAGCACGGTCACCAGGCCGGACGGCACGTCCTCAGCGGTCAGCGGGGTCGGGTCCACGCCGTGCTGCAACACCGTGACGTCACCGGCCTGGCGACCGTAGTAGTCCTGCACAAACGCGGCGTCCTGCTGATTGAGCACGAAGACGTGTGTCGCCCGGCGCAGCCCGCGGTCGGCCTGCCGAAGTCGCCACCAGGGGAACGTGACGCGGGTCTTGACTGAGGGGCGCTGGTCGTCGCCGAACACGCCCGCACACTGCATCTGCCACAGCCGGCGTTCAATGCCGTGGCTGACCGCCACCAGCGGCGAGGGGAAGCCGACAAACGCCCCAGAGGCAGGCTCATGCACCACCAGGCAATCCCCGGGCTGGCCCATGGTGCGATACAGGCGCCTCGCGGCGCGCGGAAACTGGGCTGGGTGCCGCAAGGCTGGAAGTTGTCGCGGCCCGATGTGCATAAACGGCACATTGCGCTGCTCCGCTTCCCGTTGCCAGTGCCAGGCGACCCGTCCCATCCCGGTTGCGGGTGACGGATCAACCTCGGCCACGTGCACGATGCGCATCAACGACGCAGCCCCAACTCGTCCAACAGCCGCTCATCGTCGCGCCAATCCTCCTTGACCTTCACGTGCAGGTCGAGAAAGACCTTCCCCTGCAGCAGTTCCTGCAGGTCCGCGCGTGCCTCGGTCCCGATGCGTTTGATCATCTCGCCGTTCCTGCCGATGATGATCGGCTTCTGTGACTGGTGATCGACGAGGATCGACGCGTAGATCTTCGTCGGCTCTCCCGGCTCGGCAGGTTCTTCGAACTGGTCGATCACCACCGCAGTCATGTACGGCAGCTCATCGCGCGTGTGGCGGAGCACCTTCTCGCGAATCAGTTCGGCCGCCAGCGTGCGCTCGGACTGATCGGTGAAATATTCCTCATCGAACAGCGGCGGCCCCTCAGGCAACGCGGCCAGCAGCTCCTTGACAAGCGCATCCAGCCCCTCGCCGTGAAACGCCGACATCGGCACGATCGCCTCCACCGGCAGGGCCTTCCCGTAACTCTCCATGAGCGGCAGCAACTGGTTCTTCTGCTTCAACCGGTCGATCTTGTTGAGCACCACGATCACCTTGCACTTCGCGCTGCCGAGCAACTCCATGACATACCGATCGCCGGGGCCGGGTTTCTCGGTCACGTCCACCACCAGCACGGCGACGTCCACTTCACGCAGCGTGTCCACCGCGGCATCCACCATCCGCTGGTTCATCCGGTGCTCCGGCTTGTGGATGCCCGGCGTGTCGATGAACACAATCTGGCCGCCGGGTTCGTTCCGCACGCCGGTGATGCGGTGCCGGGTGGTCTGCGGCTTGTCCGAGACGATCGCGACCTTCTGGCCCATGAGCTTGTTCATGAGCGTGGACTTGCCGGCGTTGGGCCGCCCGACAAACGAGACGTACCCGGTCTTCACGCGCCCTCGCTCTCCGACTCAGGCGGCAGTCGCCGCACGCGCACCTTGTGAATCCGGCGGCGTTCCGCCTCAAGCACCTCGATGGACACACCGTCGACCTCGATGCGCTCCCCTGCGGCCGGCACCCGACCGGTCCGGCTGAGCACGTACCCGCCAACGGTCTCAAACCCGTCACCCTCAATCGTGATGCCCAGGCGTTCCGTAAGCTCTTCGATCGCAACCTTCGCGCTGAAGACGACCGCGCCGTCCGCCTCCGTCACGATCGGCTCAGCTTCCAGGTCGTATTCGTCCCGGATCTCGCCGACGATTTCCTCGATCAGATCTTCCACGGTCACGAGACCGGCGATGCCGCCGTACTCATCCACGACCATCGCCTGCTGAAACCGGCGCTGCTGAAACTCGCGCAGCAGATCCGCCACCCGCTTGGTCTCCGGCACAAACGCCGCCGGCCGCATAATCTCGCTGACCGTCGTCTGGTCGGTCACCTGCTCGCGCTGAATGAGATCCTTCACGACGACCAGCCCCACGATGTTGTCGAGGTTCTCGCGGAAGACGGGGACCCGCGAGTACTCCTGCTCCCGCAGGAGCGCGCGCAATCCGGCCACCGTCGCATCGGCATGAATCGCGACCACATCCGGGCGCGGCGTCATCACTTCGCGCACGAGCGTATCCCCAAAGTCGACGACCGACCGCAGCAACCGCCCGTCCTCCTGATCGGCCGACACGTCATTGGCATGCGCGGCTGACGACACCGCATGGCCGTTCGTGCGCGACGGCAATGATTCCGCCGGCCCGAGCCAGCTGATGACCAGACTGGTCAGGGGCGTGACGACGTTCGCCATGGCGGTGAACGGCGGCAGCAACATGGCCAGCAGCTGCTCCGGCGCCCGGCGGACGATCAGAGCCGGGATCAGATGCCCGGCCACGACGTTCAGCCCCACCGCGGTCGCGAACAGCATCACGCCGGCGTAGAAGCCCACGCCGATCGGCTGCGCCAGGAGGACCACCGCAAGAATCAGCAACAGGCCGCGCATGAAACGCGCCGGCACAAACAACTTCAGCGGGTCTTCGAGGTAGGACGTCAGGCCGTCGGCCTCGCTCTCGCGCTCGGCCTCCAGACGTTCCGGCAGGCGCATGAGCACGCCGAACGCCGTCTCGATCACGGCGAGGTACGCCATGGCGCACACCACCACGAACACAAGCAGGGGAATCCAGATCATCGGCCGGGCACACCTGAACCGCGCACGCGCGCAATCAGGCCGGTGGGTAATCCGGCCTTGCGCCGCAGCCGTTCTTCAACGCGCGCCATCGCGCCCGTGTCCGTTTCGTGATCGTATCCCAGCAGGTGCAGCAACCCGTGCAGCGCCAGCACCCGCAGCTCCACCCGTTCGCTGTGCCCGAGCCGGCGCGCCTGTCGCGCGGCCACGCCGGTGGCAATGGCGATGTCGCCGAGCAGGCCCGGCTCCTCCGAGGGAAACGACAACACATCCGTGGCATAGTCCGCCTTGCGGAATCGCGCGTTCAACCGGCGCATCGTGGCATCCCCCACCAGCGCGATCGTGACCTCGCCGCGTGCCGCTGCCGGGGCGGCACCGGCCAGCCAGCGGCCAAGCGCCGCCTGCGCCACGGGCCGGCCACGTCCGTCAGTGACACGTACACGAAGACGGGATGTCGACTGGAAAACCATCTCAGGCGTGTGGCTTGTCGCCGGCGGTATAGGCGTCGTACGCCTTCACGATGCGCTGCACCAGGGGATGCCGCACCACATCCCTGTCGTCGAAGCGGATGATGCTCACCCCGTCGACGCCGTTGACGACACGAAGCGCCTCTATCAGGCCGGACCCGCGCCCGGCAGGCAGGTCGATCTGCGTGACGTCACCCGTAATGACCGCCTTTGAACCGAATCCGAGGCGGGTGAGAAACATCTTCATCTGCTCGGACGTCGTGTTCTGGGCTTCGTCGAGGATGACAAACGCGTCGTTCAGCGTCCGGCCGCGCATGAATGCGATGGGGGCCACTTCGATGACGCCGCGCTCGAGCAGCCGCTCGACCCGCTCCGCGTCCAGCATGTCGTGCAAGGCGTCGTACAGCGGCCGCAGGTACGGATTCACCTTTTCGGCGAGGTCCCCGGGAAGAAACCCGAGCTTCTCCCCCGCCTCGACCGCGGGACGCGCCATCACGATGCGATTCACGCGCTTCGCCAGCAGATACGACACCGCCTGGGCCATCGCCAGGTAGGTCTTGCCGGTGCCGGCCGGGCCGACGCCAAACACCACATCATGCGTCTCAATGGCTTCGAGGTACTCGCGCTGCATCACGCTCTTGGGCGCCACCTGTTTGCGTCCCGCCGACCGCGCGTTGCTGCGCAGGAAGTACTCCTGCAATTCGATATTCGGATTCTGGGTGAGCAGCTGGGCCGCCGTTTTGACGTCCCCTCGGCCAAACCGGTATCCGGCCGTGAGCAGACGCGCCAACTGGTCGAGCACCCGCTCCGCCCGCCCCACCTCGTCGGCATCGCCTTCGACGATGAGTTCGTGGCCCTGGGTCTTCAGGCGCACCTGGAGTGCTGTTTCCAGCGATCGCAGGTGTTCGTCAAACGGACCGTACAGGGTTTCGATGCCTTCGTCGGGCATCTGGATGCGGCGGGCAGTCGTGGCTGGCATCAAGAAGTCGCCTGAGTATACGAGGGCCAGAGCCACGCCGCGCCGCGAGCGCCACTGGCGTCGCCATAGGCGGCGGGCACAAACCGCGTGACCACCGCGTCGGAGAACGTCCACGCGCCCCACAGGGCGGGCACCCGCTCGTAGATGCCGGGAATCCGCGACAGGCCGCCGCCCACCACGATGACATCCGGGTCCAGCAGGTTGATGACGGTCGCCAGCGACCTGGCGAGCCGGCCTTCCCATCGGGCGAGGGTCTCGCGCGCAGCCGTCTCCCCGGCCGACGCCCGCGCGACCACGGTTTCACCGGGCACCGGGTCCCCCGTGGCCAGGGCATAGTCGCGCGCCAGCGCCGGTCCGGACAGCCATGTTTCGATGCAGCCCGTGCGCCCGCAGTAACACCGGAGCCCGGGCCACTCGCCGGCATCGGGCCAGGGCAGCGGATTGTGCCCCCACTCCCCACCGATGGCGTTCACGCCCTCCAGCAACCGCCCATCGACGACCACGCCCCCGCCGGTGCCGGTGCCGAGAATGACCCCAAACACCACACGCGCCCCGGCCGCGGCCCCGTCCGCCGCCTCGGACACCACCAGGCAATTGGCATCGTTGGCCAGCCGCACCTCGCGCCCCAGCGCTGCTGCGAGGTCCGCGTGCAGGGGCCTCTGATTCAGCCACGTCGAGTTCGCGTTCTTGATCAGTCCCGTGACGCGCGACGGAGCGCCCGGAATGCCGATGCCGACCGTCACCACAGTGCCGACGGCGTCCTCGCCGGCGCGCACCAGTTCGGCAATCGCCGCAATGGTGCCGGCGTAGTTGTTGCGCGGCGTGGCGATACGCTGCGCCCACACCTCCCGGCCCTCCGGGTTCAGGACCACCGCGGCGATCTTCGTCCCGCCGAGGTCAATGCCCATCCGCACCGCTACTTGCCTGTTGTGCTGATGTGGAGCTCGCGCAGTTGCCGATCGTCCACAGTCGACGGTGAGCCGGCCATCAGGTCCACGGCCTGCGCCGTCTTCGGGAACGCCATGACTTCGCGAATTGACGACTCCTCGCACAGGATGGCGACAATCCGATCGAGGCCGAAGGCGATCCCGCCGTGGGGTGGCGTGCCGTATTCGAGCGCTTCGAGGAAGAAGCCGAATCGTGCCGCGGCCTGTTCATCCGAGATGCCCAGGAGGCGGAACGCGTGGCGCTGCACGGCGGGCTGGTGGATTCGGATGCTGCCGCCGGCGATTTCTGATCCATTGAGCGCCAGATCGTACGCGCGCGCGCGGACCTGGCCCGGGTTCGTCTCAAGCAATGCCGCATCGTCCGGTTGCGGCGAGGTGAAGGGGTGATGCATGGAGTCCCAGCGCTTTTCGTCCGGATTCCATTCGAAGAGCGGAAATTCGGTGACCCAGACAAAGCGGAAGTCGTCCCCCTTGAGCAGGCCTTCTTTGCGGGCGACAACAAGCCGCAGGCTGCCGAGCCACGTGGCGACCTGCATCGCCTCGCCGGAGGTGAGCAGGAGCAGATCCCCTTCGGTGCCGCCGCACGCCTTGAACGCCGCGCGCAGCGGCGCCTCGCCGGCCGCCTTGAGCGCCGAACTTTGGAGCGTACCCTGCGCCAGACGTACCCACACCAGACCGCCGGCCCCGAGTTGTTTCGCCTGGTCGGTCAGTCCGTCAAGTTCCTTGCGCGAATAGGCGGCCGCCCCCTTGACCACGAACCCGCGCACGACGCCCCCTGCGGTCACGGCATCCTTGAACACCGAGAACGCAGACTCGCGAAAGAGATCACTCACGTCTTCGATTTCCATGCCCGGCCGCAGGTCCGGCTTGTCGGACCCATACCGGCGCATCGCATCGGCGTAACTCATGCGCGGGAACGGCGTCGGCACCGTGTGCCCGGCGGCCTGCCACATGGCGACAATCGCGCCTTCGACGATCGTGTAGATCAGTTCTTCGGTCGCAAACGACACCTCCACGTCGATCTGCGTAAACTCCGGCTGCCGGTCGGCGCGCAGGTCTTCGTCGCGGAAGCACCGGCAGATCTGGAAATAGCGATCCATGCCGGCGATCATCAGAATCTGTTTGAAGATCTGCGGAGACTGCGGGAGCGCAAAGAACTCCCCCTTGTGCACGCGGCTCGGCACGAGATAGTCACGCGCGCCTTCCGGCGTCGACTTGGTCAGGATCGGTGTTTCGATCTCGAGAAATCCTTCGCTGTCGAAATATTTGCGCGCGGCGATGGACACCTGGTGCCGCAGGATCAGATTCCGCTGCAGGGCCGGCCTGCGCAAGTCAAGGTAGCGGTACCGCAGCCGCGTCTCTTCCGAGACCGCCGTGTCTTCATTGATCGAAAACGGGGGCGTCTTCGCGTCGTTGAGCAGTTCGATGTGGGTCGCCACCACCTCGATCTCGCCTGTGGCAATCTTCGTGTTCGTCGCGGCGCCGTCGCGGATATCGACTGTGCCGGTCACCGCGACGACACACTCCGGGCGCAACTTCCCTGCCTGCGTCAGCGCGTCGCCGGCTCGCGCGACGACCTGGGTGAGGCCGTGCCGATCCCGAATATCGAAGAACGTCACGCCGCCGAGGTCACGGACGCGATGGACCCAGCCCTGCAGAAACACGGTCTGGCCAGCGTGGGTGCGACGCAGCGCGCCGCAGGAGTGGGTGCGATAGGTAGTCACAGGTACGTCCGCACAGTCTCGACGATGGCGTCGTGCGCAATGGCGTGTTGATCGCCGGTGGCCATGTCCCGCAGCGTGATTTCGCCGCGGGCCAGTTCGTCTCCGCCCACAATGAGCGTGACGCGGGCGGCCAGTCGGTCCGCCCTCTTCATCTGCGCGCGTACGCTGCGCGCGTCAAATTCCATCTGGGCGGCCAGGCCGGCCTGCCGCAGCGACCGCAGCAACGTCCACGCGGCCGCGCGGCCATCCTCGCCGATCGCGACAATGAAGGCGCGCGGAGTCGCGGCGATCGGGGCCGTCTCCGGCAACGCGAGGACGAGGCGTTCGAGGCCCGCCGCAAATCCGATCCCGGTGCGGTCCGCCCCCCCGAGTGTCTTCACGAGGCCGTCGTACCGCCCGCCGCCAAGCAACGCGTTCTGCGCGCCGAGGGTCTGGCCCAGAATCTCAAACGTCGTCCGGGTGTAGTAGTCGAGGCCGCGCACCAGTCGATGGGACTGCCGCCACGGGATGCCTGCGGCGTCGAGGTACCCCTTCACGGCCGTGAAGTGCGTCGCGCAGGGCTCGCACAGGTAGTCCACCGAGTGCGGCAGCGCATCAATGATCGGCTGGTCTGCGGGGATCTTGCAGTCGTAGATCCGCAGCGGGTTCGTCGTGGCACGCCGCTGACAATCGCCGCACAGCTTGGGCAGGTCGTCCTTGACCGCGGCGAGCAACGCGTCCTGAAACCTCGGGCGGCAGGCCGGGCAGCCGACGGAATTGATTACCAACTCGGCCTGGGGAATCCCCAGCCCGGAGACAAGCGACCACGCCAGGTCGATGACCTCGGCATCCACCGCCGGATCTTCGATGCCAAACGCCTCGACGTCGAACTGATGAAACTGACGGTACCGGCCCTTCTGCGGCCGTTCGTACCGGAACATGGGGCCCATCGCGAAGATCTTCGCGGAGGGCAAGGCATTCTCCAGGTTGTGTTCGACAAAGGCGCGAACCATGCTGGGCGTAGCCTCGGGGCGCAGCGTGATCCGATCCCCGCCCTTGTCGGTGAAGGAATACATCTCCTTCTGCACGATGTCGGTGGTTTCCCCCGTGCCCTTGGCGAAGAGCTCCTCCCGTTCGATTACCGGCGTGCGCACTTCAACGTAGCCAAAGCGGTCGCACAACTGCCGGGCGAGGCGCTCGACGTACTGCCATTTTTCGACTTCGCCTGGGAGGATGTCGTGGGTACCGCGAATTGCTGGAATCATGCCGTTCTGGCATCCATTATCCCGGATCCGGGTTATGGCAGGTAGTCGAGCCGGTAGCGCACGTAGTTCCCGGCGAACTCCCGGATCATGGCGAGGTCCCCGTCGGTCAACGGCCGGCGCACCTTGCCCGGGCTCCCCATGACCATCGAACGCGGCGGGATCACGGTGCCCTCGGTAATGAGGGTCCCCGCGGCGATGATGCAGTCCTCGCCGATGCGCGCCCCGTTCAGGATGATCGCCCCCATCCCCACCAGCACCCGGTCGCTGATCGTGCAGCCGTGCACAATCGCGCCGTGCCCGATGGTCACGTCGTGGCCAATGATGGTCGGATGGGTATCGTGCTGCACGTGCACGATCGTGCCGTCCTGGACGTTTGACCGCGCCCCGATCCGGATGTAGTTCACGTCCCCGCGAATGACCGTCTGCATCCAGACACTGCTCTCGGCGCCAATAACCACGTCACCGATGACCTGGGCACTGTCGTCGATAAACGCCGAGGGGTCGATCACCGGGAGACGGCCGCGATAGGGGCGAATGCTCATGCGAGGATGATCGCCCCTACTGCTTCCGGACTGTCGGATACGCGATGCCAAGCTGCTCCAGGTAGGTCTTGAACTTCGTGGGATCGAAGTAATACTTCCGCATTTCCTCCCGGTACTTGGCCATGATGTCGCGATTGAGTTCGATCGCGGGCGTGTCCTGCGGGCGGATGAGCGGCTCGTATTTCTGGTTCTTGGTCTGGACTTCGTTGAAATACCGCCACGCCTCAGTCACCACCTCCGGTTTGAGGAACAGATCCACCAGCGTCATGGCCTGTGCCTTGGCTCCGGCCGTGGCGCCCTTGTGGGCAATGGGGGTCGCCATCGCGATGCTGTCCGCCCAGTTGTGGCCTGGCAACCCGGGGATGTTTGAGGGGAATGACAACGTCACTGTTGGAACATTCCACGAGATGTCGCCGATATCGTCCGAGCCGCCGCCGCGATTGTCGGTCACCGGCTGCCCAAGGTCCCCGAGACGCGTCGCCAAGCCGGTCTCGGCCACACCGAGTTCCTTCTGCACCGCGCGCGCCAGCGCCTGATCGGCCTCGCTCCACTCCGGCAGGCCAACCTGCTGGATGTTTGCGTAGGTGGCTTCCGCCACCGGGCGGCTGAAGTGCCGGGGCCACGCCGCGCCGAGCACGCGAGTGCCGGCGAGCCGTGTGCCGGTCATCTGCGCGGCGCCTGCTGCGATCTGATCCCCAATCGCCCACAACTCCTTGATCAGTGGATAGGTGAGCTCCCGGAAGTAGTACCACACCGATGCGGTTCTGGGGACAACGTTCGGCTGGTCGCCTCCGTTGCGGATGACGTAGTGCGACCGGTGTTCAAGGCGCAGGTGCTCACGCCGGTAGTTCCACCCGATGTTCATCAGTTCGACCGCATCCAGTGCGCTGCGTCCCCGCCATGGGGCCCCCGCCGAGTGGGCGGTTTCCCCCTCGAACTGGTATTCAACCGACACCAGCCCTGTGCCTCCGGCCGCGCCCCACGACACGGCGAGGTTACGGCCCACGTGGGTAAACAGAGCGACGTCCACGTCCTTGAACAGACCCGCGCGAATGAAATAGGCCTTGGTGCCGACGAGTTCCTCGGCCGTACCGGGCCACACACGAATCGTCCCGGGAATCCTGTCGCGCTCCATGATGCGCTTCAGCACGATGGCGGCCGTGATATTGACCGCCTGCCCGGAATTGTGTCCCTCTCCATGGCCTGGCGCTCCCTCGACGATGGGCGACCGATAGGCCACGCCGGGCTTCTGCGATGACTGCGGGATCCCGTCGATGTCAGACCCGAGCGCAATCACCGGCTTGCCGGTGCCCCACGACGCCATGAAGGCGGTGGGGATGCCTGCCACGCCCTCTTCGACCGTGAACCCGTGCTGTCGCAGGATGCCCGTCAGATACTTATGGGTCTCGAACTCCTGAAACCCGAGTTCGCCGTAGCTGAAGATTTGATCGACCATCTGCTGTGTGAAGTCGCGCAGCTTCTCCACTTCAGCGGCCACTTCCTTCTTGAGCGCGGCCACACGCGGTGAATCCGGCGGCAGAGGCGTCTGCCCGGACGCCACGGTCGGAACCAGAAGGAACAGGACCACAAGCCAGCTTCGTCTCATCACGCCCTCCACGGCATAGGATAATAGCGATCCGGATGTCCACGCTTGATACCCTCGGTCGCCCCCTGCGCAGTCTGCGGATTTCGGTGACCGACCGCTGCAACCTGCGCTGCCACTACTGCATGCCGGAGGACGACTACCTCTGGCTGCCGCGGGAGGACGTCCTGTCGTTTGAGGAAGTCAGCGACCTGGCGGACCTTTTTGGCGAGATGGGCGTGGACCGCATCCGGCTGACGGGTGGCGAGCCGTTGCTGCGGCGCGACCTGCCGTCCCTGATCGCCCAGCTGGCGCAAAAGCCCTGGCTGACCGATCTTGCGCTGACGACCAACGGCGTGCTCCTGGCTGATGCCGCCCCCGAACTGCGGCAGGCCGGGCTGCATCGCCTCACCGTCAGCCTTGACACTCTGCGCGCCGACCGTTTCCTCGCGCTGGCGCGGCGCGATTCCCTGCCGGCCGTGTTCGCGGGCATTGACGCCACGCGGACGGCGGGGTTCACGGACCTCAAGATCGACTCGGTCATCACGCGTGGCGACAATGACGATGAGTTGGAGGATCTCCTGGAGTACGGCCGCACCGTTGGCGCGGAAGTCCGCTTCATCGAATACATGGATGTGGGCGGCGCCACGCGCTGGCGCCCTGAGGCCGTGATCTCCCGCGCCGAGATCTTGTCGAGACTGGCCGACACGTACGGCCCAATCCAACCGTTGCCGAGTCCCGCGTCAGCGCCTGCGGACCGCTTTCAGCTCCCCGATGGGCTGGCGTTCGGCATCATCGCATCCACCACACAGCCCTTCTGCCGGACGTGTGACCGGGCACGGTTGACGGCCGACGGGGTTCTGCTGCTCTGCCTCTATGCGCAGCACGGCACGGACCTGCGGCGCCCGCTGCGCGCCGGCGCGTCGCGTGAAACGTTGATGAATCTGTTGCAGGCGGTCTGGCGTGGGCGCGCCGATCGCGGCGCAGAAGAACGGCGCTCTGTGCGTGATCGCGGCACCTACATCCCGCTCAACGTGCTCAAACGTGATGCGCACCTCGAAATGCATACCAGAGGTGGCTAGCACAGCCGCCCAGTTGCCCAGTCGCCCAGTTGCCACATTCAGGAGCCTTTTGTGAGTGAGTCTCGGTCGGTTGTCAGTACGCGGATGAGTGCGTTGTTGCTTGTCGCGTTTTTTCTGTCGGGTGCGGTGGCCCTGATTTATCAGGTCCTCTGGACGCGGCAGTTGGGTCTGGTGTTCGGCGTCACCATCCAGGCGGCAAGCACGGTGCTCGCGTGTTTTATGGGCGGCCTCGCGCTCGGCAGCTATCTGGCGGGACGCTGGTCCGACTCGATGGCCCGGCCCCTGCGCGCGTTTGCGATCGTCGAGGTGCTCATCGCCGTGAGTGCGTTGCTCACGCCGACCTTGCTCGGCCTGGCCGACACCGTGTTCATCAGTCTGGTGCCAAGCCTCGAAGGCTCGCCGGCCCTGACCACGGTCACGCGCGTGGGGCTGACGGCTCTCGTGCTGATCATGCCGGCGGGATTGATGGGTATGACCTACCCGCTCGTGCTTCGCGCCGCCAGCCGGAGTGCCGACGGCATTCGCCGCACGGCGTCGCTGCTCTACGCCATCAACACCACCGGCGCCATCGTCGGCGTGCTTGCCGGCAGTTTGTGGTTGGTACCGGAACTCGGGCTGAGCCGGACATTTCTCGTGGCGGCCAGCGTCAACGTGCTGGTCGCGCTGGTCGCGTGGCTGGCCAGTCGCGGTGAAGCGCCGATTCCCCACACGCCGGCGGCACCAGCCGCCGACGCGGCGGCAGGCGCCCTGGTCACCGAGCCTCTCTCCGATCGCGCGCGCTGGGTCGTGCTGCTCGTCATCGCACTCTCCGGCACCGTCTCCCTCGCGCTTGAAATCGTCTGGTTCCGCATCCTCGTGTTTTTCCTGCGACCGACCACCTACGCCTTCGCCAGTATGCTCGCCGCCGTGTTGGCCGGCCTGGCCATCGGCAGCTACCTTGTGACCCCGTGGCTGCGGCGTCGCGCCAACTGGCAGGCGATTCTCGGCGCGACGGAGATCGCCGTCGGCATGACGGGCCTCCTGTCGGCGTTCCTCCTCGTGCGCGCCAACGACATCATGGTGTGGATGTGGACGGCCGGCGCGGAACTGACGCCGCCGTGGGACTTTGTCCTGCCCCTGCTCTTCGCCGCAGGATTCGCGATTCTCCCGACGGCGATCCTGCTCGGCGCCGCGTTTCCCATGGGCCTGATTCTCTGGACGACCGGCGGCCGGCAGGACGACGCGCGCGTCGGCCGGCGGGTGGGTACCCTGTACGCCCTCAACGTCGCCGGAGCCATCGTAGGGTCCCTCGCCGGCGGGTTCATTTTGATTCCCACCCTCGGTGCACAGTCGAGCCTGGTACTCATCTCCGCGATTCCGCTGATCGGTGGACTCACGCTCTTCTGGATGGCACGTCCGACACTCCGTGTGCCGGTGGTGGGCGTTGCGGTCCTTGCGTTTGTGGGCATCGCCGCCGTCCTGCCGGATGTGTTTGAAGATGTCATCCAGCGGCGGTACCCAGGCCACGAAGTGTTGTGGCACGCCGAGGATGCGCAGGCCACGGTCTCGGTCGCCCAGCATGGCGACCAGCGGGTCCTGCTGATTGACGGGATGCATCACGCGAGCGACGGCGAAGGCATGGTGCATTACCATCGCGCCATCGGCACGCTGGCTGTGGCGGTGCATCCCGACCCACATGAAGTGCTGATCGTCGGCATGGGAGGCGGCACCACCGGCGGCGGCGCGAGCATTCTGCCCAACACCCGGACCACCGTGGTGGAATTGTCGCCGTCGGTCATCACGGCCGGCTCGTGGTTCGAGAAGATCAATCGGAAGATCCTCGAGAACCCGAACGTGACGTTCGAGGTCGCCGACGGCCGGCACTTCCTCAAGACCACGCAAAAGAAGTTTGACGTCATCACCGCGGACCTCATGCTGCCCCATCTGGCGGGAGCCGCGAGCCTGTACTCCGCCGACTACTATGCGCTGGCGCGGCAGGCGCTCGCGCCCGGCGGCATCATGGTGCAGTGGATTCCGGTCGACACGGAGTTCCAGCACAAGTTGATGCTGCGCAGCTTCCTCGACGCGTTCCCCTACGTGACGTTGTGGATCGGCGGCAGCATCGCGATCGGCTCGAACGAGCCGCTGACGTTGCGGGAATCCGACTTCGCCTTGAAGGTGGCGTACCCGCAGGTGCAGGTGGCCATGGAAGAGTCGGGCCTCGGCACGTTCCAGTTGCTGGTGAATCAGTACTTCACGCACCGGCCGCACATCGAGCGGTATCTCGGCGAAGGGCCCCTCCTGCGCGACGACAAGCCCGTGACGGAGTACTTCCTGTCGCTGCCGAAGAACAGCCCGGTGGTGGACCTCACGCCCTACGCGGGCAAGCCGGAAGACATCGTGCGTTAAAGCGCGCCGACGACCTTGCCAAGGAACTCGTTCAGCGCGTTCCCGCCGCGGATCCATCGCACGACCACGACCAGGTCGCGCTCCCAGTCGATGAAGACGATGTTCTGGCCGTTGCCCCGGAACGTCACGGTTGATTCGCCCACGGCAGGCAGCGACGCCCGGCCAGGATTCAGAAACCAGTTCATGAATCCGTACTCGGGATTGACGCCACCCGTGCGCGCCATGGCGATCCACTGCCTGGACACCAACTGACGGCCGGCCCACATGCCGTGTCTGAGGTACAGATAGCCCAGGCGACCGAGGTCGAATGCGCTGATGAACATGCCGCCGCCCCAATGGCCTCCGCCGGTGGATGCCTGCACCTTGCGGCCGTCAAGCTCGACCCAGGCGTTGTCGTACCCCTCCCACCGCCACGTGCTTGACGCGCCGATCGGCGTCATGATTTCGCGACGCAGCACTTCAGGCAGTGGGTCGCGCCACACGTGTAAAGCCGCCAGAGCGAGCACATTCACCCGCGTGTCGTTGTATTTGTAATGTGTGCCGGCCGCGTACGTCGGCCGGTTGCGGCGTTCCTCTTCCGTGTTGCCCACCGGCCGGTCCGCCCAGTCGGGTTTGCCCCACAACTCGCCTTCCCAATCACTCGTCTGGCGCAGCAGGTGATCCCACGTGATCGGCGCGTTTTTCTCCGATGTGAACAAGTCGACGTTGGCCGGCATGTAGCCCGCCACCGTGTCGTGCACATCACGAATCAGGCCACGGTCCCAGGCCACGCCGACCACGGTGGACAAAAACGTCTTGGTCACACTGAACGTCATGTCGGACCGGGCCGTGTCGCCCCATTCGGCGACAATGCGCCCGCCCTTGATGACGAGCCCGTTGGCCCCGGCGCGCGGGGACGTCGGGCCGATCAGCGCGTTGTACGGCGCTTCACGACGGAAGGTATTCGGAATATCCACGGCCATGTCCTTCGTGGCCGGATTTTCGTTGGCGATGGCGAAGGCCACCGCGTCGGCGAGTTTCGCCGCGTCGAACCCGGCGGCGGCCGGCGTCTGCCGTTGCCACTCGCGCACCGTGGGGAAGTACGGCGCCTGTTGCCGCGCCGCGTCCCGTGCGAGCACGGGCCCCACAGCAAGGCCCAGGCCCACCAGCACCAGCGCGGCCAGTCCGCCCACTCGTCCCCGCGTGATCAGCGTTCTGGTCGACTGCGTCATGGCGAGAGTCTACGCCAGGCCGCTCCCTGGCGCCGGGCCCCTGGACTACCGGACCACCCGGAAGTTCCGGTAGTCCGTGATGGCGTCTGCTTTGGACCAGAGCCCCACCCGCCCGGTGGGAGCGGAGGGCAGCGTGAACTGCAGCGTCTGCGTCTCGTTGACCCAGCCCGTGATCCCCGCGCCGTTCACGCGCATGCGCAACGTGCGCCACTCCCCCATCGGAATCGCGAGATGGACCCCGCCGTGGTGAATCCGTTCCCGCGCGCCGTCCACCACACGCCACAGCGCCGTGTCGCCGTCCTTGGTGTTGTACCGGTACGCGTAATGATTCCCGTCGTCATTCAGGCCGAACAGGATGCCGGCGAATTGATCCGAGGCGCCGCCGATCAATCGGAAGTCCACCTGAATCTCGCCATCAGCAAACTGCGGAACTGACCGCTCGACCCCGTACGCAAACTGCAGCCCCTTGAGCACCCGGGTGCCGAAGGTCTCCGCAGACCGGGGAAACAGCGCCATCGCTTTCGACGACAGATTCGCGGGCGCCGTGCCGGTCTGCCACCGGCTCCCGTCGAGGCTGAGAATCCGCGTGCCGCCGTCGTCCTTCACCGTCCAGTTGCCGGCCAGCACAACAAACGACGACGGCTCGGCGCCGAGGGGTTCCCCATCGAGCCACGGCCGGGGGGCGCTCGAACATCCGGCAGCGACGAGGGCGACAAATAGCAGGAAAACGCGCATCAGATCTCCTTGCCGGACGGCGCACCGGGGACTGCTGGCCGCTTGCGCCATGAGAAGTACACCCGCACGACCAGCAGCAGCACGAGAATACCCGCGTACGCGTACGGCTTGGTTTCCGGCACCTTGGTCTTCCAGAGAAAATGCACGACCCCGGCCACACCGGCCAGGTACGCCAACCGGTGGAGTGTCTGCCAGCGGCGGCCCAACCGTCGAATGGCGCTCTTGGTGGAGGTCAGTGCGAGGGGGACCATCGCCAGAAACGCGACCATCCCGGAGATGATGAACTTGCGCTTGGTGATGTCGTCGATGATCGGCTGAATCTGACAGTCCGACCAGTAGAGACAGGCCCGATCAAACAGGATGTAGAACGAGACGTGCAGGCACGCGTAGAAAAAGGCCAGGAGTCCAAGCGTCTTTCTGATGGACTGAATGCGGTTCCACCCGGTGAGGCGACGCACGGGCGTCACCGCCAGTGAACACAGCAGAATCACGAGCGTCGTCTCGCCGGTCGTGAGTAGCAGCGTCTCGAGCGGGTTGATGCCAAGGCTCCCCCACAAGGTGTTGTAGAGCAGGTCGGCGCCCGGCCACAGGGCCACGAGCGTCACCAGAGCCTTGAGCGCCATCAGTAGAACTTCTTGAGGTCCATCCCCGCGTACAACGACGCCACCTGGTCCGCGTAACCGTTGAACATCAGCGTCGGCTTGTTCTTGAGCAGGGACCCGAGCGAGTTCTCCCGGGCCTGGCTCCAGCGCGGGTGATCGACCGTGGGATTCACGTTCGAATAGAAGCCGTACTCACGCGCGTTCGCAATGTTCCAGGACGTGGGTGGCTCATTTTCGACGAAGCTGATCCGGACGATGGACTTGATGCTCTTGAAGCCGTATTTCCACGGCACAACCAGCCGGATCGGCGCACCGTTCTGGTTCGGCATTTCCTTGCCGTAGAGCCCCGTCGCGAGAATCGTCAGCGGGTGCATCGCTTCGTCCATCCGCAGGCCTTCAACATACGGCCAGTCGAGCGCCGCCGAGCGCTGCCCGATCATCTCGCTCGGGCGCATCAGCGTGGTGAAGGCCACATACTTCGCGCGGCTCGTGGGCTGCACACGTTTGATCAGGTCGGCCAGCGGGAAGCCGACCCACGGGATGACCGCCGACCACGCCTCAACGCAGCGGAAGCGATAGATGCGCTCCTCGAGCTGGTGCGGCTTGACGAGGTCTTCAAAGGCGTAGTCGGCCGGCTTGGCCACCAACCCGTCCACCTTCACGGTCCACGGCTTCACCGTCAGCCGGTTCGCGTACCGCGCCGGGTCCGACTTGTTGGTGCCGAATTCATAGAAGTTGTTGTACTGCGTGAGCTGCTCCCACGTGTGGGGCTTCTCGTTGGTTGAGAGCGGCGAGGGCTTTACGTTCGGCAGCGTCGCCTGCGCCGACAGATCCTCGCCCATCGGGCCACATGCCACGGCGCCGATCGCCCCCACTGCTGCGACTTTCATGAAGTCGCGGCGCGACCGGTACACCGGCTCGGGTGTGATCTCGGACGAACGGATGTCAAACGGCTGGCCGATCTTGATCACCATGCTTGGAACTCCCCCGCACAAATTCTACCCCGGCATTCGTACGACGTACCGCCGCCTCCGGGGAGGTACAGGACTTACGGAGGCCGGGAGGCCCCGGATGGATATCAGAGGGGGGCGCAGAGAAATTCAAGGCTCTCCATAAGGATGGTGTGGATCGACGTGCTGAGTTGGTGGCCATCCGGCAGCAACCGGAGGTCCACCAGTGGCCGGTCGGCAGCCCACGCCTTCACCATACTCGGGCTCACCACATCGTCTTCCGTCCCCTGGAACACGAGCGTGGGACGTGTCGAGGGCAGCGTGAGCGCGTCGTACTGGCCTGCGTCTTCGTAGAGGGCATAGCCGATCCGGCGTTCACATTCGTCGGCGTAGTGGAACACGGTCAGGCTGCCGGCCAGTTTCCACTCCTCAACCGGGTGGGTCCCAAGGTGCGTAAGCCGGTTGCCGCCGAAGTCCAGCGCCGGCGCCATCAGCACAAGGCGATCGATCCTGCCGGTTGTATCCGCGTTCGCGGCAAGGACTGCGACAAACGCGCCGAGACTTGACCCCACAAGCGCCACCGGCCCGGCGGGGATGCCGGCCACAATCTCGCGAACCTGCGCGAGCATCCGGCTGGTGGTGAGCGTCTCAAACGCCGGCTCATTCAGGTCCGGGCAGGTGTACCCGACACCACGGGCCTGGAGAGCCGTCCGGAACCGTTCCGCCTTCCCTGACGCCGGCGACGACGCGAAACCGTGGAGGTAGATGACGTGCCGGACGGGGGTGGCCATCCGTCTCAGATCTTGTTCGTGCAGTTCGGACGACACCGGCAGGCCATGCCCGCTTCGCCGTCGGTGTTGTAGTCGTACGAGAGCTCGGCACCCTTGGGAATGTTCTTCGACGCGCGGATCCAGACCACGTCGCCGATGACTTCCGAGTAGCAGTTCCCTTCACAGGAATGATTGATGAACCGCGCGGTGGACCCGCCGACGTTGCCATCACGGAACCAGCGTCGATTCAGCGTGAAGCACCAGATCTGGCCCTTCTTCTGATACTTCGTCTCGCGCCGATCGGCTTCCGCCGACGAAATCTTTTCACCGGTGTAGGTAACGATGCGTTTGTTCTTGTTGATGGGCTCGGCGGCATACACGCCCCAGCCGGAAATCCGCGACTTCTTGCGGATGATCCGTACGCCCGTTTCAGTGATCTCTACTCGTGCCCGCGGAGTCTTCATCAATCGGGCATTCTAGCACTGAGGACTAATGAAAATGACGGGCTTCGGGCTGTGGACCGGCATCCGCCAATGCTTCCAACCGCTCAGCCTTCACTGAGATCACCCCGTCCTGGTTCTGCAACAGACCTTCAATCAGTAAGTACGGCGCATCCACCACCGTGCGTCTGTAGGAGGCAAACACATCCGGCGTCAGGATGGCATTGGCGATGCCAGTCTCATCCTCGAGTGACAGAAACACAAACCCTTTGGCTGTCCCCGGCCGCTGCCGGGTGATCACCGCGCCCGCCACCCGAACCCGGCGTCCCGGCCGCCACACCGCCAGGTCACTGGCGCGCAACACCCCGCGCGCCGCCAATCCTCGCCGCACCAGCGCCATCGGATGCGGACCAATCGTCAACCCGGTGGCCGCATAGTCGGCGCCGACCCGTTCGGGAAGGGTCATGGGAGTCAGTGGGGATACGGACGCCGAAATGACGTCGGGAGGCTCTCCCGACGTCATTTCATCCTGCAACAACGGTCCGGCGGGACGCGCGGCACGCTCGGCCTGCCACAACGCCGACCGGCGATCACCGCCAAGGGTGGCCAGTGCGCCTGACTCGGCAAGTACGCGCAACTCGTCGCGGCGCAGACCGGTGCGGGCCACCAGGTCGTCCATCGACTGAAAAAGCCTCCCGACGTCTTTTTCGCCAGAAGACCGTTCGCGCGCGATCGCCTTCCCTGCCTCAGCCCGAAGGCCCTGGACGTACATCAATCCCAGGCGAATGGCCCCATCTTCCTGAATGGCGCAGGTCCAGTCGGAGACCTGTACATCCACGGGAGTGAATCGCACACCACGGCGCTGCGCATCCTTCACCAGCGTCGCAGGTGCGTAGAATCCCATCGGCTGGTTGTTGAGAAGCGAGGCATAAAACGCCGCCGGGTAATGGGCCTTGAGATACGCACTCGCATACACGATGAGCGCAAAACTGGCCGCGTGTGACTCGGGAAATCCATACAGGGCAAACGACGTGATCGACACCACAATCTGATCGGCCGTCACGCCGGTAATGCCATTCCGCGCCATGCCGTCGCGCAGCCGCGTCTCGATCTGCTGCATCCGCTTCACCGATCGCTTGAAGCCCATCGCGCGTCGCAGCTCTTCCGCTTCCCCGCCGCTGAACCCGGCAATCACCATCGCCATCCGCAGCAACTGTTCCTGAAACAGCGGCACGCCCAATGTGCGTTTCAACACGGGCTCCAGCGACGGGTGGGCATACGTCACAGGTTCGTCCCCACGCCGCCGCTTCAAATACGGATGCACCATCTGGCCGACGATAGGGCCTGGACGGATGAGCGCCACCTCCACCACGATGTCGTAGAAATTTTTCGGCTTCAGCCGCGGCAACGTCGCCATCTGCGCGCGGGATTCCACCTGAAAGATTCCGACGGTGTCGGCCGCCTGCAACATCCGGTACACCTCCGGATCGTTGGCCGGCAGGTGCGCGAGGTCGATCCCGGTCAGCGCCACGGCTTCCTCGAGCACGGCCATCATCCCGAGGCCCAGCAAATCCACTTTCACAATGCCGAGGTCTGCGCAGTCGTCCTTGTCCCACTGCACCACCACCCGGCCCGGCATCGACGCCGGTTCCAGCGGCACCACATCATCCAGCCGTCCTTTGCAGATCACCATGCCGCCCGAATGCTGACCGAGGTGTCGCGGCAGATCCTGCAGTTGCGTCCAGAGTCTGGCGAACTGTCCGTAGACTTCTCGATTCGTATCGAGGCCGGCGTCCTTCAGATGTCTGGCCACGGTGTCGTTCGGGTCCACAAACTCGAACCGGCTCATCATCCGGGCGAGTCGATCGATCTCGTCCTCTTCCATGCTGAGGACTTTGCCGACTTCGCGCGCAGCACTCCGGCCACGGTACGTGATGACATTGGCGGTCATCGCCGCCCCAAGCGCCCCGTAGCGCTGATAGAGGTACTGAATCACCCGTTCACGGCGATCACCACTCGGCAAATCCAGATCGATGTCCGGCCATTCGCCGCGCTCCTCCGAGAGGAACCGCTCGAACAACAACTCCATGCCGATGGGATCCACGGCCGTGATCCCCAGCGAATAACACACGGCACTGTTGGCCGCAGAGCCACGCCCCTGCACCAGAATGCCCTGCTGCCGGCAGAAGTTGACCAGATCCCACACGATGAGGAAATAGCCGGCCAGATTGAGTTTGTCGATCAGATCCAATTCGCGTTGGATCTGCGCCTTCGCCCGCCCTCCAAACGCCTCGTCAAGCGGGTGATACCGATCGCGCGCACCGACCATGGTGATGCGTCGCAGAAACGACGCCTGCGTTTCGCCGACCGGCACCGGGTAGTCTGGAAACTGATACCCGAGATTCGCAAGCGTAAAGTCGAGCCGCTCGGTCAGCGCTTCCGTCCCGGCCAATGCCTGTGGCAAGTCGCTGAACAACCGCGCCATCACCTCAGGCGGCTTCAGATAACTCTCGGCATTCACACTGAGCCGGCGGCCGGCCTCCTTCAAGGTGGTCTTGTACCGCAGACACGTGAGCACGTCATACACCGGTCGCTCTTCAACCGTGGCGAACCGTACGCCATTGGAGGCCATCACCGGCACACGAAACGCTGCGGCCAAATCAAGCAGCGACGCGTTTGCCGCTTCTTCATCACGGCGCAGATGCCGTTGCAACTCAATCCACACCTGCTGTCGGCCAAAGATGCCGACGACCTTGTCCACCAATCCACCCACACCGTGCCGATCAGTCATCAAGGCCTGCCGGCCGACCAGCGCAATCAAACCGCTCGTGTGCCCATCAAGGTCCTCGAGCGTCAGACGTGACTCGCCTTTGGGGACGCCACGTTTCGCGGCGGTGATCACACGACAGAGATTCCGATAGCCCTCGAGGGAAGACACAAGGACGGGTAAGGTCCAGGGTCCTCGTGGGGTCCCTGGGTCCTGCGGTCCCGCAGTGCGGATTGTCAGTTCGGCGCCGACGATGGCTTTGAGGCCGGCGGCTTTGGCGGCGCGATAAAACTGCGGGGCGCCGTAGACGCCGTCGCGATCGAGTAACGCCAGCGCCGGATAGCCAAGATGAGCAGCGCGGGCAATCAGCGTCTCAGGCAGCGAGGCGCCGGCCAGGAAAGAAAATGCAGAGGCGGTGTGAAGTTCGAAATACACGGCCGTAGTGCTCGAGTGCTCTTGTGCTCGTGTGCACCTGAGCACCGGAGCACTGGTGCACCGCTAGTCCACTTCCCCTTCGATTTCCCAACGGTCGGTCTGGCGATTGCGGGCGAGGCGGTAGACGACACCGGTATCGAGCGCGACGTCCCACTCGTCGCGATCCCAGGTCTGACCGTCCGACGACCACCAGTGCCCCGATGTGCGCCAGGGACCGGCCGCGGTGGTCACGGCCGCGCCTCTCGACTCGCGGTACGCTGTGCGCTCGCTCACCGCCACTTCGACGGGTCTGCCTCTTTCCACACGTACACGGACGGCAGGGGCGGGACGCAACCGGCGTATCGAGGTTCCTGGTTCCTGGTTCCTGGTTCCTGGTGCCATTCCAGGTGCGGGGTTCCTGGTTCCCAGTGCGGGGTTCTTGATGTTGAGCAAAAACGGTTTCATCGACGAGATGCGCGGGTTGTGCGTGTCGACGACAACCGGGGCGCCGACGCGGGTGTCGCCGACCAGCGCTGAGAGACGCGCGAGGAGTGTGGAGAGGTCCTCGGGCGTCGGCACCGTAAAGGCGAGGAGTGAGCCCTGTGTAATGCGGCCTGGCGTGACGCCGCATTCGACTTCAACCACATCAATGCCGGCCGGTGCCGGATGGGATTCGAGATCGAGCAGGATGAGCGTGCGCAGCGTTTTGCTGTCGCGCATGGGTGACGGCAACGTGAGTGTGCGCTCATGGGTTGTCTTGTTCACCAGCTGCAGTCGTGTGGTGATGGTCACCGCGCCGCGATCAGCACGAGCGAGCGATGCGGACAACCCATCACACAACCGCGCCAGCACAAACGACAAAGGCTCGAGGCCGTCGACCGGCCACTCCAGTTCCATGCGTTCCACAAATCGCGGCGTTTCACCTGCCGGCACAAGCGGCGCCTCATCCTCACCACAGGCGGCCTGATGCAGACGCTGCCCCACCCGGCCCGTACGCGTCAGCACATCCGCACGCGGCAACCGCGCAAGATCCCCAAGAGTCGCCAATCCCCAACGTTCGAAGATGGCGAGCGTATCCGCAGTGCGCTGTCCGGACAGCTCCGGCAATGACCGCAACACCGACAGCGGCAACCGCTCCAGCCGTCGGGCTTCCTCGCCGGCCGGCACAATCGTGGTGTCCGGGCGCGCATGCGCCAGCAACCACGCCGCAGTTTTTGATCCGGCGATGGCCACGCGAACGCCGACTTCCCGCTCCCAGGCCATCCGTCGCATTTCCTCCGCAATCACCGCCGGCATGCCGATCACCCGCGTCAATCCCGTCGCATCACACACCGCCACATCGTCGCCATGCGGCTCCACACGCGGCGAACAGGCGCGCGCCACCGCCTCGAGCACTCCTGGGCGCGACGGACTTAAAGAGTCGCGGACAAGGCAAACAAACATGGCGCCTCCTCCTGTCGATGTGCGCGCACCCGGCGAATCCGGTGCGACGCTTCAGGCGTGACGGCCAGTCCGGCCAGACGACGGCTTTGCGCGCTGCGTCCGGCCCATTCACTGCGAGCCCGCAGCGTCAGCGACACGCCGCCGGCACTGCGCCCGAGCGGTTGCGCGCCAATAAGCAGCCCCACCGTGTCGCGCCCCTCCAACACATGGCCCAGCCGAAACCAGGTGGCCGCCGGCAATGACTGCAGATGGCGCACCGGCACATCAGCGACATCCATGGCCACCACCGCGATGCCCCCGGCGCGCGCGATCAAATCAAACGCGCGCAAGCCACGCTGCACGGCCAGATCCCCAACCGTGCGTTGCGCCGGACTCCACGACACATTCGGGCCACGCACCCACAACACCCGATCGAGATCCATCCCGGCCGCGGCTGCCGACGCCGGATCAAATCGATCCGCAACGTCCACCCACGCCACCACGCCGCCCTGGCGGGTCACCGCCGCCATCGTGGCCATCACCACCGACGTGCGGCCCGACGACGCCGGGCCGACGACTTCGGAGAGATGCCCCTTCGGCCAGCCAC